>RRZT010090440.1_pt1 | contig 53574 bp, 50 predicted proteins | sample 2165551 | NCBI WGS metagenome assembly RRZT01 (sample SAMN10456910, study PRJNA506462) | wastewater metagenome | biome: wastewater; feature: sludge; material: wastewater sludge; isolation source: wastewater sludge with Escherichia coli K12::gfp cells carrying plasmid... | place: USA: Moscow, Idaho... | reverse complement strand
GTATTTTAGAAACTTAATTAAATTATTAATTAGACGAGTAAGTTTTTTTCCTACACAACTTCATAATTGGTTGTGGTTTATTTAAATTTTTTAATTTAAATGGATAACTTTGAACAACTTTGGTCAAGTTTTAAATTATGGGATAGAATATGGAAAATTAATAATAAAAATTTTTTTATATTTTTTATTATTAATTTAAGTTTAAAAAATTTAAGAGAGGAAGTTTATAAATTTCAAAACATATAAAAGCTAAAAATATATAAATACCGTAAGGTACTCTTTTATTTATTTCTCTAAAAGACTTTTCTTTATCTTTTCTAAAAAAATATAAAAATACTAAAGATATAACAGCTATATAAGCAGACATAAAATACATTATAACAGTATTAGTAATACCATAAATAATCATTATAAGAGATAATAACTTAATATCTCCCATACCTATTAAAATTCTGCCTTCTTCTATTATATTACCTAATTCGTCTCTTGTTGTAGTTAAATACCAATAACCATAAACAATTCGGTAACAAACATAATAAAAAATTATAGGTATTATTAAAAAATTAAAAATGTTTGATATATCCATATTTATTAAATAATTATTGTTTATAAAATTTGAAATATAAATAAAAGGTATTATATTAATAAAAATTGTATAATCTGGAATAAATTCTGTTTTTAAATCTATAATCATAGAAGAATAAATTATAGTTAAAGAAAAACATAACATAAAATAATTTATATGTAAAAATATATTATTCTCTAATTTTAAAATTTCATAATTAAAATAATAAGCTAATACAAATAAAATACCTAAAAATATTTCTGAAAAAAAGTAAATAGGTGAATAAGATTTTTTACAGTAAGAACATTTACCTAATAAAAATATATAAGAAAATAATGGTATATTATGATACCATTTTAATTGTTTTCCACAAGACATACAATGAGAATGTTTAGGTTTATTTGTAAGCCTAAACATTTTAAGTTCCCCAATTAGAGAATTAAAATAATTTTGTTTTTCTAATCTATAAAAATATTTTGGTACTACTTTTGATGCTCTAAAAGAGTAAGCATTAATAAATGAACCAAAACAAGCTCCTATTATAAAATAGAAAACTATATTAAACCATAATATATCTTCAATTAACATATTTGTAAACCTTTATTTATTTCTATTTTCTTCTATTAATTTTATAAATTTCTTCATATATTCAGCGTCCATACCTATATAATTTCTAATTCTATATATTCTATAATATAATTCTGAAGGCTTCATTTTAGCCTCTCTAATAGGAACATTTGGATTATCTGGAACGAATATAATACCTGGAGCATTTCTTCCTACCATCCATTTACATAGTTTCTTAATTTCTCTAGGAGCATCAAGATTTATTGTATAATCGTGCATAGAAAAATTTTTACTTTGTTTTGCAAATAAAAATTTTAAAGCATATTGATAATATTTGAATAACTCTTCAAATGAAACCTCTCTTTTTATTGAAGGAAAATATAATTCTCTATTTATTTTTTTACCAAATTCTTCATTAAATATAAAATTACTTTCTTCATAGAGATATTTTTCCATATTAACTTTTAATCTTTCTTCATAAATAGTATATAATCCTGGAACAGTTCCGCTAAAACCATTTTCTGGGTCTTTATAAATATTTTTAAAAAAATCTGTTCCAAGATATATATTTTTCATTACTTCAACTTCATAAGGATTAAATTCTTCTAATTTTTCACCATTAGTACCCTCATTAGCAATAGTAGCTTCTAATTCTCGTATTGGGTTAGCAATAGGTTTTAAATTTCTCCATTTTAGTTGGTCATTATAATTTTTAAAATTATCACGTAAAGGACTAAATTTAGGCATAAATAACCAAGAGGCAAAAAAGAATGGTAAAAATTCAAAAAATAGTTTTCCCATAAAGTCTATATATTTTGAATTTATTTCACCAGAACTTATAAGTCCTTGATTTATATTATATTCATAATTTTGATAATAAGTATAACGATTAAAATATTGAGTATATTTATTATATATAACTAATTCATTTAAAAAATAAGAAATATTACGCATTAAATTATTATATTTTATAAGTAAAGTACCATTTAAACCCTTATCCACTATAAAAACAAATATAGCAAAGAAAAAGAAAAATAATAACATATAAGTTAATATTTTAAAAATTTTATTTTTTAAAATATAATTTTTTACATAACTTTGTTTTCCGCCACCTTGTTGAGCCATAACTATCCTTTATAAACTATTTTTTTGTAAGTTTTGTAATTCTTTAACTATTTGAGTATATTCTTTTTTATGTTTTTCTTTTAAATAAAATTTACCCTCAGTAATAAAGCCATTAGGAAAAACCATCATAGCACTATTAACAGTATAATTATTAATAGTTAAAAATCTTATGTTTTTATATGTTAATAAATTCATTGTTTTTTGTAAATTTTCGTTTGAAATAAATAAAAATAAAAATTCTTTTTCTATATTTATATTATTTATAGCTAAAAAATCCATAATATCATTTACGTCACCGTAAAAATAATATTCACCATTTAATTTTGAATTACTTTGAATACAACTTTTTAATTTATTTAATTCTTCACTATTAGAAATAAAAAAATCTTCATCTATATTACATTTAAATGAAAAACTATTAACGTTATCACTTTTAAAAACTTCTTTTACATTTTCAAAACCATAAGTTTTAAAATAATCTAAATCACCATATATATCATTATTTTTTAATAAATCGTCGTATTGTTCTTTCTTTTGGATATTAGCTATTTCATTTATATTTCGTTTAGAAATATCTTTGTCATTTATTTTAGCATAATCATAAGAAGACTCAAAATCAAAATCTTTAATTTTATAATCTGTTACTTCTTTTTCAAATTTATCATATTGTAAAACTCGATTTCTTTTTTCTTCATATTTCTTTATTTCATTTTTTTTTAATTTTTCTATATTTTCTTTTTCGTAAATAGTTTTTTCATTTTCATAATTTGAAAATAATAAAATTTGAAAACTTATTAAAAATATAATTATTTTTTTCATAAAGCTTCTTTATTTAAAAATTCTATTAAATTTTCTTGTTTAATCTTTTTATTATTTAATTTGAAATTTATATTATTAATTTCCACAGAATTATTTAAAACAAATACACCATTATTATCTATTAAGAATAAAATGTCTATATTAATAAACAAAATCAATATTACGTTTTCATTTTGTTTCAATAAAAATTCTTCTTTTTCATCTATATTAAAAAATTTATAAATAACATTATTATTATCTAAAAAATCTTGAAGAGGTAATTCAGTCATTATTTTATTTGAATAATAAAAAACATTTTTATTTTCTATTAAAATATCATTACCAACATAAAAAACATACATATCTTCTACTTTATTATAAACAGTATTATCTAAAATTACTTCTAAATTTTCTACAATATTATTATTAACTTTTTTTGAAGAACCATCACCCCTGAAGAAATTATTCTTTTTTAATATGAAAAAAATTATAGCTAATATTATAACTATAACAACAGATTTTATTTCACTCATTTTTTTATTCCTTTATTGAAAATTTTGAACCGCTATATCTTTTATTTGTAACAATTCTGCCTGTTCTTTTATTTTTTTATTTAAATCATTAATAATATTGTTTTGTTTAATATTTTCTTTTGATTTTAACTCAATCATTTTTTTTAAATTTTCTATCATTTCATTGTTTTTGTTCATATCATAATCATATTGTTGTTTAATTAAAATAATTTTTTCTTTTACATTATTTTTATATTTATCAAATTCAATTCTAAGATTTTCATATTTTCTTATTTTTTCTTCATTATCCATTTTAGCAGAGTCATAAGCAATTAAATCTCTTTTTTCTTGTTCTTCATTATATACTATTTCTTTAGTAGACTCTTCCATAACAGAACCACCATTTTTTCTTAATCTTTCTAATTCATTTTTTTGTTCTTGAATTATTATATTTAATACTTTCATTTCTTCACTTTCATTTCCAGAAGAAGTATAACTTTGTTTAGGTTTATCAAAAGATTGTTGTTGATTTGCTGGGAGTTTTCTATTTAATATTACTGTAGATTGTATATCTTCAACTTTCATTTCACTAATAGTTTCATTTGGTATTTTTTGATTTTTAGGTATTAAAGGCTGAACAACAGACTCATTTTTATTTGTTTTTATTGAAGAAACATAAGGTACATTTTTTAATTTTAAATCTTTTGTTATTTTATTACCATTTTTATATATATCTAATAGAATATAAAAACTGTCATTATCATTAACATTACATATTAAAGAATTTTTCTCAATAATTTTACATTGTTCTACATTATCATTATATTTATAATTTAACATTTCATATTTTATTTTTGAATTTGATATTTCTATAGTTTCACCATATTTAGACAAATCTATTATTTGATTTTTATAAAAAGAAATTTCATCTGAGAAAAGATTTGTACAAGAAAACAATAATAATGTAGGAAGAATTATTTTTTTATTTAAAAGTTGTATCATAATTTTTAAACCTTTTTGATATTTTGTTTAAAAATTATAATAATAATAAGAAAAAATTCAAATTAAAATATTAACTTTTAATTTAAATTTATTTTTTCATTTTTTCTATAACTATAGGGTCATAGATTTCTATTTCAGCTTCTTGAGAACCTTTAATTATTAATATAGGTTTTTGACGTTCAGCTACTTTTAATATAGAATCTCTAATATCACCTAAACCACTTTTCATACCACCAACCATTGTTTCTCCAACACTTGAACGAGGTGAAGAAGTAGTTGTTAATTGATTAATTGCACTAATCGGAGATTTTGTAGCAACTAAATAATCTGTAATTCCTTCTAATGCTGAATATATAGTAGCTTTTGCTAAATATTCATCTTTTTTATCAATAATTACACCTGGAATACCTGGAACACCATCAAATTTATATAAAACTTGACCAGTTAATTCTGAAATATACCACTCTTCTGTTTCATCATCATAGAAGTGAATTTTATCTAACTCAAACACCATTCTCTTAATGTTAGTAGCTACTGGTTTAGCTGAAACATAAGCACCTTTTAGAGGTATCATTTCACCATCAGCAGTCATAACATTTCTGTTAACTACAAATATAGCTCTATTGTTCTCTAATAATGGGTCATCACTACCTTCACCTAATATAGCCATAGAACCACCTTTTAAGGTTACGTCTAATTTAGTTCCAATAGGTAACATAAATGATTTTTCATCTTCTTTTGATACTTTTTGTTTTTCTACATTTTTAATTAATTTACCATTAACATCAACACGACCAAATAAAGTTGTATTTTTTTCTATTGCAAATTGTGAATTAATAATTAACAATTTTGGTTTAACTTTATCAGCGTTAAATTTGTTTTGGTTTTGGTCAAATTTATTTAAATTTTCTTTTGGTTTAACCTCTTCAACCACTTCTTCTTGTTTCTTTTTAAATTTATCCTGAGCTTTTAATTTTTCATTAAATAAATCAGTAGACTCATCTTCAGTCATAAATTTAATTTTATCTTTATTAGCCGTTGTTTTTACAATAACATAATCAGAACCATTTTTTGTAATAGTTTGTTTATCATATTCATATTCTTTGTTATCGTTATCAGTAATTTTTAAGTTACCATTTTCTAATTCTGTAACTGATTTAACAGATATTAAATTATCTTTATCATCTGAAACATAATAGTTACCATTTATTTTTTTAACACCATTTATACTGTCCCAATTAACTTTTTCTTTATTACCTCGACCAACAGATAAACTTTCACCATCTTCAACTACATATTTTTCATCTATATTTGTTTCGTTACCATTGTTATCTATTAATTTTAATTGTCCGTTTTTAGAGTCAACTAAATTTAATTTTATTTTTTTACCATCAGCAGTAATACCATAATAATTTCCATCTTCGTCTTTAATAATTTTAACTATTTTATTTAAATCATTAGATTTAAGTTTAATTTCTTTTGATGAATTAGTTTTAATTTTATCAAAACTGATTATTTTTTGATTACCATTTAAAGTTTTAACTAATAAACTTCCGTCTTTTAATAATTCAACAGACAATAATCTTTCTTCATTATCTTTATCATCATAAGCAAACCATTGGTTATCTTTTTCTAAAATTTTAACAAACATATCAATAGGATTAACTTCTATTTTAAACTCAGAGTTATCTTTTTTAATTTCTGATAAGTTAATAATTTTTTCATTTCCTGATTTATCAATAATATTTAAAATTTCTTTATTAAATTTAATAGAAGAAATGTCTATAGTATCACCATTATCAGTAGTCCCTAACCACATTTTATTTTTAATATTGTCAATTTTTATTATTCTATCTAATATTATATTATCAATAGAAATTTTGTCACCCTCTTGTTTAAAGTTTTTAGAAGAAACAAATCTTACATTTTCATTATTTACAATTTTAACTAAATCATTATTTTTAGATAATAACACATTTGTTACATTAATATTATTGCCTTTTTCATCTTTAGCTACCCAAACATTATCAATTTTATCTAAAGTTTTAATTTGATTTAAATAATTTATTTTTAATAAAATAGTTCTTTTTTCTAATTTTAACTCATTTACAGGAAGTATTCTAGTTTCTTCAGATTTTGATACTATTAAATAATTATTATCATCTATTTTATTAACACTTTTAATTAAAATACTGTCATTTGTCCACTCATTTAATATTTTATCATATTTTAATGAAGTGATTTTATCTAAATCATTATGAGTAATATAGAATATTTTATTATCAAATTTAACTAATTTTTTATAAGAAATAACTCTTACATTATCAAAATAATCTCTTATTTCATAATCACCATTAGCTAAAACTTCAACACTTTTTAATTCAACTTTATCATTATTAAATGATAAACCATACCATTTACCATTTTTTTCTTGATAAATTTTTTCTATTTTATCTAAATCATTAAATTTAATTTTATAAATCTCTGATATTTTTACATACTCATTATTAACAAAAGTAATAGTTTCTCCATTATCTAAAACAACTTTTAATTCATTGTTAATATCAGTTAAAGATTTAATTTCTTTTTTTACATTAGATAAATCAAAATAATAGAAATTACCACCTTCTTCATATATTTTACTAATAGGAACTAATTTTTTATTAACTAAAGTGTACTCAGTTTTATTAGATAATATATCAACATTTGAAATTATATCATTTTTACCATTATTTGAAATGATTATATCATCACCTGAAATTTTAATTTCACTTAACTCAATAGTTTTACCATTTGATTTGTTAGCAACTATTCTATTTTTACCTTTTTCTATAGAAATTATATCTGTAAATACATTGTCTATAATTATTGTATTTCCATTTTCTTTTATATTTTCTTTTAATATTGTTAAAATATTTGAATTTTTATCAGTTATTTTAATATCACCACTATCTGTTTTTATAAATGTATTTAAGTCTACAAATTTATTATTAGAGTCATAACCCTCATAAGAATTTGTTTTTTCATTTATAACAATTTTTACTAAATTTTTTAAAGGATTATTATAAACTGTATAAACAGTTGTTTCATTTAATATATCAGATTTTGATAATACTCTTTTTGTATCTGTATCTAAACGAATTTCTAAACTTCCTTCATTATTCATTGATAATTTTGATAATTTTACTTTATACCCTAAATCATCAATACCAAACCAATTACCGCTTATATCATTATTAATTTTTACTATATTATTTAATGGATTATTATTTACAAAATAACCTTTAGCCTTATCAGAAATATATTGTTTTTTAATAACTTTTACATTTTGGTAAGAGTCTTGTAAATTCAAATCACCATAATTAAATACAGCTTTAACTAAATTTTCTTTGTTATTTTGGTTATTAATATAATACCATTTACCATTTTCATCTTTTAAAACTTCTTTTAACATATCCATAGGATTGTTAGAAATATTATAATTTTCACCATCTTTTAAAATTTCATTACTTGTAAAGATTTTTATGTTACCATTAAAATCTGTAACTTTAATATTGTTATTTGATAAAAACTCAACTTCTTTTAATTTTAAAACTTCACCATTTGATAAATCACCAAACCAGAAACCGTTATTATCTTTGTAAATTTTTACTAAAGAATTTAAAATATTTCCGTCAATAATATAATTTTTACCTAAACTTGTTAAATTGTTTTTAGAAACAATTATTTCATTACCATTTTTATCTACAATTTTAACGTCACCATTTGACAATTTCGTTATACTTTGTGGTTTAAATTTATTACCTTTTTCATCTATAACAATATCGTTACCATTTTCATCTTTTGTTATTTTTGATATTTTCCCTAAATCTTTTAAATTTTTAATTAAGCTAGAGTCTGGTTTATCAAATTCACCTGAAAGTATATTTAATATATCTCCTAAGAATACTTTTTTCTTATCTCTATCAATACCAAATAATTTACCTTCTTTTACTTCTGGTATCATTTTTAAATCATACATAATGTTTTTTTCTATTTTATTAACATTGTTATTTAAAATATAGTATAAACCTTTTGTCGTTCTATAAATAATATTATCAGAAATATCTTTTTTAATTAATTTACCTAAATTTTTATAGTTACCATTTTGTAATAAATATAATCTATCTTCACCATTAATGTTATAAATTATTAAGTTACCTTTTCCTAAATTTTTAACATTAGATATTCTATCAATAAACATAATTTCATTATTTTCATTATAGAAAACTCTTTCGTTTTCTTCTAAAATTAAAATTTCACCAAAAGCAACATATTGTCCGTCTTTAGGTAATATTTTTCCGTCTTTTCTTTCAATAAATGCCCCACTAATATTAAACTCAACTTCATCAAAGTATTTTGTTTTATCATATTGTAAATCACCTAAAAATCTTTTATCTTTATCTAAAACTTTATATACAGAGTTTTCCATAACTTTAAACTCACCTGCACCTAAATCTTCAATACCATTATTATCTAAAGAATAATTTGTATCTTTATATTTAAATAAAGAATTTTCTGAAGAATTAATTAAATTAAATACAGTCTTAACAGTTCCAAAAGTTTCTTTAGTCATTTGAGTTGGTTTTAAAAATACTTTATTATCTTTAATAACTAAATTACCATTTAATTTAGATTGTTTATTACCATTAGGTAAATTAGCAGAAACAACTAAATTTTCATTATAATTAAATACAGTATTACCATTATTTAAAACATAAGCTTTAACTGATGATGAATTTAAACTATTTAATTTATTTTCTTCAAAAATTCTACCATTTTCTACATATTTATTTTCTATTTGATATTTATTTTTTGTATTATCTAAATAAACATTTGTATTAGAAACTAATTCACCCAAATATAAATCTTTATCACTAACTGTATATAATTCATAACTGTCTTCGTTTTTAACTAATTTTGTGTTTAATTTATTATATTTAACAATATCATTAATTTTAACTAAGTTAATAACAACATAATCATTATCTTTATTAATAATTAATTTATCTTCAAATAAATAACCTGTTGAAGATTTAATTATATTTAAATCTTTTGTAGTTTCTTTACCATCAACAGTTTTAATTATAATTCTTTTATTTTCTAAAGTTATACTACCTTCACCCAACATTTTAACATCACCATTAGAATTAATTTCTAATATAGAACCTCTTTTAATGTTGTTATTACCATCACCATTTTCAATTTTAACATCAAAAATTTTATAACTTAATAAATCTTTTGTTTTAAATTCTATTGTATCTATATTAAAATTTTCAACACCTTTTAAAGTTCTTTTAATAGTTTTATTATTATAAACATCAACTACATTAGTATCAGCTTTATAGAATAATTTTCCTTCATCAAAATAAACATTATTTTTATATATTTTGTTATCTATTTCATAAAAATAATTTCCATTAGCGTCATTAAAAGATACTATATTTTTACCTAAATATTTTTTTAACATTTTTTCAAAAGAAATAACTGGATTATTTAACTCATCTGTAACAATAGAACCTATACCTAAAATTTCTAAAGAACCATTATCAGATAAAACCCAACTTTTAGCTTTAGTAACAATTTTTCCGTCAATAACAATATTACCATTTTTATCAATTTCTAATTTATCACCAACTCTTACTTTATTACCATATTTGTCAATTCTGTAAACACCATCAGCTTCTTGAACATATTTATATCCGTCTTCACCAATAGCTTCTTTTACGTCATTAGTCATTTTGAAAATTTTTGTATTACCATTTTTTAAAGTATGTTTATTTCCATCTTTATCAGTATAAACAATATTTCCATTAGAGTCTTTTGTTGCACTATCAATATAAACTTTCTCACCATTAGCTTTTAATAAATATTTTCCGTTTTCATCTTCAAATATATTGTCAATAAATTCTTCACCATTTTCATTAAATGAAGTTCCATATTTTTGACTTAATTTATGTTTATTACCATCTAAATCAATATAATTTAAATTACCATTTTCGTCAAACCAAGCGTCTTTTACATACACTTTTCTTCCGTCTGGAGTCATTAAATATTTTCCGTTTTCATCTTCAAAAATTTCATTTAAGAACATTTCACCATTTGGCCCTACAAACACTTCTTTACCATTTTTTAATACGTGTTCTTTACCCATTTCATCTATGTAATGCAAATTACCGTCTTTGTCATACCAAGCGTCTTTAACTTTAATTATATTACCATTAACGTCTTTTAAATATTTATTACCATTTTCATCTTCAAAAATTTTATTTAAAAATTCTGTTCCGTCTTCACCAAATAGAGTAGACTCTGCAAATATTAAATTTCCATTTTCATCAAATAAAGCATTATTTAAATCTTCATAAGTAAGAGCTTTACCAACAGGTTTACCATCAATTAAAACATTACCATTAGCGTCAAGCTCTAATTTATCTCCAACTCTTACTTTGTTACCATTAGCATCAATTCTATACACTCCGTCAGCTTCTTGTACATATTTAACACCATCTTTCATTGTAGCTGATTTTATTTTTTTATTTAAATCTTTTAATGATTTAAAAGAGTTACCATCAACTATAGGTAATTTTTTATTTTTAAGTTTTCCAATAATTTTTCCGTCAACAATTATATTACCATTTTTATCAACAGAAATAGTATTACCTATTTTTGTTAAAGTTCCATCTTTATTAACTTTAAAAACACCATCTTTATTTTTTAAATAAATATTACCATTTTCATCTTGGTATATATCATCAGCAACTTTTTTCCAAGTTCCGTCTGGTTGTAATTGATAAACTCCATCACTTCTTTTTACAAAAACATTTCCATTTTCATCAGTAAATAATTCATCACCAACTTTTATTTTGTTTCCATTTTTGTCAATCATATAAGCACCATCAGATTCTTGGATATATTTATTACCGTCTACACCAACAACAGCTTCATTATCAACCAATTTATAAGAACCATCAGCAGTTTGAACAGCTTTTTGAATTCCTGAAGGAGTTACCATTAAAACTTCACCATCTGAAGTATGAAGAACATAGTTTCCATTTTCATCAATAGAATAACTATCTAAAGGTATAACAGTTCCGTCTTTTTTCATTAAATATTTTTTACCATCAGCAGTTTCAAATATATAATCCCCATTAGGTAATTTTATTTCTTTAACAATATCACCTAATTTTTTCTTATTAATATCAAATAAAGTTCCAACTAATTGCTTATCAATCGCTTGTCCACTAGAATTAACGTTGATTTTATAAATCTCACCGTTTTTTAATGTAACAACTTTATCTTCACCTTCATCAACAATTTTTAATACATTTGTTTTTTGGAAGCCATAAATCATATCTTCAAGAGTCTTATTTTTTTGGTTCATCTTAGCTTCTAAATCTCTTTTAGACGCTTCAAATTCTTCTTTTTGTTTAGCTAATTGACTAGCAACGTCAATATCTTTACTATCATCTTGAAATGTGAATTTTTCTTCTTTTACTGTTTTTTCTGGCGTTGTGTCTATTAACAGTACGCCTATCATAACGACTATTAAAACCATAACTATTAATATACTTTTATCTGTTTTTTTAAAGATATTACCCACTTTTTTAACTCCCAATATTATTCTTAGATTGACATTTTTTAACTATTTTAATAAAAAACTTTATAATAATAAATTTTTTTTTACTTTTTTTAAATAAAAAATTTGATAAATCTAAGTTAATAATATTTTAGATAAATAACGCCGTTTTTTTATTTTTTTTCTTTTGTTTAATTTTGTATACATTTTTTCTCCATTGTTTTTTAATATTTTAATCAATATTATTAGTATTTTATATTATTTAGTCGTTTAAATCAAGTTTTTAATAATTTATGGTTTTTTATTTTATTTTTGGAAGTTTTTTTTTAAAATTAATTTAAAATTTTAAATATACAAAAGGAAAGTATCTAATGCAACAAAACTATAACCAAATTATTAAACATTTATTAGCTAAAAAAATAATTAATAGAAATCAATTATTATTAGCTGAAAATATAGCAGACACTTTGAATAAACCTATAGAACAAATTATGCTAGAAAAAGGTTTTTTAAAAGAAACTGTTTTATTTGAATTATTCTCAAAATATTATACTACAGAATATAGCGGTATTATTGATAAAAAAATTCGTGAAAGATGTGTTATAGTTCAAGACGTATTTGATAAAATAAACAAACCTTCTAAAAATTTTGATGCTGTTTTATTTCAGATAACAGATAAAGACTGGAATGCTATTATGAACAATCCTAAACAAAAAGAAAATTTCTTTAAAATGGGGTTTACAGAAAATGACCAAAAATTCATAATAACTCCTAAACCTTTTACATTAAACGAAGAAAATAAATTACGTAAAATGAAATCTTTTACAGGTAATAAAAATTTAAAAGTTTTTTTTAGAGATAGTTACTCATTTAAAAGAATGTTATTAAACAACAAAGATAAATTACACTATGTTCAAAATAAATTAATTGAAATTAATAAAATGGAAGTAGAAGTAGCTGTATCAGAAGGAAAATTAGATGAATTACTTAATGATATTATTTTGTATTCTATAGAACAAGGAGTTTCAGATATACATATAGAACCTTATAATGACGTTTTAGGTTTCAGATTAAGACTTGACGGTATTTTAGTTTATTTAGGTTCATTAAAATTTGAATATAACGAAAGTGTATTTAACTTAATTAATGGTAGAACTAAAGACAATAATATTGACCGAGCTAAACCACTTGACGGACAATTTACTATTGAACACGATATTTTTGGAAGTGTAAACTTAAGATGGGGAGAAAATAAAACAATTTATGGAAGTCATATAGTTATTAGGATTTTAAATAGTGACGTTCAAGGACTAACTTTAGATAATATTAATTATAAAGTAAGACAACAAAAATTAATTAAATTGTTATTAAAAGAACCTAATGGAATTTTTTTAATTACTGGGCCAACTGGTTCTGGAAAAACTAATACACTTGCCGCAATATTAAAAGAAATTTCAAAACCTGAAACAAAAATTTTATCTTTAGAAGACCCTGTTGAGATTAAATTACCTATTATTCAACAAGTTCAAGTTCAAAATAAAGCAAAATTAACAGTACAACGTGGATTAAAGTCGTTTTTAAGACAAGACCCTGACATTATGTTTATTGGGGAGATTAGAGATACAGAAATGGCTACAAAAGCTGTTGAAGGTGCTATGACTGGACACCTAATGTTGGCTACATTACATACAAATGATGCTCTTTCTTCTATTATTAGGTTACAAGATTTAGGTATTGAAGACGGACATATAGCTAACTCATTAAAATGCGTTATAGCTCAAAGGCTATTAAGGGTTCTATGTCCACATTGTAAAATACAAATGACTAAAGAAGATTTAGAAAATGATGAATTACGTAAACGTTTCTCTATTAATGTTGATTTAAAAAATGTTTATACTCATAATGAAAATGGTTGTGAACATTGTAGAAACTCTGGTTATCTTGGAAGAAAACCTATTGCTGAAATATTTGTTGTTGATAAATATGTTCAAAATCTTATTTTGAAAAAAACAAGTTTAAATGAAATTACTGAAAATATAAAAAATAGTGGATATAAAGATTTAAAACGTGAACGTTTAGAATATGTTGAAACTGGTGAAACTGATTTACACGAAGTTGTAAGGGTACTTGGTATGAACAATTCTGATGAAGGATTTAATTATGAGTCGTTCAATTTACGTAATTCATAAGGAGAATAATTAATGTTAGAATTTAAATTTAAGTTTATAGCCAATAATGATAAATATGAAAAAGTTCAAGGTTTTAAATTTCGTAGTAGTAAAAAAGTTTTATTAGAAAATTTAAAACAAAATAAATATACTAATATCAAAATTTATACTCGAATATCAAGTATAAATGATGTTAGAGGTAAAAAAAATATGATAAAACCTGGAGATTTACGAGAGTTTATTACAGAATTACTAGACTTTATTAAATTAGGTAATAATATGAACGAGTCTTTAGAATTTATTCATAAAACAAGTGTTAAAAAAAGTATTAAAGAGTTAACTGGTGAAATGTTACCAGATTTAAAATTAGGATTAAAATTATCTGTTTGTATGAAACAAACTGAAGTTGTTGACCCATTTTTAATTAATATTGTTAGTGTTGCCGAAGAAACTGGTAATTATGATGAAGCTTTAGATAATTTAGCTAATTATTATAGAGATAAAGAAGAAATTAATGCTATGATTAAAGGTGCTTTAGTTAAACCTATTGTTACTTTCTTAGCTTTATTTGGCGCTGCGTTCTACTTAATTACAAGTGTTATTCCTAAAATAGGGGAGTTATTTACTGGTACTACAGTTCAGCCACCTTTTTCAACACGTTTTTTATTAAAAATTAATGATTTAATTAATCAAGACCCTATGCTTTTAGTTGGTTCTATAATTTTATTTTTTGGTAGTATATGGAAATTTTTTAAATAAAAAAAATTTATGCCATTACAATTAAGATTACCTATTATAGGAAAAATTAAAAAATTAAATTTCCAAGCACAATTTTTAATGGCTTATTATTTACTTGTAGGACACGGTATCCAAACAAATACAGCTTTAAGATTATTAAGAGATAATACAAAAGATTTAATTTTTAAATCTTTCTTAGATGAAATGATTTCTTTATTTAATAAAGGACAACAATTATCAACAATTATATTAAAAAATGAAAAGTTTTTTGATGAAGTTGTAGGACATATGTTTTCTAAAGGTGAAAAAACAGGAACTTTAACAGAAGTTACTAAAAAGTTATATGATACTTATAAAAACAAAACAAAAAGATACTTAAATAAATTCCCACTTATTTTAGATACTACTACACTAGCTATTGGTGGAGCACTTTTATTATTTATTTTTAGTGGTATTATTTCTCCAGTTATTACTTTCATTGACCGAGTAGGTAAGGGGCGAATGTAAAAAAAATTAATATGTATTTTTGAAAAAAAATTTATGAAATACATATTATTAATTATAATATAAAAATTAAATGAAAAAAGGATTAATGTGGAAAACTTATACATATATTTTGATGGAGTTATAATTGGTATTATTGATAATGACATTAATTATATAGAAAACAGTAAATCTTTATTAGATAATGTTCCTATATATTATTTATCTTTATCATCAGAAACTTTTAAAGATAAAAATGAGTTATTAAAAGATTTTAAAAATTATAATATTGACCAAAAGAAAGAACCTAGATTTTTCTATGAAAATAATGATGGAAAATGTTATGTTCACGAAATCAATGAAGAATTTTTAAAAAACAAAATATCTAACGGTAAAAGCAATAAAATTTACAACTTTCAGGAATTATTATTTAATTTCTTATTTAATGAAAAAGATGAAATAATACTTGATGAAGGAAAAGAATATATTTTTAATTTACATATTTTTGAAAACATTAATATTATTTTCTTTGTTGAATATATGGAAGATAATTTATTTATTAATAGTACAAAAATAGCAAATAATAAAGAGTCTTTTAATATAGTAAATGAACAAAACAGAAAAAATAATAAAATTGATAAAGAAACTATTTATTTAAGTAATCACGATTTTAAAAATATTAAAGATATGTTTGAAGAAGAATATAAAGATAATTTAGATTATTTTTATAAAATAACTGATTTAAATATTTTTAAATATCAATCTAACTTCAGAGATAAAAATTTAAAAAACATTTCTTGGTTAGATTCTGATAATATTTTTAAAATTGAAGAAATTATTAAAAACTTATCAAAAGAAAAGATTAATAATTTAATAAAATATTATACTTTTATAGCTATTTTTTTAGGTTTCAATTTTTTAATTTATTATTTTTTATTAATTCAGTATGTAGAAGAAAAAACACAAGAATTAAATTCTGTTAAAAAAGAAGTTGCTATAATTGAAGATAAATTTAATAAACTTTCTGCTGATAAATTTTTTGATATTTTAGAAAAAAATAAAGATAATAGAGAATGGAATAATATTTTGTATATAAATTCTTATCTTAAAAAAATAAATTTAGAACCTATTAAAATTAATTATATACCTGTAGAAAATAAAAAAACTCCACAATATATTGATATTGAGGTTTTAGGGTTTATTAATAAAGAATTAGAAAAAACTTTAAAAGAATATTTAGCAGTTGAAGAAATGGTTCAAATAATTGAAATAATAAATGGTAATGATAAACCTTCATATAAATTAAAAATTAATTTTGATAAGATAGATTTTAAAAACAACTTCTTTAAAGGCATAAAATAATGATTAAAAATAAAAAGAGTGGATTTACTTTAATGGAATTAATTATAGTTATTATAATTATTGGTATTTTAATAGCAGCTATTGTTGGTTTATCTAATCTTAAAAATATTGCTAAAGCCTCTTTAATTTACGAACAAGGTTTAAAAATTAAAAAAACAATAGACACTTCTATGAAAGAAAGCGGAGAAATTTATTATAGAAATTTTTTGACTAATGATAACGCAATAGCTAAAGACAAAGTTATGAAATTAAATAATTTTAATGATAAAAACCCTTTTGGTTATGAATGGCATTGGGAAGGTGAAACACCTTTAACTGGTGGGGGTATTTATAGTGATAAACTTATTATTAAAACAAACGTTCCTAAAGATTTATGTGAAACTATTAAAGATAGATTTTTAACTCGTTCTAGTACAGCAGTTTGTGGAAGTGCTACGGGAGAAAATAAAAATGTTAGTCAATTTTTAGAAGTTAGGATTACTTTTAATGGTGAATAAAAATAATAAAAAAGGTTTTTCATTATTAGAAATGATACTAGTTATAATAATAGCTGGTATTATTTATCGTACTGTTGCAGATAACATTTCTAATAGTTTAGACTATGCAAGAAAAATGGCTTTTTTACAAAAATTGGAAAATAGCGCAAAATTAACTTGTAATGCTTATAAAAGTGATAACCGTATTTCACGTGATAGAGGTGAATATTTTAATGAATACAAACCGTCTATAAATTCATACCATAACCAAGATTATGATATTATTAATCCTTTAAATTATGAAGAAATTAAAAATAGTATACTCTTAAAAACTCCTCGAGGATATACAAATGGTTCTGAAAATGATATTGTTTATAAATATAGAAACGGTGAATGTTTAACTGAGGTTAACCTTTCTAAACAATTATATAATAATGAAAATTTTTTAAAAAATACTTTTAAAACAGAAGTTACAGATAATGGTGGCAACTGGCTAGTTACTTTTGTTACTTTTGAAGGTGATATAGATAATCATAAAATTAAACATTTATTAAACGTTAGAAATAATACTTATAGAGATAGAAGGGATACAGGTACATTTAATACAACAGACCTTACAGGAAGAGATATTCAATATATGACTGGGTTTGTTAAAAATAAAACTGTAGGAGAAGGAGATTTTTTAAATGCTGACCGATTTAATGAAGTTAACGAAAATAATACAATATTAGATAGTTATTTAACTAGCGATAGAGAAAGAATTGCTACAGACCCTTATGATTTAAATATAAGAAAGCCTGTTAGATTTAATGATAATTCTCACCCTTTAGCTAAAGACGGTATTTCACCTTTAAGAAATAGAGAAAATAATTTAAGAATTAAAGGTTCTTTACCTAATTCTAATCAAAATGGTTATATGGCTGGACAAAATGATGGACATATACCAGGTGGAAGAGGGTTTATAACTTGTAAACAAAATGGTGAATGTATTGACAATACAGTAACACCAACAGTAGACTCTGTTGGTATTAAATTAGTACAACCATAATAAAATAATTAATAATATAGGAGTTTAAAAATGTTAATGTATATTTTACATAAATATAATAAATTTGCAGACTTATATTTCATAAGTGGACAAAAACCAAGAATAAAAATTGAAGGTATTATTCAAGATATAGAATTTCGAGATAAAGAAATTATCACTACAAATAATTTAATAGTTAAACGTATATTGAAACATACTAACGTAGAGGATAATCCTAAATTAAATGAATTAGTTAAAACAGAAAATACTTTTGGAGAAATGGACTTTTCTATTCAAGTTGGGGTTTATAGATTTAGGATTAACTTATTTCAAACTTCTTTAGGTTTGAGCGCTGTTTTAAGGTTAATTCCTGAACATATCCCAGATTTCTTAGAATTAGGTTTACCAACAGATTTAAAAAATTTAACTAAAGAAAGATTAGGACTTGTTTTAGTTACAGGTATCACGGGTTCAGGTAAATCTACAACATTAGCGGCTTTGATAAATGAAATTAATAATAATCAGTCTAAACATATTTTAACTATTGAAGACCCTATAGAATTTAAATATAAACCAAATAAATCTATTATATCTCAAAGAGAAATAGGTAGTAATACAAAAGATTTTGCTGGAGCTTTAAGACGAGCTTTAAGGGAAGCACCAGACGTTATTCTAGTTGGGGAAATGAGGGACAAGGAAACTATTGAAATTACATTAAAAGCCGCTGAAACTGGACATCTTGTATTTTCAACTTTACACACATATTCAGCAGTTCAAACAATAGAAAGAATTTTATCTAATTTTGATGGTAATGATAAAAAATTAGTACAAAATAGTTTAGCTACTGTTTTAACTTGTATTATTAGTCAAAAATTAATAAGAACTAATCAAAACAAACTAGAAATAGCTTATGAAATACTTTATAACAATTTTGCTGTAAGTAATAATATTAGAAGTAATAACATTCAACAAATACCTAATACAGCTAAATCTGGTGACTATAAAGATAAAAATGTGTTCTTAAATGAAGTTTTAACTAATATGGTTAAAAAAACAAAAATATCAAGAGAAGATGCTTTTAATTATTCTTATGATAAAGAAGATTTACGAAAAACTATATAAATCATAAATAAAAAGATAATACTAAAAATATTATCTTTTAATCCTTTCAAAATTACAAAATAATCTTTAATTAAGTTTTTAAATAATATAATACCATTTAATTTATATTAAAGGTATTTTTATGACAAAAATAGAAGAAGTAAAACAAAAAATATATTTAAATTATGATAATAAAAAATTAATTGAGAATTTATGTTTTTTATTTGAAGAAAAAATAACGTCTTTAGAAAATCAACTTAAATCAGAAATGAAATTAAACAATTCTTTAAACGAACAAAATAAAGAGTTAAAAATTTATGAAAATTTTGTACCTTACATCATAGATAATAAAGAGGGTGAAGTAATTAGTGAAGAAAATATTCATAATTGGCTATCCGAATTAATTAATAAAAATTAAAATTAAAATTTTTATAAAAAAAAGATAATACTAAATGTATTATCTTTTTAATTATTTTTTTCTAATTCTTGTTTTAAATAACTAGTAGAATTTTCTTGAAGTTGTTCTTGAGATATTAAACCAACTTTATATAAAGTTTTTAATTTATCATCTATATTTTTTATTTTTTCTATATCCATTATAGTTCTTAATTGTATTAACTTACGTCCGTCGTCTCTTATTTTTCGTAAAACAGGAGTTGTACCGTATATATGTTCGTATAATAATTCTATTTTATTTTGATTAGTCTTAATTAATCTTTGATTTATTATAGCTTTTAAAGTATTTGATAAACTTATTTTTCGAGTATGTCTTTCATTTTCTGGAAATAAATTTACAAATCTTTCAATAGTATTAATAACACAATCAGCGTGAATTGTTGATAATACTAAATGTCCTGTTTGTCGTGCTTTCATTACTTCTTCTGCTGTTTCTTTATCTCTTATCTCACCTACTAAAATAACATTAGGATTTGACCTTAGAGCGTCTATTATTGCTTGTTTATACGTATCTACTTCTGAACCAATTTCTCTTTGAGAAATATAAGAATTTTTTCCTTCATAAATATATTCTACTGGGTCTTCAATAGTTAGAATGTGATAACTATATTTTTTTGATATATAATCTATAATTGAACTTAAAGTTGTAGATTTTCCAGAACTTGTAGGCCCAGAAACTAAAACTAAACCATAAGTATTTGAGATAATTTTATGTATCATTTCCATATCTAAACCAGTTTCAGTTATTTCTATAGGTTTATTCTTTAAAACCCTAATAGAAATAGCATTACCATTATATTCATTGTAAAAAATTAATCTATATCTTTTACCATTTAATCGTAAAGATTTATTAACTGATTTTAATAATCTATAATTTTCTTTTTCTATATCATTTAATATATTAAAAAAATTATTAAAAATTTGAGAACTATAATTTTTTGGAGTATCTATATTATCTATAACACCTTTATTTCTAAAAGAAATACCTTTATTTTCATTTATAAAAATATCAGTTATTTCTTCACTAAATTTAAATATTTTATTAAAAAATAGAATTAATTCTTTATTATTATTATCTATCAAGATTAAACCTTTTTATGGGTGGTTAGTTTTAATATCTCGAACTGGAGCTGGATTTTCTTTTACTGGAGCCGATTTTTCTTTTGTAGGTTTAGAACCACTACCATCTGTATTACCTATCTCTCGCCAAGTTTTCATTCTTTCGTTATAATCATCAAGATTTAAGTCTTGAATACTAATAATTATTTTATAATCATCTTTTACTAATAAAACTTGTGAATTATTAATATCTATATCTTTAATTTCCCAACCAGAAAGAGAATTACCTTTTTGTTTTCTAAACACTTGACCGTTTTCAAAGTTTTTAATAACAACTTCATTATCTATAAATTTAACTATTCTAAAGAATTCTTTAAGATAATTAGCTTCTTTTGTCATAGTAGCTCGATATTGAGCTTTTTCTTCTAATATCGCCGCTTGTTTTTTTCTTTCACTTTCTTCTTTTAACATTCTTTCTTGTTCTTGTTCTTGTTTAATTCTTCTATTAGCAGTTTCTTCTTCTTTTTGAACTTCATAAGATACTAAAGTTTTAAATTTTGTTTTATAAGTTTTTCTTAACTCATTTAATAAAACATTTCTTAATTGTTCATCATTTAAACCGTTATAATCAATTTCTAAAATTAACATTAATTGTTTTAAAAGTTCTTTTTGTGGTGTTCCTATAACATTAATAGCTTCTTTTAAATTATCTATTTTCTTATCAAAACCAAACATTTGTTCTTGTATTTTCTTTGGAAGTTCTGAATAATTATCTTTTTTATTTTGAATATTTTCTACAGTTTCTTCAATAGTAATATTTTTTTCAGAGAAGTTTGAAATAATATTTTTATTATCTAATATTACTTGATTTAATAATTTTTTATTATCATTTACAAGTCTATTTAATATAGTTTCTATATCTTTAATTTCTAAATCTGTTAAAATATTTGAAGAATTTTTTATATTCAAATCATTTAATTCAGTTTTAATTGATAAAAGATTTTTTGATAACAATAAAAAGTCTTTTGAAAATACACCATTTTCAATTTTAAACATTAATTTATTAATTTGTGTATCAAAATCATTTAATAAAACAACTATTTTTTCAATAATATTTGAAGTTACATCTATATTATTTTCATTTTTTAATTCTTTAAATAATTCTAAAATTAGAGTAGTAACATCATTATTATTTATATTTTTAATTTCATTAAAATATTGTAAATTTTCTTGGAATACTAATAATTTTGAATTATTATTTTCTGCTATAGATTTACCTGATTTTTCCTCTTCAATTTTAGCTTTTATTAAATTTTGAACTAAAGCGTCTTCAGTTATTTTAAACCCTAAAGCTTCAGAAGGATATTTTTCAACATATTCAGACTCTTTTTCTAATTTTTTATATTCTAAATCTAATTTTTTATTTTTAATTTGATTTTCTTTTGTAATCAAATTATTAATATCATTAGTTTTTTGGATTCTATCTATTTCAAAAGATAAAGACTCTTTCTTTTTTTGTTTTTCTAATTTTTGAATATCCAAATCTAATAAATCGTTTTCAAAAGCTTTTTGTTCTTTTAAGTGACTGAAATAAATATCTTTTGATATTAAGGCGTCAGGAGAAGTTTCTAAAACAACTTCTTCTCTAACTACATTATTTTGATTTGCACTTAATAAAGAATTAACCCCTAATAAAGATAAAACTACAACAGATGATTTAATTTTTTTATTATACATTTTTATTATTCCTTTTTTTTAGTTTATTTTGTTTTTTTGTTATTATTTTTTAGATTTTGATTTTAAATTATCTTTACCATATAATTCTAATTCTATTATTGTTTTATTCATTATTCTTTTGATAGAAAGAATTTTAAATGGTTTATTTTTAATCATATCTTTAAAATAAATTAAACTTTTAAGTTCACTTAAAAAACTAGAACTATCAGCTAAAGTTATAGTCATATTTATTTTTTTAATATACTTATTTTTTGTTACTGTTGTTTTTAAACTATCTTTTTTAATATTTGGTGAAGCTATCTCAAAAATAGTAGATTTTGAAAACTTACCATACATAAAAATCATAGACCTATTTAATTTCTCAAATCTTTCTTTTATTTCACCTATATCTTTAGTTTGATAACTTCTTAAACCATTTATTTGTTTTTGATAATCATTTATTTTATTTTCTTCACTAATAATCATATTAGGTAACTGGTTTTTAGATAATTCCATATAAATATATATAGAATTACCTATAGTAGCTAAAATACCAATTACTATGATAACTAGTAGCATTTTATAATTCTTTCTTGTCTTCATATATTGACCTTTTTAATAAAATAAAACAATTATTTTAAAACTTGTGCTTTAATTATAATAACTAACTCATTTTGTGTTGATATTTTTTCTTTATAACCAAATAAATTATTGATAACAGGTATTTTACTTAAAATTGGTACACCAGAATTTACATTATTAGAACCCTTTTCTTTTAAACCTGCTAAAATTAATGTTTCACCATTTTTAATTTTTGTAGATAAGTTCATAGACCTAGAGTCAACTATAGGTAATTTAACTTCTACACCATCAGCAGATTGACTATTCATAGCTACAAGAGTATTTAAAACTGGAACCATAAATAATTCAATTTCATTTGTATCTTTATTAATTCTAGGCTTAATAGTCATATTAAACCCTTCTTCTAATTTATTAACTTCTAGTGTTGTAGCAGTTCCACCATTTTCATCTGTTGTAGAAGATACATTTGAAACATAAGATTTAACAACCCCCGAGAATACTGTAGTAGCTTGGTTATTATTAATTCTTAAAGTTGGTTCAGCAACAGTTTCAACGTCACCTTGACGGTCTAAAGCATTAATAATTGCGTCAGGAGAAGCAATAGAACCTAATTTCATTACAGTAGTAGAACTACCATCAGTTGAATAAGGATTACCTAAAGCAATTTGGTTAGAAGTATCACCTATAGAAGGTTTTAAAGCATTTATAGACATTGTACCTAAACCTTGTAAGTTTAAAGTATTGAAAATATCATTCCATTTAATACCAAAAGATTTTGAATCAGAATTTGAGAATTTTAAGATTTTAGCTTCTAATAAAACAACTCTTGTATTAGCTTCTATAATTTCTTTGATATAAGACTCTAATTTTTTTAATGTACTTCTTGTACCTGTAACATTTAAGATACCTGTATCTTTATTTGATAAGAAATAGTGTGGAATACCAGAAGTATCACTTGCTGCCTCCATTAAAGAAGTTAAGTTTTCTTTAATAACATCAAAATTTTCAGTTTCTAATGTTGTACTAGAACTTATTTTACTGTTAGAACCACTACTATCAGTATCGGCACCAATTTGAATATCTGTTTTTGTTTCAAAACCATTTGATAATGGTAATTGGAAAATCATATTATCAACTAATTTAACTTCAACTTCATTATTTTTCATATTAATAAAAACGTCAAAGTTATCAGCCATTCTATCAAGAATTTCTCCAATAGTTTGATTAGATGATTTAAAATTAGGAATAACTAAAGAAGAATATTTTAAAAATATTTCTTTATCTATTTTTACATAAATATCTTCTGGAATTACTTCTTCTAATAATTCATTTAAAGTAATCATAGAAGTTTTAATTGTTTTCTTTTGTTGAGCCCATTTTGGATATTTATCTATACTCTTTTCATTTTTTACTTTAGAGTTATCTATATCTGAAATATTAATAACTTTAATTTCTTTATTACTAGGAATAGATTCTTTAATTTTATTAACATTAACTTCAAGAGATAACAAATTTGAACATATTAAACTAGAAACTATTAAGCTAGGTATTATTTTTTTCATTCTTTTTTTTCCTTTAATTTTATTCATCTAAAAATATAATGTTAGGTATTTTAATGTTACCTTTATCGTTATATTCATTAATTATTTCATTATATGTTTTTTTTGATTTTTCTGAAATCATTTTTTTATTTTCTTTATTTTCTTCTAAATGAACTTTTTCTTCACGAGTTACTTCTTTTGTTTTAACTAGTTGTTTATTTTCATTTTGTTTAATATTATTTTCACCTGTTATTGTTGTTTTAATATCATTAAAATTTATAGACATTAAATCATCTTTATAAAAATATACAGCTGAAGCTAAAACACTTATTAATATTAAACTTAATAAAGGTTTTACAAAACTTCTTTTTTCTTTATTTGAATTATTTTCTTTTGTTTTAAATATTTTTGGTTTTTCTTCTTTTATTTTTTCAACATTGTTATTTTTATTTTTTTTACCAAATAAATTAATTATTGGAGATTTTTTATCTTTATCATTACTACTAACTTCATCTAAATTTTTTGTTTCTTTTGACAATTCTTTTTCTTCATCAAAAGTAAATTCATTAAATTTATCATTTTTATTATCTTTAATTTCATTATCAAAATTAAAATCGTCAAAATCATTATTTTTTTTATCTTCTTTAATTTCATTATCAAAGCTAAAATCATTATCTGATTTTGTATTGTCTTCAGTATCACCAAAATTAAAATCATTATCTGATTTAATATCTTTTTTGTCGTTTTCATTATCAAAACTAAATTGTTCTTCAGATTTTGTATTGTCTTCAGTATCACCAAAATTAAAATCATCAGCTGATTTAATATCTTTTTTGTTGTTTTCATCATCAAAACTAAATTGTTCTTCAGATTTTGTATTTTCTTCCACTTCATCTTCAAAACTAAATTCGTTAACCTCTTCTTTTTTATCTTCATCATCAAAACTAAATTGTTCTTCAGATTTTTCTTCTTTTTCTTCTACTTCATCTTCAAAACTAAATTCGTTAACTTCTTCTTTTTTATCTTCATCATCAAAACTAAATTGTTCTTCAGATTTTTCTTCTTTTTCTTCTACTTCATCTTCAAAACTAAATTCGTTAATTTCTTCTTTTTTAATTTCTTTATCTTCATCAAAATTAAAACTTTGTTCAGATTTTTCTTCTATTTCCTCGTTAAATCCAAAATCTTCTTTTTCTTCTTTTTTATCTTCATCATCAAAAGTAAATATTTTTTCGTTATTACTTAAAATATCTTCATTTAAATCGTCATCAAAAGAAAAAATTTCTTTATTATCTTTTATTTCATCTTCAAAACTTGTATCATAATTATTAGAAGTTATAACAGCTTCATTTTTTGTTTCATCTATTTCATCAAAAGAAAAACTTAATTCCTCATTTGATTTATCTTCTATTTTTATTTCATCAACAGAGATAACCTCATTAGAAACTTCTTTTTTATCATCACGCAAATCATCAAAAGAAAAACTTAATTCTTCATTTTCAATTTCTATTGGATTATCTTTATTTTTATTTTTTCGCATTAAAAATCTCCTATTCTTCTAATCTTAAAGTTTCTTCTTCTTTTGATGGCTCATAATCTATATATAATTCACCTGCTATTTCTTGCATAGTTCTATAACCTTCTGGAACAACATATAAAAAATCATTATCAATATTGATAACGTCTGCTCTTGACCATACTATATATTTTTGTGGTTCTCTAATTTTAATAGGGTCTTCTCTAAAATACTGTATATCTTTTCTTTTTATTACTGATTGATTTTCCCATTCATTTAAACTTCTCTCAGTATTTTGTTTTATAATTGAATTTATTTGGCTTTCCTGTGACATAACTATTTTCCCATTTCGAGAGTTTCGAGAGGTATAAGCACAGCCACTAAATAGAAATGTTGCTGTTGCAAAAATCCCTAAATATTTTAAATATTTTTGTATTACCATTTTTTACTCCAGTTAAAGTTTTTTTATTTAAAATCAATTTTATTAAATAATGAAGAATAAACAAAAAAAATTAATTAAAGTTTTAAATTAATTCCACCTATATTATCAATATTATCTTCACCCTCAAAAAACCAAAGTTTTTTATATTCAATTTCCTCTAAATTATCTATGTCGTTTAAATCTATAATATCTGTATTAATATTTTTTAATTTTAATTGATTTTTTAATTTTATTACCGGAAACATCCAATTTTGCATACCTTTAGATATATAATTAAAGTCTTTATTTATATCTTGATAAAATTTTAAATTTAAAAAATCGAATTGATTATTTAATACCTTTAGTATTTCAGAACCCAATTCTGTTAAAGTATAAGTATCGTCATATTCTTTTTCTACATATTCTTTTTCAACTACTTTAGATAAAATAGACGGTATTGTTGAAGGCTTACCTATATTATATATATTTAATAATTTAAGTATTTCATATTCTGTTAGACCGTTATTTAAATAATAAGGTGTATGTTCTTCTTCAGATTTTAATACATAATCAGGTATGTAAACTTTTGAAATAATATTCTTATTATCTTCTAATAAATGTATTCTTTTCATTTTATCATTATTAAATAATATCTTATATTCTATTGAATTTGTTATATAATTATTTAACATAGATGCTATTGACCTTCTTATTATTAAATTGAAAACTTTATTCATATTTCCACTAAATTTTTTATCTAAATTAAGTGGTGAAATAGCATTTTCATAATTTCCTAAAAAATATTTTTTATTTATTTTAAAAACGTCAGAAGCTTTTAAAAATAATTTATTATATGTTGCTTCTTCTAATGCTATTCCTTCAGTTCTAGGATAAGTAATTGCACCATTAACATATAATGTTTGTAATATTTTAGAAGTTTCCTCTAAATTCAATTTAAACATATTTATACAATCCTGGAATAGGGTGTAAGTATTATAAGCGTCTGGTATTTTTAAAACTGTATTTTTAAAATGTGAAGTTTTTACACTCTTAATTTTTCTTAAAGTTAATAATCTATAAAAACCTATTGTATAAACAAAATAATTTTTATATTCTTTTAACATTAATAATATAGAATGTTGAACCCTACCTAAATTAATTTTTTTATCAATATCTTTTTTTAAAGTTTTTTGAAATTGATTAGAAAGAAGTAAATCAAAAGTAGTTCTACTTAATCCTGCTTTAACCATATCTAAATTAATTTCACTAACATTTTTCATATAAACAAAATCAGATAACTTTCTACCGCTTAAACCATAAAGAGGGTTTCTTATAAATTCTTTTTTTTCTTTTATAGCTATTTGAGATAAAGTATAAGCTATAGTTTCACCTTCTATATCAGGGTCAGTACCTATAACTATTTTACCTTTACATTTTTTTATTTTGTCTTTAATAAAACTAAAATTATTATTTTTAGGAATTATTTTAATTTCTTTAGTATTCATAAAAGTAAAAGCATCTATTTCACTTATATGTCCAAGAGTATAAATAGCTTCAAAACCTAAATTTTTAATCATATTAGCCTTTATTGGAGACTCTACTATATATAAATTATCCTTCATTTATTTCACCCCATCATTTTCTGATTAACTGTTTTAGAGCCATTATTTTGTTTTTTTTCTTTATTCTTTTTTTTACCACCTTTAATTCGATTATAAAGTGTTTTAAAAATTTTATATTTTCCATAAATACGGCTAATAAAAAATACAAAAAAAGGTAACATAGGAATAATAATTATTATTAATAATATACGTAAAATAGGACTTATAATAGCCGACATAGCTTCTTCAGCTATTGCACCTATAGTATTATCATAAATGTCTTTAACAAAATCACCAATACCAAACCTAAATATATTTTCTATAAATGTTATATTAAATATATTTAAATTTGAAATGTCTAATAAGTTATTTATTATATCCATAAAACCTCATTTTTTTTATTTTAAATTATTATATTAAATAATTAAGCAAACCAATAATAAAAAATATTTATTCCATTATTCTTTTTTAATATTTTAATTTTTTTTTATTTTTTAAAAAATTAAAATTCTTATAATGATTATAAATTTTAAATAAAAGGAATAGTATGGCTATATCAGAAGAAGAATTTAATACCAACAAATCTATAGCAGTGCCACCAAAACCAATACCTTTTTTTGATAATGAAGATTTATTATTTGTTCAATTTTGGTACAGTTTTTCTATAGCTATATTTGTTTTTTCAGGTATATTTGGTAATTTATTAAGAAGTATTAAAGTAATAGACTCATTACCATCAACTTTTTACAATGCTTTAGCTTTAGGATTATTTATATTTTTTCCAATAGCAATAGTAACTTTAATGAAAATATTAAAATCAGGTAAAACTCAAGGATATATAGAACAAAAATTATTTTTCTATTTTAATTCTAAATTATTAAGTAGTTTAAATAATTCAAATTCTACTGAAAGAAAAGAATTATATAAAGCTAATAAAGGTGTTTATAGAATTATAGATACTAAAGAATATTGGGAAAAAACAAAAATTAATGGTAAAAATTTGAATAAATTTATTGATATTGAGGAAAATAGAAATATAATTGAAAATGATTATAACGAAAGTGTTAATAAATTAAATTCACAAATTAATTCAAGAATTAAAAATCAAGAAAGAAAAGACGAAGAAATTAATTTTATTTTGAATAATTATTATAAATTTATGGAGGAACAAAAATAATGATAGACGTATTAGGAATAAGCGAAATAGGTTTTTCAAGAAACGGTAAAGGACTATTTATTTATAAAGACGGTTCTGTAGGTATGGGATTTAAATTACCTGGAATTAAAGATAATAGTATGACCGTAGAAGAAATGGAAAACCGATATGAAAATTTAAGAAATATTATTGGACAATTAGAATTATTATATAAAAAAGAGGGTGCTCTTTATCAATTTGTTAGTCAACCAAATTATAATATTGATGCTGTTGAAAAAATGTCTAAACAAATTAATTATATTGATAAAGAAAGAAATTTAAGTAAAAATGGGACTTTATTTAAAGGTATTCTTGATAAAAATATACGTGATACATTTACTCGATATAGAAATGCTGGAGCTGTAACAAGAGATAATTATATTTTTGTTAGACTTTATGTTAATATGAGTAGTTTAGGAGTTCAACCTAATGAATTTTTAAGAAGAATTTTTATTCTTAAAGAAACTGATAATGAAAAAATCAAATTAGTTATTGATAAAATTGAAACGTTAATTGAACGTCATACTTCTAAATTTAAAGCTTTAAAAGCTGAAGGTTTGGAATTATTAGAAATGATTAATATTAAAAGAAAATATTTTGGTTTTAGTGAATTAAAAAAATTACCTAATTTAAATACTAATGATGACGTTCTATTCCATTTGTTCCCTGGAAAAGTTGAAATTAATGAAGACCATATTAAAACTACTGAAAAAATAGATATTTCTGATGATAAAAAGAAAGAGTTTAATATAAATGAAAATAAATTAGAAATACGAATTAAACAAAATATTGAAAAAGAAAAAAAAATACTTGCTGATATTAATAGCGTTGAATGTAAAACTTTTGAAAATGAAATTGATTATTTAATTGTTGATATTTTAAAATTCCAACCAGAAATTAAACATTTATATAATGTGTATGATAAACACAATCTTGTTAAACACTACGTTTATGATTTAACTAATTTAAGTAATATTTCTGATTTAATGGAAAATTTCAAATTAATAACTCCTAATACATTAAAAATATATAAAGCTGAAAAAGAATTCTTTTATGATAGAAATATTAAAAATAATGATACATATTTAAAAGTTTTTAGTATGAAAGAGTTACCATCTATGTTGAATTTATTTCACGGTAAACGTTTAAATTCTTTATATGGTGATTATACTATTACATTAAACTTTAAAAAATTAGATAACTTAGAGGCTCAAACAAAAATGAGAAGACAGGTTGTTATGGAAAATATTAAATTAGGTATGCCAGTTATGAAATGGTTTATACCTATTGAAGCTGTTGAAGATAAAATTGAAAATTTAAGATATATGATTAGAACACTTGATAGACGAGACTGGAGTAGAGTTGAAGCTAGTTTATTTGTTACTTTAAGAAGTCATAAAGAAAAAGATGAAAGAGAACAAGAAATAGGTGAATATGAAAATATTACAGAATTAAAATTTGAAGCTGAAAAACATTCTGCTCCATTTATGATTTTAACTAATGCTATGCCTGGTCGTTTTAATAAAAACGGACAAAAAATGTCAAGAAGAAGTTTATTATTAAACACTACAAATATAGCACAATTATCTCCTATGATGGGGGAAGAAAATGGAGCTAAAACTCCTGTATTATCATTTATGGGGGAAGAAAGTTTAATTAATTTTAACTTAAATGAAGCAAAAGCTGGACATTTAGCTATCCAAGGGGGAACAGGGGGAGGTAAATCTTTCTTTGGTAATAAATTATTATTACAATATTTAATGTTTAAAGATAAATGTATTACTACAGAAAGAGGGGACTCGTTTACTAGAAGTACATTATTTTTTGGTGGAAAAGTTTATAAACCTGATATGAGTGGTAAAATTAAAATTAATCCATTCGTTATGCCTAGTACAGCTTGGGAAGATGATGAAATGAGAAAATCTATTTATCGTCAAATGGTTCGTTCTATGTCACAAATGTGTGATAATTATGATAGTTCTATTCAACAACAATATTATAAATTAATTAAAAGTCGTTTTGAAACAGACGGTGGTTCAATCAATAGACGTTTAGTAGAAGAAAATGCTGTAACACCATCTAAATTATTACAATTAATGAAAAATAGATGGGATACAAAAGCTTATAATAAAGAAATAAGTTCTTTTGAAAAATTTACAAAAAATGGATTATACGGAATTTTATTTGACGGTAATAGCGGTTTAAATATGGATTATCCTGCTATTAATATTGACTATTCTAAATTATCTGACCCTTCAATTAAAGACTTCGTTTTTAAATCTTTATTACAAAACGTATTTAATGAAATGTCTAAAAGTTCTGGACAAACATTCTTTAACATCAACGATGAGTTTTGGGACGCTATTTCTACTTCAGGAGCAACTGGTGATAATGTTGCTAATACTGCTATTGGACAAGTTGAAGCCTTCTTTAGGGTAGCAAGAAAGTTAGGTGGGAAAATTGCTGTTATTTCACAGGCTATTTCAGATATTGCCGACTCTCCATTAGCAAAAGCAGTATTGAATAATATTTATCACTCATTCTTTACAAATACAAGTACAGCAGGAGAATTAAAGGTTATTAGTGAATTATTCCAATTACAAGAACATCAATTACAACAAATTAAAACTTTATCACAAGTTCCTGGTAAATATTCAGAATACTTTGCTATAGCACCTTATGGTGAAAAAAGTGGTACTTCAAGTGTTGAAAGAAAATTAACTACTAAGTTTAAATATTTTCCAACGCCATTTGAAACAGCTTTATTTACAACACACCCTCAAGAAAAAGCTATTTTCAAAATGATTTATGAAGAAGGTAAATATGGTGATGACCCTTCTTCAGTTTCACAAGAACGTGTTATGAAAGCTGTTAGATTATTTATGACTATAATCCCTAAAGGAGTTAATGAACCTTATTTCCAAGAAAGATTATTATATAACAGTAATGACTACCTTTTTACTTTTAGACAATTAGTTGAAGAAAGATATGGTTCAGTTACAAAAGCTTTAGATACTGTTAACTGGTATGAATTTATCAATCTAGTTGAAAAATAAAATTGTAATATAAATGCAAATATAATATTTTTTGATTTAAGATAATATTTATATATAATAAAACCAATAAATATTATTTTAAAGATTAAACTTTGTATTTATTGTATTTTATGTTTATTTAAGAATAAATTATTTATAAAAGGTTAGAAAATATGCGGATTTTTAATAAAAAAAATAAAGAAAAAGAGATTAAAGAAGAAACTAATAAACCTATTAAAAAATCTTTAAAATATAGAGAATTAGCAGAATATGTTTTACAAAGATTTAAAGTTAAAAAAGTTGAAGAAAAAAGTGATGAAGAATTATTAATGGAATTTTCTAAATTTTCAGACCCTAATGCTGAATTTGATTTTAATATTAATTATCCTTCTGGTAGTTTAAGAACTCGTAAAGCTACTTCTAAAATTGATGGTATCATATGGCGAAATAAATATGCACCAGATTTTGTTAAAGCTGTTGTTACTGATAAAGAATTTTTAGATATATGGTTAAATGAAAGAAATAAAAAAGTTTCACAAGAAGCTTTTATTCAAGAAGCTTTTACTCCAGATAAAATTTTAGAAAAAATTTTAGCTAGAGATAATGAATTTTCAGAGTCTACAGTTAAAAATAATGAAACTATTTATAAAATTAATTTAACTAATTTGATGAATATAATACAACAAGAATATCAAAAAGAAATAGAAGAGGGTTTAGGAATAAGTATTCCTGATATAGTTACTATTTTAAATATTATAGCTGAAATGAATTATTTTAATGATTTTTCAGATTTATGTGTTAAAGCAGAACAAGAAGTTACTAATGATTATAAAGTTACTTATGTTGAATTTTCAGAGTCAGAAAATATTGATATTAATGATATTATCAATGATTTTGAAGATATTGATGACGATGATATTTTTGATAAAGATGATGATGATAAAGGTGATGATGACTTCTTTAAAGATGACGACTTTTAATAAATTTACAAAAAGGAAAAATTATAATGATTAAAAAAATTTTAAGCATAGGTATAATAACTATAGGTTTAAATCAATTTGTTTTAGCCGACAATAGTTTTAAAGATATGGAATATTTAGTTCAAAAAGAAATGATTAAAGACACTACTTTAAAATTAGATATTTTAAAGAAAAAATATATTTTTAATAGTGAAGAATATAATGCTTTACATAGAGCACAACAAGTTTTATTAGATAAATTACCTGTTGATAGTTTTTCAACTTTCTCAAGAATTAAATTACATAATATAGTAGATAATACTATATCACAAAAAGAAAGAGAACGAGAAAAAAGTAAAATTTTAACTGCTGATGGTGATTTAAATTCTGCTTTAATTCATAGAGAAAAAATGATTAAAGAACAAATTGAAAGAGAACAAAAACGTAAAGATGATGAATTAAGTAATGAAGACATTCAAAATATGATTAAAGCTAAAAAACAACCTAGCCCTTATTCTTCTACTTCTAATAAAAAACGAAAGGAATAACTATGAGTATCGAAAATAAACAAGAAATTAAAGATAATGTTAAAGAAAGTAAAAGTAAATATTTTACTTTTGATGAAATTTATAAAGCTAGAACTGCTTTAAGTGTTTCTGTTCTAACTTTTATATTTACTATTGCAAGTATTTTAGTGTTTTTTATATTTAATAAACAAACACAAGATGAAATATTAAAAAGAATTAAAGAAAGAGATATTTTAGTTTTAACAAGTCGTGGAGCTACTTTAGCAAAAACTTCTCCTGTATATACTGAAATAGTAAAACAATTTGCTACTATTACTTTTAATTCATCATTAATTTATGACCCAATAAATATAGCACCACAATTAAATTTTATGAGAGTTTATTCTAATCCTGATATATTTAAAAAATATACACAAATGGTTCAAACAAATGTAGACACTCAAAGTATTAGTAAAAAAATTTATTATGCAACTTTAGACCCTAAACAAAAATTAACTCTTATAGAAGAAATTCCTAATAGAAAATATAGAATTACTATGTTTGGAAAAAGAGATATAATTTCTAATTATCGAGATAGTAATAATAGTTATAATTTTAAATTAGAATTAGTTATAGAAAAAGATTTAAATACTTCTATTGAAAATATGTATGGTTTAAGAATAGTATCATATAATTTAACAAAAATTTAATTATAGAAAGAAAGGGATATAAATATGAAAATAACAAAAATATTAGTAGGACTAATAACTATAGGCTCACTTTCAATAGCCACAGCAAACGGAGTGGATTTTGAAACTTTTAATAAAAATTTAAAAGAAAAACGACAATCAAAACAATTTTCTTCAGGAAATAATGTTAAAGTTGTTGAATATAATGAAAATAATCAAACTGTAGATATTAAAGTTGATTATCGACAACCAACAAAAATTGTTTTCCCTGCTTTTATTGAAAAAATTGAAATGGTAGATAAGTCAGCAAGTATAACTTTAAATAATAAAGAATTAGAATCTGGTTCAGATACTTTATTATTAACACAAGAACAAGAAATTAACAGTAGTGCTATTATTTATGTTACAGTATTATCTAAAAGAATTATTTTAAATGTAGAACCTAATAAAAATTTTGATAAACTTGTTAAAATAAATATACCTATGACTTCTGCTACTCCTTCATTTAATAATAGTTCTTCTTTTAGTGAAGAAAATATAGAAAGAACTAAAGTTAAATCAAAAGATTTAACTAGAACAACAAATATTAAATCTGCAGAAATGTTATTAAAAATGTTAACTAATAAAGCCGAAAACCATTACAAAGAAGTTAATTTAAATACTGTTGTAAAAAAAGATGACCCTTTATTAAGTTTTGACAACAAAACTGATGAAAAAGTTTCTACACAATTATTTACTAAATTATTTAAAGATAACCCAGATTTCTTTTCTTTATATTTAAATAGAATTATAGAACCTGAAAAATTATACATAGACCACTTTGTTGTTAATAAATCTAATAAAGTTAAAGAAGTTTTAGATATTTATGGTATGAAAACAAAATGGTGTAATTATTCTAGTAATAATGCTTTACAAATAACTATAGACGACGTTAAACGTGTATTTGGTAAAAATATACTAAAAGTTAAACACCCTATGGAAAAATTAGCTCCTAGAACTTGTGATTACGTTTATACTGTATTCTATAGAAAATAAAATACAGTTTTTTTTATAAAATAAATATAAATATTTTTTTTTTATATTTTTTTTATTACAATATATTTACTTTAAAATTAAATAAAAAGGACAAAATTATGAAATTACTTACAGACAAAATGAAAAAACTTTACTTTACAGGTTTAGCTTTTGCTTTAGCTACTCCTCCTGCATTTGCTCGTGGTGGTGGAGATGCTCTTAGTGGTGAATTAAATATTAGTACAGGTTCAAATGTTATTAAAGATTTAATTAACGAGTCTCCTATTGTTAACGCTTTAGTTCAGTCTGGTATCTTCTTTGGTATTGTTATTTCTATCTTCTTGATGGCTAAAGATATGTTAGGTGGACAAGGTGATGCTGGTAAAGCTTTCTGGGGTAAATTAGGTGCTATGATTGCGTTTGCGGCTCTATACTACTACTTATTTATGGCATAGTATTAAAAACTAATAAAATAAATAAAAATATTTTAAAAGAGAAGTTATTTTTTTAACTTCTCTTTTTTTTTATACAAAAATAATAAATCTATAACAAAAAGGATTAAATAATAATGTTAACAAATCAAAAAAGTATAGATAATTATTATTCTTTAAATGATAAATTTATAAAAATTTTAGATAACATTAAAATATCTAAAATAGAAATACCTAATATCACTTTAGATAAATTTAACAAAATTAAAAATAATATTCAAAATATGATACAAGATGAACAAACAGTTTCAGATAAAGAATTTTCTACTGAATTAAAATTATTAAATAGTATTTATAATGAAATATATAAAGAAATGAAATTATTAGAGCAACAAAATGAAAGATTTTGAATTAGATAACTTTTTATCCGAAATAAAATTTAATTTTTTATTAATAGAACCTTTTATAGGAACTGCTTTAACTTATATAGATATTAATGAAAATAATGATTTTAATATATGTAAAACTTTATGTTGTTATTTCAATAAACAAACTTTTAGATTTAATATTGATTATAACAGATATTTTTTAAAAACTTTACTTAATGATAAAGAAATTTTATCTGTTTTTAAACACGAAGTTTTACATATATTAAATAAACATTTTTTAAGAATGGCCGAATATAATAAATCAAATAAAGTTCAAATGAATTTACATTATGCTAATATTGCTATGGATATAGCTATAAATCAATATATAGATAATCTACCTTCTATGGCTTTATCTTATACACATTATAATTTACCTAAAAATTTAGATTTTGAAAGTTATTATAAATTATTAACTAAAAATATTAATACAAATAACAACAATAGTAATAATAACAATAACAATAACAATAATAATAACAATAATAATAACAATAACAATAACAATAATAATAACAATAACAATAACAATAACAATAATGATGATGATAATACAAACAGTTTAAAAGAAGAAATAAAAAAATTAAATCAACAAAAAGCTGATAATTTAAAAAAAAGTTTAAATACAGATGATAAAAAAGAATTAGATAAAATAAAATCTGATAACGAATTAATAAATAGAAAAATTGAAAAGTTAAAAAAAGACATTCAAAAAAATGAAATAGAAAATAATAAAGAAAATAATAAAGAATTATACGAAAATATTGAAAATATGATTAATAAAATTGAAAATACTAATAATCAACAAGAAAAAGAAAAATTACAAAAAGAGTTACAAAAAGAATTAGAAAAAATAAAACCAGACCAGCACGAAACTTTCATAAAATCTAACGATGAAAGGACTGAAGAATTTAATGAAAATGATATGTTAATAGTAGAACAAATTACAAAAAATATTTTAAAAGAGTCTTTTAATAGAATGGATAAAAATAATTTACCTTCTTATGCAGAACAATTAAGAAAAGTTTGGGCTAGAGAAGAAAAAGTATTAAATTGGAAAAAAATAACTAAACAATTTGTTGAAAAAACTTTAATATCTAATGATAAAGAAGATACTTGGTACAAACCAAATAAAAGATTTGCTGATGTTAAAGGTAAAAGAAAAATTAAAGATTTAGAAATTTTAATAGCAGTAGACACTTCAGCTTCTATTAGCAAAACTACGATTTTAAATTTTTTAAATGAAGTTCAATTAATTGATAAAAATATTAAAGCAACTGTTATATATTTTCATTCATACGTATATAATGTTATGAAAGATACAGAATGGAAGAAAAAAGAGAATTATTCTAAAATAACTATGGGTGGAACTTTATTCCAACCAATTTTTAATTTTGCTAAAAAATCTCATTTAAAACGTATTTTAATTTTAACAGATGGATTTGCAGAAAATAACATAAAAACTTATAATATAAAAAGCTTATGGATAGATGATAAAAAAACTAAATTAGCTATAATTAAAAAAAATACTATTAATGGAACAAATATTTTTAAAAATTATGACTCTATAAAAATTTCTTAATTTCTTTTGTTATTACAATATATTTGATATAATCTTATTATAAAAATAATAAAGGATTTGATTGAACAATTTAGTTGTATATATAAAACCAACAGATTATTGTAATGTTGGGTGTAAACATTGTTATTTAACTTATACAGATAGAAAAAATATAAATAAATTAGATATTGAAAAAACACAAATTATTATGGATAATATATCTAAATATTTTTATGATATTAATAAAGATAAAGTTTTTAACGTTGGAATGATATGGCACGGAGGCGAGCCTTTATTAATAGAATATGAAGAACTTTCTAAAATGTTAGAAATTTCTAATAATGTTAAAAATATAAAATTCAATCACTCAATACAAACTTCATTATATCCTTTATTTGAATTAGAATACAAAGATAGACTTAAATGGTATATGTTATTTAAAAAATATTTTGACTCTTTTGTTGGCACTTCTTTTGATTTTGGTAAAAGTAGAGTATATAAAGGAAAACGTGAAAATTATATACGTAAATTAAATGAAATTTGTTTAGAAATGAAAGATTTAGGTATTGCTTCAGCTTTAAGTATGACAGTTAATAACACTATGATGGGACAAGAAGAAGAAATTTTTGATTTTTTAAAAAAATATAAAGACACTTTTTATTCTTATCAATTTGAAAGATATAACGATTATAATAGTTATAATAAAAATAAACTTTCTATTACAAATAGAGATTTTTCTACTTTTATGATAGGACTTCAAAACTTATATGTTAATCAGGATATTAATAATTTACATATTAATATTTTAGATGACCTTTTTAATATGTTAAAAGACGGAAGAGGAAGAGATAAATGGGCTGGAAATTGTATGACAAATTTTTTAATAATTAATCCAGATGGAAGCACAAATAATTGTACTGATAAAGCTCACGAAGAAGATTTTGGAAATATCTTAAAATATGATTTAAAAACTATTCTTATTAATAAAAGTAGAATAAAATGGATTACACATCAAAAATTCAAACATTTTAACAAAAATTGTTTGGGTTGTGAATATAATACTATGTGTAATAGTGGCTGTCCTTTAATTAAAAATGAACAAGTTGAAGATGAATGTTCAGGATATAAAAGATTAATAAAAAATACTGAAAATATTTTAAATAAATTTAATATACCTACATATCTTAAAAATAATCATCGTCATAAATCCCTTTAAACATATTAAAATTAATATTGTTAAAGTAATTTAAGTCAAAGTCCTTACTAACAAAAGTCATATCATAATCATCTATTTTTCCATTGAAATTATATTCCTTTGGAAGAGTATCTTTGTCATACTCAAACACAATAATACCTTCTACATTTTTACTTTTTAATAAAACATTAATCTCATCTAAAAATTTTTTTATTTTCAATATAAAATGCTCAAAATACTCCATCATTTTAATATTATTAGGTTCTTTTTTTGCATAAATTATTTGAAATATTTCTAATAGATTATTTTCAGCAGACTTGTCGTTAAAAGAAAAAAACATAGTATCTTCTTTTTTTCTACCAATAGTAAAATCTATATTTAATAATATATATTCTATTTTTCTATCTTTTAATGATAATTCTATCCTATTTCTTATTATATTTTTTAAATCTATATTTTTTATATAATCTTCAAAGTTAAAAATCTCATTAAAAGTTTTTATTTTTTGAACTTTCAAAATAAAACACCTTTTATATAATTTTATTTTATTATAAATAAAAAGTATTTTTTTATTAAAAATAATATTGAGTTTATTAAAAGTCTTTTAATATATGAGATATAATATTTTCTATACTAGAAATATCACTTTTAAAATCAGTATAAACTATACCAAAATCTTTTAATTGTTTTTTTAGTACGTTATCTATTGTTTTAGACTCTTCTTCAGTTTGAATTCTACCATTTTGTTCATAAGTAGCATTTTCATTTCTAATTAAATAAATATTTATATTGTCAAATTCATTATAATATTCTAAAATTCTTTTTTCTGTTTTTTCTATATTAGATATATTATTTTCATCATATCTATTATAATATAAACCGTGTAAAAGACTACCATCTGTTATAATGTATTGAACCTTACCATTAATAGCTTTAAATAGTTTATATTGTTCTTTAGATACTTGATGTTGATTTGACAAAGTTTCAAAGTCTTCTAAATATACTAAATGTTTAGCATATTCTCGAACAAACTCACAAGTATATCCTTTTAATTTCATTTCAGAAGCTAATCTATAAGAAATTAAAGATTTTCCTATACCTGGCCCACCTAAAATATTTATTATTTTCGTTTTATATTTATTATTCATTTATTTCTTCTTCATTATCTTTTGATAAAAAATTATTTAGATGTTCATCAAAATCTACAATTTTTAAATGTTTATAAAGACTTTTTGAAATACTTTTTGTTACTTTAAGTATATATCTTTTTTCATTAAATTTATATGAATATATTATTTCGTTACTTCTATTATATTTTTCTTTAATCTTTATAATATTTTTTCTTTTCATTTCATAAAACTCTTTTATGTTATAAATAACATTTTTATATTTTATATAATATTTTTCATTATAAATATAAATATCATTTTTATCTAACATTTCTACATTATGAATATTTAAAGCGTGAATTTTTTTATTTGACCTCCACCTTTTCTTTTGTTTTTTTGACATCAATTCTCTTATTGAATTATGGATATTGATGTTACAATTTTCTAATTTACTTATATTATTAACGTCTAAATATTTATTAATTAAATCCATTTTTTCTTTGATTAAAAACATTATAAACCCATAAGGTATATTAAATTTACTTAAATAATAAATAAATTCTTTAAATAAAAACATATTTTTGTTGCTTCCAAATAATTCAACTTTAAAATCACCAGAAACATTTATGAAAACAGGAAAATCTTCTTTAAAAAAATCTAAGAAATCTTTTTCTAATTTATCTCCTATAAAATTATTAAACACGTAAGAAACTTTTTCTTTATACATAACAACATTTATATTTTCTTCTTCAAAAGAATATATCTTTTTTTCATTAGCATAAGCATTAGTATTTAAAATACTTTGGATACTTTTTCTATCTATTTTAAACTTAGGAAGAACGTCTTCTACGTCATTATTATCTATATAAACTATGTAAACAAAAACTTCATAAGAAGATAAAACTTCTATAACATAATGACTTTTATGAAATTGAGGTTCATAAGTTTGATAGTTATTTAAAAAAGATATTTTTCTTTCTTCTAAATTATTCACGTGCATTTTTAACATTACAGGCCTTATTTTATAATTTCTTAAAAAAATTATATTAAATAAAAAAATTAATTCAATAGTTTTAATATAATATAACATATATTATTAATTAAAAAGGAATTAAAATGAGTTTAAAAAATGGTGATAGTATAGAAAATTTATTTAATAAAGAAGAAGTAGAACAAAAACAAAAAACTAAATTAGATATTTTATATAATAATTTATTAAAAGTAAACCTTTCAGCATTAAAAGATATATCTACTTATTCTAAAATGTTAGTTGAAAATAAAAAAGAGAATTTAGTTAAAATTAATAATTCTATGAGTAAGAGATTAGAATTAATAAACGAAATTTTAGTACAATATAATAAAACTATTATTAGTATTAAAGGTAGAAGTTTAAATTCTACACAAATAAATCAATTAAAAGTTGTTTTTTCTAAATTATATAATTTATTAGACATAGAAAAAAATAAATTATTATTTTTAAAAAGTTTTGAAATTACAGAAGAAAATGGTGTTAAATCTGTAGTGTTAAACCAAAATAGTTTAGAAACAATAGAACGTGATTTTGGTATTAGAAACCCTTATAAAAATATTCAAGAACTTGAAGAAAATATTAAAAAATTAGAAGAAAGTAACGACACAGCAGAAAATTTAAAAACACAAAAAAATTATAATTTAAGTGAATTAGAAACTAATGAAAATAATAAATTTAATCTCACTCAAATTGACCAAGGTAAGAAAAAATTAAACAGAGAAATAAAAGATATTGATAATAATATTAATAAAACTTTAGAAAAAATTAATAAATTATACGAACAAAAAGAAATAGCAAATAATGAATTTAATAAAAGTTCTTTAAAAAGTATTTTAAATATTTTTAATTTATCTAATAGCACTTTGGGTATTAAAATAACAAAAAATTTATCACAAAATTTAAAAGATGATTTATTTAATGAATATAAAATTAAAGAGGCTACTCTAACTTTAAAAGATATTTTGACAACTATGGAAACTTTCTCAAAAGAGTTAGAGGGAAATACTTCTAAATTACAAAATTCTTTAAAAAATACTGTTGCTAAAGATAAACAATTAGATATAGAGTTTGATGACCCTAAATTTAAAGGATTACGACCTACAATGTCTATTTAATATAAAGATATATGTTAAAACATATATCTTTTTAAATTATTTTTTTATGAAATATTAAAATCTCGAGGATTAAGTCCTAAAACTTTTAAAAGATTATCAATAGCACTTTGAATTTCTTTTTCTTTCTCAGCGTCTTTCATTTCATCTTTCGATTTTTTTTCTTTAGGTTTTTTAAGTTTTTTATTTTTTCCTTCTAATTCACTTTTCTCTTTTTCTCTTTTTTCTTTTTCTTTTATTTCTTCTCTCATAACTATTGTATTAGCAATAATTTCCATACCAGAAATTTCAGCATCAGTAATATCTTCAATAGAAGAAAGTCTACTCTTAACTTCATCCATAGTTGTTAATTCTTTTTTTGTAGCAACTACATTTTGATATTTAATAAGTTCGTCTAATGGAAAATTATCACCATTTTTCATTGAACGTTCATTTCTCATATGTGTTAAATATTGTTCTCTTAACTCATAAGCCTCTAAAATAGTATCTTTATATCCTGGCTCTTGATTAAATAAAGCAATAGCTGATTTCATCGGCCCCATTTTTACTTCACTAATTTTTAGATTACCCTTTTTATCTTTTAGTTGATGTATTCTTGCATAAGTTTCTTTAAGAACTTCTTCACTATCTTTAATGTTTAAATTAACCAACATTTGGCCTCTTAAAGTTTTTAAAACTTCACCAAATGCTTCTTTTTTTGTATCTAAGTTTTCATTTTGAGACATACTTTTATTCCTTTGTTTTTTAATCTTAAAAACAAATTATAACAGAAAAGAATGTTTTTTCAAAATATGATTTTTAAAACTATTTTTTTTTAATTTGAATATTTTTTTATAATTAAATTAAAAATAAAATAGGATTTTTAAATGATTAAATTAGATTATATAACAGGAAAAATAAGTTTAGATAATGATAAATTTATTAATTTTTCACTAAATCAAATGTTAAATAATAACAAAAACTTCTTTACATTATTTTTTGAACAAAAATATAAAATAGCTTATGATTTTAGTAAAGATATGTCTGTTTGTAAAGTTAAAATAACTTGTGAAGACGAGTCAATAATATTAACTCTTAATGTTCGAGAATTTTATAAAACTGGAGATTTTTATAATAATTTAGATTTTAATTTTTCTAAACTTAAAACTAGTTCATTAAATCAAATTAAAAGTAAAAGAATGAGACAAACATTCAACAATAATATTTTTGACATATTATCAAAAACAATAGAAGAAAATTATAAGTAACAAATATGTGGATTAGTGATAATAAATTAAATAAAATTGAAGAAACTTTAAAATTCAGTCTTCAAGATAAACAAAAAATTTTAATTTCTTACTATTACGTTAATAATAATTATTATGATTTATTAAGCGATAGCGCAGTAATTGAAACAATTAAACATTTATTAGAATTTAAATTAAAAGATATAGCCGATTTAATTTATTTTTTTTATAATGAAATAGATATTTTAGGTGGTTGGAATAATTTAAGACTGGAATTTAAAAATAAATATCCAAATATATACGATACTATTACTTTTTTACAAAAAAATATAATTAAAATACCAATTCACACAAACACTAATTATAATATAAACAATGTATTAATTTAAAAAGAAAGAAAAAATATGACTAAAAAAAATAAAAGCATTAACTCAAAAGATTTAATATCTTTTTTAAGACGTTTAATATTAAGTAATACTAATGTAGTTCCATTTATTCACGGTAAAGCTGGTATTGGTAAGACAGATATTATTTCACAAGTTGCAGAGTCATTTGGTTATCATTTAATCATATTAAATTTACATACCCAAGAAGAGGGTGATTTAATAGGAATACCTAAAGAAAAAGATGGTATAACAATATATTCAAAACCAGAATGGATAGGATTAAATGAAAATAATCCTAAAGTTATAGTTTTTTTAGATGAAATGGACAGAGCTGTAAAAAATATTTTAAACGTTTCTTTAACTCTTGTTAGAGAATTTAGAATACATACACATAAATTACCTAAATCTTGGAAAATAATAGCCGCAGGAAATAGTGGGGTTAATGATGATTTTTACGATACAAATGAAATTGACCTTGCTTTAAAATCAAGATTTGTTCATTTATGGTATGAATTAAATTATAAAGAATGGTTAGAATGGCGAAAAGAAAATAATATAAATAGTTACATCATAGAATACATAAAACAAAATCCTAAATATCTAATAGAAGAGCCAAAAGATAGTGGTGTTTTTGCTTATCCAAACCCTAGAACCTGGAATATTTTAAGTGATGCTTTAACTTTTGCACCAGAAAACACTTGGTTGAACACTATAACAGGTTCTATCGGTGAAGAAATAGGAGGACAATTTTATACTTTTATGAAAACTCAAGATAGTAAAGATTTTCCTATACCTTTTACTGATTTTTTATTAAATTTGGAAAATGCTTTAGCAAAATATAAAACAAAAAGTAAAAATGGTGTATTAAATACAAATACAACAATTTTAAATAATTTAAAAATTATTTTAAAAAGTCATTCATCAAGTAAAGTTGTTGAAATTTTACGAAATATTATAGTAATAATGATTGAACTAGAATATTACGAACTTGTTGCAGTATTTTTTAATAGTATAAAATCTTTAGGAAAAGACGGCGAAAAATTAAATTTAGTGATAATTAATTATTTAGAAAATAATAGTAAATTATTTGATATTTATAAAAAATATATTAAAAAAATTAATAATATTTAATACAATATTATTTTAAATAAGGATAAAATATGAATAAAAAAAATTTAGAATTAAAAGAATCAGATTTTCTGTTAAACTTGATTAATAATGAAATTTTCATTATTACATTACCTCCATTTTTTTATATAACAGATTTAATTGATATGGTTATCAAAGAAAATAGTATAATCTTTGAATTTAATAAAAAAAAATGTACTCATTTAAAAGATAATAAATTTACTTTAATACCAACTAATGAAGCATTTTCTAAATTTTTAATTAATAAAGATAATATTAAAAATAGTAAAGTGTATATTTGTGATATTGAGGAAATTAAAAAGAGGGAAAAACGAGTTTTTTTTATTTATTCTTAAAGAAAAATATTTAAATTTTTAGTTTAAATATTTTTGCTCAATTTCTTCTATAATATTAATACTTTTTTCCATATAATCTATATTTTTAAACCAAGTTTTCTTTCTTACTCCAAACCCACCTTCACCTGTTAAAAGTATCATTTTACCATCAAAATTATCTTTAATTTTTTCAAAAAATTCAATACCATTCATCTTTCTGTTACCTAAATTAAAATCACTAATAATAATATTGTAAACATTAACGTTTTCTACAGTTTTAATAAAATGTTCAACAGAAACAAATTCATCAACCTTAACATTATCATTAATTTCTAATTGTTGTTTATATCTATAAGATTGTGAATTATCATCTTCAATAACTGCTATATTCATTTTGAAAGTCCTTTTATTTTTTATTTAATTATAATAAAATATTTAATTTTAAAAATTTTTAATTTTATATTTTTAATGTATCATTATTTTCAAGAGTTTTATCTTTATTATTTTTTAAATTAACATTTAATTTATTTTCTAATTTCTTTCTCATACCTTCATTTAATTTTTCAACATTTAACAATATTTCTTTTGGTATAATACTCATTATTTCTTTATAATATTTATTTAAATTTTTAGGACTTAAATCTTCTAAAGAACTAAAGTCAGAAACTATATTTTTATCTATTAATATCTTTTCTTTTTTGATTATATGAAAGTTTTCTTCTATTTTTTTTAATTCTTCTATGTTGTTTTCTTTTTGATAATATTTAATTCTTAATATATCTTTTTCCATAGAATTTTTAGGTATTAAAATTAAAGAGTCAGATATTTTATTTTCATTAATATCTTGTAATTCATTAATTTCATATAAAGAATTATAATTTTTTGAATTGCAACTTACAAACAATATTCCGTCTTTACCTTCCATTAAAGGTTTTTCAAAAAAATTATCTAAATAAATAAATTGTTTTATATTCTTTAAAGGTAATGTTTTTCCCATTATTTTTTCATTAAACACAACTTTTATATCCCCAACTTCATTTATATAAAAATTATCTATCTTTGAAGTATCCTCTAAATATTTTGTTATTGAAAATAACATATCATTATCTATTAAATCTACCATAGAAAACACTAACATATTGTTAGTAGGTAAACTTGTACTCATATCTTCTAAATTCAATTCCATACTCTTGATATTATTTGTATTATTATAAAAATTTAACTCACCTATACTTTCATCTAAATATTTATCAACCTCATATTTATCAAAATTTAATTCTTCGTCATTTATTATATTTTCAGCTACAAAAACTTCTTTTTTATTCCAAGTATTTTCATTAAAATCATTAATTGTATAAAAATCTGGAATAACTTCTTTTGTTCTATTATTTATAAAACGATTAATAGCACCTTTATTAGATATGTTAAAACCTTTTATATTTTTTATATTTTTAACTACTTTTTTAGCTATTATTTTTACATAAGTAAATTCATCTTGATTATTATTTTTTAAAGAGTAATGTTTTAATGTTTTATCTAAATTTTCTTTTGTATTATTAATATTTAATTCATCTTTTAATATATATTTCTCTTTTACTAATAATTTTTCTAAATTATCTTGCATTATATTATCATACAAGTCCTGTAAAGATAATTGACTCTCCTCTAATTTATCCCAATATTTTTTTATATTAATTTCAAATTTATTTTTTATAAATTTAATATATTTATCTTTAAATAACTCTTCTACTTTTTGTTTATCAACAGTATGTAACTCTTCTTCGTCTATAATATTTTTTGATATTTCAAACCAATCTTCTGCAGTATTTATATATATATTTTTTTTATTTATTTGTTTTTCAACATTCATAAACAAAAGTTCACTAAATTCTTCATTTGTGTCAACTATATCAATAGGCATTTAAATTCCTTATATTTTTATTTTCATTATAAAAAAAACTTTAATTTTTTTATATTTATATTATATAAACTTTGGACAATAATATTTTTGATAAAATTTTTTCATTTTTAAATATAACATTTGTATAATTATATTTTTTGTTTTAATTAATAAATTATTTATAATAGAAAATATGTTATAAATTAGCTACAAAATTTACTTATTTTTATTAATTAAATGTAAGTTTATTTTAAATAATAAAAATATTTAGGGATATTAATGAATAAAGATTTAAATAAATTAGATGACATTATTATATTTTATTCTAAAGAAGAAGCACTAGTAACATTACCTAGTATATTTACTATTAATGACTTTAAAGATATAAATTATAATAATAGATTTCTTACTTTTATAACTAATAATGATGAAAAAAAAATTGTTGTTTTAAAACCAGTAATTATGAAAAAAATAAATTCTTATAAAAATATTTTTTTATTAGATACAACTAATTACACTAATGCTGTAGTGGTTTTAAAAGAAAATAATATCTTAATTAAGGAATAAATAAAAATGGAAGCTTTATATATAATAAAATTTATTATTATTGTTTTTTTTCTAATATTTTTCAATTTAACTATTGTGTATCTATTTGTTAAAAAATTATATTTTACTCGAAAATTTAAAAGTGATGAAGAGTTAGATGAATATTATAGCTCTTTAGAAAAAATTTTTATTACTTTAGGTATTAAAAAATTTATAAATATTATAATTAAGGATAAAAAATGAATACAGAAGAAAAATTAAAAATTTTAAGAGAAAACAACTTTTTTACAAAAGATATTCCAGAGTTTCATCATCAAGCCTTTTCTAATGATTTTATTAAATTTTTTGAGATTAACAAAGAAACTTTTTTAAATTTAAATTTTATAAATCAAAGTGTAGGTAGTTTATCTCCAGTTCAAATTAGTTACTCTCTATTAGAAAAAATGGAAGATGACGTTTTTATTAATAAAGAAAAAACTCTTAAAAAATTTGATGAATTTATTATGGAGAATATTAAAAACGAAAAATTAAAAGGATATAAATACGTATTTGTATATATTACTGAATATTAATATAATTAAGGGGTATTTATACTCCTCTTTCAAAAATCTAACAATTAACTAATCTAATAATATTAAAGTTTTTTATGTTTACATATTTTTTCTAATTTATATAGAAATTCCTCTAAATTTAATATTTTATTCAAATTATAATTATGTTTTTTATATAAATCTTTATCTACTGTATTTATATTTTTACTAAATTTAAGAAAATCTTCATTATTTTTATTTTTAAAAGAATTTAATTTTCGGATTAAATTCTCTACCTCAAATTTATAAACCATTATTTATTACCAAATTCGTTTGCATATTGTTCTGGAAATAATTGTTGCATATATTGTTTTATTTGATTTAACATTTCTAAATTCTCAAATTCTTTATAAATTTTATAAGATTTTGAAAAATATTCATAATTTGTTTCTTTTAAAGCTAATAAATAATAAGCTAAAGCCATTTGTTGTCTAATATCATTAGCATAAAATGAATTTCTAACATTTTTTTCAAAATACTCACCAAGTTTTATGATTTCTTTATATTTCATTTTATTATCTATATAAAATTGTATTAAAGAATGGTAAGATTTATCATTTAATATATTATATTTTATTGATTTTTTTAAATTTTCTTCAAAAATTTCGTGTCTTTTTTCTTTGTAAACTTGTCCTAAATAAAAATAAGCGTCAGAGTTATAAGCATTATATTCTAATATTTTTTCACAAAATTCTTTTATTTTAAATAATTTATTTACGCTATATTGATATTTAATATATTCTAATGTTAATTCTTCAGAATAATTATCTGTTGTTTCTAAAAATTCTGAAAATGATTTTACGAAATAAACACCAATAGTATGATTTTCTTTATTTATCAATTTACTATTTAAAACTTTAAAGTAATAATCATAAAATTTTTCATCGGCTATAGTAGAGTTAAAAAACTTTTTAATAAAAGCTTCAAAATATTTTCTTACTCCTGGGTCTTTACCTTCTATTAATTTAAATATAGCTTGATTTAAACTACCTTCTTTTGTTGTAATATCAATTTTAGCTATTATATCAGATAAAAAACGTATTATATTATCTCTTATTTTATAATTAATATTTTCATTTTTTAGAAATTTTTCTACATAAGACTCAAACATATAATTTAAAATTAATTGTTTATCAGAAACTTTAATACTTTGAGTTCGTATTAATCGTTCGGCATAAGATTTTAATTCTGTTTGATTATTTTCTTTTATTAAATTATCTATATAAGCTTGAAAATTTTTAGGTTCAAAATTTTTAGCGTCTATTGTTATTTTTTGGGTTTCTTTTACTTCTTCTTTTGTTTTAACTTCTGGATTAATGTCTTTACCCATATCAAAAATTGCTGCTGATGCAAAAAGACTTAAACTTAAAATTAATAATGGTATTTTCTTCATATATTTTCCTTAAAATTTTTCAAATTCTTCTACTTTATCTATAAAATTATCTTTTTCATTAAAATTATCTTGAACACTTTCACCTAATAGACCTTTATCTTCATCTTCTTGACCACGTATTGTTAATTTAATAGTAGGATAAAGTCTATTTAACCAAACAGCACCTGCTCTATCTGGTTCGTACCATTGGTTCATTATCTTTCTTGCTTCTTTATCTGTAATAAAGAAACCTAAACCGTTTCCTGTACGAGTAAAATCTTGTAATGTCAGCTGGTCTTCAGCCGCAATATTATATTGGTCTTCAGTTTTTAAAGCATTATCAATAGGTGCATTTTTATCAATAGTTTGATTTCCACTAATACCTACTAATATTTTACCTGCCCTTTCTATAGCATATTTTGCTGTTTCAGTATCTTCTATTTTTAGGAACATTTTAAATACTGTATTACCTAAAATTCTAAGAGCTTCTTCTTTACCAGCTTTTTCAAGAGAAGCTTTCTCTTGAATACTTAATATAACTCCAATTCCTAAAGACCTTCGTTGACGAAGTACGTCAGAAAAACCTTTAATAGCATAAGAACCATACTCGTCACGGATAACTAAGAATGGTGGTCTTGCTCTTTTTTTTCTTGACTCTCTAACCATTTGAGAGTTTCTATAACCCTCTGTAATGTTACCTAGAGTAGCTGCTGCAGCTTGTTTAACACCAGAAAGAACCATTTTTCCAAGTCCTTGCAAAGATTGAGCAGATTTTTCAAGAGCTGGTAATAGAACATACATACATCTATTATTAGCAACCATATCAGAAATATCTATATCTCCAACTGCTGTATTAAATATAGAACCATAAGTATTTGTTAAGTCATTGAATATAGGCCCAAATTGCATAGCCGCAAATGAATGTTGGTCTTTAAATAATTTTTCTTGTTGTTCTGAAACATCACCATCAGGAGAAACACCAATATTTTCAGCAAAGTTTCTAACCATATCTTTTGCCGCAGTAGACATACCTGTTTCCACATAACTTTGAGGTATCCAATATCTAGCATAAGGTCTAGTTTTTTCATTTTCTTCACGTTCTTCTTTTGTAGGCTTTAAAATTGCTAATAAACAATCTGGCTTTAATAAATTAATTAAATCCTGGAATGTAATAATTTGTTTATTAACGTCTCTGAAGTATGTTGCTACTGATAATAAAGCATATAGTAACTGTTTAGCTCTATCTACGAATATTTGGTTACGACCTGCGTCTCCTGAAAGCGCCAACTCACTTAACATTTCCCCAATTTGACCAGAACGACCACTCATTAAAAAGTTCCAAGAATTAGATGAAGCCTCTACTGAAGCCCTAAAAGATAGTAAAAACATTTCATCTTCTCTATTATTTTCTAACATCATATCATAGAACTGAGCCCAAGTCGGATTTTCGGATTTCCCGTCAATAAAAATATAACCTCCACCCCTTCGTATGTGTTGTCTCACTATATTAAAGATTGCTGTTGTCTTACCTGCTCCAGTACGTCCAAAGATAATCCCGTGTGTTGTTAATTCTTTGTCGTCCAAGTGAACTGGTAAATTATCTGCGTCTAAACCAAAGAAAATACCACTTGCACCTTTACCAGTTTTATAATCTCCACAACCTTTACCAATAGGTATTAACTTTTCACCAAAACGATTTGTTTCTTCTTTAACTTTTGCCGCATTATTTAATCTATAAGCTACATATAAAGTTGGAATAGCTAATAATGGGTTTAAAAAAGACATAAAAAATGTACTAGCAAAGGAAACGTCTCTAGCAAATCTATATAAGTCAGGTGACCTGTCTATTTCCCTTTTCTGAGTTTTTACTTTTATATTTTTAACACTTGATGCCATCAAATCTCCCAATATTTTTTTATTTTATTATAAAAAAATTGGATTTTTCTGCAAATTATTAATTATTTGCTATTAATTTTTATTACTCTGGAAGTCTTGTTTTTAAGTTTTTTATTAATGTTTTATCTAATTCTTCTATTTTTGGAATTATTATATTAGAAATCAAATATAAGTCACCTCTTTGACCATTTATATTATTTGTTTTACCCATACCCTTAACTCTAAATTTTTGATTTGTTTTTGTATTTTTAGGTATAGTTAAATTAATTTCAATACCATTAACAGATATAGCTATTTTACCACCAAACATAGCAATTTTTAATGGTAAATCAAAATCAATGATTAAATCATTATTATTATAATCATTATTATAATTATGATTTCTTGTTTCTGTTTTTAATTTTTTTATTTTTATTGTTATTAATAAATCTCCAATATTATAATTTCTTATTTTACCTTTACCAATAACTCTTAGAATTTTACCATCAGTTATTCCTTGTGGAATTGTTATAGTTAAATATTCATTATTTATAACTATAGACTGTTTTCCACCTTTATTAGCTAATTCTTGATTTATTTCTAACTCAGCATATACATTTAAATCTTCTTCATAACTTTTTTTAAATCTTTCACCAAAACGATTTTTAAAAAAATCATTAATATCAAAATCAAAATTATTTCTATTTTTTTTAGAAAAATTGTAATAACTATTTATTTTTAAATCATATTCTTTTCTTTTTGATTTATCACTTAATATTTCATAAGCATAATTTATTTCTTTAAATTTTTCTTCAGCATTTTTATCTTTATTTAAATCAGGATGATATTTTTTTGCTAAATTTTTATATGATTTTTTTATTTCATCATCTGTAGAGTTTTCATTTACTTCAAGTATAGAATATAAGTTTTTTCCATATTGTGACCTTTAATATTAATATTATTTAAAATTATATTATCTTAAATTATATTATCTTAAATTATTAAATTTAGTCAATAGTAGTAATTTTGATTTTTTGTTAGTTTGAGTATTTTATGGTGGAGGATACGGGATTCGAACCCGTGGTCTCTAAGGCCGCAACTTAGTGTTTTCCCTCTATACTAATCCCCCGATTAGTTATAAAAAATCTTTTAACTTTTTATATGTTGGAATTATATATAATTTAAACTTAAAAGTAAATAAAATTTAATAAAAAAATAAATAAATTTTAAAAAATTTAAAAACAATGTAACTCAGTATAATTTAAGTGAAATAATTATATAATTCTTTATATATAAATAAGGATTTTAAAATGATTACTATAGAACAATATAAAGAAAACAAAGAAATTGTTAAACAAATATTTGATAAACTTGATATTTCTTATTTCTTATCAAATAAAAATTCTGAAGACTCATTAATAAGTTATATACAAGAGGATAATTCTGATATAATAAAAGAAAACATAGAAAAAATTATAGATTTTATTTCTAATTTGAAAGATGATGATATTTTAAAGTTAT
>RRZT011709823.1_pt1 | contig 53790 bp, 55 predicted proteins | sample 2165551 | NCBI WGS metagenome assembly RRZT01 (sample SAMN10456910, study PRJNA506462) | wastewater metagenome | biome: wastewater; feature: sludge; material: wastewater sludge; isolation source: wastewater sludge with Escherichia coli K12::gfp cells carrying plasmid... | place: USA: Moscow, Idaho... | reverse complement strand
TCAAAACCTTTGGATGCAAAACCCAAAAGATTGGTTACCTTGGAATTATCTTGATACTATCAACAAAATCAAAAACCACTCTCTATAAAAAATTTAATACCATTCATTGTGTTTGTAAAATGCACTTATTGGGAGGACACCTTGAAACAGTAATTTTATTATTTCTTGCTAATAATTCTAGTATTTGAAATTCTTTTTTAGATAAAAACAAGTCTTTTCCATCTCTAATTACTAATTGTTTATTTAGATCAATTTCAAGATCATCAAAAATTAAACTTTCTTTAACATTTACAGGAGATCTTCTTAACAATGCCTTAATTCTAGCAACTAATTCTGGAAAAGTTATTGGTTTGACTAAATAATCATCAGCACCTAATTGAAGGCAATGAACAATTTCTGAAGTACTCTCTTTTGCAGTTACCATAATTATAAAGGTATTATAATCTTTAATTTTTTTCAATTTTTCTAAAATTTCATGACCATCCATAGAAGGAAGCATTACATCTAAAATAATGAGATCATAAATATTTGTTTGAGCAGTAATATATCCTTTCATTCCATCATTTTCAACATCAACAATATATCCTTTTTCTTTCAAACCTTTTTTTAAAAAGGCAGCAGTTTTTTCTGAATCTTCAATAATTAATATTCTCATTAAATTCTCCAAATTATAAAATATTTATATTCTTAAAAACAAAAAGAAATATTTTTGTTACTTAATAGTTATTATTTAACGAATAATATTTAATTTAAAAGTTAATATTAAATTACAAAAAAGATATAATTAATGATTTATAAAATAAAATAACAGAATTTATTTTTAAATTTAATTATTTTGATATTTTTATTTTTTATCAAATCTGTCATTTTTATACCCCAAAACAACTCTAAAGAAACTTGAAGGAACTCCGATAATGTTTTGAGTGAATGGTTATGTTTCATTCCCATTCTAAGTTCTGTCACAACATACTGATATAACTAAAGGATATTAGATGGTGCAGAGAAATCAAGCAAATCCAATGAAAGTAGATGTCTCTTACGAGCTTTATAAAGAGCTTGCTGGAGAAATTTGCTCTCCTCTTGATGATGCTGATTTAGATATCGATTTGAGATATGAATTATATACTAGTAAACTAATTTATCTATACAACATTCAAGAGCAATGTTTTAAATGCATTAATTCCGAAAAAACAGAAAATTCTTATACACCGGAAGACCATGTTGTCATTCAAAATGCCATTGAAGTAACAAAGGAGTTCATCCGTCAGACAATTCGTGAAGCACTCTTAAAAGGCTTAACAATAGCAGAAAAGAAGGCTCTAGATGCTTCCCGAAATCAATACAATACTTGAATTATTTGAACGGATGTCACTTGATGAAAAGGTATATTTTAGCTTCAATAATGAAGAAGATATACAAATATGTATCATGTTTACAAAAAAACCGGACAAACGAAACTGGAGCATTTGGCTTGCTTTAAATGAACAAGCTTCAAAACAAACCGTAACAATCAATCATTTGCGTCAAGTTTTAAAAGCATTTAAAATTAGTGAAAAAATATTTATAAAAGAACTTGCCGATGTATTATTACTTCAAGCAGCCTATGCAGATGAGTTTATAAGACAAATCACCGAAGTATTAGGAAAAGAAGCTGTGCAAAAATCAATTTTACAAACACAAAATTTTATGGATGAACTCGCTTCAAAAATTAAAAATTTGATACATGAAAATGAGATGCAAGATCCAGAAAAGAGCAAAGTAACAAAAGAAAAAGCAAAAAATAAACAAAAATTTAAAATTATAAAGTAAAAAAAAATTATGGATACAGAAAACAAGTCTGATAAATATAATAAAATTGATCTATGGGAAACCAAAGATATTTTAGAATCTATTTTAGAATCCCAATTAAATGCGGTTGCTTCTATAAAAAAATTAATAGAAGAATTGAATATAGCTGTTACCAAATGTCTACCTTTACTAGAAAGCGGTGGGAGAATTATTTTTGCTGGCGCTGGAACTTCAGGAAGAATGGCAGTTCAAGAAAGCTCAGAACTATATCCAACTTTTTCATGGCCTAAAAATAAATCTTTATTTTTAATTGCTGGCGGTCAAAAGTCTTTAATTGAAGCCGTAGAAAATGCGGAAGATAATTTATCACAAGGTGAATTAGATGCTAAAAAAATAAAACCCACAAAAAAGGACATCTTTATTTGTCTTGCTGCAAGCGGAAGAACCCCTTATACACTAGGAGTCCTAAGGACTGCTAATTTAGCGGGAGCACTTACAATTGGAATTTCATCTTCTTCAAATTCCCCTTTATTAAATGAATCTAAAATCAAATTATTCGCAAACACAGGAGCTGAAGTCATTGCAGGATCGACAAGAATGAAAGCGGGAACGGCACAAAAAGTGATCTTAAATATGTTAACGACAACTTTGATGATTCGATTAAATAGAACTTATGATTCCTATATGGTAGACTTGGTTGCAACGAATGAAAAATTGAATAAAAGAGCTGCATATATTGTCTCTGGTATTAGCAATGTCAATCTTGAAACAGCACACGAAGCTTTGAATTTTTGTCACGGCAAAGTGAAATTGGCCTGTGTTTATTTAAAATATCAAGATTTAAAAAAAGCAGAAGAAATATTAATTGAAAACAATGGAAATTTAAGACTTTGTCTCGATTCTAAGAAATGATAAAAAAACCTAACCTCAAAAAATGTATCCAAACCCTTTAATAATATGATAAGCCTTTATTGGGCGTTTTTAGGAGAAAATTACAATGCAAGAACATTCTTTATTTGATCTTTTAGTGCTTTCTTTAGGGAACGCGGCTCTAGTTGGTCTTGGAATTGTTCCAGAGCCAGGGAGCAATGCACACCACAAAGATATTGAATCTGCTAAGTACAATATTGAACTGCTTGAGACCCTTCAAAAGAAAACAAAGGGAAATCTTTCTCAATCTGAGGAAGAAATGCTTTCAAGTTTGCTTTACGACCTAAGATTAAAGTATGTTGAAGCAAGAAAGTAACCATGCTATCCTATTGATGTGTCATTGAACACATGTAATGATACGGGCATGTAATACGAGAATGCGGGCTGAAGGTTCAACTTTCAGCCCGCAGGCTAATTTTACAAGCTTCTTCCTTTGAAGGAAAAGGGAGGTTCACAACAAAGTGAACTAAAACTAGTTTGTAGGCATTTTGCCTAAAAAACTTCTGGCGAATCGATCTTTGTTATCAAGATAATTGGTGAAAAGTTCGGTTTGTTTCTTTTTTTATCCAAATTATAAAAGGTAATTTTTATGTCAATTGAATCTAATTCTCCAATTCCAATAACCTCGGTTGGACATGAAAAACTGAAAGAAGAACTAAAAAGACTAAAAACAATTGATAGACCTAAAGTCATTTCTGAAATTGCAGAAGCACGCGCTCTTGGTGATTTATCTGAAAATGCAGAATATCATGCAGCACGCGAAAAACAGGGCTTTATTGAAGGCCGTATTATGGAACTTGAAGACAAATTAGGTCGGGTTCAAATTATTAATGTAGGTAAAGGGAAAACGGATAGAGTTGTATTTGGAGCTATGGTTTCCTTAGTTGATGTGAGCGACGATACAAAAGGTGAAGAAAAATCCTATCGAATTGTTGGTGATCTTGAAGCAGACATTAAAAATAATGCAATTTCAATTTCAAGCCCACTCGCAAAATCATTAATTAATAAAACAGTTGGTGATATCGTAACAGTGAATTTACCACGCGGCGAAAAATACTATGAAGTAAAAGACATTCAATTTACGGAATAATTAAAAATTTGTCCTTGGTAATACGGAACCTATAGCTTGATTAATATCGCCAATTTGAAATATTACGCCAAATTGCGCAAAGTAACTATTATTTTCTATAGATAAAGTATTTAAATAGGTATTAGATGAACCATTGTTTAAGTTCATCACATTTTGTCTTCTCCATCCCATTTGAAATAATAACGATTTATCTTTAGCAAAAAAATAATCAAATCCGCCAAATACGGAATACATATCTGGAACTGGGGCAATTACTTTAGCTGTCCCCATATCTGTAGTAATTGACATTTCTGGATACCAAATCGCTCCATATTCAGCCCCAGAAAAAATACGAAATTTCTGCCCTATATTTAATGCTAAACCTGCCATTATAGTAGGAAAAGCGACTGCATATCCTTGCTTTAATTGACCGTATGAGGTCATATCAATTAACAATCCCGTAGTGGTTCCTACAAAAAAACCAAAGTTTGAAATAATATTTATATGATAAGAATATCTTATAAAAAATCCTGAATTTACGGCCGTTTGGGACAATGGTTTTATTTTTTCCGATTCAACAGAAGTTGAATTTTGTTTCAAAGTCCAATTAGAATATTCTGCTGAATAGAATAAAGCTAAATTATGCCCAGCTCGAAAGTCAGGAACATATGTATTTTCAGACACCACATCTTCTTGAGCAAGAACAACATTAGTAAAAAAAAGAGATTGTGTTACAATATGAAAGTATTTGATTATTTTTAAAAAAGGACTTCTTAAAAAATGTCTCTCTTTAGCCAGAAAAATATGATTTCTATTTTTATTTTTTTGTTTCTTATTATAATTATGAACTGTGCGTCGCATCCTTTAAATGTTTCCTTAGTTGGCTGCTTTGTTTCTTTAGGATTTTTAACTCTTACTTACGTAATTCAAAAATACCATATTCAAAAACTATATTTTGTAGCATTTCATCTTATTTCAATTATGTTTGTACTCATTTTTCAAACTCCAGAAGTTTTTGCACTTGCCTTGCTTACCCTTCTTTTAAGAGAATCTATTTTACTAGCTAAAAACAAAGCTGAAAAAGGCTCTCGCATATGCCTTTTATCAGATCTTGGAATGATAAAGCCAAAAAGGCAACTTTCTTTGGTTTTCAAATATACAATGCCATTTATTATAGCTTCTTTTACCTGTTCCTTCCTTTCAAATTTATTTACCTTTCCTCCAATAGCTCTTGCTTACTTTGCTCTTTTCCTATTTGCTATAGGTTTTGGAAGCCTTATTGTAGAAGAGCTTTCCTTTGCCGCAACAGAATAGGAGCAAAACATGAGTAATCATAATTTTTCTTTTGATTGGAAAAAAATTCAAGAAACATTATCTGATGCTGCAAAAATTAGTACTAGAGAGCTCAAACGCGGTGTCGATGAAGCTAAAAAACAAATTGGAAAAGTACAATTGGTTCAAAAAAGAAAAGAGCTATTTGCAGAACTGGGAAGAAATTTATATGAAGCATATGAAGACGGACTTCCTGAAGAACTTGAAAAGCTATTGAAAGACACAGAGTTATATGAAATTATACAAGATATTCAGAATACAGATAAAGAACTTATAAAACTTAGAGGCGTAGATAAGGGATAAAATGAAAAGTTACAGAGGAAAAATATTTTTTTTATGTTTCTTTTTAATTACACTCTGTCTTTTTTTATTTTTAAATATTGTCATTGGCCCCTTAATCATATCATTCGTGGCTGCCTATCTTATTAATCCTCTATTTGAATTTTTAGAAAATAAAGGCATTAAAAGGTCTTTCATTTCTTTTGCAACACTAATCATTCTTACTGTTTTATCTATACTTGCCATCTGGATATTTTTTCCTATATTGTTTGAACAGCTTCAAGGTTTAATTAAACTTCTACCAGGATTTAAAACTTATTTAGAAGGCTCTCTTTTTCCAAAAATTCAAGGATTAATTGCAGAAGTAACAGGGCAAAAATATTATAATGTAATTCATTTATATGATTTATTACCTATTAATGTCGAAAAAGTAAGTGAAACTTTAATATCTCGCATAGGAGCAAGTACAAGGTTTATTGCTTCTATTTTAATTATGGTTATTTTCACCCCATTTTTTTCATATTTCATAATGCGTGATTTCAATAAAATTCATAATAAAATATTTGATTTAGTTCCCATCGATATTAAACCTGTTTTTATTGAATTTATTGAAGAAGTTGATAAAAAATTAAGATCTGTTTTACGTGGTCAGTCTATTGTCATATTAACATTATGTGTCTTGTATCCAAGCGCCTTACTTATCGCAGGTTTACCAACAGCAATCGCTGTAGGAGTTTTAACGGGTTGCGCCCGATTAGTACCTTATATGGATATTCTTGTTGGAAGTTTTCTCTGTTTTTTTGTATTAGTTACAAACTCAGCGGATGGACATCTTATTTTAACTGTATCTCTGGCTTTTTTAACGGTACAATGTTTAGATGGATTATTCATCACTCCAAGGATCATGGGAAGATTCTCAGGATTACACCCTTCTCTGGTAATTCTGTCTGTGCTTTGTTTTGGTGATTGGTTTGGGTTTTATGGTATTTTATTAGCTGTGCCTTTAGCAGCAGTTGGAAAAGTATCATTTACTATGATTATAAAGTCATACAAGGAGTCCCAGTTTTACAAAAATGGCAACAATGGATAATACTAAATACGTTGAATCAGTTGTAGAAATTGAATTAAACTGGAACACACAATTTGTTTCCCAATCAAAAAAATATTGGGATGCTATGTTTCGTTTTAGTTTCAGTCTTTGTAACAACAAAATTAAAGCAGAAGACATTCATCAGACATCTTTGCTAAAATCTTTAAAAGCATTTCAAAAGTTTGTAATAAACTATAATGCCCAAGCAAACTCGAATGAAGAAGTCGACTCTCTGTTTCAAAGCCCAGATATTCAGTATCATTTTAAAAATTGGCTTTTTAGAATTGTTAAAAACACATATATTGACGATAGAGAAGTAAATAAAAAATGGAAATTTGATTCCTCTGAAGAGGCTTTAAATACATTATACAATGAACCTTCCGATCCACTACAAAATGATTTTTCTAATAATATAAATGATTTAAAAAAATCAGAAAAAGAATTTTACCGCCTTGCCCTAGATGACAATTGGAAAAAACGACTTGATCAGCTCAATGATAGGCAAAGAAGCATATTATTTCTTGCGGCAGAAGACTATTCCTATAAAGATATCTCAGCTATTCTTGGGATTCCAATAGGTACCGTCATGAGTACGCTATCTCGTACACTCCAAAAACTAAAGTCAAACTGACAAGTTTTGGAATAAAAAAACCTTTTTAATCGTATATACTAAAGAAGGAAGAATTATACTTTGAGGTGTTTTTAAAATGTTACCAAATGATCCAAAATTTGAAAATTCGAAAGAAAATTGGAAGGATCAGGTTAAAAACCATTACAATCAAGTTTCTTTATCTTCAGATCAAAAACGTCTGCTAGAACACATGCTTTTAAATAAAGCTCAAAAAGAAAAAAATCTGTATTTCAATAATTTAATTCAAAAATTTAAAAATGTATATCATAAAAACGAAAAAAAGGTATTTTCACATTTTATCACAGCAGCCGTAGCAGCAACTGTTACATTTGGTCTGTTACACGTTTTTGAAAATTCAAATTATGACTTTATTTCTGAAATGGTTTCTTCCATGCAAGATGCCAATGCAATGCCTCCAGACTTTGATCTTGTTGGGGACTCCAATGCGCTCCCACAACTTTCTATGGATTCTTTGCCAGATCAATCCTTTGAGCCTGTTATTCCAAAGCAACTTGCCCAAAGTTATTCAGCTTATGAAGGACGTTTCTTTTTATACAAAGGCCAACAAGGCGTTAGTATTACAATGGAACCTAACCAAAATATACAAAAAACAAAACTACTTCAGTCTAAACCAAGTGTGCTGTACATTGTAAAATTAACCAAAAAAAATGAAAATTCATTTCCTAAACAAAAAATATTGAAAAAAATTCAAGCTGCTTCTAGTAAAATTAGACGTGTTTATGCTTGGCGAGATGGAGCTTATGGTTATGCTATGGTTCAACCTCAAGGTATTCAAGAAAATAATAACTTAGAAGAAAATGTTTTATCCAACGAAGAACAACCTAATGTAACCGCAAATTAACATTATAATTTATATAAAAAGATCAAATTTAAAATTTAACTTAAAAATGTCACTTATCTTTTAAATCTTCATTAAATTATAATATAATTTTAAAAAGTTTTAATTTTATTTGCTGATTTCAAGGATTCAGAATATGGAGCCTAACGAAGAAACCATTTCAGAAAAAAAAACACTTATATTGCTTGTGGAAAGCGAGCCAAACGCTCGAAATTATCTTAGTACTGCAATAAAATCGAGTGATAATTTCGATGTATTAAACAGTGGATCTATAAGAGATACCATGGAAATACTCAAAGAAAACTATGAAAAAATAGATTTCATATTATTTAATTGGAATTCAATAGAAATTCCAGGAAGCACTTTTTCACAAAATATTAGAAAAATATATAACTATGATCATATTGAACTCATTGCAATTTCACAAAATTTAACACCTGATGATACTTTTTTAATTGCTGAACTTGATATCCATTATACCCTTCCTAAAGTAATAAATAGAGCAGATTTAATTAAAAAACTTGAAGAAGTAAGAAAAGATTATCATTTCACAAAACCTGAGCTACAAAAAATAAATGAATTAAAACATTTTATAAATTTAGAAAACCTAGAAAAATGCGAAGAAATTGTTAAAGATGAAAAAGTACTTTATAAGATTAAAAATAATCATAAATTTTTATATTTAAAAGGTGAATTACTTATTTTACGAAGACAGTACGAAGAAGCAATTCAGTTTTTTAATTCAATGCTAAAAGACAAATCTAAATTGAACACATTTGAAACTCTAAAAACCATGAATACTCTAGGAAAAGCATACTGTTTAGCTGGAAAAAATAAAGAAGCATTAATGATTTTTGAAAAGTTAGAGGCAAAAAGTCCAAAAAATTTAAATCATAAAGTGATGGTTGGAGAAGCTCTTTTAGGATTAGATAAAACATATGAAGCAGAAACTAAATTTCATGAAGTGCTTGAAAAAAATAAAAAAGATAAATCTGCATTAACAGGTCTCATCAAATCAAAATCAATTTCGGGAAATTACGAAGAGGCAAAGTTATTCTATCATCAAATTGAAGGAGATTTTGAAAGTAAATCACTTGCAAGTTATTTTAATAACAGAGGTGTTGTCCTTGTTAAAAGTGATAAGTTTGATGAAGCAATTTCATTTTATAAAAATGCTTTATATTTTTTCAAAAAATATAAAGATCACATTAATTTTAACTTAGGAATGGCATATTATAGATCAAATAGAATTGAAGAAGCAGTAGATTATTTTCAAGAAGTATTAAAGTCTGATGAATTTGAGTCTTTCTCAGATAAAACTTTATTAAAGCTTTTAAAAGAAGAAGGAGCTGAAAATTTATTGAAAAATTCAAAAAATCGACTACACAAATCCCATAATGAATATTTCTTTGAAATTGGTTTTTAATAAATAATTATTTTAAATTTTTAAATAATTATTCTTTTTATGAATTGAAGGAATAAAAATGAAGCCTCACAAAGAGCCCATTTTAGAAAAAAAACTTGTAATATTACTAATAGAAAATTCAGTAGAATTAAGGGCATTTTTTTCTGGGGCTATTAAAAAAAGTCTCAATTTTAATGTTTTAACAGCGGGCACAGCAAACGATGCAAGACAAATATTAATGGATAATTATGAAAGCATAAATTTTATTCTATTTAATTGGATTTCTCCTAACATTTCAGGCTCTATTTTTGCTCAAAATATTAGAAAAAATTTTAAATATGATCACATTGAATTAATTACATTTTCCCAGAACTTAAGCGATGAAGATTCTTTTTTATTTTCTGAGCTTGACATTCATTATACAATACCAAAAATTATTAATGGCGCCCAGTTAATAAAAAAACTTGAAGAAATTCGTTCTGACTATCATCTCTTAAATCCGGTTTTAAAAAAATTAAATGAACTTAAACATTATGTAAACATTGAAGATCTTGAAAATTGCGAAGAAATAATAAAAGATGAAAAAATTCTCCACAAGATACAAAATAATCATAAATACTTATATATATATGGAGAAATATTAATACTAAGAAAAGATTATGATAATGCTATTAAATATTTTGAAGATCTTCTAAAAGATAGATCAAAATTAAACGGAATAGAAACTCTAAAAACGATGAGTACTTTAGGCAAAGCTTACTGCCTTGCTGGACGAAATAAAGAAGCATTAATGATATTTGAAAAACTAGAGTCAAAAAGCCCTAAAAATTTAAATCATAAATTAATGGCTGGAGAAGCACTATTAGGGCTTAATGAACATTATAAAGCCGAATCAAAATTTCATGAAATTCTAGAAAAAAATCCAAAAGATAAGGGAGCTTTGACTGGAATGGTAAAATCAAATTCTATTTCAGGAAAGTACGATGTTGCTAAATCTTTTTTTCACCAGATTGAGGGTGAATTTGAAAGCAAGTCTCTTGCTAGTTACTTTAATAATAGAGGGGTAATGCTAGTAAAGGAAACTAAATTATCTGAAGCAATTTCATTTTACAAAAATGCTCTTTATTTTTTTAAAAAATATAAGGGACATATTAGTTTTAATTTGGGCATGGCTTATTATAGATCTAATAAAATTGAAGAAGCAGCTGAATATTTTAATGAGACAATAAACTCCACTGATTATGAACTATTATCTGATAAAACATTACTTAAATTATTTAAAACTGAAGGTATGGATAAATTTATTGAAAATTTTAAAAAATTAAATATACAAAAAATTGATGATTAACAAATATTTAATATTTTTCTTAATTGAAGGATATAGATGAAGATACAAAAAGAAACAAAATTAGAAAAAAAACTGGCAGTCTTACTAATTGAAAGCCTTGTAGAACAAAGAACTTTTTTTGCAGCAGCAATAAAATCTAGTGAAAATTTTAGCGTCATAACTTGTGGCAATTTTAAAGATGCTTTTGAAATTCTTATAGATGATCATGAAAATATAAATTTTATATTGTTTAACTGGTCATCTTCAGGGGTTACAGGAAATATTTTTGCGCAAAAAATAAGAACGAATTATAAATATGATCATATAGAACTTATTACTTTTGCTCAACACTTGACCGATGAAGATGCTTATTTATTATCAGAGTTAGACATTCATTATAAAATTCCAAAAATTATTAATGGAAATCAACTGATAAAAAAGCTAGAAGAAATTCGTTCCGATTATCATTTAATCAACCCAATTTTAAAAAAAATAAATGAACTTAAACATTATATTCACATAGAAAATCTTGAAAAATGTGAGGAAATTATAAAAGACGAAAAAATATTACATAAGATAAAAACCAATCATAAGTATCTTTATTTAAAAGGTGAAATTTTAATTTTAAGACAAAAATACAATGCTGCTATTGATTATTTTCATGAACTTTTAAAAAAAAATCACAAAATGAATAATATAGAAACGTTGAAAACTCTCAGTACTATGGGAAAAGCTTATTGTTTAGCAGGAAGGAATAAAGAAGCATTAATGATTTTTCAAAAATTAGAAGCAAAAAGTCCGAAGAATCTCAATCATAAGTTAATGATAGGTGATGCTTATTTAGGACTTGAAGAAAGTTATGAAGCAGAAACAAAATATCATGAGGTTTTGGATAAAAGTCCAAAACACAAAGGAGCTCTGACAGGAATGGTCAAAGCTAATTCAATTGCCGGTAAATTTGATGTAGCAAAATCATTCTTTGATCAAATAGAAGGAGAGTTTGAAAGTAGATCTTTAGCTAGTTACTTTAACAACAGAGGGGTTATTCTTATAAAAGAAAACAAAGTAACAGAAGCGATCGCTTTTTATAAAAATGCAATACCTTTTTTTAAAAAGTATAGAGGCCAAATTCATTTTAATATTGGGATGGCCTTTGCAAGATGCAATAAAATGAATGAAGCTGCAAAATACTTTAACGAAGCACTTCATTCAGAAGGAAGTGAGTTCATTGAAGATAAAACCTTAATTAAGATTTTTAAAGAATATGGTGTTGAGAAATTTATAGATAGTTTTAAAATTTTAAACCCTATTGTAATAGAAAATATAAATAGGGATGAGAATGCAAGTGAAAATAGGGTTCAAACTTCTGGATTCGAAGCTAAAAAAGACTGAACTGGAATTTGCCCCGATCCAAAATCAACATAAACTATATTTCTTCCATTTTCTTTCGCATGATACAAACATTCATCCGCCCTTTTTACAGCACTCTCTTTAGAATCTTCAATGGATTTTATCAAAGTAACACCAACACTTGTCGTAACAGGAATCCGAGTTCCATTAAATACATATTCATTATTTTGTATTGCAAGTCTAAATTTTTCCGCTGCAACAGCAGCTCCTCTTTCAGAGGTTTCAAAAATTAAAACAAGCAACTCCTCTCCTCCATAACGACCCAAAACATCAGAGCGCCGGCTGTGAGTTTTAAGAATACGTGCTGTCTCTGCAAGGACAAAATCACCTGCTTGGTGTCCATAAGTATCATTCACCGTTTTAAATTTATCTAAATCAAACATAATAACAGAAAGCCTAGGAGGTAAATTTCCCGTCTTACAACGCTCAAACTCTTTATCAATTTGTTCTTCAAAGTAACGACGCGTATATAAGCCCGTTAACGGATCTGTAATAGACTGAATAGATTTGTCTTTATACTTAGATTGTAAGTTTGTCTCTGCAGTAACATCTCTTAATAACAAACAAGCACCAAGCATTTTTCCATCTGTTTCATAGTAGGGATAACTGCTAATTATTAAAGTTAGATTTTTTCTATTTGTTACATTAACTGCAGGCACTTCATCGATGCGAGTGGGCGAGTTCGACTCAAGCAGCTGATCGATAGCACTTTTGTCACTACCAGGCATTGAGGTTAAAAGCATTTCTTTTAAATTGTCGATTCTTCTAATATCTATCGATCTCAATTCAACAATTTGACAAAAAGCGGCATTAAATTTGAGAACTTTATGCTCTTTGTTTATTAAAACAAAAGCATCTAGAAATACCCGTGTAAAATCACGATGTATTTCAAATTTTTCAATTAACCTTGAGTCGAGTACGTTTTGATTCTCCAAAATGACACCTCAACGCATTAAAAATACAAAATATTCATCCTCAAGTTCTTCTGTCTGCATAGCACAATCATCATTATCACATTTAGGTGCTGGAGGATATGTTTTTGGAGGAAGACTTGCTGTTTCGAATAATTTTTTGTCTTCTTTATTACATACTTCACAAATATAATTCACATAAAAACTAGATACGGTCGCTTTTCCTAAAAAACTAGGAATCATATTAATTTGCATAATTATATCTGTTGTACATTCACTAAATAATATTTTTTTGCCATCCTCTAATGACCTCAAAAAACTTACCCAAGCCCTCACTCCTAGAGAGTTAATGCTTTTTACCTGTGAAAAGTTAAAAACGATCTTTTTCGTATCTTTTAATTCCGAAAACAGATTTTTAAATGAGATCTCAGAATCCTCATTAATAACCCCTACCAGGCTTACGTCTTTTCCATCATCTTTTTGTACGATGGAGTATTCCACTGTTTCCCCTCCGCTAAAAGTCTATATGTAAGTTCTCGTATTATCTTAGCAAGATTTTAACACAATAAGATTTTATAGAGAATTTCTTGACATTCACGGCAACGATTACTAAGCAAGTAAGGTTGCTCTTGTGGCGGAACTGGTAGACGCGCGCGACTCAAAATCGCGTTTCCTCCGGAAGTGGGAGTTCGATTCTCCCCGGGAGCACCAAAATAATTTTACCTACATAAAATAATTCTAACTTATAAAAAATTTCTTATAATTCTTTTTAAACCCATTGTTACTTTAATATTTACAGAAATAAAATATTTTAAAAAGATTTATTTAAACAAACTCTGAAGTTTATATTAAAAATAAAGATAAAAAAATTCCTATAACTGGTCTATTTACCCAATCTGCTATCATTGGAAACTCGGACAAAATTCCTGCTGCATCCAAATATTTTTTTCTCTGTAATGAAGAATTTTTATCAAAAGAAACTCGCTTGAAAAGGTTAAAATGAAAGATATTTCTCAGCTTCATCAAACTAGTTCAATAAATAAATATACTTGTTTCTCTATACCGAAGGTCAAAGCCCATTTTTCATTTTATGATATAGACAAGGTCTCTAAATTTCCTTGTCAAACGGAAAAAAATGAGGCATGGTTGCAATTTCTATGGATGATCTTTAATTTAGTTTCATTCGTTTTTAATTTAATCAATATTATTAAGAGGTTAAAATGACTTCACCTACGGACAAAACAAATCGCTGTCGCGATGCGAAAAAAGTAAAAATGGGTAAAAAAGCGAAGAACAAACTTCGCAAAACAGGAACAACTCCAAAGTTGTTTACTCTTAACAAACCAACTCAAAATGAGCTTAAAAATTAATTTTCCTACAAATGCTTATTTTATAAGAGAAGAAAATCCATACCCATTCGTGCATATGAAGTTAAATTTTGCACGCTACAGTTGAGAATTTTCTTCTCTTTTTTTATTTTTTATAGAAGACATGGTAAATTCTGAATGTTCATCAAAAGAAGACTATTCTTCACTGTTTATACCACTTTCAAAGGAGATTGCACACAATATGCGTCCAATGGGAAACCAACAAACTCGTAACCCCGCACAAGATGGTCCAAGAATTAATGATCGCATCAAAGCAACTGAGGTTCGTCTTATTTCCGATACTGGCGAACAAGTAGGAGTATTACCCATCCGTGAAGCTCTTTCTAGAGCAGAAGAGTTAGGGCTCGACTTAGTTGAAGTTTCACCTGACGCAAAACCTCCTGTGTGTCGACTTATTGACTACGGCAAGTTCAAATATCAGCAAAGCAAAAAAGCTCAAGAAGCTAAGAAAAAACAAGTTGTTATTGAAGTTAAAGAAATCAATTTAACCCCAAATACAGACAAACATGATATTGAGACAAAACAAAATCATATTAAAAGATGGATTGCCGAAAAAGCTCGTGTTCGTGTTGGAGTTAAATTTAGAGGGCGTGAAATGTCGCACATTGATTTAGGCTACAAAGCACTTCAAGAACTTATGACTGGTTTGGAAGAAATTGTTATTCAGGAGTCATCACCACGCATGGAAGGACGTAGATTGGTCGTCACCCTTCTTCCAAAAAGCGAAAAAGTATGACATCTCCCCCCAATTGTTATCAATTGGCGATTTTAGAAACTTCTGACTTGCATTGTTATATCGTGCCTTACGATTACTACAATGATAAAAAGTCAGAACTTTTTGGGTTAGCTAAAACAGCTACCTTAATAAAAAAATTTCAAAAAATTTATAAAAATAATATTTTGGTAGACAATGGGGATTTAATCCAAGGCAATGCCTTATCTGATTATGTCAGCAGATATAAACCACTCGAAAAAGATAAAAATCATCCCATATTTAAAGTTATGAATTATTTAAATTATGATATTGCAACGGTTGGAAATCATGATTTTAATTATGGGCTCGATTTTCTAAAAAAAGTAACAAATCAAGCAAGTTTTCCATATATTTGCTCAAATATTTACTTATTTGATGAACATAAAGAGAACAATATTGGAGAGCCTTTATATCCAGAAAGTTATATCATTGAAAAAAAGTTTGAGGATAATACTTCAATTAAAATTGGGTTTATTGGTGTTGCACCACCCCAAATATTAATTTGGGATAAACATATTCTCGATAATAAAATTATTATAAAAGATATTGTTGAATCATCCAAAAAACATGCTATTCAATTAAAAAAAAATGGAGCCGACCTAGTTATTGCTCTTGCGCATAGCGGAATTTTACCGCTTAAATATATAAAAAACACTGAAAATGCTGTTTATGAATTAACAAAAATCAAACAAATTGACGCTGTTTTTTCAGGGCACGCTCATAATATATTTCCAGGTGGAAAAGTTTTTCAAAATCTTGATAAATACAAAATAGATAATACCATCGGAAAAATAAATAATACTCCTGTTGTAATGCCTGGTGCGCTTGGAAGCCATTTAGGAATTATTCGTTTTAATTTAGAAAAGAAAAAAACAGGTTGGAAAATTAACCAAAGTTTTTCTGAGATTCATAGCGTTAAAGATGTTGAACCCGATTCCAAAGTAATTTCACTTGTAGAAGAAGAAAATAAAAATGTTCTAAATTATATTCGTTCCTACGTTGGCAAAAGTAATATTCATTTTTATTCTTGGTTTTCTTCTCTAGGAGACTCATATACTTCTCAATTTATTCAGAAAATAGCCATAGAGTTTGCTACAAAAAAATTTAAGAACACCAAATGGGAAAATCTTCCTATTTTATGCTCATTTGCTCCTTTAAATACAGGAACCCATGGAAGTTCTTTTATTAATATTCCTAAAGGCCCTCTTGCAATTAAAGATATTTCAAATTTATACCCCTATGATAATGAAATAAAAGTTTTACTTGTTAATGGTGAACAAATAAAAGACTGGCTTGAATTTTCTGCTCAAACCTTTCACCAAATTGATGTGGGCTCAAGCGAAGAAATTTTTTTGTTAAATCCATTATTTCCCACATTTAATTTTGATTGTATTTTTGGAATTACATATGAAATTGATTTAACAAAAAAACTAGGAAATCGAATTTTAAATATTCAATTCAATAAAAGAAAAATCAAGCCCAAACAATTATTTGGAGTTGTAACAAATAACTACCGTGCAGCAGGTGGTGGCAACTTTCCTAATATAAATAAATTTAAAACAATATTAGATAGCACTGAACTATACAGAAATATTTTAATTGAAAAAGTTAAAAATACAGAAGAAATTGATTTTACTCTGGAAGAAAATTGGAAAATTTTACCAATTTTGAGCCCAAATAAACAAACCGTTTATTTTGAAAGTTCTTTAGATTCAATTCCATATCATCCTCGCTTTTTAATTTTACTCTCCAAAGATGAAGCTCTCAAAAAAGCAAAATACCGTATAGATGTGACAAAATTTTGATAGTACTCTCTAAATCGCAATAATATAATATTAATAAATAGATTCAATTCTAGATTTCGATCTCAAAAGAAAGAGATTATTATGATTGCAAGACTTAGTATTAAACAAAAAATGATTTTTTGGAATATATTATTAGTCATTATATTTACTTTAACATTAATTTATCTTGGGAATGAGTCCATTGAAAGATTGATGGAAGAAAAAAAAACACAAATACGTAATTTAACAGACTCGGCTGCTGGAATTGTTTATAGATATATCAATCTTGAAAAAGATGGAAAAATATCGCACGAAGAAGCTGTTGATGGAATTAAGGTAGCAATAAATGCGGCTCGTTATGATGGAGATAATTACTATTTTATTGGTGATCACGAAAGAAGACAAATTTTAAACCCTAAGCGCCCTAAAGATGATAATGTCATTCAAAATTCAACCCAATATAAAATGTTTGTTGAAATATTAGAAAGAAATAAAGGCCCTGATTATTTAACTTATTATACAACAAAACCAGGAACTACAGATGAGTTTCCTAAATTAACCTATTTAAGACCTATTCCAGAATGGAAATGGTACATAGGAACAGGAATTTATATTGATGATGTAGATAGACAAAAACGCAAAAATATTTTTATAGAGGGAATGATTTGTATCTTTTTAGCTGTTTTCCTAATTTCGGGTGGCCTTATTTTAGCAAATTATATTGCTGTTCCTTTATCAAAATTAACAAATCTGTTAAAAACATCATCAAAAGACATGGAAGAAAAATGCGAACATTTAACTAATATGAGTGAAAATGTAGGAGCCTCTTCAAAAAGTCAAGCAAACTCAATTCAAGAAACCGCTGCTGCCATTGAAGAAGTCACAAGTATGATCGCAAGAACATCTACTTTGACAAATAATTCAGAAAATTTGTCTAAAACAATTAGCGAACAAACAGTAGCTGGAAATGAAGCAGTCAAAGAAATGGTTGCATCTATGGCAGCTATTCAGGAAGCAAGTCAAAAGCTTTCCGAAATTGAAGAAATTATCATTCAAATTGAAAATAAAGCCATGGTCATTAATGATATTGTTTCAAAAACAGAATTGCTTTCTTTAAATGCTTCCATTGAATCTGCTAGAGCAGGGGAATATGGAAAAGGATTTGCCGTGGTAGCAGAAGAAGTCGGAAATTTAGCAAAAACAAGTGGAAAATCTTCAAATGAAATAAGAGAACTTTTGGATAAAAGCAGAGTGAATGTAAAAAATATTTTAGAATTAACGGTTTCTCGAGTTTCTGAAGGACAAAATAAAACACATGAAGTTTCAAATATATTTAGTAAAATTATTACAGATGTAAACGAAATTCAAACACAAATGACACAAATTACGGAAGCTACAAAAGAACAGGAAATTGGTGTAAAACATATTTCTAATGCCATGTCCAAAATAGATGTTTCAGCAATAAAAAATTTAGAAAGTGCAGAAAAATCAATTGAAGCATCAAAAGAAATTCTTGAAATCAGTAAAGATTTAAAAGAAATAACATTTAAAACAGAAAATATTGTTTATGGAGTTAAAATTGCTTAAAAATAAAAGCTTAATTAAAATATTTTTAATTTTTATTTTAACGTCTTTCAATATATTAAAGGCTTATTCCCAAGATGAAGTTGGGAAAATTGATAATATTATAGGTAAAGCCGATCTTTTTGACGGCAAAGAAACAGTAGAATTAAAAAAAGGAGACCTTGTTCATCCTTCTGATACAATAAGAACAAAAGAAAATGCCCTTGTTAAAATTATATTTTTTGATGGTGCTGATATCATTCTTTATGAAAAATCAGAATTAAATATTAAGGAATATAAAGTTGATTTAGAATCTGATCAAAAAAGTTTAAAAAGTATTTTTGAAAATATAAAAGGAAAAATTAGATTTTTCGTAAAACCAGATAAAAATATAAATAATGATGTTAAATATAAAACATCAAATGCTGTAATGGGAGTTCGAGGCACGGGTGGATTTATTGTAGCCCCAGAAAATGCAACAGAAACTCAACTGGTAGTAACAACCGGAAAAGTAGAACTAAGTAACCCATCAACTCCCGAAGTTGTACAAGAAGTAAAAGAGAATCAATGGGGAAAAATAGAAGGTGACAAACCTCCACCTCCACCAGAACCTGTTACTCCTGAATTAATAGAAGCATTAAAAGTTACTTTACCGGAAGGTTTCGATACCCCTCAACCACCAGTTGATGAGGAAAAAGAAGAAGAAAATGATTCAAAACCATCTACTCCTGAGCCTATTGTTCCTATTGAAGGAAAAAATGAAGATAGTGAATTTTTTCGAATAGGCCCCATGGCAAGTTTTGGCTTTTTTCAATTTTTTTCAATTGGAGCAGAAGCACGACTTTTTCAATTTTTAGGAATAAGTGCAAGTTATGGTGGTATTAGTAATTTTAATTTAAAAAATTATCCTAGTTTAGAGAATAGAATAAATCACAATAATAATAACACTCCCATTCAAGATACTTCTGGAAATATCCAACATTTAGAAGGAAGAGTTGTTATTTATCCCTTTTTTGGCTCTCTATTTATAGGCACAGCTTTAGGATTTAGACATTTGCAAGCAACAGTGGAGGCTTGTGAATATATTGGTCAGTTTGGTAATGACAATTCGTGTGTTCCTTTAAGAGCTCATTTAACGGTAGATACTGTTTATTTTGCACCTCAAATAGGTTGGATGTCTGTTTTTGACAACGGCTTTACATTGGGGACGGAACTTGGAGTTCAAATTCCAGTGACGTCAGGAAATGAAAATTTTTGGAGCGAAATTTTAACGACAGACCAAAAACAATATTCTCTTGTTGCAAACTCTTATGCTTACCAAGATTTTCAAAGACAAATACGAGATAATTTTGGTGATTATTTTAGGTCAAAAACACTACCATTTTGGAATATAATTAAAATTGGTTGGATGTTTTAAGAATTTATTAAAAAATTTTTTTACCTAGAAATAAAATTTTATCTAATCATTTTCTATTTTTTAAAGTGACAACTTGTTTGATATTTTATTTATTATGTGGCGTTACCATAGAACTTCATACTAGGCATTCATAATTTGATTGACATTAATATAAAATTGTATTATCAAATTAGAGTCTACAATTCATAATTTATTAAAATTAAATAGAGGTTAAAATGAAAAAAACTCTTAGCTTTATTCTATTAGCATTAAATTTAATTAGCTTAAATAGTTTTGCTTCTGGAGAATACAAGAAATGTAAATATAAAATTATTAAAATCTGCAGTATCTATCAACCTCCTCCTTATCTCCCTGTTCATAGCTCTCCTCTATTTATTAAAATGGGAGAAAAATAATTTAAAAAAAAAATATATTTAAATATCGAGGCATTAAAAAATGAATATACTTAAATTTTTCATATTAATTACGATTGTTTTTTGTTCAAATACCTCTTTTTCTCAATCAAAAACACAAGTAGCTTGTACAAGCTCACAAAATTATAAAATATGGCGTTGGGCAAAAGATTCTACTGGAAAAAGAATTGAAGTTCCTGGATATTGGAAATTACATAAAGAAAAAAAAATAGATTATGCTCCTAAGTATTTTTTTATTACAACAGAAGATGAAATTGAAAGAATAAAACAGTTTTGTGGTCCAAATGATTTTTTACAAGCTGCAGATTCTTGATATTCTAATTGGTATCGTTTTGCATTTGTGATAAATACTCAACCTTTTGAAATTGAGATTGAACCAGGTTATTGGGGCTGGCATGACAAAGGAATATTACAAGAAAAATATTTTGACTGATTTAAATTTATGATGTTAAATTCCTTTCTGCATAAATACACTCTCTTTTTCCTGAAAACCCCTTTTTTTTATGAATATGAAATTGATTTGATTTTAGCTGTTTTTTGAGTAAGTTTTTTGAAGCATAAGTTGCAAATATACACTTATTTTCTGCATTTTTTATACTAAAAATATTCTCAATTAATTCTGTTTCCCAAAGCTCAGGACTGGAATGGGAACTAAAGGCATCAAAAAAAATTCCAAAGACTGGTGTCTTAAGATTTGTAGTCATTAAAAATTTTTGATTGAAATTAATTTTATTCGCAATAATAAGATTTTTAATTTCTAACTTTAATGCATTTTTATCTAATTTAAAATAATTAGCATTCAATTCAAGAATATGATCATAACAGTTTTTAAATGGGGTAGGAATTTCTTTTTCTAAAAAATAAGACTTAAAGAAATAAATCAATCTATTTTCACTCTCAAATGACTCTATACAAAAATCATTTATATTATCTCTTAAGTATAAATTTTTCATTAGAAAAGCAACAATCATAATTTCTATATATCCAGCACCAAGTCCAATTGATAAAAAAATGGGCTTCAAATTATTCTTTAAAATACTTTCAAGAACTGGTAGGTAAATATATATGGTTTCTGAAAAAGCTCCACTCTCACTGTGCATCAATTCATATTGATCCTCATTTTTACCAATTTGAATACTTATGGAATTATCAAGTGTTCTTATAAAATCTGCAAAAAAATCTTTACCCTCATTATAATGAGAAATTAAATTAGTTCCTTTTTTCAAAACTGTGACTCACTTTTCATTTAAAGAAACGATTATCTTTTGAATATCTTCTCTTTTTTGTTCTATGAATTTTGGAATATTATTACTTTTTACTTTAATATTTATAATATGATTATCTTTAGAAAAATATAACCAATTTAAATTTGTAAATAATTTATTAATGATATTATTATAAAATTTTATTTTCTCAGGAGGAGATTTTGAATTAATATAAATAATTCGATAATTCATTAAACAATTAGGAATCCCTAGTTCTTTAAATGTGGGGGCATTTGGACATTCTTTTAAGCGATTATCAGAGCAAATTGCTAATATTTTAATTTTTTGATCTACAATATTTTTTATATTTTCAGAAAAACTTGTACTTAATATGCCATTTTTATCTTGGATAAATTTATCAAATGCTTTTCCCCCTCCATTGGATTCAACGTATTGAACCTGGGAAGAATTCAAATCATATTTTTTTGCAGTTAGCAAAAAATTTATATGATCTATTCCTTTTACTTTAGAACCCCCATAGACTTTAAATTTGTCTTTATTTTTTTGAAACTCTTGCATTAATTCTTCTTCATTTTTTAATGAACTACTATTACTTACTGCAATAATTGGATAATCTTCAGATATAATTGCAAGTGGAGTTAACTTTTTTAACAATTCTTTATCCTGAGATAAATTTCCTTGAAGATCGTTTACATGAGCACCTAAAGAAGCAATTAAAAAACTATTTTCATTTGTATTCATTTTTAAAAATTCTTCAATACCTTTACTAGCTCCTGAACCTGGAATATTTTCGTATTGAATTTGTTTTATTATTTTCTCATCATTTAAAAACTCTCCCAATTTTCTTGCTATATAATCAATTCCTCCATTTTTTTCAGCAGGAATTATTATCTTTAAATTATTATCACTAGCAAAAGAATTTAAAGAATAAATCCCTATAAAAGAAAATCCTGCATGACAAATAAATAATTTAAAAAATTTTTTTACCTTATATCCTTTTATCATTTTATAATCCCCTTTTTATTCATTTACCTTTGGATCAAATGTTTTTCTCAAAGCCTGACCAATTAAACTAACTGAAATTAAAATGAGTAGAATTGTAACTACCGGTGAAATTAAAAGCCATGGGGCATTTTGAATATTATCCCTTCCTTGAGACATGAGCTCTCCTAAACTTGGCGTTGGAGGCGGTAATCCAAATCCTAAATAATCTAAAGCAGCAAGTAAAGAAACTCCTCCCTCAATAGCAAATGGACTTAACGTTATTAATGGAGTTAATGAATTAGGTAAAATATGTTTTGCTAAAACCCGCAAATGTGAACCCCCTAGAGCAATAGAAGCCTCACAAAATTCACGCTTGCGAATAGATAAAACATTTGCTCTAATTTGGCTTGCAATGCCCATCCATCCAAATATCAAAACTAAAAAAAGAATAATCCAAAAAGATTGACTTTTTGTAATTGCAGTTACTAAAATAACCAAAGTTAACATAGGAATAATCGCTGTTAACTCTTTAAATCGTTCTAATATAAAATCAAAAATTCCAAAAAAATATCCTTGCAATGCACCAATAAATGCACCTAAAGCATAAGAAATAATCCATAAAATAATAGAAAATCCTAATGAAATTCGAACTCCATAAATTAATCTTGCAAAAATATCTCTACCTAAATTATCTGTTCCTAGCCAATGAGTTGCTGATGGTGGACTTAAATTGGAGTCGGATTGTTCTTCTGCATCCCATTTATTCCAAGGATAAATAGAATATGTTTTTATGTTATTTTTTTTATCATTATCCTCTAAAATTTTATAATCGATAATAAATGAATCTAAAATATGAAAGTCCTGAGGCTGATAATTTATTAAAACAGGAAAATATAATTTGCTACTAAGAATATTTAATTTGTGATTTTCATTATTTATATCAGATCGAATTAATAATATGGGTTTGTTATTTGATATAAAATTTGCAAAAATAGCCGCTAATAAAATAATGATAAAGACAATCAATCCAGCAATTGCTTTTTTTTGAGAGAAAAATGTTTTCCATTTTCTTTTCATGATTGATGTCATAAAATTCCATTTTTATTTATATTCAATACGTGGATCAACTATTACATATACAATATCATTTAATATTTGACCAAATAAAATAGCTAAAGATTGCAAAACCACTATCGCCATGACAACATTAAAATCTCGTGATGCGAGAGATTGCAAACTTAAAACTCCAATACCCGGAAGTCCAAATATAGGTTCTATAATAATAGAACCACCTAAAAAAGTTCCCAAAACAGCGCCAAAACCAACCATAAGAGGCAATAAAGCATTTCGTAATGCATGTTTAAATACAATCACATTATCGCTTAATCCCTTTGCTCTTGCTGTTCGAATATAATCTGATCGAATAACTTCAAGCATACTATCTTTTTGAAGCATTGCAAATACAGTAAAATTACCAATGACAGATGCAAGAACGGGAAGAAACATATGCTTTATTAAATCAACAAATTTTAATATAAATGATAAGTCTTCATAATTATCTGATCTCCATCCTCCTAGCGGAAAAAGAGCTCCAATTGGTAAAAATCGATCCGTGCAAAATAACAGTAAAAAAATCACGGCAAAAACAAGAGCTGGTATGCTATAAGTAACAAATAAAATAAATGATGAAATGGTGTCAAATTTAGAGCCTTCTTTTAAAGCCATAACAACACCCAATGGAATTGCAATTAAATAGGTTAAAAAAAACCCAGGAATACCAAAGGACAACGAAATTGGTAGCCGTTCTATAATTTGATCAATTGCAGGTGCTCTTGTTGTAAGTGAATCTCCAAAATTTAACGATAAAATATTTTTTACCCAAATAAAGTAACGTGTTAAAGCGGGTTTATCTAACCCATACTGTACTTCTAATTCATGGGTTAGTTTTTTAATGTCTTCAGGGCCCATACTTGTACTTTTTGTAGAACCACCTTCACCACCCATTCCACGAATACGGGCAAAAGCCTCTTGGACAGGGCCACCAGGCAAATAATTTTGAATACAAAAATAAGATGCTGTCATTAGAAAAAACATAGGAATAATTGCAAGAAACCTTCTTATAAAGTATTTTCTCATATTTCCCAACTTATTTAACTAAGTAAAATAAATCACTAGCAGCACCCGATTCATATGTAGATATCCATCTTGGAGAATTAATTTTACTATTTAAACCCTCTAATATAAAGTTTACTTCAGAGAGAAACGTGTAAGGTTGATCTTGATAAATGATTCTATTAATCTCTTGCATTATTTTATTTCTTTTATTTTGATTAAATTCAACATTTGATTTTTTAATTAACTCATCGACTTTTGAATTGTTATAACTAATAAAGTTTGAACCCTCATTTTTCTCTGAACTAGAATCCCAAATTTGTTTTGCATTTGGAAATAAAGTACCAGACCATCCTAAAATAAGAGCTTCAAATTTTCGTTTATTTAAATTATCTAAAAATGAATTCCATTCTGTTGTTCGGATATTAACTTTTATTCCTGCTGTCTTATAAGTTTCTTTTACAATTTGTGCAATTTTAAGTCGTGCAGGATTATTTGTATTTGTATCTAAAGTAAACTCAAATATCACTTTTTTCCCATTTATTTCTTTAAATAAAACACCTGAGCCATCATTCATCCAACCATCTTCTTTTAATAATGATAGTGCTTTTGTTTTATCAAAAGTTATTATTTTATCTTTTTTTCTTAACTCAGGATCTGAATTTTCAGTAAAAGAACCAAAAGGAGAAGTGCTTTGTGTGTATAAATTATAATATACCGTATCATTTATTTTTTTGTAGTCCACTAAGTAAGACAAAGCAGTTCTTGTTTTTACACTTTGAAATAAAGAATTTTTTAAATTCCATGCAATAAAAGTGTAAGGTTTAGGGAACTTATTTTTTTCTTTTAATGACCAGACTTTCTTTTGCTGAGGATTGCTTCCAAACTTTTCTTTATCTACACCTGTTACTTTATTATTCCATTGTTCTGCATTAAATGTAATTTGATCAATGTCTCCTTTTAAAAATTTCTCATACGCTAAATTTGGATCAGGGATTATATCTAAAATAATTTCATCTAAATTAAATCTGTTTTTATAATCTGGCAAATCCTTCGCCCACCAATTTTTATTTCTCTTAAAAATAATTTTTTGACTTCTTAAGTATTTTTCCATAACATAAGCTGAATTTCCAATTGGATTCATGATTCCTTTATCATTATTAAAGTCCTTTGAAAACTCAAATTGTTTTTTTTGAATTGGGATAAAAGCGGTGAAAAAATTTAATGTATCAAACTTTGGTTCCTCAATGTGAAAGGTAAAATTAAGTTTATCAATCACTTTTAACGAAACACCTTCAAAAAAACTTCTCAATGCAGCAGCATGAGTTTTTGGATCCATAAGGGTATCAAATGTAAATTTTATATCTTCCGATGTCACTGGAGTTCCATCTTGCCATTTTGCAAGTTCATTTAATTTAAATGTATAACTTTTTTTATCTCCTGATATCACATATTCAGTCGCTAATGCAGGTATAAAATTTAGAGTTTCTGGATCTAAATTAAATAATGACATCCATAAATAGCCTTCTACTGAATTTGATTCTGAATCGTCACTTAATAAAGGATTCATAACTTTAGGATCGTTTGACAAAGGAACATGCAATACGCCTCCTTTATTTAGTTTTGGCATTTTTTCATAGTAAGTCGGCTTTTTTTCAAATTTAACCTGATCTGTATTCGATGCAAAGCTAAATGTACAAATGAAAATATTAAAAATGCTTAAAATAATATTCTTTTTGATGAACATAGATTTTCCGCCTTTTAAGAAAGATTATAATGAATATATTATACCCCTCTTAATTAGCTGTTCTCAACTAATTTTAATATTTTTTAATTATAAAAAAAGGCACTTGTATTTAAACAAGTACCTTACATGATAGAAAAAGAATTTTTCTAGTTGGAAACACTTTTTGATTTATCTGAAACAAATGCCATTTTAGATAAATTTTGATAAAAGGCAATTTGACTTGCTATAGAAGGCGTTTGCATTCCCACCTTCATTTTATTATTGCCACTTGAAGGTAAATAAGCGAGAGGATTATAAGCAACTCCAGAAATACGTGTTTCATAATGCAAGTTTGCACCAGTAACCCGACCTGTTTTACCAACAAAGCCTACAAGCTGACCACTTCGCACAAATTGACCATCATGAACCACAATTTTACTCATGTGTGCATAAAGTGTTTCGTGCTCTGCATTGTGACCAATAATAACAGATTCTCCGTATCCATTTTTATTTCCAGAAAACAAGACAACACCATCATAAGAAGAATGAATTGGCGTTCCTACAGGAGCACTAATATCAATTCCAGAATGCATCCGCGTTTTTGAAACTATCTTACTACGGCTCTTTCGAGTTTTTTTAGAACTAAATCCTAAGGTACGCATTCCAAAAAGACTGGATAATTTACCATTTACAGGCCAAAGGATCTCAAGCCCTCCAAACTTACCCGCTTTTGAATCTAGTGAAACCTTTGTATCTTCACTAATATATTCATCAATTTCATCATCATTCATTACTATATGATCATTATTAAGATGATTGTGTTGTGCTCCGGAAAAACCAAAAAAACTCCGCTCAGCCAATTCTTGGCGGTGAATAAAAGCGGGGTCAAGCACGACAGTTTCCTTTAATTCAGCAACGGAACCCTTTAAAACTAAGTTTTGACTTGCACTGTTGTTATTTGAATTAAGGCATCCTGTTAAAGCAATAGTAAGTGGAATGATGATTGAAAAAGATAATTTGTTTTTTAATCTTTCCATATTCAGCATTCAACTCTCTCCTAGGTTTAAAAGAAGCGGTCTCTACAGTATAATAAATATATAACTATGACAAGCTCTCAAAAATTTTGTGCTAATTTCTATGTTATCGCTTAATCCTTTTTTTTTATTAGAAACCTGTCAAAATCATGACTTTTTCTACACTTTTTTGCATTTCTTCCTTTGTAGGAAGCTCTAAACGCTGTAAAACTTCTCCAAGATTTCCAATTACCCAAACAGTTGGAATTTTAGGATTTTTTAAAGCATCTAAAAAATTTCGGGAAGCAAATTCATTCATAAATAAGGGATTATTTTTTTTTCTCCAATTGGCAACAGACTCTTTTGTGTCATTGGAGTATAAAGCGATTACTCCAACATTTCTTTGGGCAAAAACTTTATAATTTTTATTAAGAATATCAGTAATTTCATTCGACTTTACATTCCAAGAAGCTAAGATGGCAACATACCAAAATCTCATTTTTGATATATTCAATTCCGTTTCCCCTTCTATGGAAGCCTCTTTGCCATAAGTGATAGGAGGGAATTCAACATGACGCGGCAAAGGGGGAATGTAAATAGGAACAGGAGGACCTGCTGGGGGTGCAGCAGCAGGTTTATCGTCTTTTTTTTTGTCATCGGCCGCAAGTACATGATTAAAAATGAATAAACTGTTTAAAAGAGCAAATAAGGCTAGAAGAAAATGGTGCGTCTTTTCTCTTTTCATATTTTTTTTACGAAACAAATGCGCCTCCTTTCCTTTTTCATAAATAACTGCCAAATATAGAATAGCCATTCTAGACCAAGAGTTGTAAACGTCTGGATTTTGTCGGTTTTGGGGGTTTATAATTGAAAGAAATCCAAAGGCAGCATGAAAATAAGAACCATTCTGAGCCATTTATGTCCTCTTTTCATTCTCCATGGAATATTCCTTGGCAAGAATTTGAAGTTATCCTTGGCATTAAAAACTCATTTTCACAAAGAAATTTAAATTTTAAAACAGAAGCTCAAGCAGAGATCTTTTTAAAAAATTGTGGTTTCGATTTAACAAACCAAATGCACTTAAAACAATTTGAGCAATTTTTTGGTGAAGCTCTATTTTTTATCAGACACATCTTACTTACACATTCAGAACGAGATAAATTTATAGTTCCTTCCCAATTACTTCATATGACAAATCCATGTGATTTATTAATTCATGCAAGTTCCTTTCATCCTCGTAAACGTTACCTTAGATTATGGTGCTGTTCTATTTTAAAGGTAATGTATGCTATTTCAAATTTACAATATAGTGGAAGACTTCATATCATTGATGATGCTCGAGAGCAGATATTTTCACGTATTCGAAATATTTTACATCAAAATAATAATGAAACACTAGATTGTCGATTTAAAGATCTTATTATTCGACTTAATAAAGTGGAGTGGAAAGAAGCAAAAACAAGAACTAGTATTGTATTAAAGCTTTTGCATAAACCTGACAGCATTGTTGATGAAGTATTTGATTATTTAGGGGTCCGATTTGTAGTTCAAAATCCAAACGAAATTCCGTTGCTTTTAAAGTTATTAATAGAATCGGATATTATTATACCTCATCAAGTGGTTTCTATAAGGACACGAAATTCATTATTAAATATAAAACATCCAAAAAAAGTTTATAATTTTCTTAAAGAACTAAACTCATGTGGTACTTTAACAGATAAAGAATTCGAAGAAATGTGCAAAAATATGAGTTGGTCAGGTACGAATTTTGATGAAGTACCTAAAAGAGCAAATTCATTTACAAGTCAACACTATAAATCTCTTCAATTTACTGTCAGACATTTAGTACGCACCCCAAATCCTGCTTTTCTTGTGTTAGAATCTATGACAAATCAACTTCGAAGATATACCGGAATATTAAGACAAGAACCTTGGATGGAAAGCGTGATACCACAATATTTTGCCCATTATTTTCCGATTGAAATTCAAATGATGGATCAAGAAAGTTATGAAATGGCTAAATTTGGTCCCGCTTCTCATGAACAATACAAAGCAAATCAATTAAAGGCTGTCAGAGAAAGGGTTCTCGGTAACCTTATGACGTTTCATGAAGAAAAACTAACTACACAAGAACTATAAGATAAAGGATCTCAAAATGAATACGGCGGAACTTGATAATTGGCTAGACCTTGCTGGACTGATGCCTCCTATGCCGAGTGATGCTGCAAAAAAAGTTTATGATAAATTAGGAATTGATACTTCTGGAAAACATACATTTCTACCCAGCATTATTACAAGAGATGAATTTGATAATCATATATTTCCAATTTTAAATAAAGAACTCGAACCTGACTTATGTCAATTTATAACAAAACGTGTACAAAAAACTTTTGAAATTCGAAATAAATTAAAAAATTTAAAAAATAGAATAATAGACATTGTAGGTGAAGGAAACTTTTCTGCTCTTTGGTTAGATCGTGAAGCTTTTTCTGCAGACAGTATGGAACACCGTGCATTAATAACTGAAGCTGTCATTCATGTTTACTCTAGTAAAGCATTACAATCGATTGTTACTTTATTATATAAAAATGACGTACCTATGATCCCATATGGAGAAGGCGGCGGCTACAATATGGGTGTAACTCCCATGGCACCCGCTGTTACGATAAGTGTTCGAGGAATAGATCACATTTCAGAAATCAAACCAAGTAGAAGATCACAAGATAAATTTGAAATTTCAGTAGGATCTGGCGTTCCATTTAAAGACCTTGTTTCCTATTTAGCAAAAAGGGGATTTGTTTTAAGATGTGATCCAAACACCCCTAGAGCTGCGACAGGTGGAATTGCTGCGACAGGAAGTAATGGCGGGCGAAAAGCTTTTGAAGTTATATTACACGGCAGAGCTGTTACCTTAGATGGGACTGCGTTATGCTTTTCTGCCGATAAAGAAGAAACCGATTGTATTAATAATGAACCCTTTTTATTGGCAAGAAAATTTTTTAGTATAGAAAATACAAATAAATTTAAATCTGATTTAGATGAAATAAAAAATAAAAGATTGATAGCTTGTATTACGCCAAACTCACAAGGCATTGTTGTTCCTTTACAAGGAATGAAAGCCGCAGCAAATATGATTGCGCAACGCGCTGAACAATTGCAAAAAGGCGAATCTAATATTGATACCATGAAAAATTCTCCGACATTGCCTATTTCTGCTTTTGTTGGAGCTGAAGGTTCAACGGGTTTTATTTATGAGGTCACATTTGAAATTGAAAAACCTTTAGAATGGCTTCAAGCATCTCGTTGGCATTTTAATAATGTCGATGCTGCTATGGCTGCAACGCGAGCTATAAAAAAATTATCTAAAACAGTACAACCAGAGTATTTTGAATTTATATCAGGTCAAAGTATTCGCCGTTACTTAATGCAAGACTTTCCAAGTGTTTTTTCAAAAAATGATGAAGCAGTTATTATTTTAGCTGTTGAAGGTAACAGCAAAGAAAACTGTCTCGAAAAGCATTTGTTAAATGAACAAACTGCTCATAAAGCAATTCAAGAATTAAATTTAAAAGTTGAAGATGTTGTTTTAAAAGTAGATAAAACAAATCCACTATTACAAAGTAACAATATTGAAGAATTTGAAATACTAAGAAAACCAAGAGAAGAACTTCCTAAAAAACTTCGCACAAAATGCAAAACAGATATGGAAATTCGAACTGAATATTTAGGTGAAGTTTTAAAAATTGTTGCAAATACACAACCAAGAGAAAATTCAGAACAAAAACAAGATGTGCTTTTTGGACATTTAACTCCAAATCATACTGCAATTATTCATTGGAATATTGGTGGTTTTGATTTATATGACGAAGAACAAGCCGATATCGCATGGGATTATCTTGAAAATGTGATTGGAAAAGCACAAAATTTAGCTCCTCCTTCGGATAAAAATGGAAGCGCTCGTTTTACGGGAGAACATGGCGTTGCTGGAAAAGCACCTTTTTTATGGTTGAATTATATTCCTCAAGAAGATTTTAAGCGCATGTGCGCAATTAAAGATATTTTAGATCCAAAAGATTTATTTAATCCAGAAACTTTATTTTTAAGAACAAGCCATGCACGTTCTTTAAGAGCTCGTTTACTAAATACAAGTGCAAAATGCATAAGAGATTCCCTAGTAATATCAAAATTAATTGCAAAACGTCCAGATGAATTATTAAGCGCAGAGACACAAATTACAATTGCAGAAAATTTTGCAATTCAAGAAGGACAGCGTTGTACACGTTGCAATAGTTGTAAAATTTGTCCCGTCATAGATGCCGAACACGAACTAGAGAGAGAAAAAAAACGTAATAGCAAAACCTCAGTGTTACCTAGCAAAAGAAATGTTTTAATGTTCATGGAACGTATTTCACATTTACGAAGAGGGGCAGAACAAACGGGAGATCCTCATTTAATCGATAAAATATTAACAACAACTTCCCTCATGATGAAAGAAAGCGCTGCCCTTCTTTCAAAATGTTTTTATTGCCGCAAGTGTGATAAAGCCTGCCCTGTAGATATTGAAATTCACCCTTTAATGAGAGCTTATCATAAAATGGGTAAACTCCCTTCAATGGGATCTAAAATATGGGGATTTGTTTATGAACGCCTAATGGGTGAAGATTTCTTTAAATCTTTTACATATAAAGTAGTCGCTTTTTTTATTTTATTAGGAGCTCCTTTTTTAACTTTTTTTCGTAAACTAAAATCGGTACCTGATTGGATTAAATCTTATACTGTTCCCCCAACACTTTCATTAACTCATTATCAAGCAAATGAAAACGGAACAAAAATAGATCCAAATGATAATTTTGTTCTAATTAAAAAAGATGAAAGTAACGAAAAATTTGTTGCTCATGATTCAAATGAAAATAATACTGTATTTATTCGATACCGTGGTTGCATGGACACTTATGGAAATCCAAATGCAACCTCAAGTGTGGATGAATATTTTAAAAATATTTTAAATGCACGTATTGTAGATCTTGAGAAAAAAATGTGCTGCGGTTTTCCTTTTGAAGCTGATGGTCTTCATGAACGTGCAAAACAAAGCCAAATTTTAAGTTTAATCGAAATTACAAAATGTATTTATCGCTTAATTGAAGAGTGCAAATCTAGTTTGATTGAAATTCCAAAATTTATTGTATTTTCTAATTGTCCAACTTGTTGTGAAGCAATTAAAGAAATGCGTTTATTAATGAAAGATGAAGTCATCCGTGAGCAAGTTCGTTTAAAAGCAAAACTTCCCGAAGATTTTGATAGTTTAAAAATAGATTTTGAAGTAAAAGATACTGCTGAATTAGCTATGAATTTATTAAAAAAATCACAACAAAATAAAGAATTAAGTAATACATCTTCTTATTCACTTAAAAAGTCTAATAAGAATGTGGGTCTTAAAGTACCATGCCATAATACAAAATCGGCAACTCAAGCTCAAATTGAGCTTTTAAAAATGTATTTTACAGGAGTTGCTGCTTACGATAAATGCTGTGGACTTTCAGGAACTGGAAGATTAAAACACCCAAAAATAGGCACAAAGATTTCAGAAAAATTATTCGAACAAATTCGAGAAGAACCACCACAAGTTGTCGTAAGTGGTTGTCCTAGCTGTCGTGATGGCGTAAAAATGCAACGAGATATTTTAGCTGCCAAAAAAGATTCGATTGCTGAATTTGAAGTTTCTGGAATATTTGAACAAATATTAAAAGATTGTAAAGTTAGTTAAATTATTTTTTCGACACTAATTTTTGGCAACTATCATCTGTATTACAAACTTTATTATACTTCATTGCCTCTAAATAAGCTATTACTAAATTAATTTCATTTACCGATAAAAAATGCTGTGGAGGCATTTTTGCATTTGCTCTATACGATGATGGTGATTTTGAATAACTTATAATAAATCTTTTTGACAAATATTCTGTAAAGTTTTTAGGAACATTCATTTCAAGCCCCAATGTTCCTCCCACTAAATTAACTGAATGACATCCCGAACAACTCGACTGATATATTTGAAAACCTTGCATTATTTTTTTATTACTTGTATTTTCAGGTATACTTTCTCCATATGTCTCTTTAAAAGATTGAAATAAAATTTTAACGACACCAAAAGCCCAATAATTTTCAGGAACTTTATATTTCTTTAAATCCCACATTAAATAATAAGGCCCTCCATCAATGATACGTCCTCCATCTTGGACTTCCTCCCAGTTTTTACCAATTGCTAATGAAGCATCTCGAATCGATAAAAAAGGATCATTTTCATTAATAAAAGATGCTGGTATAGATATTTTAAAACCATCTTTTGCTTCAAAAGTGACTACATCTAATTTTAAAATATCTATATTTTTAAATTTAAATATATCTTTTAAATAATAGCCATCATATGTTTTCTTTTTTTTATAAAGTGGGGAAGTAGCTTCAAATTGATCTCGTTTTAATTTTTTATTATGTTCTGTAAAAAAAGATTCATCTAATAAAATTGGTTCTCTTGTATTTGCTAAAATATGATTTGTAAAAAATAGAAAAATAAAAATATATAGGTATTTTATTAAAATTTTAGACAATATCATTTTTTCTCCCTAAATTTCAATTTTAAAATGTTTATAAAAATATATTAGCTAAATTAAATAAATATCTCAAATTTTATTCATTATATATAAATATTTTGCAAAATTTAAAATTTAGGTTACCAATAATTAGGGTTCGTTTTTTTGTTTTAAATTCTAAGGATAACAAAATGAAAATAGAGATTCAGAGAAAAGGTAAATGCCATTGTGGTGCTATTTCATATGTTACAGAAGGACAAGAAGTCTATCATTCTCTTTGCCATTGTACCGATTGCAGACGCTGGTCAGGGGCACCAATGGTGGGATGGATTGCATTTAAAAAAGATCAAATTAAAATTACGGGAAGTCCCAATTCTTATGCTTCTTCTAAAAATGGGACACGAGAGTTTTGTGGCAACTGCGGAACAGGAATGTTTTATAGAAATGAAGTTCTTTTACCAGGGCTTATCGATGTGCATTCTGGAACACTAGATGATCTTTCTTCAAGTCCACCCGATTCCCAAGTTATGATCAAAGAACGTGTTTCTTGGCTTGATCATTTTGAAAAACTTCCAAAATTTCATTCGTATCCAGGAAAAGATTAATTTTTTAAAATATTTTTATATATATTTTTTACATAATTTTATTTATTTTTCAATTGAATTTAATTTACCTAGACTTCTTAATTTTCGAATAGCTATATCCATTTTATTTAAAAAATCTTTCTTTTTTAAAGTCTTCGAATAAGCAAAATAATTTGGGTCATAACTGAAAGGTTTTTTTAAAATTCTGAATTTATTTTTATTTTTTATAAGATTTTGATTTTTACTATTTTGAATCACATTTTCTAAAGCTGCTTTAGTAGAAATATTTTCACCAGAACTATAAATAACAGCATCAATTTTTTTTGATAAAAGCATTTCTAATTCGCTTTCAAGATTATAACTTTCAATTCGGGTAAATTGATTTTCTTTTAGCAATTTTTCATATTCTAAACCATAAAATGCGCCACGGACAGTTCCTATTTTAAGATTTTTTAAATCTTCATTCGAATCGTATTTCATTTTATTGTTACAAATAAAAGCTTGTCATAGAGAAGAGGTTCTTCCGAAAAATCATAATCTTTCAATCGATCTATCGTTTTTGAAATGCCAATAATCCCAAAATTACCTTTTAAGGCTTCTTCACAAGCCTTTGGCCATGGAAAAAGTTCATAATGAACAAGAATATTCATTTCATTTGCCACCAAATTCATTGCATCAATAAGAGGTCCTTTTGGTTGTTTGCTTGTATCTAGATAGATTTTTGGAAATCGAGATTCATTTCCTGTAATGGGTATAACATTATCATCCGAATATGCTGAGGGGAAAGGAATGACAAGAATACAAAAAAAAATGAAGAGTTTTTTAAGCATTTTTCTTCCTTTAGAAGGAGTTTATTTTTTATTATAAACATCTTTTTAAAGTTATGAAAGTCATTTTTATTACATCCATCTTAAACAGTTTGAAAATCATTATTTTATTGACTCTGCTGCTATTTTAATTTTATCTTTTATTTCTTTTGAAGTATTTTTATTTATTGCTGCATATAATGCGCTGTCTAAGTTTTTTAGTGGAAAAATACTTTCAATTAAATTAAATTCATATTTAAGACTTTTTAATTTGTTTTGAATACCAATTTCGGTTGATATAATTAAATCGCAACGACCTTCAATAAATTTTTTAACATTTAGAGTTGAATTTGTTGCTAAATCAATATCTTCAAAATTATTTGCTTTTAAATAATCAGCTCGATAATCATCTCGAACAGCACAAATACGATGTTTTTTAGCTTCATCTAAATTTTTTATTATTATATCTGTTCTACTTTTTAATTTGTATAAAAAAACAGTTGAATCGAGTATTTTAATTATAAAATCAAGCTTTTCAAGTCTTTCTGTTGTTTTTACAATTGGATAAATAATCACATTTGGTTTTGTTGTGGCATTAAAATAAGCTCGTGCCCAAGGTACATTTTCAATTGTTGATTTCGGAAGTTTTAGTTTATTTAAAACTTTATACATTACTTCTGTAGCCAATCCACCATCAATAATACCCTCTTTATTTACTGTTACATAAGGAATATCTTCATCCGAATAGATAACTATATTTTTTAAATCGTCAGCATAAATTTTAAAATAAATAAAAATCATGAAACACAAGACAGCAGATTTAATCATTTCATTCTCTTATAAAATTTGTTTATCATTTTAAAAAATTTGAAATCAATATAAATTATAATATAAAATTTTAAAGAAGAAAAGTGTATCAATTGACGGTATAGAAAATTTTAATATTTTATAATTGACTTTTTCACAATAAAATTTATTAATAAGAACCAAATTACTATGGACATCATACCTGAAATTGAGAATGCAATTATATTTTTAATAAAAATCTGGTTTTCATTAAAGAATGAATTACTAGCTGCTGTTACAAAATATACTGGATATATACAAGTAAATACAATTATTCCATAGATGTTATTAATAATAATTTGAAGAGGTTTTATATAAAGCCTTGCAGCAATATTACCGTATGATATTGGTGTTGCTGAATTAAAATAAGCTTGAATGATAAAAAAGGCGCTACTTAAAATACAGTGACAAAATATTCCAAATATTGTAAAAATACTATAATAAATAATTAAATTAACATTATAATATGTAATTATCATATTAATTGCAATAAAAAAACTTGCTAATCCAAAAATAACCATAGGTAAATCAAATCTGAATAATAAAACTTTTAAAGCAGATATTCCAGGCAGAGAAAAGAAATGAACACAATTTCCTTTTCTTAAATGAAATAAATATTCTCCTAAACCCTTAAAAATAATTGCATCACCTATTGCATCTGCCGTAATCATGCTAAGTGTAAATAGAACTAAATCTGTATTAGCAACTTTATGTCCATTTATATCTTTAAATAATGTGATAATAATAAAATAATTACCTAAATAAAATATCGTTTGAGGTATGAGTTCTAATAAGCTTAATTTAAACCTTTTTCTTGAGCCATAAAAACTAACTATTAAAAAAGCTTTAAATTGTCTTTTTGCAATTGATAGATTATCTGTAAAATGACTCACGTCTTTTTTCCTCAACAAATATAGCAAAAATAAATAGAAGTAATGACCAGCATAAAGAGTAAATAATATTTGTAATAAAATCTTTTAATAAATTCTCTTGTATAGTAGTTTGAAAAATAATATTTACTAAGTTCTCTATTGGCAATGAGACTGCTATATAAGTAGGATTAAATAAAGATAAATTTCTAATATCAAAAAAGAATCCAAGTGGAAAAAAAGCACCTGATAAAAAAGATAATAAACTATATAAAATTGAACTAAAAATAAATATATATGCCTTTGGAGAAAGATATTTTCCTAATATTTGGATTAAATTAATATTTAAACAACCAATAAAAAAACAAGAAATACCTAATAAAGAAATAAAAATATTTCTTGAAAAATAATACATTGTTATAAAATAAGCAGCCAAACAAATTCTTAATGAGAAACTTTTAAAAGTAACGCCTAACGAATTAAATAAAATTAAGATAGTTGTATTTATGGGTAAAGTATTTATAACAAACCATCTTCCACTTGTAATTAAATCGCCTTGTTCAACTGATAATCCTTTAATTCCTAATTGCATCCAAATAGGATAAGAAAATATTGAGTAAACAATTAATTTTTTCCAGCTTATTCCTGAAAGATGGCCTGAGGAATACCATATTAAACAATCTGTAAGAATAATATAAACAATCATATATATTAGAATAAAAAGACCAAAACTAAATTTTGGAGATTCATTGTAAATTTTTAAGTATTTTTTTACATCAAGAATATAATTCAACATATTTTTTCTCAATTTCTGAAAGACTCATTTCATTTTTATTGAAGAAACTAATAATGCTACCATTTTTTAAAAATCCAAAAAAATTTGTCATTTCATTTATATCTTTTAAATTATGAGATGTTAATATTCCACATGCCTTATGTTGCTGAACATATTTAGTTAGTATTTCACGTACCTGCTGAATTGCAATCGTATCTAAACCAACAGTTGGTTCGTCAAGAATTAAAATTTTTGGAAAATAGGACAAAGTTAATGCAATTTCATATTTTATTCTTTCACCAAATGAAATACTTGCAGCTCTTTTATTTAAGATGTGCCTTATATTAAAAAAATCGATATAATTATTAAAAGAATGAATACAAAATTTTGCATAAAGAATTTCAAAATATTTTACTTGTTCAAATAAAAACATTGAATTAAAAATTTTAGAAGTTGCACCTGAGATAATTCCTATGGACTCTTTCCAGTTATTTTTTCCATTATATGGGTCACCAAAATACTCTATGGTAACACTCCCTTGTTCTGGCTTAAAAGCTCCCATTAATATTTTTGTTAATGTTGTTTTTCCGCTTCCATTTTCTCCAATGAGGCCAAATAGACAAGATTCAGGAATTTCTAATGAAAAATTATTTAAAATATTTTTTCGAATTGGTTTTGAAAAAAGATGTCTCTTTTCAAAATACGAAAAATGTAAATCTTTTATTCTAATCAATTTAAACTCCATCTTTAGCTAAACGAAAACCAATGACATAAATTTCACCTTCAAAAAAACCATGTCTTCTTTTGCTGCGAGCTAAATCACAACTTCTGGTAAAACTTCCACCTCGTGTCATTGGATATGGTGAATTCCTTATTTTATAGAGATCATCTAAAATAAGTTTTCCATTTGGATAAACAAAATAGGGATTAGAGACATATTCCTCTACATTGCCAGCTAAATCACAAATTCCAAATTCATTATTTCCTTCAGTGAAAACACCTACAGGTGTGGTTGAATAATATTTCGCTTCTAAGGTGTTACTGTAATTTTTATGAAATTGATTGCCCCATGGAAACTCAAACATTTTTCCATTTGATGCTAAATATTCCCATTCATATTCTGTTAGAAGTCTATATTTTTCATTTGTTTTAAAGTTCAACCATTTTATGTATTCATGTGCACTATTTAAAGATATTGTATATACAGGGTGATTGCTTTTATGTATCGGATATAAGCCTAAATCCCATGAAGTTGGCAATTCAGCTAATGGATTTTCTTTTAAATAACATAAATATTCAAAGTTTGTTACTAAATATTTTCCAGCAAAAAATGTGTCAACTTCAATGTTATGTTCAGGACATTCCTTTTCAATCCATTCTTTTTCAACTCCCAAATATTTATAATTTTCATAAACTTCATTTAACTTTTCATAATTTAATCCAACATTTATTTTAGCTCTTGGTATTTTTTCCATTTTGGGATTGTTAGTTTGAATTCTAGGATCACCAAGCAGAGATAAAATGGAAGCAAATTTTATTCTTTCATTTAATGATATATTAATGTTTTCAGAATTTTCAGAAAAAAATTGAATTTTTTCTGAAAAATATTCCTTATAATTTTCATAGCACTGTAAATATTTATCACTAACAAAAATATTTTCAATGTCCATGTTTTTTCTAGCAGAATTTAAATTGATTTTTGAAAATTCATTACAATCTAATTTCATATAAATTCCCATCATATGAGCTTGCTATAAAAGTCTTTGATGAGTCTCGAAAAGTCAGAGAAGAAATTCCTTGTTTAGTAGGATTGTATTTCCTAATTAATTCATTATTATTTATGTTATAAATTTGAATTTCTCCAGAATAACTCCCTATTGCTATAGTCTCATTATTTGAACTTTTTGCAATACACTTTAGAGAATGTTTTTGCTGTGTTAAATGACTTAAATAAAGATCAATACCGTCCCATATTTTATACTTCAAGTCTCTTCCAATCGTAATAAATAAATTGTCTTTTAAATGGATACATGCATTTATGATTCTATCATGAGCATTGGATACTTTTTGGATAGTTTTAAATTGTATACAATCAGTTAAGGCTATTTCTTTATTTGCTGAAGCTGAGAAAAGATAATTCCCGTTGTTACAAATACCTTTTATTGCATTGCTATGAATTTTTAATATTTCTGAAAATAAAATAAGATTATCTTTTTCTTTTAATAAAATAGCTTCGCCAGTATAAGTTCCAACTGCAATTACATTGTATTCATTGCCTTTAATAAATGTCGCACAGTTTAATGGTGAATGATGTTTATAAATAATTTCACCAGTGACTGCATTGTATATTTCTCCTAATTGCCCACCTGTAAGAATAAAGAATTCTGATTTTACAATAAAATTACACAAACTATGCATGGACTTTATGCAATGACTATCCTGGTAAAAATCTCCTGCATCACCAATATGAAATAATTGATTATTACTTTCTATTACACAATTAATTCCAAAAGTTTTCTCAATATTTGAAGTATTCCATTCATTTGTTTCAATTGTAAAAGTTGCATATGAGGAACCAAAAGTTGAAAAAACAATTTCATTTTCACTGGACATGGAAATACTTCTTGGCCAAATAATTGAAGGAAATTCAGATTCTCTATATAGTTCTAATATATTTTCTTCATTTAGTTTCCAAACCTTTAATTTGCGATCATAACTAGTACTAATTAATATATTTCCATCTTTATTATAATACAATCTTTTTATTCCTGACTGATGTGCTTTTGTATAAGTAATATTATTATTTATTGTTATTATGTCCCCATTATCATTTCCAGCAAAAAACAAATTTTCATTCACGAGAGCAATAGTGTCAGTTTCAATAGATTCAAAATTATAAATAGAGTGGCTACCGTTGCTTAAATTCCATACCCTTACTGTTCCATCATCACTACTAGAAATCAAGGATTGATCATTTAACCAAGATATAGAAATAACATCAGCATTGTGACCGCTGAGTTTAGAAAGATAATTCCCATCCATATCATATAAATTTATGCTGTGGTCACGAGATGCTGTCGCAATGCATGTATTACTGTTATTAATCGCGGCCATTTCTATATCATCTGTATGCCCTAATAAAGTAGCTATTTTTTCCATTGAAGGAATTTTCCATAGCATGGCACTATAATCACTGCTTGCAGAAACAAGAAAATTTCCGCATTCACTAAATTTACACGCATTTGCTAAGTGATTATGTTCCCCACTTGCAATCGCTTTTTTATTTTGCGAGTCCCAAAGAATTACTTTATTGTCATAACCAGCTGTAGCTATATATTTATCTTTAAAACAATCAACTCCGCTAATAGGACTTGTATGAAGATTCATCTTTTTCCTGACTTTATTTAAAATTGTTTACTCCATTATCTGGCTCATTATGTGTAATTGCATAATATCATTTTTTGCTTTTATATTTTTTATATCAATTACTTTTAGAAAATTTTCGAATAATAAAGATGATATTTCTTGAGATGAAAAAAAATGATGATATCTTCCTTCATGATCAATGTTATTTTCACAAAATTGCTCATTCCAAACAACAAGACTATAAATAGAATGTTTGTCATTCATAGAATCTCGAACTTTTTTTAGATAACTACTAAAATACAATGGCGACTGGTGATGTAAGCAACCATTATCTAAAATAAGATCATATTTATAATTAATCTTTTCATTGAACTCTAAAAAAGATGTCATCATAAAATTAATCTTTTTATTTTTACTAAGTATACTCCAGTTGTCATTATATACTAAGTCTATTCCTGTGTAATTTAAATTATTAAAATATTTAGCATGTCTTCCATTACCACAACCAATATCTAGAATGTTAATTTTTTTATTTTTCAAATTATTTGTTAATTTATTAAAGGCAAATACAGTTGTATAGTCCAATGACTCATCATGAGTCCATGGAGTATGTTCACTATCGTACCTATTTGTAAATATTTCTTTAAGTTTTTCTGTATAATTATTCATATTTTTCTACTAAATTTCTAAAGTTTTTAAACCACAAATTTTTTTGTTCCCTTGGATCTTCTTTTAGTATTGAATTAATTTGTATTATAATATCTTTATTTCCATTTATCAAGTATTCAATAGCGCAAATTGAAGACCAAAATGCTCCAATTAAATATGAATTAAACAAATTTTCTTCTAAAAAAATAGTTTTTTCCAGATACCAAAATGATTTTTTTCTATTTAAATTCCTCCATAATTTATTTGTCTGTTTTAGGGAATTACATTTTTTTACCTTATTTTTAAAGAGAAAAAACTTTAAATAGAGCTTTAGTTGTTTATGAATGAAAGTGAAAAAATATTCTTTATCTAAATGAAAAATAAAAACAAGTTCCATAAACATGGGAAAAACTTCTACACAGCTATAATTTGGAATTTCTATTGCATTGTTTTTGTCTTTATAAGAATAAAAATGTATACAATGAGATATTTCGTGAATACAACCTCTTAATGAATTAAAATTTTTAACAGAATGAACGAAACAAATAGGAGTATGATTTTTACCCATTGGAATGGCATAGGCGGCTTGTAGTCGGTATTCAGAGCTATCAGTATTAATGTCCATAAAGTTTTTTTCTTTTAATTGCAAATATATAAAATGCCATTCTTCATACATTTTCTTTAATATATTTTCATAAATATCTATATAAAAATATATACTTTTATTAATATTTGGTGGGTTTTTTAACAATTTTTTAGGAATTATTTTGTTTAATTTATTATAAATAAATTCAATTTCAATATCTTTAAAAATTATATTATCTTTTAATTCATTCAAAATTACTTTTTTATCATGACTAAATACTTTTTTAGCCTCATTGATTACAAGTTTTTTTAATTTTAAACTTTTTGAATTCATAGCATTAAATAATGTGTGATTATTAAACTTTTTACTGACTAGTTGATCATAACAATGATTCCATGTTGGATTTGCATCATTCTCTATTTCTTCAGTTAAAGTATTCATTTCTTGGTGATCATTCAGCAAGTCATCAACTTTTTCTAATACTTCAGACCATACTGATTTTGTATTTAATGAATAAAAAGCGTAACTATAATTCCAAATATATTTTAGTAAGTTATAACTAAATAAGCTTTTATTTTTTTCTATTCTATAAATAATTGATTTAAAATTACTATGGTATAAGTTTAGAATTTTTTTTTCTATTTCGTTGTTTACTTTCCACATGTAAATATATCCAATATTATAAATAAAATTCATTAATTTTAACTAGCTCATTATTACTAAATATTCTAAAAAAGGTAACATAATTTCCACGCCCAGCAACAATTAAATAGGAAGATTGCTTGCCTTTAAATATTTGTAATGATTTTGGAAAATCCATTAGTAAGTTATCTAAGGTTTCATGATCACAGAATTGATGACTATAATTCTTAATATCCATATTATATGTAACTATATTAAGACGATCATTTTCTTCATCAAGAATAACGTCTTCACACGTCGTATTTAAACCTTCTTTCCACCTTTTTACTTCTTTAAGACGATCTTGATTGATTTCAAATTCTTTAATATATCCATTGCCATTTAGCAGAATATTATTATTGTGAAGAACATTTAGGCCTTTTTGATTGCCAAAATGTTCAAGACAATCTAAATAATCATTCTTTAAATCTTTAAATAAATAAAGATAATTTCTTCTTGTACCTGCTATTAAATAACCATCGGGATGATATGCAAGCGCCCAAACAGGATGATCAAATTTTCTTTGATGAATAATTTCTCCTGATTGTGAAGATATTTCATAAATAAAATTCGCTTCAGTAGCAACGTATATACTTCCATTCTCTGTATTAATAGATAAGTCTCGACAAATTCCCTCTAGCTTGGATTTCCAAACAATTTCATTTGTTTCTTTATGAAGAGCAATCAAATATCCTTCCGTTGTAATTCCATAATATTGATATTTATCTAAAGAAACTCTTCTTACTCTTCCACTCTTTAAATTAATTTTATTTTCCAATGAAAGATGAATAGAATTAAATTCAGATTCATAAATATTATAAATAGCGAGATCACCGCTTTCATGAGCACAGTAGAGTTTTTTATTATCTTCTAAAAAAGTATCCCAAATACAGTCGCCTTCAAAATTTAATTTATTTATTATGTAACCTTGTTCATCTAGTTTATATATTTCACCAGACTCTAACACAACATATACTTTGTCATCTATGACTTTTACAAAGTTTAGCTGGAATTTGAATGGTCCAAATTTATTAATTAATTCTGGAATTATTTCATTATTAAAACAATATAAATAGTGATCAAAACATGCTACGTAAGATTTATTAAAATCTTGTGAGAAATCAATCCATTCAATGTCATCGTTGGTAAATGCGTTAGTTTCTAAAATTTCTTTATTGTCGTTAAATATCTTTATCTTAAATGAATCATCCGTAGTGGCCCAGTATCGATTAAATTTTTTATCATAAATTGTGCAATGAACTGTGCCTGTATCTAATTTTAAAAAATGTTGAAAGTTCTTTTGCTCTAGGTGCCCTTGCCAAATATTTCCACTGAAGTCCGAAAGATAATGTAAATTTCCTTTCGTATTTATACATTCAACATAAGAATTTTCAACATAATTATTTATACTTTCTACATTCATCGAAGCTGGATCTATAGTGATAAAATTGCCTGTTCCTGAAACTAAATATATTTTATTATTAAATATTTCTATTCCATGAGAAGAGGATTTTACCTTTTCTTCTATCCCTTCTTCTAAATCTTTACATATCTCAGAGGAGTTTAAATATGAAATTAATTTTAAACTTGCAGTATCATATTTTAAAAGATCTCCATTTACATTTCTTGCAAATATTTCACTTTTATAACATAATAAATTTATAATTGGTGAATTATAAAATTGACTTTCAGAATAGTCTAAAACATCAAGTTCTTTAGAAATTCTATAAATGCCACCTGTAATTCCACCTGCAAATAAACAATCAAACTTATCGCTATAAGTTATACACTTAATTCTTTCATTTATTTTTTTATGCATGTTTTGCCCTTTTAAATGAAGCTAGCTAATTTTTAAATAGCTAGCCGTCATAACATATTGTTATTGAGGTCCACTTTTACCAGAAATACGAGTATTCTTTCTTTTTACTCTTTTCATAATTTCCTCCTTTCTCATGTCACAATTATGTAGTTTCTGGTTCACAAAATTAAGTACTTACTTTTTTTTAATTCTGTAAACAATTAATCCAAGTTTAAACGATGTTTAGTTATATTTTTTTTTGCTTTTAAGTATTTTATATTGTGCGGATTTACATAAGTTTGTGTTTGAATTGTTTCTTTAACTTCAATATCATTGTTTTTTAATTGTTTTATTTCTTCGGGATTGTTAGTAATTAGTTTTATATTTGTAATGTTTATTTGTTTTAAAATATCTGCAGCGATTTTGAAATCTCTGTTTTCTTCAGGGAAACCTAAATGAGCATTTGCCTTATAAGTATCGTATCCTTGTTCTTTTTGTAAATGATAAGCGTCTAGCTTATTATAGAGCCCAATTCCTCTTCCTTCTTGACGCAAGTAGAGCAAAATACCACCATTTTTATCAAGTAAATGAATACTCTCATGAAGTTGTTCTCCACAATCACATAATAAAGAATAAAATAAATCTCCAGTTAAGCATTCAGAATGAATTCTAACCAAAGGAATTTCAATTTGTCTCCAATTACCAAAGCATAAAGCAATATGCTCTTTTTTATCTGGTAGGTTATTAAATGTTAAAAATTCTATCGAATTGATACAATTTTTTAAAGGAATATACACCTTGTTTCTTATGCTGATCATAAAATTCCAATTTATTTAATATGTTTTATATTCCATAACGATAGTGTGGTTATTTTTAAATGTCAACCCAGTGAACGTAATTCAGCCGAAACCGACTACTTATTTCTAATAAATCCGACGGTTCTTTTGCAAAAAAGGAGCCTATGTTAATAGGAAATCTAATTGGCTTTTAGAATAGTCTAAAACTTCAAGTTCTTTATAAATCTTATAAATACCGCCTGTAATTCCTCCTGCAAATAAACAATCAAACTTATCTCTATAAGCTTTACACTTAATTATTTCATTTATTTTTTTAATACATGTTTATCCCTTTTAAAGGAAGCTAGCTATTTTTAAAATAACTAGCCATCATAACAAATTGTTATCCTGGTATATCTTTACCAGAAATACGAGTATTCTTTCTTATTACTCTTTTCATAATTTCCTCCTTTCTCATGTCACAATTATGTAGTTTCTGGTTCACAAAATTAAGTACTTACTTTTTTTTAATTCTGCAAACAATTAATCCAAATTTAAACGATGTTTAGTTATATTTTTTTTTGCTCTTAAGTATTTTATATTGTGCGGATTTACATATGTTTGGGTTTGAATTGTTTCTTTAACTTCAATTTCATTGTTTTTTAATTGTTTTATTTTTTCAGGATTGTTGGTAATTAGTTTTATATTTGTAATGTTTATTTGTTTTAAAATATCTGCAGCGATTTTGAAATCTCTGTTTTCTTCAGGGAAACCTAAATGAGTATTTGCCTTATAAGTATCGTATCCTTGTTCTTTTTGTAAATGATAGGCGTCTATCTTATTATAGAGTCCAATTCCTCTTCCTTCTTGACGCAAGTAGAGTAAAATACCACCATTTTTATCAAGTAAATGAATGCTCTCATGAAGTTGTTCTCCACAATCACATAATAAAGAATAAAATAAATCTCCAGTTAAGCATTCAGAATGAATTCTAACCAAAGGAATTTTAATTTGTCTCCAATTACCAAAACATAAAGCAATATGCTCTTTTTTATCTGGCAAGTTATTAAATGTTAAAAATTCTACCGAGTTAATACAATTTTTTAAAGGAATATATAACTTGTTTCTTATGCTGATCATAAAATTCCAGTTTATTTAATATGTTTTATATTCCATAACGATAGTGTGATTATTTTTAATTGTCAATCTGGTTTTTAAATTTTTAAATTGAATTGCAAGAAAATTCTTGTTTTGGAGGAGGGCTAAATTTGCTAATTTTATATTTTTAATTTTCTATATAAAACTCATTAAAAATCAAATACAATCACAGAGTTTATTCCATTTTTTAATAAAGGTAGGATATAATCTTCCGATACTTTTTTATGAGCAGCATGATTGATATAAATATCTCTTTCAGAGACAGATTCAAATTCCATAACAAATGCATAGTTAAATCCACGCTCTAATCCTTCTATACTACAGCTTTTACCATAAGATATTTTTTTAATTTGTGGAATACTTGTATTTTTTAATTCAATAAGTTTATTTACCATTTTTTCAATTTCGTTTGTTTTTATATGGTCTGCAATTTCTAGGAGAACAATATGTTTTATCATAATAATTTATCTTTCAAAAGTAGATAATAATCTTTAGCAAAAATTTTCTTCTTTCACACAAATTAAATTCTAAATAGAGAATTTTTTTATTCTCTATTTAGAAAGCCATGGAGATTCTGTTGCCCAAAATATAATATTTGTTCCCAAATATTCTTCTGCAAATTTAGTAAATTCTTCTTTAGTAAAAGGCTTTTTCGTATTTGGATTTATATAAGTCAAAGTAGGCTCTTGAACTGCCATGGCAACCAAGGGAAGCTTTTCTTTATACTTATTAAAAAAGGGATATGAGTTTTTCATTTGTGCTTTTTTATAAGGAACAATATCGGGACCACCAAGACCTATCGCTTCTTTTTGAGCAATAGCAAATAATCTTGACATATAATTATGATCATTGTTCCATTCACAGGGCCAAAAGTTAACGTATTGAACAACAAATGATTTTTTGAAAGCTTTTCTAGCAAAAATCATATTTTCAACAGTGGCTGCAAAATATTTATCACAAGTAAATCCTTTTTTTTCAGCATTTTTCTTATTGATATCGATAGAAGTTTCTGGAAGATTTATACCAGAAACTCTTCCATCAAATTTTATAGCCAATTCTTGAATAAGATTTTGGTATCTTTTTTGTAAGGAAGCATTCCACTGCATAGCAACCCATCCTTGCGCAGGTGCTTTTCCTTCTCCAGGATTATCAGTTTGAGCAATAAGCCCACCTTTATACTCTGATTCCTCTTGCAAATATGGAGGGATATTTTTTTGATTCGGCTCAAAAAATCTATCTTGAATTTGAATAAATAATTTTTTGTTCTTTTTTTGGAGTTTTGTAAGGTCATTTTCAATTGACGAAAAATCATAAACTCCTTTAGATTTTTCAAGTTGCTTCCATGTATAAACAATTTGGACACCTTCAATATCATCACGAAGAAATAAAGAATTTAAATTTTCAAGATCAGAAGAAGAAGTATAAATATAATGAACAGGCGGAGCTGCAGTTGCTTCATAACAAATGAATAAAGAAAAAACCATAACAGATCTTAATAACTTCGCTTTTAAAAATTTTAAATTGTTCCTTGTTTTCAAATTTATTCTTCCTTATTTTTGACAATTAAATATAAAAACATTTATACCAATAAAAAATAACTTAAAAATATTTTTTAATCAAGAAAATTATTAAATTTATTATATATAAAATATTTATTTTTTATTAAAAAAATCATATAATAATTAAAAAAAATAATGAATAATTATTTTCAATAAATAAAAAAATTTAATATATTTAATATATTAAATTTTTGATAATAAAAGTCAAAAAATACATGAATTAATGAATACTTAAGAATTAACAACATCTTTCCTTAAGTAACTTATAATGCTAATATGATTATACTGAAGGTTTTTGCTTTGATACAGCCAGAACAACTATGACATATCTTATAAAAATTATTCATTTTATTTTTAATTTTTATATATAAAAGAGGTATTAAATGATACATTATGCTTTTGTAACATTAGCTATTCTTCCTTTGCTCAACAACTCAGTTTTTGCAGATCAAACTGAAAAAACGAAAACGAATGACTGGACGGGTTATATAGACACAACAACAGGTAACATGGAAAAATATGTATTTAATGATGCTTATGATAAATATTTAGCAGATAAAAAACCTGGTATAGCTGTTGATTTTGGTTCTGGAGCTGGAAATGAAGATATCTTCCTTGCAAAAAGAGGCTGGCATGTTTTTGCTTATGATTCATCCAAAAGATCTGGTGAAATTTTAAGTAAAAGAAGTATTGATTTAAAAGGGAAAATTAGTTTTCATTTAAGTGATTTTGATTCCGCAAATTTGCCAAAATCTATTGATTTTTTTATTTCATTTTATTCATTGCCATTTGGAAATAAACAGTCACTTCCTGATCTAATTCATAAAATATCTGTTATTATGAATAAAGAAGGTGTTTTTGCTAGTAATTTCTTTGGCGATAAAGCAGATTTTGTAAAATCAGGAAATTGTTATTCTGTAACGGAAGAAGAAATTAGAGCTCTATTAGAAAAAAATAATTTTCAAATAAAATATTTTTTAAGAAGAACTTATCAACAGTATTCTGCATCAATGGAAAAAACTAACTTTGATTTATATGATATCATTGCTATAAAAAATAAATGATATTTCATTAAGTTATTACTAAAGGAATTAGAAAACTGTGAAAACTTTGAATTTAATGCTTTATGGATCATTTGTATTTACTGTTTACAGTAGTGCTTATTCACAAAAGATAGCTACACCCAATTTTGAATCAAAAATTAATGATATTCCTGAAGACATTCAAAAGATAATGCAAAAATACACCTGGAAACCCGATTGTCCCGTTCCGCTAATCGAATTAAAATATTTGAGTTTATCATTTTATGGTTTTGATAATAATATACATATAGGGCATTTAATAGTTCATAAAGATGTAGCAATAGAAGTTGTTATTATATTTAAAGAATTGTTTGAAAAAAAATTCTCAGTCGAAAAAATGAAGTTAATGGATGAGTATAAAGGCGATGATACTACTTCAATGACTGAAAATAATACCTCAGCATTTAATTGTCGTTCTGTTACTGGAAAACCTGGTGTTTATTCTGTTCATAGTTATGGAAGAGCCATAGATATAAACCCCAAAATAAACCCTTATGTAAAAGGAAATCTTGTTTTACCTGAAAATGGAAAATCATATGTTGATAGAACTATAACATCTCCAGGTCTAATAAAAATAAATGATTTTACTTATAATGCATTTATTAAAAATGGTTGGATATGGGGAGGTTCTTGGGTTTCTTTAAAGGATTATCAACATTTCGAAAAGCCGATCCCTAAGAATAATTAATATGAACGATATATTAGAATATTTTTTTTAAAAATGATTCTAGGAATGAACTTAAAAATAATTTAATTCTATTTATACTTTTTCAGTGTTAAATTGTTCATATATGATATATTTTAATCCTAATGACAAAAAAGATTGGAATTGGGCTCCACCTTTTGATAAAATAGAACTAGCACGTTGAGGAAATAATCATTTTAATAGATTAATCGAAAATGGAATATGCCTAAATGACACACTAGACTTTAAGAAAATAATAATAATTTATCCATATGAAATTATATAAATATCTATTTTATCAAAACCAAATAGATATTTGCTTTTTTAAAAGATTCACGTATTATAAAAAATGGTCTAAAATATTCTTTAGTTCTATTGAATAAGTAGCTAATAATAAATAATTAAATAGAAGGAAATTCAATCATGAAAAATTCTAATTATTTCGTTTTAGGTGTTTCTTTTACATTTTTATCGTTACAAGCAAGCGCGCAGCAAGCAGAACCAATTCATATAGAACAAGTTGAATTTGTTTGTACAAAACTAGAGAAAGAAACTGGATTTGAATATAAAGTAATAGCAACTTATCCAAGAGACTCACTTTCATATGAAATACAAGATAAAACATACCCAACTCGCTTCAACAAATTTATAAATTATAAGTTATTTTATATGACTCGTTCTCCTAATTCACAAAAAGGAATTATAAAATTTACAGATGAACTTCTAAATAAATGTAGACAAGATCAATACGATTATCTTCAAGTTAATGTGAAAGGTTTAGAAAATAAACAAGATAACTATGAGTTTCTTCTTTTAAATGCGGCTCTTGGAATTCAGGGTATTGCCACATCAGAGAAAGAATATGGAATAAATATAGTAAAAAATAAACCCACTTTTTATTTTTCTAGCCATAAATTCCTAAAGTATACTCAATATTTCAACTTGCCTATGATTACTCAAATTAAAAAAGATAACTTAACTCAAGTAGACTTTCTTTATTTTAAGACTCCGCATGATTCCGTATTTCAATATGTAATTCCAACAGGAAAACCATTTCTCCTAAATTATAATTTTAATGAGGATGAATATAAATTTTATAATACAGGTTATTTAAATTTCGAAAAAGATGAATACGGGAATGATAGAGTATATAGACAATTTTATCATTATGTTGAAGATTCTAGTAATTAAAAAATTGTATCTATTTTATTGACATACAAGTTTTAGAGATTTTGTAAATAGAATTATAAAGGTAAAAATTACTGCTTAAGATCATGAGAGCAATGAAGACGTATCACTTAAGGCAAAATCGACTGCTGACATAGAGTGAATTTTGGCTGTTGGAAATACGGGGATACTGAAATCTTCTTGCGTTATTAATAATTCAATTTCAGTGCATCCTAAAATAATTCCTTCAATTCCAGACGATTTTATTAAATCATTTATTATTCTTAAAAACTCATTTTTAGATTGTTGACTTATAATATCTTTACAAAGCTCTTCATAAATTATTCTCTGAATTATTTTACGATTTTTCTCTTCTGGAATGATAACTTCAAGATTAAAATTGTTCTTCAAACGGCCTTTATAAAAATCTTGCTCCATAGTAAAATTAGTTCCTAATAAGCCAACTTTAGATATTTTTGAATTTATGATGCAATTTGCTGTTGCATCTGCAATATGTAACAAAGGTATTTTAGTTACCAGATAAACATAATCAATTAATTTGTGCATCGTATTTGTACAAATTAAAATAATATCGACTCCAGCTCTATCTAATGTTGAAGCTGCTTTAGAAATAATTTCACCAGCCTTTTGCCAATTTCCATTAAATTGCAAGGCCTCAATTTCAGCAAAATCTAGTGAATATAAAATAATTTTGCCTGAATGAGATCCTCCAAGACGATTTTTTATTTCTTCGTTAATGATTCTATAATATTCTGAAGTAGATTTCCAACTCATTCCACCAATTAAACCAATTGTTTTCATATTTAAACCTTACTCTAAAAAAAATTTAATCTCTAGCAACTAAAAATTTAATCATAAAGTATTTTGAAACTATAATATAATTTAAATAATTTAAATATACAATAATTAATAAATGAAAGAAAAAATTAAATTATATTTTGATATGCCAAAAAGCTAAAAGTAAACCTCTAATTAACAGCTTCTTTGAATATCTAATTTATAGAGGAGTGAAAATAGATTTTGAGATGTTGTCAAAATTTCTGCACGATTTAAAATCATTTTTTTTGTTACATTTATATAAATATTTTCAATAGTGAGATTATTTAAAGAAAGGTTATATTTTTTTTCCATAAAATATTGTTACTTTAACAGATTTCATAAATGCAGCTTTGATCTGCTCATCCCTAAGTTTTTCATGATGTATTATATAGATTTTAAATGCAGCGTCTTTATCTATTAAGACTCTTGAAAAATTGTGATTTGATAATTGATAATTGATAGTTTGAATTTAATCCGAACGAAATATCAAAAATTTCTTGAAATTATTAGATATAGAATTCAGTTTATAATTATATTTTTTCAATATCTTTAAACACTTTTTGCATAAGAATTAGTAATATAAGAAAATAAATAATGACATTAAAGCAGTTGTTTTATAAAGATAAAGTTGAATATCAAAAGTTATTCTACTTGTCTGTAGTTCAGAGAGTATGCTAAATGCCAAAAACAGCCATTAAAATAATCATCTTCTCAGTATGCTTCCACTTGAAATCCATTTCTAATTCCCTCTCTGATCAAACAAGAAAGATACTCCGCTCTCAGTTCTATATTTTTTACAACAGAGCCAAAAATTTAATATCATTCATTTTGTTTGTAAAATCATTTATTGGGCAAACGCTTGTTCAATTACAAATTAGATTGAAGAGCATTTCTTAGTTGCATGATGATGACCTCTAAAAGACATAAATGATATCTTGAGAGATGTTTATGAAAAAATTAATAAAATATATTTTAATATTATCTGTTCCTTTCTTTATGCAAAATAGTGCATATCCAAACGCGTTTATTTTTGTACGGAAACACCAACTGCAAATTTGTATGAAGTAAATTGGAAATAGGCATTACCAAATCCTAATAACATTCCTTTAACAGAGCATCTTTATTTTGTGAGTGATGGGTTGAAAATTAGAGGCTGGAGAGAGTGTCTTATTTCACTTATCAGTTCAACGATAGTCGAGAATCGTGTAACTTATGAAGCAGTATTTACAAGTTAAAATTCTGCAAAAAGTCTATGCAAAAATATTGTAGACAAATAAAAAATTGATTTTGGAGATAACTATACTGGAGTCGGTGTTTCTAAAGGCCGTAGATTTATAGGAGGTGAGTGGGGAAGATTAATATTTAAATTTTATTATAATGATTTAAATTCTCAGTACGAACCTATTAGTGATTATCATTGTAGCAGTGTGTCCTCCCAATAAGTGATTTTTACAAAGCATAAATCCAGAATTAAATATCCTTTTGAGGAGGAGATTTAAATGGAGATGGAAAATAGACTTTTAAAACTGTCAGAACAAGTCGCTTTTGAAAGAAGCAAAGGAAATA
>RRZT013011901.1_pt1 | contig 54033 bp, 47 predicted proteins | sample 2165551 | NCBI WGS metagenome assembly RRZT01 (sample SAMN10456910, study PRJNA506462) | wastewater metagenome | biome: wastewater; feature: sludge; material: wastewater sludge; isolation source: wastewater sludge with Escherichia coli K12::gfp cells carrying plasmid... | place: USA: Moscow, Idaho... | reverse complement strand
TTTCTAATACTTCTAGAACTTGATTTTTAAACTCAAGAGAATATTGACTTTTAACTGATTTCTTCTTTAACATTGGACAACCCTTCTATATGAACGCCTAAGTTCATAGCATATTGTCCACCAAAAGGAATCACTTTAAAATGCGACATCACAATAAAAAAGTATACAACAGCTACTGGCGTTATTTTAATTCCAGAAAGTAGCCCTGCTATATTAAGATTAAATGAATCTGGCTCTGGAAGCTTTGATCATGTTTATTATCATACAGAAGATGGAAAAATTCATGAATTTTTGTCGGCAAGCGCATTAAATTATGACATATCTGTCTATGAGAACTCGAGTTTTCCAGTAAGTCAAATAAATGGAACTTTTGTCAATGCAAATGCAAATTTAAATGCAATAGTTGTTCCCGTACAAAATTCGCAAGTTATAACGATAAATTTTTCGACTTTATCGAATTTACCAATAAGTTCTATAAAGGTAAATACAAATGCATTAAATAGTGCAATTGGAACGGGAGTAAATGATTGGACTGTTGCAAATTTAAATAATTGTACAAATATTTGTACATTTAATTTAAGTTATAAGCCAACAAAATCTGTATCGGAAACGAAAAGAGGACTTGTAATTGAATATCAATTAACAGGCTCCGCAACACAATCAATTTCAGTTCCAATTAAATTTAAGACACAATAAAAATAAAATCCATGTTCCCCGTGTCCGTTCCTCATTTGTTAATAAAAGGAGATATATTGTATGAAAAAATTAGTTGCTCTTGTATCTATTTTTGTTTTGATTTCTGGTTGCGGCAGAAAATATAGTCGAGATTCTTCGGGCTCTTCAAATACGGGCTCTGGATCGGGCGATAGCGAACCAAATAAAGTTGAAGTAAATATTTCGAGACTCTATTCAGCTGCAGATGATAAAAAATTTACAGAATTAATTTTAGATCTTAAATGCCCAAAATCTCTACCAGGGGATAATGATTGGATAGAGAATAACGTTAAAGTTACAGATGTTAAACCTACTTTTAATCTTATAAAAGGAGTTGCATGCACAATAACATTAAAAAGCTACAAAGATTCAACCCAAACTTTTTCTCCTAATGATAATAATTCCCCACTAATTTTAAGTATTTCTTCAGGTGGAATAGGAACTTTAACGGAGGCATCAAAATATACAAGAGTCCCTTCAGATGGATTAACATGGTACTTTGCAGCAAACACAACAGAAGCTTATAAAGTTGTTTTAAATTACGGAAAAGATCCTGATAATGTTACTTCAGAAATTCAAAATAAAGAACCTATAGAAGTAGAAGTGATTGCTGGACAAGGAGCAATTCCACCTTCTGTTACTGGACTTTTAATAACAAAAACACCGAATAATACCGGAATAACCGATTTCTCCATATTTGGGACAGTAGCGAACTCAACTGGTTGCAAGCTATTTAAAATATCAGAGCTTAAAACATTTGATTATAAATCTGTAAATTCTGCTTATAATGGCTCATCAGGCACAGAATGCCCCGATTTTAAAGGAACACAAGGAAATTGGACTAAATATGCGGCAGAAGGAAGAATTATTGTTTGGCTTAATATGATATCTGGTACACAATTTAATGGTTATACATATATACAAATTGATAAGGATCCTAAATAAATAATTAAAATATTTATTTATTCTCTAATTTAATTTCAGAAACCAAAAAACTTTCTATTCTATTTACTTTGAAATTATAGACATAAGGTTTCACGATATAATGGTTTACAAGACTAAATATGGGAATTATTGGTAAATCTTCCATTAATATTTGTGAAGCCTGATGATTGAGCTCTTTTCTTTTAATAGGATCAAATTCATTCATAATTTTATTTACAACAGAATCATATTTTGGATTTTCATAATTAGAGATATTTAATTTGTTTGAACTTGTGTGATTATTAAAAAAATCATAAATATCATTTATATTAGCAACTGTCTCAATCTTAATCACTTGAAAATTTTCTGTCTTATGATTTTCCACAATTTTAAACCAATTTTTAAATTCAAATTCAGTTTGTACACCTAAAATATTTTTCCAATAATTTGAAATATTGTTTGCAACATTTTTATCTAATTCCGACTTATAAAAATTGACTTTTATTTTTAACGGTGTTTCTTTAGAAAATCCTGCTTCAGAGTAAAGTTTTTTTGCTTCTTCTATTTGCTTATCTCTTGACCAATAATACCAATAAGGAAACGCTGGAAAGTCATTTTTTAATCCATAAGGCAAAAAATGGTATAGAGGAGTTTGCAAATTTTTATATACATTTCTATTTAATTCCTCTCTATCTATAGCAATACTTAAAGCTTGTCGTAATTTTTTATTGTTTAACGGTGCTAAAGAAGTATTAATATAATAAAAATATCCACCCAAGATAGGAACTTTTATAATTTCGGATGAATGAATATTTATAATTTCTTTAAATCCTTCCATTTTTGCATCGCTAATGATATCTATTTTTCCATTTAAATATAATTTATACAGTTTATGAAAATCAGGGTAATAATAAAAATTTACTTTATCAATAATATTTTTGTTCTTATTCCAATAATATTTATTTTTAATTAAAGTTACTTTTTTCCCATTTTTATATTGTTTTAAAATATAATTGCCATTACTAACAATATTTTGAGGTAAAATAAAATTCTCTCCGTATTTTTCTACATTTTTTTTCTGAACAGGAAATGTTGCTGGATCAGATAAACTTTCAAGTAAAATAGGAGTAGGTTGGGTTAAATAAATTTCTAAAGTATTCTCATTTATTGCTTTAACTCCAAGTGAAGAAACAGGTTTTTTTCCACGTAATATTTCTTTTCCATTTTCAATAAATTCTGATACATATGTATTTCTTTGAAAAACACTTGCAGTAAATATTCTTTGAATTGAATATACAAAATCATGAGCTGTTAGGTCGGAACCATCTGACCATTTCATATTTTTTCTCAAATAAAATGTATATGTTTTTCCGTCTGAACTTAAATTCCACTTTTCAGCAGCACCAGGAACTATTTTACCAGCACCATTTAAAGTAACAAGACCTTCAAATATTTGTTTATTAATTAAAGAACATATTATTATTGGACATTTTTGAGGATCACCAATTTTTAAAGCATAAAAAAAACCAATATTTAATTCAGATTTTTTGTTATTTAAATTATTTGAATTTATTATTGCATATGATGACATGTGAATAAGAAAAAATAAAAATAAGATAATTTTAAATTTCATAAATGCAATTCACTCCTGAATAATTTTACTTTCATTTGCTAATTCATTTTTATCCCAAATTCTCCATAAGGTTAAATTTTAAACTTGAGTCTCTTACTTCCTTGAGTTATGAGGAATTCTTGATTTCTTGTTTTGCCCACTTAAGGAGAAAAACCAATGGTATTCGCATCTTCTGCTATTTCAATCGAATGGAACCGCAACAACCTCATCTTACGAAGAGGCGCTAGTCAAATATTAATAAACGCTGAAAATGTTCAAAGCTTACGCACTCAAGAGTCCGAAAATTCATTTTATGAGTTTTTCCGTTCTACCGCTCTTCAAAATAGAGAAGCTCGTCGCGTATTTACATCTTGGGAACGTAAAGACACTGAACTTTTAAATAAGATCTATAAAGAAATGATGTCCTAAACTAAAATGATTCCCATTTTATAAAATACAAAATATTTTACATAAATAATTTCAATACTTTACAAGGTGAAATTGATGACTTTAGAAACACCACAAACCACTAATGAATATGTAAACATAGCTTATTATAAATTCGTTGCAATAGACGACCCTAACCAACTTCGCAACGAAATGCTAACTTGCTGTAATAATTTAAATATTAAAGGAACAATCTTACTTGCTAAAGAAGGAATTAACTCTTGTTTAGTGGGCTCTGCTCAATCGATTGACTCATTTATTCAATTTATGCATAGCAACTCCTATTTTGCGGATATTGAGTTTAAAAAAAGCTTTAGTTCCCATATCCCATTTCGCAGAATGCTCGTTAAGGTAAAAAATGAAATCATACCAATGGGAATGGACTCCATACAACCAGCTCATTTTACAGGTAAATATGTAGAAGCCCTAGAATTAAAAAAATGGCTTGATGATGGTGAAGATCTTGTTATCCTAGATACAAGAAACGACTATGAAGTAGAATTAGGAACATTTAAAAATGCTATCGATCCTAATTTAACTAAATTTCGTGATTTTCCTAAGTGGATTGAAGATAATTTTAGTAATTATAAAAATAAAAAAGTGGTTACATTTTGTACCGGTGGCATTCGTTGTGAAAAAGCAACCGCATTTATGCGTCAAGAAGGTTTTGAAGAAGTATATCAACTACAAGGTGGTATATTAAAATATTTCGAAGAAACTCATCAAAAAGCGCCTCATGAAGACAATCACTATAAAGGAGATTGTTTCGTTTTTGACTACAGAGTCGCTGTTGATAAGGCCTTAAATGAAACAAAATATGAAATTTGTTATTCTTGCTGGACACCTTTAAATGAAAATGATTTAAAAAACCCTTTATATAAAAAAGATGTCCATTGTCCTCGTTGTTTTGAGAGACACAATCAAAAAGAGGCTCAACGCCAAAATTTAATTCGTGAAAACAATATGAAAGCCTTACAGGTTAGACAAGAAAGAGCAAAAAAAGTCAAAGAACAATGGGAAAAAGGTCTATTAAAATAATTTTAATTAATAATATTTAATACTTATAGAATTTATCTTTTTTCTTACAAAATTTTAATTTTTCTTTCATGAATTTTTCATCCCTTTTTTGCTATTTTACAGCTGAAGTTTAATCATTTTATTGATTATCTTTAAATAAAATTAGCTTTAAAGGGAATATTTTTGATAACAACCTATCATTACAGAATTAAAGACTCAGGAAAATCGGGAAGGACTTTAAAAAAAATGTCTTCTTCTGTTAATTTTGTATGGAATTATTGTAAAAATACCCAAAGAGAAGCTTTAAAGAATAGATCAGTCAAAAGAATAATAGATCCTTTAACTGGAAAAACAATTTTTGTTCCATATTTTTTTACCAAGTTTGAAATGAATTCGCTTGTTTCTGGAAGCTCAAAAGAACTTGGAATTCATTCGCAAACAATTCAAGCAATATCTGAAGAATATACGACACGTAGAAAACAATTTAAAAATATTCTTCGCTGGCGTGGAAAAAATTCATTAGGCTGGATTCCATTTAAAGCAACAGCGATAAAAATATATAATAATAAAGTTTCATACAATAAAAATACATTTCAATTTTGGAATTCAAGAGAGATTCCAGATGATGCCATAATTAAATCTGGTTCTTTTGCACAAGATAGCAGAGGAAGATGGTATTTAAATATCACTTTTGAAACAAGAATGAATCCCTATTCAAATGATAATTTAATTGAAAATGGTGTTTTTATAGATTCAAATTACTTAGCTAAATGTTCTAATGGAATTAAAATAGATATACCTAAAATATCTATTAAGTATATAAGAAAAATTAAAATTTTAAATAAATTAAAAAAGAAGTTTTTAAAGAAAAAGCCCATATTGAAAATCTTAAAAAGAAAAGCTCCTAAAACGAAACAAGAAAAAAATTTAAGAGCAAAAATAGAAAATATAAAGTTAGATCATTTTCATAAAGAATCTTCTAAAATAATAAATTTCTCTTCATCTATTATTACAAATCAAATTTCTGTAAAAAGAAAGAAAAGTGATAAAAATAATCATTTTATATCATTTGGTCCTATTTCGAAACCTTTTCAAAATATGCTTTGCTACAAAGCCATTAGAGCTGGCAGAACATTTAAAGTGATTCCTGAAAAAGATCTTATTTGGGCGTTTTCAAAGTGTTGTTCTTTACAACCACGGACTATTTTAAGGATAAGAGTGTGGAAATGCAGGAAATGTGGAAAAATAAATCATTTTTCCACTAATGCAGATAAAAATTTATTATCTGTTTATAAAAACCCACTCCGTATCGGGCATGATACGCCAAGAAGCATTTAAGTTTACTTAAGTGAGATGGAAACCATTTTATTTATATATTTTAATATTTAAATAAAAAAGGGGATGTCAAGTAACAAAAAGAAAGTTAAATTAGAAAATATATTATTATTTTAATTTATTTTTTTCTCTTCTAAATAAACACCAACGAGTGAGTATTTATCCATTGCATTTTTTTGAAATCCCACAACATATGGTTTTTTTAAAAAAGCAGAAGTATAACTATAAATAGGAGCAATAGGAGCATCCTCAGTAATTATTTTAGAAGCATTTTCTAATAATTCTTTTCTTTTTTGAGGGTTCATTTCTTGGAGAGCTTGATTTACAATATTATCGAACTCAGGATTTTTATATTTAGGATCATTTGAAGGATCAAGCGAGCGGTACGGAGCTAAAAAATCTGTGGCGTCATTAATATTTGCAATATTTCCAAGACGTAAAACTTCAAAATCTCCATTTGTTCTTTTATCTAACATTGTTTTCCACTCTTCATTTACCGTAACAACATGAACACCTAAATTATTTTTCCACATTGAAGCAACGGAAGATGCAATTTTTTTATGAGCATCATTTGTATTATATAGTATATGAATGGTTAAACGATTTGAAGCAGAATACCCAGCTTCACTATATAACTTTTTTGCTTCTTCAATTTGTTTTGCTCTAGGCCAATCTTGCCAATATAATTTATTTTGAGAATAATTTTTTAAGCCATAAGGAATAAGATCATAAAGAGGTCTTTGCCCTTGCCCCATAACAGAGTTTGCTATGATATCTCTATCTATAGCTATGCTTAATGCTTGACGCAATTTTTTATTATTTAAGGGTGCTTTTTGAGTATTAAAAATATAAACGTAACTTGCTAAATAGGGATGATTGCTTAGTTCTGAACCATATTTAGCTTTAATTTGTTTAAATTTATTTATAGGAATTGTCGCCGTTATATCAAGCTGACCAGTTTCATACATTGAAAATTCAGAGTTTTGGTCTGTTATAGAATGAAAATTTACTTTTTCAATGAATAATTCTTTATTATTCCAATAAAGTGGATTTTTATCAGCTGTTACCTTGTCTCCAACTTTGCGATAAGTTAATTTATAGGGCCCATTAGAAACCAAATTATTTACTTGAGTAAATGAGTCCTTGTATTTTTCTACACTCGATATTTGAACAGGAGACGTATTTGGAACTGTTAAATTTTCTAAAAAAGAAGGAATGGGTTTGATTAAATCAATTTCTAAAGTAACATCATTCACCGCTTTAACACCAAGTGTCTGAGGTGTTTTTTTTCCTTCCGTAATGTCTTTTCCATTTATAACAAACTCTAGCAGTGAGGCTTGATCCGAAGCGATTTTGGGATCAACTAACCTTTGAAAAGCAAAAACAAAATCTTTTGCTGTTAATTTTGTGCCATCAGACCACTTTAAATCTTTTCTTAAAATAAAAATATATTTTTTCCCATCTGCACTTATTTTCCAGCTTTCCGCTGCGGCAGGAATAATATTTTCTTTTAAATCTGTTGTTACTAAACCTTCAAAAAGTTGTCTGACAATAGCAGAGCAAGTTGATTCATTACATTTTTGGGGATCTAGAGTTTTCGGATCATCTAAATTTCCAATATTTAAAACTTGGTTTTTGGCTAATTTTATATCTTTTGATGTCGCAAAAATTGGATTTGCCAAAAAGACACTAGCCATAGATATAGCGATATTTCGAAGTATCATAGATCCTCCTTAAGTAAAATCATTCTTCTGTAAACCTGGATAAAAATTATATCAAAAGGAGTAATTACTATCTAGTTCATTTGAATATTTTCTGAATATAATGGAATCCTAATTTTGATAATTTTATTATCGATAAGAATAAAATTTAACAATAAATAATTTTTCTATTTTAATTTTAGTATGATCCTCGAAATTTGGAGTATGAAATTTAAGAATTCAAATTTATAGTTTAATATTTCATTATAAATAGATTATATTATAAAATTAAAATTTGAAAAATAATTAACTCAACTGCATTGCAACATCATAAACACTATTTACAACCATTTTCCACGGTTCTTCTGCAAAGCCAGGAAAACTATCACCACAACAATAGAGACCTTCTAATCCCATTTTTGTTTCTTTTACTTCAATATTTGATGGCATATCTGAAGGAATGGTAAATGCAACTGGCAAAAGAACTATTCTCTCACTAATTTTATTTTGAGGAATTCGAGCGCCTTTTTTTAATTCTTCTGCATATTCCGATTTTAATACACGAGCAGCAGCACGTCTCAAACGAGATACGGCCTCGCGAACGGCGGGAGCTTGCAAAGACTCCTCGTAATCTAGTTTTGTTGAAAATAACAAACGACCATCTTGAGTAAGGAAACACTGTGCTCTTTCAACAGGAAATAAAAATTGATCTCCAGAACTCACACTTTCAGGCCAATTTTCCGATTTTATCGATTGAAAATGAGAAATTTCAGAAACAACTAAAGAAACAGGTCTTACTTTTGAAACAAAACGAGATTGACTTGGTGTAAAGTGTTCTTTTGCAATCACTCCTAAACATTTTGTAAGAGGTATTGCAAAAATTAATTTTTTACAATGGATAGATTTATTTAAAGGCATAACTTCATCTGATAATAAAAGCTGAAAAAAGGATTCTTTTGTATAGTTAACCCGAATCACTTCACATAATGTTCTTATAATAACACCACGTTTTTTTAATATTTTTGCAATCCCAAATTCAAGACACATTCCTCGATAAAAATAACCTGGAATTTCTTTTTTTTGTAAATGAAAAAAAGACCATAACGATTTACAAACATTTTGAAATAACGATTTTTCCCAATTTGGTCCTACAATAGCAGTAAAAATAGGGGATAAAGTTTCTTTAGTTGCTTTAGAAAGTTCTGTCCATTGTGGTGATTTTTCAAAAACAATATTTTCATTTATAATTAAATTATTATTTTCTTTATTATTTTTTTCTTGGTAAAAGTCTTCAACAAAGGAACGAAGAATTTCGGATTCTTTTTTTGTTAAAATTTCGGAAGAACCTGAAAAAAGCTCCCTATCAGAAACAAATTCTTTTTTAATAAAATAATTTTTATGTGTATTTGTATTCGGATTTTCATTCTCATTTTTGAAAAACTCTTCAAACTCGTTTCTTTCTTCTTCACTTAAATGAGATTCAAAATGGCGAAAAAGAGCTTCTAAAGAAACAGATGACATAGATTCAAAACCAGGACCACTTAAATTTATTTTTTTGGATGAATTTTCAAATAATTCATTTGTAATTTCTTCATAATTCTTACCAAAAAAATTTGCGGATGAAGAGAAAAAAAAACGGCCACCTAATTGTGGTTGTTTTTCAATAAGAATAATACCGTTTGCTAATTTTTTAGGATCCTTGGAAATTTTTAATGCTAAAAGCAATCCTGAGACGCCACCACCAACAATAACAATTTCTGGTTTTGTTACTTCAAAGTTTAAGTGGTTATCCATTTTTATTTCCTTTTTTACTTTATTTCTTGATTTAATATCTCTTCTTTTGCTAAATCTTCATCACGTTTTTGTTCACGAGCTTTTAGATCGGCAATCATAGTTGCATCTGTGGAGTCGCCCTCACCTTCTCTGAAACTCACTCCTTTTAATATTCCCATATAACTGCGATAACGTTCCTTTGATATTTTACCATCAGCAACGGCCTGTTTGATTCCACATAGTGGTTCGTGGTCATGAGCACATTCTCTATATTTACATTTAAAAGGCCGAAATTCGGGAAAGCAATAACTTAACGTAATAGGATCGTAATTGTGAATATCAAAAGAACGAATTCCTGGTGTATCTATAGCATAGGCACCAATATCTAATTGTAATAAACTATTATAAGTAGTTGTATGGCGTCCTTTATAAAAAATATCTGGATTTTCATCTACAATTTGCTCAAATTCAGGTTTCATTAAATTTAAAAGACTACTTTTCCCAACTCCGGAATGTCCCGCAAATCCAATTAACTTTCCTTTAAATAATTTTCGTAAATATTTTACGTTATCCATATTTTTTTTGGGTTTTAAGGCACAAATTTCTACAATTTCGTATCCAATGCTTTTATAAATTGCAATACGTTTTTTATAAGTCTCGAGAAAATCTTTACTAGCAAGTTTTTCATTTTCTAATAAATCTACTTTATTTAAAATAATAACGGCAGGTATTTTTTCAATTTCAGCTTGTACTAAAAAACGATCAATCAATCCCCAACGGACTTCAGGATTTAATACAGATGCGACAATCGCGACAAGATCAATATTTGCAAGCATCACATGTTCCCATTCCGGATGCATGGGATCTTTTCTTGATATTTTACTTGTCCTTAAAAAAGAATGCTGAACAACTCCATGAGGAAGATCGGTATCAATAGGTTGCCCCTCAGCATCAAACTTCAATTCCGCATTTGGTTCAAACAAAATACGATCGCCAACAACAACAAAGTTACGTTCTTTATGTGCCCGTTGGAAATGTCTTTTTGCTACAGAGCATAACCACAAATTTTCTGTTTCGGGAAGGCCTTCTTCATTTTCTTCTGCAATAAAAACATTTCTTTTTTGAACTTCAATTACACGCCCACGGCGTAAACCTTTTTTATAAAGTTCATCCAGTTTTTCTTTCATTTCTTTTTTAGTAAGATCCGAATTAGGAGAATCAATAATCCAATCGTCAATAATACGTCCACGAACAGATCTTTTTTCTTTTTTTATTTTTTCAATTTTTTTAAAATTGTTACGTCGTTCATCTTGATCGACAAAGTTTTTTAGGCGAGCCAAGTCTTTACTCCTATTGATGTTTGCCTTCAATACGTTTATACATCATTCCGCAAAGCTTGGAAACCAACCTTAAACCGGTGTGTAATTCTTATGGAACATGATAACAACATTGACAACAGTCCCCAATCATTTCTTCGCAATGACGCTCTCATGCGTCTTGAATGGAATAAAATAACGAGCTATTTAGCTGGTTTTTCAGTATTTCCTCATTCAAAAAAACTATTATCCAATTTAGAACCTTGGTTAGATTTTGAAGAAAGAGATTTTTATTTTACTACAACCTCTGAAATGCTCGATTTAAATACCTTAGGGAATGGAATTTCACTTGAGACTTTTGATTTCAGTCTATTTGAAAATCTTCTTCGCAGAGGAGCTATTTTATCCCCACAAGCATTATTCCAAATTTTAATTACACTCAAGCTTTGCCATTCAATTCAAAATTATTTTAAAAATGAAAAAGCGAGAACAATAAAATACCCCACTTTGTTTCAACTTGCTTGTGAGCTCAAGCCACAAATGGATTTGCTCGCAAAATTAAATAAAAGTGTTGATATAAATGGATCTATTTTATCTACTGCTTCTCCTGAACTCTATTCGGCAAGAAGCCGCTTGGAAAATGCGAAACGTAAAATAGTAGAACACTTAGAAGAAATATTAAAAAAACAAGATGTTCGGAATTCACTTCAAGATAATGTTTGGATGTTAAGAGAAGGTCGATATGTTCTTCCTGTGCGTTCGGATCGCAAAACGGGGATTGAGGGAATTCCAAGAGGAGTGAGCCAATCCGGGTCTACCGTTTTTATTGAACCCCACGCTCTTGCCATGCAACATTCCAATTTAGAAAAAGCCCAATCCGACGTCGAAATAGAAGAAAATCGCATTTTACGTGAGCTTTCTAAAGAATGTTACCTTGTTCATGAAGATATTTTAAATTCTTCCGAAGTTTTGACAAAATTTGATCTGATTTCAGCAAGAACAAAATTTGCTGGCGCTATTGAAGGGATACGTCCACAATTTTTAGAACCAAAAGAAAATAATGCTCGGTTTTCATTAATCAATGCAAAACATCCTCTTTTTCTCCTAGAAAAAAAGTCTTGCGTTGCAAATGATCTTCAACTTATGCCTCAAAGACATGGAGAAAGCTCTCCTAAAATATGGGTATTAAGTGGTCCCAATGCAGGCGGTAAAACTGTTGCTATGAAAACAGTAGGCGTTACTGCTCTCATGGCAAAAGCGGGTCTTTTTGTTTCTTGTGAAAAAGCAGAAATATTAGATTATGAAAATATTTTTGTTGAACTGGGAGATAGACAAAACAGAGAAGAAGATCTCTCTACGTTTTCAGGTCATTTGTCCCAATTAAAAAAAATAGCAGAAGAGGCAAATGAATTAACTCTCATATTACTTGATGAAGGTTTTGTTGGAACCGATCCCGCCATTGGTGTTGCCATGGCGCGCGCTACTTTAGAATATTTTTCAAATAAAAAAGCAACTGTAATCATAACAACTCACTTCTCGAATTTAAAAACTCTCGCTGACGGAGATCATCGCTTTTTTAATGGAAGCATGGAGTTTGAACCTCATAAATTGTTGCCAACTTATAAATTATTGAATGGCATTCCTGGGCAAAGTTACGCAATAGAACTCGCCGAACGTATGGGATTGAATAATGAAATCATACAAAAAGCGAGAGGATATTATGGCAATGAATCACAAAGAATGGAAAATATTCTAAAAGACCTTCAATTAAAACGAATTGAAGTCACTGAAGAATTAAAACAGCAAAATAACTTAACAAAAAAACTTGAACACGAATTAAAATCCTTGCATCATGAAAAAGAAAAATTATCTGAACTAAGAAATTCACTCGTTGAAAATTATCGAAATAAATTACAAAAAAGATTAAATGCTTTTGAAAATCGTTTAGAAATTCGAGAACGCCAATTTGAAAAACAAAAAGAAAGCATTTTACGCGATTTAAATGATCAATCAAATATGGTTCAAAATACAAATAATATTGAAATATCAACTTCTGAAAATCAAAATAAAGAAACAGATAAAAAAAGTGATAAAATAGATATTTCAAATTCTAAAAATCAACTAAAGCCAAAAAAACTTTTAGGTTTTGATGCTCTTTCAGAATTAAAGCTTCCTAAAAAACAATACGCTGAATCCAGCATTGACTATGACTCTTTAGATGAAAAAGCAGCTAAGTTTAGAGCACCGAAGCATATGTCAAGCAGAGCATTATTAGATGAAGCTCGTATGAGTTTAAACGCTATGAAAAACTCATTTGACGACATTGAAGAGAGTCTTCATGATGATCTTGATACATTGCAAGAGCTTGAAAAATCCACGAAAGAAAAAGCAAAATCAGCGAAACAAACAGCAATTGAAACAATCGCTCAAGGAAGGCCACCTGAATATTGGAAACCAGGTATGATTGTAAAATCGGCAAAATTTAGAGAAAAAGGAACTGTATTAAAAGGAGCCGATTCAAAAGGAAATATTGAGTGCCAATTTGGAATTATGAAAGTTAAAATATCTTATCACGAATTAACTCCTATAAATGAAAATCAAACCTCTCTAAAAAACGAATCCTTTTCAAAAACAAAATTATTTTCAAAACAAAAACAAAATTCGAAAACAAAAAAAATCCAAAACCTTCAAGACAGCGAAATTCCACCCACTCTTCAGCATTCAGGCAATACAATAAATTTACGCGGAAATACGGTGGATGAATCTCTTAATAAACTTGATATTGAATTAGATAAAATGAATCGAATGCAAGTTGATAGAGTTGTTATCATCCATGGTCATGGAATGGGAAAAGTGAAAGAATCTGTTCGAAAACATTTAGAAGAATCATCCTATAAATTAAGATTTCGTAGCGGCCGCCAAGGAGAAGGTGGAGATGGAGTAACAATTGTAGCTTTTGATGATTAACAAAAAGATTATTTTTTTTAAAAAGGCTTGATTTTATCTTTCCTAATATGAAATACTATTTAATGTAGCAACTTAAAATTAAATAGGAGGCTTCTTTTATGAGCCGATCAGACCTTTTAAATGTTGAAGGTATTGTTACGAATGTTTTTGCAGGCGGAAAATATTCAGTAAGCCTAAATACAGGACAAATTATTTCAGCGAAAATATCGGGAAGAATGCGAAAATATCAAATTAGCGTAATTATAGGAGATAAAGTGACTGTTGGTTTGTCACCTTATGACGTAAGCCATGGACTTATTATCTCAAGAGAAAAACTCAATTCAAAAGGAAAATAAATTATTCTAATTTTATATTTAAACTATTTGGAAAAGAATTACTATTTTGCCACCACCCATCATTATAAAATTTTAAATATGTTTTTTTATCATGCCCCTGATAATATTCTAAAATAGCCCGAGCCTTTGTATCAATTATAAATTTTTTATTTATGCATATGGTTCCAACTTCACTATCATTTAAGATCATTTTTATTCCCCAACCATTTGCATAATTTACTCCATATAAATTTACCCATGAGCATGGAATATTCGTATCTTCGAATTTAATGGTATAAGTAAAATGTATAATAAAATATCCATTATCGTTTAACAGAACTTTATCATCTTTATTAGCTAAAAAAATCTCACTAATAGGAACATCTCTGTTGGTAAAAACTCTTTGAATGAGTAACTGAGAATCTTCATAATTATTATAAAATTCTACTTTAAATGATCCATAACAATGGAATGAAAAAAATAAAATACAGATATAAATCAAATGCAATATATGTTTTTTCATAAAACACCTAAATTTATTAAGTTTTTTAAATTAATAATGCCATAATGATTGAAAATATTTCTTAATAGTACAATAAATTTAACCCCAAAGCAATAAATGATTTTATATTTTAAAAAATCATAATTTTAATTTTTTTTTTAAAATAAATAATATACGAATTTTCTTTTTGAAAATGAGCTAAAATGAAACTAGTTTTATAAATTTTAATTTTATTTATAAAAACATATGCATACGCTACATTTTCTATTCTTGCCATGGATAAAGAAACGAATGAAACTAGTGCTGTATTGGGCACCTGCCTTCCCATGTTAAGAACAGTTAAAATAGCTGAGGATCTTGTTAACGATACAAATGGATATGGAATAATGATTATTCAAGCAATAATAAATGATTTTTCAGATATGTGGTTTGATACGGCCATTGATTTTATGGTTCAAGATGATCCCTATTATACCGCTTCTGTAATAAATAAACATCTTAGTGATAAAATATTTGATCCCCTCTTTCAGACAAGAATTTACTTAAGCCATAGCTGGAAATTTATTAACTCATAAAAACAAATTACTAGTTATGAAAAATACGTTTAAAAATTCGAAAGAAACATTATCTGATAAACTTGTTTTAGCATAAAGTAAAATTGGAAAAATAAAAAATAATGGTGATATAAGATGTAAAGAAAATTTAACTTCATCCAATCATGCTTTTTTAAGAACATTTAAAGGATTGGAGTTGGAATATGATATTCAAGTTTCAACATTTTTAAATAACAAAGAAGATACGGAATAAATCTTAGAGAAAGTATATGAAACATGAAATTAAAATAATTTTTATTTGATTAATTTCTTATCATTATGAATCATATAAAATTTACATATTATTGTCTCTACTCCCCAGCCAAGAAAACCACCGGCAACAACATCACTTAAAAAATGATAATGTTTTAAAACTTGTCCTAAGCCTAAAAGAAACATGGGAATATAAAAATAGTTTCTAAATTTAGGATAGAAAAATATAAAAACAGTAAAAAATGCAAATGTAACTGTTGTATGCCCAGATGGAAAAGAAGAATATTCAGATCCTTTTTGAAAAAAATGAAATCCATATGCATTATGAACAATTAAGGATGGATTTCCATTAATCCAGGTATCAGGCCAATATCTTCCAAAAACATATTTCAAAAGATCTTTTACTTGAACACTAATAGCAACAGAAATCATGGCCATAAAAAAAATATGAAAACACTTATACTTTTGCCATTTTCTGTAAACAAAAATAAATAAAATAAAATAGATAAAAAGTATAGCAATTATGCCATCGGGAATATGAGTAAATATCTCTAAAATAAAATTCTTATTTATACCATTTTTATTTAAAAACAATACAAGGGGAGAATCTATAAAAAAATAGGATATAAACAAAAAAGGAATGACTAAATATTTAAGCAAAACAAACCTCAACAGATAATTAGAAAAAAAGAAAGAAATGCAACCAACTAAAAATATCGATGACATTTCTAATTTTTTTCTTTTCTCTTCATTTCCATTCTGAGTCAAGTAACTTTTATGCTACCTTTAGCCTACTTTATTCCTCTTTTTATTTACCGATATGAGGATGAAAAGATTTTTGAAAGGTTAAAAAAGAAAGGAAAAATAACTTTACCCTATATGTCTAAAATTATTATAATAAATAAAATAAAGTGGGTTAAAATTTATAAAATATCAATCTCCCTATTCTTCTTTTTGATTACCACCTCCCCCATTTTTGCGCAAAATGAGAAAAAAATAATTAAAATAGGGTATTTTATAGCGCCACCTTTTACATTTGAATCGATTGATCACAAAAACAAAGGTGCTATTATTGATTTTTATAAAAATCATATTATGCCCAATACACCCTATGAGTTTCAATTTGAAGCTTTTCCACTGACTAGACTTTATATCGATTTAAAAAAGGGGGATATTGATATGATAGCAATGTCTTCAAAAAATAAAACCGACTTTGGAGTTATAGTAGGTAATAATGCCTTATATAGTTCAAAAAGTTTTCTAATTACTAAAATAGATTTTAAATACGACAAAATAACATCAGCAAGTCAATTAAAAGATATCGTCATAGGGTCTAATAAAAATGGAGCAAGATCATCTTTTTTAATTCAAAATAGAAATGTGTTAAACTTTGAGGAATCTTCGAGCCAAGATTCTGTTAATCTCTTATTAAAAAAGCTTTTAGCCGGAAGAATTGATGCAATATACGGTTATTTATATTATGCTTATATTTATTTAGCAAAAAAAGAAAACGTATATGATAAAATCAAAGCGGTAGAATTACCTGGAGATTCCGTTTTTGTTTATGCTGGTTATAGTCCAAAATTAGACCCTAAAATTCGCGAAAAAATTGAGAAACAAATTGATATACAAATTAACGAAAAACACATCAATATAGATCAAATGGTAAAAAATATAAAATAAATATATAAATTTTATTTTAATATTTTATCTATTTCAATATTTATTTTATCTATTGTTTCTTTTCCAACTATTTTTGAACACATTATATATCGTTTTTCACCTTCCGGTAAATCATTTAAATCTTTAATCTCAAGATTAATTTTAAATAATGGATTTTCATTTAAAAGATATTCCGCTTCATTTCTACCAATAAACATATAATCGGCTTTTCCAGTCATAATATCTTGAAGCATCATATTATTGTCACTTGATGTAAAAATAACATTTTTAGACTCTTGAGGATTTTTTTCTGCTAAAACTATTTTTTTGTAAAAAAGAACTTTTTCATCAAGATATTTTCCATAACTAAATCCTATTTTTACTAACAGCTTTAAATTATTATTAGATAATACTTCTTGCGATTTTTTTAACTTTTTGATTTCTTTATTCCTATTTAAAATAATAATTACTGTTTTTTTGTCTTGAAAAATAGCTTTTGAAAAAATAGCGTTTTCTTCTCTTTCTTTTGTTTTAAAGGAAGAAGGGGAACATACTTTTTTCTTATTTTCTTTAATAGACTCAAATGTCCTTATTACAGGTACATTTTTAAACTCAAATGGTATTTTTGCTTCATTAAAAATTTTTATAATTAATTTATAAATCACTCCATCAATTGGTTTTGAATCATCTTTTGAGGAAATAATATAAGGTGGTCTTGTGATATATTCTATCGATATTTTTTCCATATTTTGTGCAAAAATAACAGGTGAATAAAAATAATAAACTATTAAAATGCAAAGACAAATATAAATTTTATTCATAAAATATCCTTCATATTATTTATATATTTTCATAATTTCAATATCTATCTTTTTTATTAATTCTGTACCTACTTTTTTGGAACACATTAAATACCTTTTTTCCCCTTCAGGAAAATCATTTAATTCTTTCATCTCTAAATAATTTTTTAAAACAGGATCTTTTTCAAAAAAATATTCTGCTTCATTTCTACCTAAAATCATATAATCTGCAATATTATCTTTAATTTCATAGAGCATTTTTTCATGGTCTTTAGTTGATAAAATAATACCCTGTGGTAAGTGATTTTCAACGAATGAATTATTATATTTTTTAATTAAATATATTTGTTTTTTTATATAATCTCCATAACTATAGCCAACTTTTAATAATAAATTAAAATTATTATCTTTTAAAATATCAACAAAATTTTTATAATCATTAAATTTAAAATTATTTTTTTTAATAATAATAATTGATTTTTTATCTTTATAAAATGGCTTCGTAAAATAAGAAATTTCTTCTCTTTCCTTATTTTTTACTGCATTTGGATAACATATTTTTAATTTATTCTCTTTTATTGCTGGAATAGCTCGAACTAATGGAATATTATTAAATTCATATGAAATATTTGAAGAGTTTAAAATCTTTCTTACGATTTTATAAGTAATTCCATCTATTGGGATTTCATTCTTTTTGTCAAAAATAAAATATGGTGGTCGATTCTGAACATAAAGATAAATTTTTTCATCTTCAAATGAATAAGATTTATTTATAAATAAAAAATTTAAAATTACAAATAATATTATTTTTGTCATAAAATTCATTGTCCCTAAAGCATAAAACACTAGTATTAATTAATATTATATGAATTAGAATAAAAACAAATGACATTAAGTTGACATTTCATTACTTTATTCAATTTTTATTTAAAAAATAATTAAAAATTAAGAACCTAAGTTATTTGATTTTCTCAAATAAACAAGTTATATGTTTCTTAATACTTTGTTTTAAACGGGTGAGTTATGCAGTACATTTTAATTTTTACAGTTCCTATTTACTTAATAGCTATTTTACTTGAAATTTTAAAATTTAAACCTAAATTAAGTCAGACTTACAAACTAAAAGACACTTTAGCTAGTTTGTCTATGGGATTAGGATATTTGTTTGTTTCCTCCATTTGTGGTTTATATATTTATTATATTTTCTCTTTTTTATATAAGAATCGGTTATTTGAAATCCCTAATGTCTGGGTAGCTTTATTTAATGGTGATAAAATTTATATTTGGGGTTTTATTTTACTCATATTTTTAGAAGATTTTTGTTATTATTGGTTTCATAGAATGAGTCATATTTGCCGATTTTTTTGGTGTGCTCACGAAACTCATCATTCTTCTGAATATTATAATTTTGGTACTGCATTAAGACAATCTTGGATTGGAGCTCCTTTTACCTGGATATTTTGGGCGCCCCTTGCTTTTATTGGATTCAAACCTGAAGATATTATTTTCCAATCATCTTTAAATTTATTTTATCAATTTTGGGTGCATACAAAACTAACAAAATCTTTTGGAATATTTGATCATATACTCAATACACCAAGTCATCATAGAGTTCATCATGGCACAAATATTCCCTATTTAGATAAAAATTATGCGGGTATTTTTATTATTTGGGATAAAATATTTAAAACATTTATTCCAGAAACATCAGTGCCAAATTATGGTGTTCTTCACCCTGTTAATTCATTCAATCCAGTTAAAATTGCTTTTCATATGCTTGGAGATCTTTATCTTGATATAAAAAATACAAAAAAAATAAAAGATAAATTTTGTTATCTTATATACCCTCCAGGATGGAAACCGGATCATAAGGGACTCACTTCAAAACAAATGCAAGACGAATATTATAAAAATAAATCATTCGGAAAAACCTGATATTCTCGCCGATCTTATTTTGTCTATTAATTTTTTAGATTTCAATTCTAAACTATACTTTTTTTTAATTAACCCTATCCATTTTTCTGTAATTAGCTTTGCTTCTTGCTCTATTTTAGCAAATTCACAGATGATATCACATGTATATTTTTCTTCTAAATAGTTCCATGACGAAACATTCATAGAATCCAATCGATCACTCGATATTCCAATTTGTTTTAAATTCAATTTAGAAACTTGACTTTCTGCAATCATAAATAGAGAAGCTTTTACTTTATTTTTATTTTTATCAGGGGAAATACCTAAACAGGAAAATTCATAATGCCATTCATCATTCACATTATCTAAAAAAATGGCGTAACCTAAAAGCCATGGAAATTCTTTATGAGGCAAACCTCTCATGGGGTCACCGGTAGAAGACTTCTCTACATCCTCGTAGCGACTATTATGCCAAAATGCCATATAAGATACCTTTTAATAAAAAGTAAATATTGTTTATTTATAAATGCTTATATAAAAATACTACAAAATGGATTTATGATTTGCCTTTGTAAAATAAAATTTTCAGAAAATTCTTGACATGGCGTACATCTATTATATGTGAAAGCGTGTTTCCTCTCCCGCAAATATTTGCGGAAATTCTTTCAACTCCTTTTTTGTGTGGGGTATGACGATGAAGAAAAACGTCATTCAAGAGTCTCGTGACCTTTATGGTATCGATGATTGGGGTTCCGGTTATTTTGGCATTTCTGATAAAGGAACAGTCGAAGTTTATCCGTTTGGCGACAACAATGTTTCAGTTGATTTGTCACAAATTCTAGCGATAGCGGCTGATAAAAAGGTAAAAACACCTTTAATCATACGATTTCCGCAAATACTCGACACACAACTAACCAGGCTTCAAAACGCTTTTAAAAGCGCTATGGAAGAATTTAAATATGAAGGGGATCTTCGAGCTGTATTTCCTTTTAAAGTAAATCAACGAAAAGAATTTATAGATGATCTTGTCATTAGTGGCAAAAAACATGTCTATGGCTTAGAAGTTGGCACAAAACCCGAACTTTTTGCTGCCCTTGCCTATGATATTCACCCAGAAGCTCTTTTTGTTTGTAATGGATTTAAAGACTCTCATTTTATTGAACTCGCTTTTGATGCCAAAAAAATGGGTAAAAATGTTGTTCTTGTGATTGAAGGAACAGATGAGCTTAAATTTATTATAAATCACGCTAAAAAAGTAGGGTTTTGTGTAGATATTGGCCTCCGCGCAAAACTTTATGCAAAAGGCTCCGGTATGTGGGAAAAATCCGGGGGTATTGGCAGTAAATTTGGGCTAAATAGTGTTGAAATGATGGAAGCTCTTTACCTGCTTGAAGAAGCAGGATTAAAAGACCAACTTGCCATGATTCACTACCATATTGGCTCTCAAATTACAGAAATTAAACGCGTGAAAGCTGCAATGAAAGAAGCAGCGCGTGTTTATGCAAAAATATTAAAAAGTGGATTCAACCTTCGTTACTTAAACATTGGTGGCGGTATTGGAGTTGATTATGATGGCAGTAAAACAAGTTTTTATGTCAGCCATAATTATACAATGCAAGAATTTGCAAATGATGTTATTTATATTATTCAAGATGTTTGTAAATCAGAGCAATGTAAAACGCCAAATATTGTAAGCGAAAGCGGAAGAGCAGTGGCTGCTTATCATGCCGTACTTATCACAGATGTTCGTGAAGTTGAAAAGACGGGAGGAGATCTTGAAGAATGGAAAATCTCTCCAAACGATCATAAACTTCTATCCGATATGGTGAATTCCGTTTCTTATATGAATGGAAAAAACTTTGTCGAATATTTTCACGATGCGCTTCAATACCGTGATGAACTCTTCACCTTATTTAATTTGGGTTACCTTGAAATAGAAGAACGAGCTAAAGCCGAAGTCATTTATTATGAATTATGCAATAAAGCTCTTAGTTTTTATCGCAATTCAGGAATGCAACTAGAAGAATTCGATGAGCTTGAAAAAAATCAATTTGGAAAATACATGGCTAATTTTTCCATGTTTCAATCCATTCCAGATACATTAGGAATTGATCAGCTTTTTCCTGTTATGCCAATAACACGATTAAATGAAAAAACGGAGCATCATGGTGTCATCATGGATCTCACATGTGATAGCGATGGCTGTTTAGATAAATTTGTGGATAAAAGAGATATTAAACACTCTTTAGCTCTTCATATTCCTAAATCAAATGAACCTTATTTTATTGGATTCTTTTTAGTTGGCGCTTACCAAGAAGCATTAGGTAACAATCATAATCTTTTTGGTGCTGTAAACGAGCTTATTGTTCGAATTTCGGATAAAGGAACAATTTCATCGGTTGATGAAGTAAAAGGTGAAGACGTTGGTGAAATTCTTCGTATTATGAATTATAAAGACGAAGAAATTATTGAAGGCTATAACCTTCAACTAAAAAGAAATGTCGCAGCAGGTGTTATTGACAAACAAGAAAGTGAACGTATTCTTCAAAAAGTAAAAAACTTTTTTAATGAATACCCTTACCTTGTAAGAAAAAACTCATTAGAAATAATTGAGTAATTATACTTAACAAACATCCCCTTGATTCACTCAAGGGGTTTTTTATTTTTAGGGGATTATATGAAATTTTTTAAACGAGCTCGAGACTCAGGGTTTATTATTCCTGATTTTTCTAATTCTGTTAAATATTTTGATAATACGAATTGTAAAATTCTTGATGGAAAATTGTTAAGTAGTCATTTTGTTACTCAAGCTCAAAATTTAAGATCAGGCAGAAAAATACCCTGTTTAGCAGTTATTTTAGCTGGCGATAATCCAGCTTCACAAGTATATGTCAATAATAAAATAAAAATATTTAAAGAAGCAGGTTTTGAATCACAAAGTTTTTTTATTTCTAAAGAAGAAAGTACTGAAAAAAAACTTTTTCAAACAATAGATATGTTAAATAAAGATAATAATGTCGACGGTATTTTAGTTCAATTACCTCTTCCAAATGGATTAAATACTGAAAATATTTTAAATCGAATTTTACCTCAAAAAGATGTGGATGGATTTCTAGCCCATAACTTAGGAACTTTAGCTACGGGTGAGTTAAATAGTGCCATTGCCTGTACCCCTTTTGGAGTCATGGCCTTATTATATGCTTACGGTATAGATCCCTCTGGGAAAAATACAGTTGTTATTGGGAGAAGTAATATTGTTGGAAAACCAATGAGTTTACTTTTATTAAGCGCTGACGCTACAGTAACAATTGCACATTCTAAAACAAAAAATTTAATTCAAATTTGTCAAAATGCAGATATTTTAGTAGCTGCAGCAGGGCAACCCGAAATGGTAACAAAAGATTTTATTAAAAAAGATGCTGTCGTAATTGATGTTGGTATACATAGAAAAGAAAATGGAAAACTTTGCGGTGATACCCATCAAAATATAAAAGAAATGGCAAGCGCTCTCACTCCCGTTCCTGGTGGAGTTGGGCCTATGACAATTGCAATGCTTATGTTAAATACAGCACTAGCTTCATGGAATAAATAATACTTAAAATATTTGGTAATCTTATTCATATTTGGTAAGCTTCTTTTTGTTTTATAAAAAAATAATATTGACAACAAAAGAATTCACTGATAATAAAAAAATACACGATTCTAATTTTTAAAAAACAAATATTTAAAAATGAATAATAAGTTAAATTCAAATAGATGAGGTTATTTCTATGAAAAAAGGTTTTTTTATTTCAATATTTATTTCAATTTTGCCTAGTTTTTCTTATGCTATTGACTATAAATGCCCAAATATAAAAAATGGGGATTATAGCTCGATGTTTAATGTAGTCGATAATTGGTATATTTATGCTATAAAGCTAAATGGAAAAACCATTTACAATTTTGAAATTACAAGACAACCATTATGGGATGATTTTACTATAGAAACAACAGAAGATGAAACATCTTCACTTCTTTTTTGCAGTGCAATGTACCCACATGGATTTGTGAATTCATTAAGATCTGTTGATAGTTCTAACTGTAGAATAGATAAAATAAATAAATCTTTTCATTGTCCCTAAATATATTTATTTAATAAAAAAAGACTCTATGATTAAATAAAAGATTTTTTTCTTGCCCAATTTCTAAATTCAGTTTCAAGTTCTTCAAAGGATGATATTTCAAACAATTGATCTTGCATATGATGAATGTCAAAATCTGTTTCAATAATTTTCTCTATACTAAATGGATGTTTTTTTACTTTATCAGATAAACTAAAAAGAATTTCACCACATGAAGAAGCAATACCAGCACCATAAATTCTTGTTAACTTAGGATCGCGATTCTTTCCTTTGTGCGCCGTCTCATTAATAAGACCAAATTCAACAGTGAACCAATAAATTCGGTTGAACCACATAAGCTCTTTTTCATTTTTTGCTGCCGATCCCGCAATTCCAAATAAATGAAAAAATTCGGCAAAACGACTGTGCGTGATCATAGGCAAATGACCTATTTGATCATGAAAGGTATCTGGTGCTGGAGTGTAATCAATTTCATCTGCGTGTCTGATAAAATCGGTGCATGGAAAAACTTTATTCGCAAGCAATGCAAAGAAGTTAACAGGAGAAACAAGTCCTTCTGCTCTTATGACTTGCCATTCCGTACATTTTTTTAAAGCTTCACTTGAATCTGCTAATTTAGGTATTTTATCCAAAGGAAATTTTAAATGATGAATTCCATTCATATATTCTTCACATAAATGATCTTGAACTAAAACTCTTTGTTTTTCATACATTTTATTCCATGTTTCATTTTGTTCTTGAGAATACTTTGGAGCAATAATTTTAGAACCTATTGTGCCTTCAACAGAGGGGCTTGGAACAACGGGATATGAAGATTTTGCTTTATATTCAACCTCTATAGATAAAGCGCCTTCAGGAATGGGTATGGAGTGATTTTTGAGATTGGGACGAAATTCAGAATTCATATATCTGCCTATTTAAAAAAGGGTTTTATTTTTTTGCGTTTCCCTCAATCAATCGGAATTGATTCAAAATACATTTGATAATCATATCGTAGAAGTTAAGCAAAGACATTATCTATTTTTATGGATCAGCTTCTCATTTAAGCTAGATCACTTTCTTTTTTATGGGCTCAGACTATCTTAAAAGGATTAAAATTTAAATAAAAAAAAACCTACTATTCTAGTTAATATTTTTCTTTATTATTCCGGGGGGAACAATACAAAAAAACTTAACAAAAAAAGTAGGTCTTTTTCAAAGAAAACGATGAATTAACCGCGTTGTGCGTAATATTCAACCACGAGACGCTCATTCACATTAAGAAGAACTTCTTCACGTGAACAAACACTAACAACAGACGCTTGAAGCTTATCAGAGCTGAGGCTTAAAAACGCTGGCGGTTGTGCATTAGAACGGTGAACGATGTTATTCTTAACAAGAGCTAAAGTAGCTTCTTTGTTAGTTGGAACAATAACTTCACCTGGTTTACATTGGTAACCTGGCATATTTACTCTACGGCCATTTACGTGAACATGTCCGTGACGAACAAGCTGACGAGCAGCTGGAATCGTTGGGGCAAATCCAAGACGGAAAACAATGCTATCGAGACGCATTTCGCAAATGCGAAGAAGAGCTTCACCAGTAAGAGTTTTAGCCTTACGAGCTGCTTTTACATAACGTTGCATTTGTCTTTCAGTAAGACCATAGTTAAAGCGAATTTTTTGCTTTTCCTCAAGAGCAAGAGCAAATTCTGACTTCTTTTGCGGAGCCGCGCCGTGTTGTCCAGGGCGGGATTTCCTTTTGATTTCTTTATTTGTAAGCCCTGGCAAAGTTCCGAGGCGACGAGCGATGCGCATGCGTGGGCCAGTGTAACGAGACATATGTACTAAGTACCTCCATAAAATGTTCAAAACACAGGCGCACTATATGTTTTTTATTTTCATAAGGAAAGCCCTTATTGAAAATCTTTTCATGTTTTTTCTTACGCCTATGCCTGCATTGTAACTAACTAAAACTATTAAATAAATTCTCCATACGCCCCGGACTAGTTTATTTGCTTGAAAAAACGGTCGGTACGGAACTCCGGAAATAAGCCAGTATCTCCAGTAGTTGAGAACAAGACAAAGATGGCTTTACCATACAGAGCATCTTCATCTACAAAACCAAAAACGCGGCTGTCAACAGAACTATCACGGTTATCGCCAAGTACAAATACTTTCTTGGGGGGAACAAGAAATGTTCCTGACTCAAAGTAAGTCTTACCAGGCTCATCCGACATCAGTATTAGATGTGGCTCCAAATGTAAATCCTTATTTTCTTCAATAATTAGAGAATTTTGATAGTAGCGGTAGGGGCTATTGCCAAGATAACTTTGTGAAACCTGTTCTCCATTGATTATAACGATCCCTTTATGAAAAGATATAGTATCCCCAGGGATACCAATAACCCTCTTTACAAATGTTTCATTACTATTAGGAGAATTAAAAAAAAGAACGTCCCCACGATCTGGACTTTTCCATCTTATAAGAGGAGATTTCACAAAAGGAAGCCATAATCCATAACTCAATTTATTCAGCATAACTCTGTCACCAGGAATAATATTTGGCAACATAGATGTTGATGGAATTAAGAAAAACCCAAGTAAAGAGGTTTTAATTAATACAAAAACAAGAATAAAACCGACTACCCATAAAAATTCTGTAAAATAATTTTTTTTCAAAAAAGGCCTCTCAGACATTTGAATTAAGAAAGTCCAACAAACAAGCCAAATTGTGATATACTCATACACTTTTTTATATCATTTTCCACCTAAAAAACTATACGTATACCCTTATTATTTGATATACCCACCATAATACCGGAGTATTCGGTTTAACTTATCAACAAATAATTGGGAGCCTTCCATGCAAGTCGAAAAACCAGCCAGAGGAATAGATTTTCCTTCGGTAGAACAGGAAATGTTAAATAAATGGGAAAGCGAAAACATTTTCCAACGAAGCATATCCGAACGCCCTCAAAACAAAAAATATAATTTCTACGATGGCCCTCCCTTTGCAACAGGATTACCACATTTTGGCCATTTTGTTCCAAGTTCTGTTAAAGACGCCTTCCCACGTTACTTTACCATGAAAGGTTTTCGGGTAGAAAGACGTTTTGGTTGGGATTGTCATGGCGTCCCTGTAGAATTACTTGTTCAAAAAGAACTTGGCTTAAATGGAAAACTGGACATTGAAAAATTTGGTATTCCCAATTTTAATAAAGCATGTAGAGAATCTGTTGTACGTTATACAAAAGAATGGCGAAATTATATCAAGCGTCTAGGCCGCTGGGTTGATATGGATGACGAATACCGTACCATGGATCCCGAATTTATGGAAAGTGTTTGGAATATTATACATAAGTTGTGGCAAAAAGGCTTAATTTACGAGGGCAAATTTGTTGTAAGTTATTCAGCTGCTCTAGGAACAACTCTATCTAATTTTGAAGCCAGTCAAGATTATCGTGATGTTCAAGATCCCTCTTTAACGATCAAAGCAAAATTAAAAGGAAAACACGAAGGTAAAAGTCTTCTTGTCTGGACTACGACACCTTGGACACTACCAGCTAACTTTGCTGTCGCTATTGATGCAAAAGCAATTTATGCTGAAATTCACGATTCAAATTCAAATGAAAATTATTATATTTTAAAAGATCGTATTTCTTCTTACTGGCCTAAAGAAAACTCATACCAAATTATTCGCGAGTTTGTTGGTGAAGAATTAGTGAATGTGTCTTATGAGCCTTTTTTCAACTCTTGGGTTGAAAAAGGTGGTAAAAATTCATTTAAAATTTATGGCACGAATTATGTCTTGCACGATACTGGAACGGGTGCTGTTCATACCGCTCCTGCATTTGGTGAAGATGACTTTCATGCAGCAAAAGAATACGGACTTCCTATATTTGACCATTTAGATTCAAACGGAAAATTTATTGAAGGAAACATCCCAGAAGTCGTAGGACTCGACTTTAAAGCGGGAGATAAGGTCATTATTGCTGATCTTAAAAAACGTGGATTTATTTTCAAGCACGAAACATTTGTGCATAGTTATCCTCATTGTTACCGATCCGGCGTTCCTTTAATGTACAGAGCTGTTCCTTCTTGGTTTGTTAAAATTCAAGAAAATCGTGATTTGTTACTTAAAATGAATGATCAAATAAATTGGGTTCCTGAGCATATTAAAACGGGTCGTTTTGGCAAATGGCTTGAAAATGCAAGAGACTGGAATATTGGACGCTCCCGTTATTGGGGTAATCCTATTCCAATATGGAAAAATGAAGTAACAGGAGAAGAGTTATGTATTGGCTCTATAGCTGAACTTCAAAAATATACAGATAAAAAAATAACAGATCTCCATATGGAATTTATAGATGATATTTTAATACCATCTACCAAAAATCCTGGTACCTTTCTGAAAAGAATTCCTTTTGTACTAGATTGCTGGTTTGAATCAGGGTCTATGCCTTACGCACAACATCATTATCCTTTTAAGCGAGCAGAAGAATTTGAATCGTTATTTCCTGCAGATTTTATTTGTGAAGGAATAGACCAAACAAGAGGCTGGTTTTACACCTTAACATTACTTTCTAGCTTATTATTTGAAAAACCAGCATTTAAAAATGTTGTAGTAAACGGCTTAATTCTTGCAGAAGATGGTCGTAAAATGAGTAAAAGTTTAAAGAACTATCCGGATCCAATGGCAACATTGGAGGAATACGGAGCCGATTCCATCCGTTTATTTTTACTATCTTCCCCAGCAACAGTAGCAGAAGAAGTTCGATTTAGTATTGAAGGTGTAAAAGAAAGCACCCGTCGTGTTTTGTTACCTTTATGGAATGCTTATTCTTTTTTCGCAACTTATGCTTCTATTGATAAGTGGTGCCCTGAAAACGATTTTATTGAAAGTAACAATCAATTAGACAAATGGATTCAGTTACGTTTAAATGAACTCATCAAAAACATTGATGAGTCTATGAACACTTACCAAATTGCAAAAGTAGCTCCTTCTATTATCGAGTTTTTTGATGATTTAAATAACTGGTACATTAGAAGAAGTCGACGTCGTTTTTGGGAAAGTAACAATGAAGCCTATTCAACACTTTATAAAGTTCTTTTACAAGCAACTCAAGTTTTGGCTCCTTTTGCTCCTTTTACAGCAGAGTATTTCTTTGGTAAGTTAGCTCTTACAAAAGAATTAAAACAAATAGGAAGTGTTCATTTATCTATTTTGCCAGAGCACAGAGAAATATCAATTGAAGAGCAAAATTTATTAAAAGAAGTATCCATTTCTAGAAGAGTTGTAGAGCTCGGTAGAACAATTAGAGTAACTCATAAACTTAAAAATCGTCAACCACTTCAAAAACTAACAGTAGGTGTTCTTTCGAAAGACATGGGCGCACAAATTTTAAAACATAAAGATGTTATTTGTGAAGAATTAAATGTGAAAGATGTTGCTATCACATTTGATCCATCTGAGCTCGCTAAAATTCTTGTAAAACCAAACTTTAAAGTTCTTGGAAAATCTTTGGGAGATAAAATCAAAGATCTTCAATCATTATTAAATGATTTATCCCAAGAAAATGCGGTAAAAGCTCTTCGTAAAGAAACAATACAAATAAAAGATTATACTTTAACACCGGAAACAATTCTTGTGGAGTTAAGACCAAGCGGAAGTAACTTAGTAGCGACAGATTCTGAAATTGTTGCGGCTCTAGATCCTGTTATTTCTGAGGAATTAAGGCTTGAAGGGATTGCACGTGAACTTGTTCGTTTAATTCAAAAAGCACGTAAGTCTGCTGATTTTAATGTAGAAGACAAAATATATTTAAAGCTTTCTGCTAGCAGTAATCTAACAAAAGCAATTTATACAAATCAGAATTATATAGAAGAAGAAACCCTATCTCATATCGTTGAAAATCTTCCATCAGAATCTCAATTTAATACAGATTTTGATTGCGAAGGAGAAAAAATATCAGCTTCAATTTGTCTTTATAAAAAATAAAATCATAATTTTATAAACAAAAAAACCCCTAAGAAATTAGGGGTTCAAAAATAATTTATAATTTTTATTTAAATGGGAATTTTTTTATAAAAATATTGCTTTTAATTCGATAGAAACTTTAAAAGTGGAAACCATATCAGTTAATAAAATGTGTGGCATAAAAGTCATTTCCATATCTTTAATAATATCTTTATTTTTTACTTCAACAGGGTTTTCTATTTTATGTTTAATATAAGAAGCGGAATCGAATAAAGGCTTAAACTCGTTTATATCATAGAAATTTGGAGTATATAAAGCACTTGGTTCAATAATAACAAGTTTTGAAGGAGCACTTTTTTTCTCTTTAGCTGTTAAACTCAATTGAATTAAAGATGGAGAAAATGCTGCAAGTCCGTTATTACTAATAGCGAAAACATTTGCACACATCATAAAACAAATATGAATGAATAAAAATTTGTAAATTTTTACTGTCATAGAACCTCTATTTAGTTTAATCAAATCAATGAAATACATTAATGATTATAAGAAGATAGGAAACATTACATCTAACTGGTTACATTATATCAAAGTTACACAAAGAAATAAATAAATATTTAATTATTTTAAAAATAAATAAAATATAACAATAAAATTAATATGTTAAATAATGAAAAAATGAAAGGTGGGTATTTATACTTACTAGTTTGTATAACTCTTTTCTCTTTTTTTAAATAAACTATATGAATTATACTTTTTTATGGCTTCACCATGAAAAACAACGGAAGCGAGGCATTTTTCTTCACAGCCATGTTTTTCTGCTAGCAACCCTCTTAATTTACCTAAAGCAAATGGTTTTGAAGTCGTTATTGCTTTGCCACATTTTTCACATCGAATTGTTTTTATCTCAATATCATATCTTTTTGCCCATATTTGATAATCTTCTAAAGGATATAAAATCCCCATGAATAATCCTCCTTCAAGTATATTGAAATTAAAATAATTAATATAAATATTGAATTAAAATATTTTACTAAAGAATGAATATATAACGAGATTTTCATACAAATGACGAATAAATTTTTAATAATTATTTAATAAAATAAATTGATATTCAAATATTAAATGAATTGAATTCAAATTTTATAGATATAAGTAAATATCATAAAATTCTTTAAAAACCGCCATTGTCTTTAAGTATCTTATATCAATAAGAAATAACTGTCAACTAACTTGACAAAATGATTTTAATTTGAAGAATTGAACCAATAAAATATATAAATAATATAAAATAATATAAAAAAACCACTCATAAAGAGTGGTTTTAATGCATTAAACTAAGTTTTAAATTAGTTAGAAGCTGGTGCAGCTGGTGCTTCTGCAGCTGGTGCTGCATCAGATTTAGCAGCTTCCTTGTTAGCTTTCTTTTTCTTGTGAGCAGTTTTTTTGTGCTCTTTCTTTTTGTGCTCAGCTTTTTTCTTTTCAGCAGCTGGTTTAGCTTCTGGAGAAGTTTCGCTAGCAGCAGCTGTAGCAGCTGGTTTAGCAGCTTCAGCAGGAGCAGCAGCAGCTGTAGGAGCCGCAGCAGCAGGAGCAGCTGTTTCATCAGCAAATGCGGAAGTGAAAACAGAAAGAGCAGCAGCAGTTGCAACTAATGTAGATAAAAGTTTCATAATAAAACCTCCAAAATGGCTACGAAATAAATTGTAAATAGAAGAGGAGCAAAAAAATCATCCTCGAATTATACAAACGTATGCAAATCGAAATTTATTCCAACTTAAATTTTTTTACTGAAAATTATTTTTCTTCAGTATATTCAATTTTTGCTGTTTCAAGAATTTTTGCAATTACTTTACGGATCATCACTTGGCCACGGAATTCATCATAAATTTGAGTTCCTGCACGTTTTACGAGTTCGCGCGGATCCATTCTATTTGCCATAGCATAAGCTGCTATATCTCTTAGCATTTCATCATCACTTACAGAAATGCCTTCTTGGCGAGCAATATGCCCAAGAGCTAAAATCCCACGAACTTGTTTATTTGCCCAATCACGATATTTTGCACGAACGGACTCATCATCGCTTTTTACTTGAGCTTCTTTTGAAGCATTTGCATTGGCATCTGAAATCGCTCTATCAATAGTGCTTTCAATTAAGCTTTCTGCAACATCAAAATTATTCTTTGCAAGAACGTGATCAACAATTTGAGCAAATGCAGCATTAGAACGTGCATCTTCATTGGATTTTTTGATTGTTTCTATAATGTTATTTTTTGCTTCATCCATAGTTTGATGACCAAGGCGTTTTGCAAACTCTTCATCTAATGGAGCAGGAACAATAGTTTCAACTGAGTTTAAAACCAATTGAAATTCAACAGTTTTTCCTTTTAATTCCGTATCTTGGTAATTTTCAGGATAAGTAACTGCAAAAGTTTTAGTATCAGAAGCCTTTAAACCAATAATTGCTTCTTCAATAGCTGGAATATTAGAGCCATTTAATTCAATTAATTGAGTCACAGCTTCTTTTTCTTTTAATTCAATTCCATCTTGAAATACTTTGTATGTTACATTAGCAACATCACCTTTTACAACAGCTCTTCCTGTTTCATCTTTTTCAGTTTTACCAAGAACACGAGCATAACTTGTTAAAAGTTTTTCCAACTCCGTTTCAGGATTAATATTTAAATTAGGATTCATTTTAACAGTAACATCAGAGTAATCTTTAATATCAATTTTTGGATTGATATCTACAGTTGCAGAAAATTCAAAATCTTTATTTTCATCAAACTGATTTTCTGGCTCAATGTGTGGATAGCTAACAATTTGAAAATCAACTTCTTTAGAAGCATCTGAATAGGCTGAATTGATCACTTTATCAGCAGCTTTTTTAACGATATCGCCCAAATAAAATTTGCGAATAAGAGCTTGAGGTGCTTTTCCTTTACGAAATCCTCTTACTTCAGCAGTTTTTTGAATTTCTGAAGCGACTTCGGAAAAAGCGATTTTGATTGAAGCAGCTGGTACAGAAATTTTAAATTTACGGCGAGTGCTGTTAACTTCTTCAATAGTTGAGGAAAATGTCATTTTTTGTTCCTACTTACAGTGTAATCCTAGATAAGGATGTTGCTTTAAAAGTTGCCAAGTCCGAAAAAGAGAGCAAAGCAAACACGATTTGATTAGCTACGAACAATTACTAAAGAGAGGCTAATAGGTCAATACTGAAGTGCATTTTGAAATAATAAAGAAGAAAATTTTACAAAGTTTAAGGATTACGAGTTCGCTTTAAATGCCAAAGGCTGCAAAACATTCCAAACGTCGCGTCGCCAATGAGGAAAATCTCGTAAATCACGAATACTAGAGAGGAAAAAGACTCTCATGGAAAGACCATCTAAGGATATATTCCTCATTTCTGAATTTTCTAAGAAATCAGAACTATTCAGATTTTTATCTAAATGAGTTAAGGACTGAAGCGCTCGATAGCCAAAACAGAGGATGACTTTGGGCTCTACTTGAAAGATCTCTTGTGAGAGATTACGCAGACCGCATGTTTTGATTGCATTTTCAGGAAGACCTCGCTCAGGTACGCATTTTATCGCAAAAGAAAAGTGGCAATCTTTTAATATATTTAATTTATTTAATAAGTTTAATACTATGGAAGAAATTGGGGACTGAATCGAAAAAACGTCTTCGCTAGCTTCATCTATGGTGTCTGGAAAGTCAGATAAAACAAAAAAAGATTTTGAAATCATTTTTGTTTCAATAAGAACCCTTTTTCTTTTGTCAGATAAAGAGCAAGCGGTACATTTAGAAATATTTAAAAAGGGACTTTCTTTTTCTTGAATTTGAGTGCAAAGCGGATTAAAATTCGGATCCGAAATAGGAAATCGCACCATTCCTTCATTGATACCTAAAAGTAACTTATCTTTAATTTGATTTTGTATTTTTTGTAAGTCACTCACACTAAGACTCTCCTAAAAATGCTAAGAGTATCGATTGGTATAAGCCGTAATTTAATTATATATTTTTGTAAAGTAATTCGAAATTAAAAATTTATAATAGCTTTTCTGCTGCTTTTTCACCAATATCTTCACGACGAGGAAGTGCTTTTGTATACTTTATAATAAAACGTTCTAGTTTTGGAAAAAATTGAAAATAAGTTAACACAGGATTCATCCAACCCGTAGTTATGCAATAGTATTTATTAAAAGGAACTGTGTGATGTATTTTATGATGTTCTGGATTTAATAATATTCGAGTTTTTTGCAGAAAGCGTAGAAATTTATTAGGGTTTTTACTATGTGCCCATTTATGTATTTGATTTGTAAATAAAACAAATATAGTCATAAAAAAAACAATATAAACAAAAAAAGATGTTACTTTAAAATTATCACCAACATTCAAAAAAAGACAAACAAATAAGACAGGAGTTCCAGCTAATGCGCACGCTGCATTTGTCTCAATAAAATCATGTCGAGTAATAGCAAGCTCATCGACATGGTGTTCGCGAAAAGGACGAATAAGAGCTGGACCTAAAAGAGGAATATCTACAGACCCCCATGTGTCACCAGCCCAATGAACAACCCCTCCAATAAAATCGCTTAATACCCATCCTATGATAAGAGCAGGAATTGTTAAAAACCATAAATCCGTAAATGAAAAAATGATTTTCCAAATAATAATACCTGAAAAGGTAAAAAATAAAATAAGACCTAAATATTCAATAAAACGAAACCATTTAGGGTAGCCATTGGCGAGTTCTTCATGATTTCTTTGAACAATATCTGATGAAGTGGTCTTTCTTTTATCTTCCATAATAAACACCCCATTTTTATTATCTAAAAACACAAGATCTCATTATGTTATCATATTTTGAAAATTTTTAAAATAGAGTCGAAAATTTATAAAAACGGCAATAATTTATCCTCTATCGCTATTTTTTAAAATATCTTTTAAAACACCATAAACTTGATCTACATGGTCAGCTACTTTTACTTTTCTCCATTCGGCAACAACAAGGCCCTCTGGACTGATTAAAAAAGTGGAACGTTCAATTCCCATATACTTTTTTCCGTACATGCTTTTTTCTTTCCATACACCAAAAGATTCACAGAGCTTTCCTTCTTCATCTGATAAAAGTAAAAAACTCAAACCTTCTTTTTTGATAAATTTTTGGTGGCTTAAACAGGAATCTTTACTCACCCCTATTACATTGCAATCAAGGGATTTAAATATTTTTAATTTTTTTTGAAAGTCATTTGCCTCGATTGTACATCCAGAAGTCATATCTTTCGGGTAAAAATAAAGAATATTCCAGTTACCTATCAAATCATCATTTGTTACTTTATTAGACTCTGAATCTAAAACAGAAAATCTTTTAACCTTAAATGGTTTTAATAAAATCGGTGATATTACTTTTTTCGCTACAGGCATTTCATTTACCTCTAAAACAAAGGGACTTCAACTTCTCGTTTTTCATTTTGATATGCATTTTTTCTATGATCTGCTGTTGCTAACGCAACAGGAGAAAGATCTAAATAAGGTTGTAAATTAGGATTAAGCCCCAATTGAATACTTTCAAAATCTAAGGCTGCTGTTCCTGAGTTCACTAAAACAATTGGCAACTCAAATGCATCTGCAAATAACTTTTCAAATTCCAATACAACAGAAGAAGAAGCAGACGTTAACCATATTTGATTTAATTTTAAATTCCATAAAATTTCAGTAAGCTTCACAGAGGGTAAAGTACTTTTTAAAAGTTCTTCTTTAAGTCTATCTTTAACAGATTCCCTAATTTTTTTCCCCACTTTTTTTATGGAGCCTTGCGCATCTTCTTTTTCGTGCCCCAAGGCCTCAAGAGCAGCACGTAATTGTAGTTTCATATAAGTCGCGGGAATTTTTTTCTTATCAGAACGCATTCCAAATAAAAATACATTTTCATAAATTAAGGAATGAGGATTGTCTATTTTTGCTTCACCTGTAAATGGATGACAAAAACCAGATGCTTCTTCCCTTGTATCATCAAGATCTATTGGAGAAATAAAAGCTTTTTGCACACGCTCTAATATCCATTGAAAAGAAATATCTTTTCCGGGAGATAAAATTTGAAAGCGCTTAATCGCTAGAGATCCAGTTGCAATAGGCATAATCCATCTTTCTTTTGAATAATTCTAAATCTGTATCTTATCAGAAAGAATAAGATATCTTCTAACTTACATTTTATTAAAAAAATTACAAACAAAAAAATATAAAAATGCTTACCATAATAAAAATTTTATTAGGATAATGATTCATTTTTATTATTTTAAAATTATGGGAAATTTTTGATAAATTTTTTATTAATAATTTTTAATAAATTTTTCATATTAATATAATTATATTTTTTATAATAGATTACCAAAAAAATAATTATAAATAAAATTTCTAGCATAAATATACATTTCAATAAATTCTTTATTATATATTACAAATAATTATAAGTTATAAATTATTTCTATACTTTTCCATAATTTCACGAAATAAAATTTGATTTTTATCTACATATAAAATAAACGTTAATGCACATTCAAAGGAATGAATGGGAATCTAAACAAGGAGGTTTTTTTTTATGAAAAAGAACAATTATTTTAATGTTAACAATTCGTTATTTAGTAAAATTGGATTTGTTGTTTTATCTAGTTTTCATATTATGACTTCAGCACAGCAAAATAGTTCACATAATTATGAATTTGATAAATCAATACAAAGATGCAATGAAGATATTGGAAAAATTAAAAATATAAATGATTTATTAAGTAATTTAAAATCACTTGATTTAGAATGTTATAATAAAGTATCTAATTTTAATCCCAGTTTAGTTGAAGGATACCTTAATCAAGAGAGTATGCTTAAAATAGCTCAAACTGCAAAAGAATTATTAGAAAATCGTTATGATTCTATAAAAGATTCAATTCAAGTACCGAATTCAAAAAAACAAGTTTTAGAAAAAACACAAATAGATCTCCTTTTAAAATTATCAAATATTCTGAATACAGCTTACTATTTACAATCATTAAATAAAAATTTTGTTTCAAATCCACAATATGAAAAACAATTAAAAGAATTCATTTCTTCAATCACTTATACCTACGCAATTTTGATTCATTATCAAAAAATAAATGATTCTACAGATGAAGAAAAAAAATTAAATAAAGAGTTTAAAAAATTATCTAAAGAAGTTTTTGGATTAATTGGTTCCGCAAAATCTTACGAAGAATCTTTAAATTTAATCGAATACGTTACAAAAAATTCTCGTTATATTACAGAAAATAAGACACTTTTAATATACTCAATTTTACCAATTCAACTTGCTTTATCAGCTTCACATGATGCAGACGGTATTTACTTTAAATCCGCTGAAAATATTAATAAATTTAAAAATATTATTGTTAATATTCAAAATATTTTGAAAAATGATAAAGGAATCATTAATGATTCTTTTTATGAAAATTATATTTTAGAAATAGGAAAATTTTTAAGATACAATAGTGTTAAAAATGGAATTATTGAGACCCTAAGAGAAGTAATTAAAAAAACAACTGATGGCGATTTAAATGATCCCAAAAACAAACCATCTACCTTTTGGTTAGAAGCAACTTCCGTATTAGAATATTATGAAATTTTAAATAGAGACACCTGTAAAACGTTTACTGATGCAAATGGAGCGGACGCTTGTAAAGTAAAATCCAAATTAAGCAAATCTTTATTCAAAAATAGATATATTTATGATGAAGGTAGTATTGTCATTTACAGTTCGTTAAACAAAGATGAGGCAAATAAAATTTATTTTTCAATGAAACAAGTTGAAAATCAATATAAAAATGCTTTACAATTATTTGAACCCATTAAAAATGATAGAAATAATAGGTTATATGTTTATATTTATCCTACAAAAAAAGATTATCTTAACTATAAACCTTACATTAGCGATCTTGATAAAGAAGAAGACGGTGGTGTTTATATAGATAGCAGGGGAGCGTTTTATACCTTTGCTGGGAATCAATTTTTAGAAGATTATGTAAAACACGAATATATTCACTATTTGAATAGTAGATATCTATACAAAAATTTTGCAAATGAGACAAAACAACCAAATCCTTGGAAACATATGGATTGGTTTATCGAAGGTTCTGCAGATTTTTTTGCTGGTAGTAAAAAAACTGGAATTGGAATTTCTGAGTTAAGATATAATTCTTTTTTAACTAATAAAAAAGTGATTCCTATTTATGAAATATTAGATTCAAAATATGAATCAGAATATTCTGATAGATTTTATTTTACTCATTTTCTATTTAATAAACATAAAGATATTTTTGATAATTTCATAAAATTAATTAAAAACAATGATACAAATAAATTTATGGATTTAATTCATGAACTATCAAGAAATGAAGAATTAAATACAGAATTTCAAAATTATGTAAAAAGTTTAAAATTTGAAAAAGAAGATATTGCAAAAATAAATAACAACATTAGTGATTTTTTTGTTGATATAAATAAATTTAAAGAAAGTTTTCATTCTATATATCAAAACAGCAAATGTGAACTTTTAGCAAGTAGTATAAATTCTGATAGTAAAAAAATAAATCAAATTGCCCGTGTATCCTGCTCTATTCGTTTAAATTCTTCAGAAGAAAATAAATTAAATAAATTGCTTGAAATCCCTCAACACAGCCAAACAAACTGCTTGTTTGATAAAATAAATAAACAGTTTGTTTGTGAAGGAGCAGTTAAATCAGCAAATTTTGCCGATTTATCCTCCTCACTTAAAACAAAAATTCAAAATCTTGAGTCAGAGCAATTTGATAGAACTTTCCCAATATATAATGATAATTTTTTCTTTTTTAAAGGTGATATTTACTCATCTACTCTTGCAAAAGGAAATAGAGACGAGGGGTGGTATTACGAATATGTTTTAAGAGATAAAAATACTTCGTTTGAAGTCGATCCCGATGGTGAATACTCATTTCGTAACAAAGATAACTTTGAAAAAGTTACAAAAACAGTTACAATTAATGGAAAAGAAATTGAATTATCTTTTTTCAAATTTAAAGATTTTGATAAACGAATTTTTGCTAATAAAATTCCAACAAGAAAAGTAGAACAAAATAACGGTACTTTTTATGATTATGCAGATATGAGTTTATACAGAAATGAAGGAAGCATTGAAAATACAACCGATAGTTTTAGAGTTTTTGATGATAAATTTAGATACGATGAAGTTAATGATTACGATTTTAAAGTAAAAGAGAATCCCTCTGGTTCTATCGTAAATATACATAATCGTTATATGTTTCAATATATAAACAATAACCCTAAAAAAGATGATAAAATTACATTTACTGTATTTAGACATAATGAAGAAAAAGGTGAAATCACATTACCAATAGACAATACTTTTACCAGTGATTACTTTGAAGATATTAAAAATCAAGAAATAATAATTGATGAAACCATTCATTATACTGTTAAAAAAAGTAACCTTGATAATTTTCTATACAAAGATATGAATAAAGATACTTTTATTTCAGGTATAAAATATAACTTTACTTTACTTCAAGATTTAAAGTGTAATATTTCAGAATTAAGAGAAGATGGTTATTTTAGATTCATCAAAAAACAAGGCTGTAATGAAAAAACCGATGAGGCAATCGTAACTGTTACAAAAGTTACAAACAAAGGATTGTCTAAAGTGAGAACTGTGAAAGTCATTTTCACAATTGATTAATCCAGTTTTTAGATAAAAAGTTAAACAAAGTTTTAACTCGATTATTTTGGAGTTTTCCAGTTGGAGTTAATATCCAAACACTCCCATAGTCTTCCAACTGGTCTTCTAAATGAATTTCTATCAATTCCTTAGACAATAAATATTTTTTAAGGTCCCAATAAGAACGTATCGCTATTGCTTGCCCCTCAATAGCGTATTGATTTAAAACATTGGATTGATTTGAAATTAGAGTTCGCAGTTCAGAATAATCTCCTAATTTGATTTTACTATTTTTAAATAATATTTTCTCATGTATTTCAAGAAAAACTAAATTATGTTTCTTTAAATCAGTTAAGGTTTGAGGAGTTCCAAATTTATTTAAATAAGATGGTGTTGCACAAAAAATTAATTTATTAGAACCCATTTTTTTACCATGAAGGGAAGTCGATTCTAAATTTCCAATTCTTATTGCTAAATCTATATTATTTTCAATTAAATCCAAATAACTATCTGTTACTGTCAATTCAATTTTTATTTTTGGATAGAGTGATAAAAATTTTGTAATTTGTTCACCTATAAAACTTGTTGCTATTGCAGTTGAACAAGTTAAATGTATTTTACCCTGCATTTCTTGCGATTGATTTAAAGAGGACTCAAACTCTTTCAATGAATCTATTAATTTTTGTGCGTATTGAAATAAAACAAGAGCATCTTGAGTGGGTGTTACATTTCTAGTACTGCGAATAAATAACGGAAACCCAAACTTTTCTTCTAAATTATTAATTTTATTAGAAATAGCAGCTTTTGATATTTTTAGCTTTTTAGCTGCTTCTGTAAAGCTTCTTTCTTGATAAACATACAGAAATGCATAAATATCATCTAAATTACTAATTTTCATAGACTAATCCTCTATTGTCAATTATATATTAACAATGTTTTCAATTCTTAGTGTATTGATAATTTTATTTCAAGTGGTATTTTTGACTTAGGGAAATATTCAATTTCCTACACTCTATTTTATTTAGGAGAGACATAATCATGTACGCATTTAAAGCTTTTTATAGTGAAAATAAAAATCAAATTTTATTTAAAAAAACAGAAGAAAATTCACCAAAATTAAATCCAAAAGATTTATTGGTAAAAATAGAGGCCGTTGGCCTGAATCCTGTAGATTATAAAGTAGCAAGCGGTTTATTAAATAAACCTAATGAACTAAAAACTTTAGGCTGGGATGCTTCAGGAATTATTGTTGAAATAGGAACCGAAGTGAAAAACTTTAAAATTGGAGATCATGTATATTATGCGGGAGCTATCGATCGCCCTGGTTCCAATTCTCAATATCAAGTTGTGGATGAAAGAATCGTTGGTCAAAAACCAAAAAGTTTAACATTTAAAGAAGCAGCCGCTTTACCTTTAACAGCAATAACAGCATACGAAGCTTTATTTACACAACTTCAAATCTCAAAAAACATTTCTGACAAACCAAAAAAAGTTTTACTTGTTGGGGCTGCGGGTGGTGTTGGATCTATTGCGATTCAACTTTTAAAATCATTAACATCTTCAATAGTGATTGCTACTGCTTCTCGTATTGAATCTGAAAATTGGGTAAAATCTTTAGGAGCAGATTATGTGATAAATCACAATAAAGATTTTTTAACAGAATTAAATAGAATTGGTTTGAGCGATGTAGATTATATCTTTTGTATTAATGGGCTTGAATCCCATTTTATAAACATGGCAAATTCAATAAAAACATTTGGGAAGATTGTTACCATAGATGACCCTGTGAATCCATTAGATATGATGTTACTTAAAATGAAAAGTGTCTCTTTTTCTTGGGAATTTATGTTTACACATTCTTTATATCAAACAGAAGACATGATTTCACAACATAAATTATTGAATGAAATTTCTCAATTAGTTGATTTAAACAAAATCAAGTCTACTATTGGATTAGATTTAGGAATTATGACTGAAGTAAGTTTAGAAAAATCTCATGAGCTTTTAAAAACACAAAAAACAATAGGAAAGATTGTTTTAGGAATAAATGAATAATAAATTTAATCTTCAGCAGAACTTGAAACTGGCTTTTCAGGAACTGTTGCTTCAACAGGATTTACCAACTCAGTTGGTTTTGTAACAGAGTCCTCCGCTGGAGGAGGCTGTTCCTCTGGTGTTTCTTTAACCGAATTTAACTCCTTTTCCTCTGAGGGAGGAGGAGTTAAAACAGGTTCTTGTTTTATAAAAGATTCTTCAATATTTACTGGAAAAGTTTTTGTTGAATCCCAACTTCCACTTTGTAAATTTAAAGCTGAAATTTTAATATACCATTTTCCTTGCCCAATATTTTGAACAGGAAAAGTATTTTTAACCGTACTAAATACTTTAACTCTATTTAAAAAATCATTATCTGTTGCAACTTCAATTCTATAAAATGAAACTTTTCCTGTTGATGTCCAACTTAACGTATCTTTTAGTTTCATTTTATCAGGAATATCTGCTCTAATTCCAGTTGATTCGGGAGGATTAATTTTAATTTTATGAGCTTCTTTCCCATCTTCTTTCCAATAAACATCACCAGGTGGTGGTATAGAAATTCTATATTTACCTGTTACGTTAGAATTTCCATTTAAATAAATCTTTTGAAAATTTGGATCTCTTGAAACAATAATTTTTTTCTTGACTGGCACATCAAGGATAGGCCCACCATCTTGAATGTCATAATTATAAGTCTCTGGACCTGATGATTCATTATTGGTTTTTATAAAAGGAGGAGGAATTACGGCAACTTTTTTTTCTTCCACTGGTTTCGGAGTTGCTGGTTTTACTAATGGAGATACGGGAATAGGTTGTGCAATTGCTAATTCAGGTTGAGAAGCTTTTTTTGTTTCCTTCACAACTTGAGGAGCTGTAGCTACCGTAGTTTTTGAAGGTTCCGCAATTGGAGTTGGGGGTGGTGGTAACACGTTAGATTTATCCTCAGCTACAGGTCCAAGAGTTGTTTTATCTGAGGCTATCTTATCTTGTTTTTCTGGCGACTTCATCCCAAATGGAGAATAAGGACCAAAAAAAAGGAGACCAGCTGCAGTTGCACCAGCTACTCCAACGCCAGCCGTAATGCCTGTTAAAATCATTTTTCTTTTTCTTGTTAAATCATCTTCAGATGTACTATCAGGAAAACTTTCGTCTTTGTGAGAAGAATTTGTCTCTTCTAAATTCTCCTTTTGACGGTTAACAGATTCTGTTTTTTTCAGGCGTATATTTGTCATTTCGAAACCTCTAAGCACTGTTTTTCCTATGCAAAGTTTATATCGGAACAACAAAGAATGGATTAAGGTGACAAATGTTACCTAGAGGAAAAAATTATGTAGGAAAATTGTCAGTTGAGCAGGGATTGAATCATATTCTTAGATTTTAAAGCAAATCCTTGTTTTGCAAATTTATGGGCAATGGCATCATAGGAAGATAAAATTTGAGAAATGGTACATCTATAACCTAAATCAACTAGTTCCGTACGGATATAATATTTCATTGGATTTCCAGCCATAGCTTCCATAACATCATCTGTAGGCTTGAAAATAACAAAATCTACATCAGGATTATTATCCATAGAATGTTTTAACATGGAGCTTGATCTTGTTTGAACTAAACTTTTTACCGCTTGTACCATGGTAAAGTAACCACCGCGTTTCATTACCGCACCTGGTAAATTACTCGTATAAGGTACCATTGGGTCAATATAAACAACGAGAGCTGCTCCTTTACGAATGGCTGTATTGAAATCAGAAGCACTTGTTAATTGACCATCTGTAAACCAATGGCCTTTTACCAATTCTGGTAAATAAAATGGGGGCAATGCCGTGCTTGCTCGAATTGCTTGACTTATTTTAATATCTTTCCAAGGCTCTTCACCAAATACAATATTTTCTCCTGTATCTTGATCTGTTACGTTAATATAAAGCTCTTTTTTTAACGTAGCCATATTATCTTCAATTCCAAAGTGTTTCATTTGTTTTTCAAAAAACTTTTTTAATTTTTCACCTTTAAAAAAACCAGTTGGAACTGAATTTTGTAATCGACTGATAAGTTCCCCAGAATCAAAAGTAGAAAATGCCCTGACAAAATCAAATGCTCTACGAGCGATTTCAGAACCCGCTAAATCAAATATTGTATTCAAACCTAAAGGTTCTAGACTAGTATGTTTTCGGTATATTTGTCTTACAAGATCATCAGAATGAACACCAACTGCTAATGTACTTGCAATGATTGCCCCAGATGAAACTCCACAAAAAATATCAAAATCCCCTGTTTCTTTATCTAACAAACAACTATCAATTGCATTCACAACACCAATAGAATAAATATATCCTTCAAGACCGCCACCAGATATACAAATACTTGTTTTCTTATGATTTTGTCTAAAATCATAAAGCTGTCTTGTCGCTGCTAAAAAAAGCTCAACGGAATCGGATGGCTCTGTGATTACCGCTCTTACGTTTGAAAGACTTAAATAAAATTCTCGATTTGTTTTTCTTGCTGATTTAGGTAACACAATAACGACACGACGCATGGTATAAATAAAACCACGTGGTGTAAAAGTTTCAATTGCTGTTCTTAAATTTTCAAAATTTATTGGTTTTTGTTGTTCTTTATGTTCCGTAAAACTTTGAGAAGTGTGAAGTACATCTGCATTTTGCATTTCTTCCATTTTTAATTGCACTCTATCAAACTCATTTGAAAGAATAGGATGAGGTGTATCCTGAGCAAAAGTTCTTTCATCTAATATAATTAAATCTGCATCAAAAATAGGAAGTTCTTTTGCAACCTCATGAACATCGGTATAAAAATTGACTGTAGCTCCAGGAAATGAATTTGCAGCTAATGCAAGTCTTCGAAGCAAATAGGATGAAACTGAAAAAGAATTTGGCTTTTCAGAATTCGTATTTTTTGCTCCCGCTTTAATAAAGTCTACTTTTAAAGACTCTATTAAATTAACTTCACCGACATACATCACGCGAAATTCTTTATATCCTGAAAATTTATCTGAAACCAAGTTATGCTCCTTTTTTAAAAGGATTTTGTTTCTAATCTTCTAAATTAGAAACTTTTGGGGTTCTAGGATACATCACATATTGTAAATACTTACATGGAATGTTTCCATTATACACATTTACTCTCCGTGTTGGTCGCAATCCTACCTTTTTTAGTCCATCTTCACTACCTGTAATCAACCAAGCTGTCCAATGTGGAAATTCTTGTTTCCATAAGTCGCCCAATGATTGGTACATAGGAGAAAGATCTTCACCTTCTTCAAGTCTTTCTCCATAAGGAGGATTTACTACTAAAATTCCTTGTGAGGCATGTGGTTTGCTTTGGAAAGCATCTTTTTTGGAAAAATGAATTAATTTGCTAAGTCCGGCTTCCATAGCGCATTCTTTTGCAGTTTCAACATTTCTCTCCGAAATATCACTTCCAAAAAAAGGAGCAAGGGAGTCTTGGAATGTTGTGATATTATTTTTTTCTGAATAAAGTTTAATTCTCATTGGAAGATCGGCAATAGGTTTTTCATTTGCTATGATTTTTGCTTTTAATTCTTTAAGAGCTACCTTCATTTCATTTGCTTTATTAGGACATAAATCCATAAATGAAAATTCATTTCTATGAACATTGGGTTTCCAATGTAACAAAGCTAAAGCGGCTTCTATCACAAAAGTTCCTGAACCACACATTGGGTCTAGTAAATAAGGTGACATAAGAATAGGTTTTGCTTTACTTGAAATGCCTTGTTGTTTTAAAAGTCTTGTTTCTTTATCTTCAAAATAAACAGCTTCAGAAGAATTCCAAATACCGTTCGCTAATAAATTCCAACCCGAAATTCTTAATAAAGATGCAGCTAAAGATTCTTTTAAAGGAGCTTCCACAGTTTTTACGCGATATCCTCTTTGAGAAAGAGGCTCTCCTGTTGTATCTACAGAAATGCTTAATTTATCACGAAAAAGGCGAACAAAAATTTTAATATCGGGTCTTTCTGTATTGACGTCTGGTCTTTCTCCAAACTTGTCGCGGAAAGAATCACATATTGCATCTTTTACTTTTAAGCCCACAAACATAGAGTTTTGAACAAAAGTATCATTTATAGAAGCATTTACAGAAAAAGTTAAATTTAAATCAAATATAGAAGTCCAATCGAGAGAACGAGACAAATCATAAAGATCTTTTTCATCTTTGACTTGGTCTTCTGCAAGTACTAGCAAAACTCGACTTGCACACATGGAGGAAAGATTTACAGCAATACAGCCGGCCCAAGGAGCTTCTAAATAGCACCCCGCAGAGCCTTTCCAAACTTTATGTTTAATTTGAAACTGAGAACAAATTTCTTCAATTTCATCTTTCAGAATATCTTCAAATCCCCTAGATGTTGTTATAAAAAATCGTTGAATTGATAAATTAGAATAATAATATCTATCATTATTTTGGTTACGGAGGTGATTTTCCTTTTTCTTCATTTTTTTCCTTAGCAGGAGCGCATAAACCAAGCTCTCTTAGCATTTCAAATTCTCTGCCAGAGCGAATACGGGTATAATACTCCAAAAATTGTGTTGCTTTTGCGGGTGATGAGTTTTCTAGAAGCTTTGTTACCTGACGTGCAGGTAACCTACTTAATAATGCTATAACTAGATCTCTATCCATTGTATCCATTACAGGAGCGACTTTTCGAGGTTCCATTTTTGAAACAAACTCTACAGCCTCTTTCACCCTATCCTCTTTCAGTTTTTTCTCTTTTTGAAGTGTTTCGTCAAGTAACCTTTTCTCTTCTTCAATTTTTTTTAGCCTAGAATCTACATCAAGACGAGCTAAATCATAAGATTTTTTTGCTTCTTGTAATTTAACGATTTTTTGTTCTATATCTTGTTTCGTAATTTCAAGCTCATCTCGAATCCGCATAGCTTCTGTAGCAGTTAATTCTCCCCTTGGGATAACAGGAAGATTTTGCGCAAAAACTTCCTTTTCAACAAATCCATTAAATAGAATGAAAGGAAAGAAAAAAAGTAAAATAATCACTCTTCACCTCTTTCCTGAAGTTGATTTCGTAAAAATTTTTGAGCTCCAATTTCATCTAGGCGAGCTTGTTCTTTAATGGATTCTTTTTCTAAAAATTCTTTTTTCTTTATATCTCTTAGGTTTTCAATTATTTTTTGATTTCTTTTCGATTGAATCAATGCTTGTTGATAAACTTCTAAATCGGATTGATAAGTTCTTAAATTATCTAAAAGTTCCATTATTCTTTCTTGTCTTATTGTTAAAGATCTTTCAAATAATGATATTTTATGCATTTGAGTTAATTGAACACTCTTATTTAATTCTTCCCGATCAGAAAAGTAAAAATCTCTTTCTTCATTGATCATTTTTTTTAATTCATTAATTATATTTCTTGTATACTCCACTCTAAGCTCTGCATCACGAGTTTCTTGTTCCCTTAAATTTAATATTTTTTGGAGAGTAAAATGAAATGTCATACATCTGCCTCTCTAGCTAATTCATGTAATAAATTTAGAGAATCTTCATAATTACAATATATGGAACGATCTTGTTTTAAAAAGGATTCAATTTTAGGAAGAAGTTTTATTGCTTTATCTAATTTTGGATTCATACCGGAGTTATAAGCACCAATTGTTATTAAATCCTCATTTTTTTGATATTCTGACATTAAATCTCTTAATATGCTAACTTCTTTTAAATGTTTTTCGTCTGTAATATCTATCATAACACGACTTGCACTGGAAAGAATATCGATAGCTGGAAAATGATTTTTTTCCGCAAGAGATCGAGATAAATTGATATGCCCATCTAAAATACTTCTTGCAGAATCGCTTACAGGATCATTAAAATCATCACCCTCAACTAACACTGTATAAATTCCAGTTAATGATCCTTTTGAATTGCTATTACCAGCACGCTCTAATAATTTAGGTAACAAAGAAAAAACGGATGGTGTATATCCTTTCGTTGTTGGTGGTTCTCCCACAGATAATCCGATTTCTCTTTGAGCCATTGCAACTCGCGTAAGAGAATCCATAAGTAATAAAACTTTTTTCCCTTGCTCTCTAAAATACTCTGCAATTGCTGTTCCAACATGAGCAGCTCTCACTCTACTCAAGGGAGATTGATCCCCTGTAGAAACCACTACGATACTTTTTTTCATTCCTTCTGGACCAAGATTTTCTTCAAGAAACTCTCTAACTTCACGACCTCTTTCTCCAATTAATGCAATTACGTTTACTTCAGCATCAGAATAACGAGAAATCATGCCCATAAGAACACTTTTTCCAACACCAGATCCAGCCATAATTCCAATTCGTTGCCCTTCTCCAAAACTTAATAATCCATTTATAGAGCGAATTCCGGTATCAAAATGACTTTGTATTCTTTTACGAATCAAAGGATTTAAGGGTTCACGAACAATCGAATAAGGCACACCTTGATTTTCAGAAAAATTTAGTCCCGTCATGGGTCGCCCATAGCCATCAATGATTCTACCAATTAAATGATCTCCTACCATTATTTTTTGTTCACGTTCTATGCATTGAACAAGGGAATTGGCACAAACTCCAGTAGGATCAGAAAAAGGAACTACCAATGATTTTTCTTTTCGAAAACCTACGATTTCACCTTCAATTGAGAACGTTTTTTCTCGATTGAAAATACGAACTAAGGCTCCCAAGGGGGCATCAGATAAAGTAACTTCAATTACAGTTCCAACAATTTGTACAACTTTACCGTATTTTTCAAATGAACTATGAGAATCTTGTATCTCTCTTTGTTTCTTTAGTTTTAACAATGCTTGATTTGAAAACATTTATTAAACTGCCTTTTTTAATTCATAATTTTCTTTTTCATTTTTCTCTGATTCAATATTTATATCTTTAAACAATTCTGACTTAATATTTTGAATCACATAATCAACATTTTTCTTAATGTCCACTAAGGAAGCTCCTGTATCATTTTCTATCTGAAAGCTTCCAATTTCAAGAGCACTGTTTTCTTTTATTTGAATTCTTGAATTATCATTCAGAGATTCAAGATGTTTTTTAATTCTTATAGCATCACTTGGATTCATTTGAATTGATAAGGAAGAAGTTGCACTGAAAGATTTTAAAACTTCATCAAATAACTTGATCAATGAGGAATCACTTACTTTTATTTGCTCTCGTAAAATTCTTTCACAACAAAGTTTAGCTAATTCTAAAAAAATGTCTTTTCCTTCTTCAATTAATGAAATTTTCAATTTATCCATCCGAACCGCAGCTTCCGAAATATTTGAAAAAGCACGATCATATTTGGATTCGGAAGCAATCAATCCTCTTTCTTCTCCAGTCCGAAAACCATTTGAATTTCCATCTTCATATCCTTTTTTAAAGCCTTCTTCGCGTCCTTCTTTTTCTCCTTTTTCAAAACCTTCTAAATGACCTTTTGAGTATCCTTCTTCTTTTGCTTCTTTCAATTTCAATTCAATTTGATTTTGATCCATTTCATTTGGCTTATTTATATTTTCAATAGTTTTTTGTTCCATTTGGGGTTTTATTTCATCCATTTTTTCTTCTATATTTTCTTTATTTACATTAGCTTCTTCTGATTTATTGGGATTAAAATTTGTAAATTTATTCTGCTCATTTACTTGTTTTTTTTGTTGCATTTTTTTATTTTTATTTTCTATTTTTACTTCTTCGGAATGCTCAATTTCAGCTAGCTCTAATGCCATAGCTTCTTCTTCATCCATTATAGATCTTCTTCTTCTCTTTACCATTTCCCTTTGACCTTTTTTATAATCTTCAGTCATATCTCTTGGAATCAAGGGTTTGGATTTTTCAGCAAAAGGTTTTTCGAATTCTTTTGCAATTTGAACTTTTTCAGAAATTTCTAATGGGTCATGCATTTTTTCCAAAATAACAGTTTTTTTAACATTATCTGGAAAAATAATACTTTGCTCATTGAAATGGAGCCATGGATAACTTTCCATGTCAAGCATTTTCATTACTTTTTCATTTGATTTTTTGACAAGTTTACCAACTCTAGAGCCCACAAAAACCTCTTTTATTAATTAAACTAAAGCATTTTCTCCGCTTGCAGAAATCACAATTTTGCCTTCATCATTTAATCTGCGAGCGACTTGAACAATGGCAAACTGCGCTTGCTCCACATCCGATATTTTAGCAGGTCCCATAATTGTCATTTCTTCTTTTAAATTTTCCGCAGCTTTTTGAGACATATTTTTGTAAATCAACTCTTTTACACCTTCTGAAGCTGTCTTTAGTGCTAGTTTTAACTGCTCTGGTTTAACTTCACGCAATACTGTTTGAATTCCTCTATCATCAATTTTAATTAAGTCATCAAATACAAACATTAATTTACGGATATTTTCTGCTAAATCGGGATCTCTTTCTTCTAATCTATCTAAAATATTTTCTTCTGTTGCTTTATCCATCAGATTTAGCATTTCAACAATAGGATCAATACCACCTACTTTTGAACTTGTTACGTTTCCAAGTCTCTGGATCTCATTTCTTAAGACATCATCAATTTCATCGATAATTTCTGGTGAAACACTTTCTAAACTTGCGACTCTTAAAATTAATTCTGTATGCAAACTTTCTGGTAAAATTTTAAGGCATTCTCCAAATTTTTTGGGATCTAAATGCGCTAAAATAAGCGCCATTGTTTGAGGATGTTCACTTCTTAAAAAATTTGCTAAAGTCTTTGGATCAATTAATTCTAAAGACTCTAAATTCGCATTTGATGTTAAAGAAAGTTCATCAATTAAAGCATTTGCTTGATCACTTTTAAAAGCAGACTCAATTAATCGTTTTGTAAAGTCGTTACTTCCTAAAAAGTATTTTTTATTTGATTGTAGAATTTGATAAAACTCTTCCATTACAGTATCAATTGCATCACTATCAACACGACCAAGCCTACTCATTGCACTACCAATGCGCTTGATTTCAAATTCAGTCATGTGTTTAAAAATTTCTGCAGATATTTCTTCGCCAAATGCTAGCAAAAGAATTGCCGCCTTCTGGGGCCCTGTATACTTAACTGCCACATTATCCCCTTCATTCCATTTTTTTTAATTTTAATGCCAAATTTCTATCTTAGGGAGGAATTATAAGGACCACTTGTCAAATTAATATAAGGAAATTATTTTCTATTACTTTTTCAAAAATTTGGCTGTTAAGTTAAGAATTATTTTTGAATATAAATTAATATTATCTTATAAAATATTTAAATTTAATTTTAGGTAATATTTATATGAAATTATTATTTAAAAAAAAGTATTTATTCCTTTATAATCTATTTTTTTTATCTTTTATTTTTTTCCATTTTCAAGTTAAAGCAGAATTACCAAATGATATAAAGCATATTATTTCAAGAGGAAAACTCATTGTCGCTGTGAACTCAGTTGATTACCCACCTTTCTTTTATCATAATAAAGATAATAAACTTGAAGGATACGACATAGATATTGCTCATGACATAGCTAATCAATTAGGCATATCTGTAGAATTTAATCAATCAGCAAATACATTTAAAGGTGTCGTCACTCTTGTTGAAAATGACAAAGCTGATTTAGCCATAAGCGCTATAAGTGGAACACTTTCAAGAGGATTGGTTGTTCAATTTTCTGACCCTTATATTACCCCAAACCAATCCTTAATTTTAAATCGACTTCTTGAAGTTCAAATTTCTAATCACGTTAAAATAGCCCCTTCGAAAGCAAAATTTGCCATTTTAAATAACTCTTCTTATGAAGACTTTGCTAAACAAAATTATGAATTTTTTAAGAATACCTTTGGCGATTTTTCGTTTGTTAAATATGATTCCCTTGATCTCGCTTTTTCTGATGTTCTTGATGGAAACATTTTATGCCTTTATACCGATGAAATTTATGCAAATTACAAGACTTATAATAATAAAAAAGCAAATATTTTTACCCATAAAAAAATTGTAAAAGATGCAATAGATCCCATTTCTATAGCTATTAATTGGAAAAATCCAAATTTAGCAAACTGGATAAATTTATATATTCGTAGAATGAAATTTAATGGCAAAAAAAAAATACTTTATAATAAATATTTAAGAGACAAAAAATGATACAAAGAATTAAAAAAATACTTTTAAATCATTGGACAATTTTAATTGCTATGACTTTAGGAATGCTATTTGGCATTTTCCTTCCAAAATCAGCTCAAAAATTAAATTTTTTTGGTGAAATTTATTTAGAAATGCTTCAAATTACAGTTATACCTATAATGATGACTGCGTTAATATGTGGATTTTATAATATTTTTCACAATAGCGACTCTTTATATTATTTAAAAAAACTTTCCTTTTTTTATTTTACTTTGATTATTTTAACTGCTGCTTTATCTTTTGGATTATCTTTTATTATTTCACCAGGATCAAATTTAAGCAAAGATACAATTGAATTATTAAATAATGGCCTTGGAAATACAGAATTAAGTTTTAATAGCAATATTTTATCATCACCAGAAAATATTTTAGAGAGTATAAAAAAATCTTTACCAATTAATATCATAAAATCTATTTATGAAAGAAGAGATATTTCCATTCTTATCTTTTCTATTCTTTTAGGAATTTCATTAGGAATAACGGATAGCCCAAGCGTTAAAATTGCAATTTCATTTTTTGATGCTATTTTTTTAGCATTTATGAGAATGGTTAATATTTTATTATATTTATTACCTATTGGTATTTTTTTTCTTATTTCTGGATTTGTTTCAAATGTTGGAGTAGAGACATTAAAATCGTTATTTGATTTAATCGCTCTAATATATGCTATTATTTTTATTTTATTTTCATTATTTTTATTTATTATTTCAAGAAAAAGAAACTATTCTATATTAAATACAATAAAAAAATTAAAACATGCTTACTTAATTGCTTTTGCTACCTCGAGTAGTTTTGCAGCTATGCCAGCTGCCATGCTTTCTTTGACAAATGATTTTAAAATTGAAAAGAAAAATGTTGAACTCATTATGCCACTTGGAATTAGTATTTTTAAACCTGGCATCATGATTCGAAGTATCACAATTGCTTTTTTTTTAATGAATCTTTACCAAATTCCTATTAATTTAAACTCAATTTTCACACTATTTTTAAGTAGCTTTTTATCTTCTCTGGCTAGCACAGCTGGTCCCGCCATTCTGAGTGCAACTACTTTTGGAATTGTATTATCCCCTTTAGGCATTCCACCTGCTGTTGGTATTTTTTTATTGCTAAGTATTGAGCCTATTATTGATCCCATCACAAGTATGCTAAATATTCAAAGCAATTGTCTTGTTACTATTTTAGTAGCAAAGAAACAAAATACTGCAGAACAAAATGCAGTTTAATTCAAGATATCTCGTCTGATGTTTTCACTTATAATACATTCAAATTCAATATTTGTAAATTCACAAACAGCTTTAGAAACATTAAATATGGAATTCGGTGATGGAATATATGAAGTATATATTAGCGATCTTTTCAAGACAGAACCTGCTTCAACAGATTTTTTTCCGGTTTTTGCTAATTCATTAGAAACTTCTAAAATTGGGGACTTAATAGAACTAATCATTATTTTTTGATCATCAAAAAAGGTTTTAAAGTTTATAAGCATAGCCGTTGATTTATCCGAAGATGATATAGAGCTTGCAACAATATCATCAATTTTATACGCTTTATTATTTGCACCAGACTCCAATGAATAAGATTTCATATATTTAGATGAAATAAAACTTACTCCTAATCCTGTAACTGCAGATATGATACCTAAAGATAAAGATGCCCAACCAAGAGCACTTGCTGTCTCCGCATAAGCAGCCGCCGCATTTTTATCTCCTGCTTCGGAAGCGGCTCTAGATTTTGCACTATAAACTTCATTCGCTATTCCAGTTGCTCCTGCAGCTACTCCTGTAACAAGCGATGTCGTTGCCAAACCAACTTGAACAGCACCTGCTACCGATCCCGTAGCGGTTGAAACCACAGTAGATGCCGCTGTTGATACCGATCCAGCAGCTGTTAAACCTAAGGAACTTCCAAAAGTAACAACAGAAGCAATAATTCCTATAATTGCAAGAAGAATACCTATTCCCATGACCGTATAAGAAGCTGCACTTTCCCCAGTTGGGTCAAACTTCATAATTGGGTTATTTTCTGCAAATGTGTAACCATTAATGCCGCCTTTTCCAAATGGAGAGTGAACATCGTATTGCATAAAACGACCTAATGCGGGATTGTAAGCTCTGTAACCTTGTCCTAAAAATTGGTATCCCGATTTTCCATCGGTACGTTCTCCGTTAAAGCCATAGCCACTTGTTTTAGCACCTGTTGCTTTTTCAGATAAATCGGATTGCTGACC
>RRZT010032386.1_pt1 | contig 54033 bp, 42 predicted proteins | sample 2165551 | NCBI WGS metagenome assembly RRZT01 (sample SAMN10456910, study PRJNA506462) | wastewater metagenome | biome: wastewater; feature: sludge; material: wastewater sludge; isolation source: wastewater sludge with Escherichia coli K12::gfp cells carrying plasmid... | place: USA: Moscow, Idaho... | reverse complement strand
TAGAGGTCAATTAGAGCGATATTACAATACTATAAAATTAGGAATAGATAAAGATGGTTTTGGATGTAAAGAGTATCAATGTAAAGAGGTTTATGTTTACTATTTAAGTTTAAATAAAATACCTTCTGATATTAGTATTGGTGTTTTGAAAGATAAACCAGAAAGTTGGGGTGCCCAAAATATGCTTTCGTATGATTCTCATATAAGAGAATGGTTAAATAAGTGTATTAAAAACACACCTGATAATAAATCTCAAGTTAAGAACTTTATAGAACATTATTCCAATTTGATTGAGCGATTAACTCATAATGACATACCAATGGATGAAAGAATTGAATTGAAAAAAATTGTCGCTGAAAACATTACCGACACAAAATATCTTATTGAGAATTTTAAGCACGTTAAATGGCACACAGTTCATGAGTTTTGGACTGAATTAAAAAGTAACTTAGAAAAGCAATTTAAAGGAGTTTCATTTTTTGTAGTTGGAGATTTTAGTTTTGATAAAGCTATTGAGTTAGTTACTCATCAAAATAAAGATATAAATTATGGCTTGGTGTTCGATATTAAACAGAAACAAGCATACATATCAGGTTTTGGAAAATTATCATGGGGTTTAGTGGATCCTAAAAAATGGTCAAACTTTAAAGACGTAACAATTGAAGATGTTAACTTCTATGATTTTTCTTCGAAAAGCACCTACTTGCTTATCGACAGAACTAATATGACAAATGCTGTGACAACCATTATTGAAGAGATTAAGGATTCAGCAAACAATGATTTTAAGACACTTAATTAATACAAAACTGATTGAATGCCGACCATAAACCCCAACAAAGGCCTCCGTTTCCGAAGGCCTCTTAAATTTGTTATTGCTCATCGGGTGACTTTGAGTCACCCGATGTGTTGCATCTTAAATCACCCCTATTTAACCGCTGTTTGGCTTACGGCGCTCATAACACCGCCCGCAAGGGTTAAATAGCCTGCAATAAGCACCACCGTGCTTGGTAGGGCAATGGGCGCACTTAGCAGTACCGCGCCAACCGAACCAATGGTTAAACCTATGTTACGCATGGTTATAAACCACGGTGGAGCACACGTTTAGAGCTGTAAAGGCATATCTGCTCCTTTCAAGGCCATTGTAAAACAGGGCAAATCCATCGCCGTCCCAATAAAGCAGTTTGATATGCGTTCGTGTCTTATTTAAAAAAATTGGGATCTTTTCCGAGCTGATTTCTGACAATTCCATCCAATCCATCGAATCTGTTTCGCATATCAATGGTGGTGCAACACAAGAAATATCGCAGGTTTGCACTCAACCCCAGCATCTATCCGTAAATTTTTAGGCACAAACCGCTCGCAAAGGTCAGCACAACTTGGGGTGCATGGCTCTGGCTTTGATCTTTTGAAACTTGTGCTCTTGTCTCAAAGAATTCCATCGATCTGGAAAGTTTTATAAATGGATGGGAGCTCACTGGCAATGCACGCTGTTTACGAATCCAATATTCCAAACAGCTTTGCGTTATGCCTTCGCTCTGCGCAAAAACCTTCATTGGTAGGCCGCTCTGTTTCCAGGCATCCACTTTAGCAAACATAACCTCCGCCTTTGATCTTTTCATAGTGTTTCTTTTGAACCAAAGATATATGGACTTGACTTAAGCGAAAATATGTGTTTGGTGGGGTGCATACTGTTAAACTAACGGGATTTTTAATATCCTTAATTTTAATATAATTAGATTTTATTAGGATGAAGTTATTTATCTAGTCTACGGTTTCGATTGTGCAACAGTTTAAAGCATGAGCGAGCGTTTTATTATTCTTTAAGTCGGTTTTCAATATCCATATTTTGGTGCAAAATCCTTATGACCTCGACAGTATGAATATCAATTTCTCTGTAGAAAATTAAGTGAGATTTAACCTTTGTCATTTTATATCCTAGACGCACATGATCCATATTCCTGCCATATTCAATATTAACAGCAATGTATTCGATCTCATTAATTATTTGTTTATGGTATCTATCCGCTTGATCTAACGACCAATTAGTGTAGGTATATAACCATATTTGTTCCAAATCCGCAATAGCTTTTTCACTTATTCGATACCTCATTATCGTAAGTACTTCTTATGTAAATCTGCTAAATGGTTTTGAGGATTAAAATTATCTACCATTTTACTATTTTCTCCTTCTATCAAAGCATTTCTCAAATCGTTCATTTTTTTCTCTTCTGATTCGAGAAGTCTTAATGCAGAACGAATTACTTCACTTGCTGAACTATATCTTCCAGAAGAGACTTCTGAATGGATAAATTCTTCAAAGTGAGAGCCTAATGAAATCGATGTGTTTTTTCCCATATTCAAATCTTTTAATGGTCAAAATTACCAAATCTTGGTATTAAATCCAACGCAGTCGAAAATTATAAATATCAGTTTACCTTAATTTTCAGGTTTGTTAAAACTGGGGAATGTGTATATAACTAAAAAGCAAAAAAAGAGGCGAACAATTGTCCGCCTCTTTTTTGTGTATCTCTTGAAAGATTATTTTTTTGCTTTCTTTAATTGAGCTTGTTGCTTCTGCATATCTTCTAATTTCTGTTGGAATTTAGATTTTGTTACAGGTTTTGCTTTATGTGCATGAATCTGTGCCAATAGTGCCTTTTCATCAACAAAACGGCGAATTATAAGTGTTTGAATAATAGAGATTAATGTAGAGATGAAGTAGTAATAACTTAAACCTGATGCATAATCATTGAACATACCTAAAAATAGAATTGGCATTAAATACATCATCCATTTCATACCTGGCATTTGAGCTGTTGATTGACCTAAATCTTGGCTCATGTGGGTATATACAATGTTGGTTACCGCCATTAATAGGGTAAAGAGACTGATGTGTGAGCCATAGAAAGGGATATAAAATGGCAAGTCATAAATTGAGTCAAAAGATGATAAATCGGCTGCCCATAAGAACGGCTCTTGTCTTAGTTCAATAGATGCAGGGAAAAATTGGAACATTGCAAACAAAATTGGCATTTGCAAAAGCATTGGCAAACATCCTCCGAGCGGATTTACTCCCGCTTTCTTATAAAGATTCATGGTCGCTTGTTGGCGCTCCATTGGTTTGTCAGCCGAAATACGTGCATTAATTTCATCAATTTCAGGCTTCAATACTCTCATTTTAGCCGAAGATATGTACGATTTATAGGTAAGCGGGTGAAGAATTAACTTAATAAGTAGTGTTAAGATAAGGATGATTAGACCATAACTTGAAATAAATCCTTCTAAAAAGTTGAAAACATAAAGAACACCTAAGTTGATGATTCTCAAAAATCCCCAACCTAAATATACAAGTTCACTTAGTTCGTATGATTCATATTTTGTTAGAATTTCGTAATCGTTAGGGCCAAAATAGAAGTGAAAATCTTGAGTTCCGTTTACATTTGACTGAGGTAATCCAATTAACGCATTTGCAGTGTAAATTTTTGAAGCCTCTTTATCAAATTTGCCCTCTTTATCTTTAGGTATTGTTGTTGATATTTTTGAAGAAGCAAATGGATCTTTGGCAATAAGTACCGACGAAAAGAATTGACTTTTAAATGCAATCCATTGAACTTTAGTTCTTAACTCCTCTTCGCCATCTTCCTTCACTCCTAAATCGTCAACTTCATCTTTATAGTATTTATAATGAATTCCTGAGTAGGTGTGCTCAAAAGTTCGTCCTTTTTCTTGTGGCAAAATATCGGTTTTCCACTCAAGTTCCGCTGCACCTCTTTGAAAGGTCATTACATTCTGTAAATTGTTGGAAACAATAGAGAAGTCAACCATGTAGGAGTTTGGAGCTAGTGTGTAACGATACTCTAAACTACTTCCTTCACCAGCATTAAGGGTAAATGATTTTGTTTTTGAATCAACATCTTTTGCAACAAAAAAGAGGTCGGAGGTATTAAAAACTCTATTCTTATGTGTAAATGTGAAACCAAAAACGTTTTGATCTCCTTGGAAAAGAATTAGAGGTTTTTCGTCAAATGCTTTGTATTTCTTAAGCTCAACCGAGTAAACGCGTCCACCCTTGTTTGATAGAATTACTTTTACAACTTCGTTTTCAAGAGTTGTAAACTCTACGTTACCAGCAACACTGTTTGAAAATGATCCAAAACGCTCTTGAGTTTGAGTTGAATCTAATTGTGTTAACTGTTTGGCTGCTTTTTCAATCTCTTCAGCTCTTGCCTTTTCTGCAGCAATTTTATTGTATTCTACTAACTGTATCGAGTCTTGATATTTTCTTTGAGCAGCAATTTGCTCCTCGCTGGGTTTATTTACGTAATAAAACAAACCTATTATAACTACAATTAGGGATATCCCTATAATCGAATTTCTATCCATTTCTTGTTTTAAGTCCTTAGTTTATAATATTTTAAATGTGGTTATTTTAATTATTTGTTAATCGCTGCCTTGATGAATGCCATAAAAATTGGTTGAGGCTGAAGCACAGTGCTTCGATATTCAGGGTGAAACTGAACACCTACAAACCACTTGTGTGTTGGGATCTCAACAATCTCAACTAATCCTGTTTCAGGATTTTTTCCAACGGCTTTCATGCCAGCTTTTTCAAAGGCTTCCAAATAGTCATTGTTAAACTCGTAACGGTGACGATGACGCTCTTTAATAGGAGATACACGATTGTAAGCATCAAATATTTTCGAGGTTTTATCTAATTCACACTCATAAGCTCCCAAACGCATCGTGCCACCTTTTTCGGTTACATTTTTCTGATTTTCCATCAAATCGATAACTGGGTATGGTGTGGTTCTATCCATTTCACGCGAGTTGGCGTTGGTTAGGTTTAAAACATTGCGGGCATATTCAATAACTGCGCACTGCATTCCTAAGCAGATACCAAAGAATGGAACGTTGTTTTCGCGAGCATATCTTACGGCTTCAATTTTACCTTCAATACCACGATGTCCAAAACCTGGAGCAACCAAAATCCCATCCAAATCTTTTAATTTTTCGGCGGCATTAGATGAGTTAATCTTTTCAGAATGAATAAGTTGTATAGAGACTTTGTGGTCGTTGTAAGTAGCGGCATGTATTAATGCTTCAATGATAGATTTATAGGCGTCAGCTAACTCAACATATTTACCAACTAAACCAATTTTCACTACCTTTTTAGCCCCTTTTAGTTTGGCTAAAAACTCTTTCCATTCGCTCATGTCAGGTTGAATGTCGGTAGGTAATTGTAGCTTTTTAAGCACAATTTCATCAAGTCCCTCTTCCTGCATTTTTACAGGAACTTCGTAAATGGTTGATACATCGATACTTTGAATAACGGCTTTTGGATCAACGTTACAGAAGAGAGCTACTTTTTTGCGAAGGTCGCTCGATAGATCTTTCTCGGTTCGAAGTACCAAAATATCTGGCTGTACACCAATTTCTAACAATTGCTTTACAGAGTGTTGAGTCGGTTTTGTTTTTAACTCTCCCGATGCACTTAGATAAGGAACCAGCGTTAAGTGAATTACGATAGCTCTGTTTGAACCTAACTCCCATTTCATTTGACGAACGGCCTCGATGTATGGAAGTGACTCAATATCACCTACAGTACCACCAATTTCAGTAATAACCACATCAAATTTATGCTTATTTCCAAGCAGCTTGATGTTACGTTTGATCTCATCGGTAATATGAGGGATGATTTGTACTGTTTTTCCCAAATAGTCGCCTTTACGCTCTTTGTTAATTACGTTTTGGTAAATACGACCAGTTGTAACGTTATTATCTTGTGAGGTTGGAACGTTTAAGAAACGCTCATAATGACCTAAGTCTAAGTCGGTTTCTGCACCATCTTCGGTTACATAACACTCACCATGTTCGTATGGATTTAGTGTCCCTGGATCGATATTCAAATAGGGATCTAACTTCTGAATAGTTACGCTTAAACCTCTTGATTGTAAGAGCTTTGCTAATGATGCCGAAATAATACCTTTACCTAAAGAAGAGGCAACACCACCGGTTACAAAAATGTACTTGGTCTCAGTCACTTTATTGCTTTTTTATTAATACTTCGTTCAAAAAAATAAAGCAACAAATGTAGCTAATTTAATAGTCATTATATGCACCTCTTAAGGAATTTTAACGTGAATGTTAGTCAAAATTATTACGTTTGTTTTTATCTCTAAAATTGCTTTAAAACAACTTGTTACATATATTTTTTTAACTGTTATATTCTGATGGCATTTGATAAATGACTTAATGTCAATAATAGAGTGTGAGTTCAATTATTTATGGCTTCTTGGTTTAATCCCAGAAATTCAAAACTATACGTTAGAGATTTTTCTTAGATCGTACGCACGTTAATTAGCCGTTATTGTTTAACTGTTTATTATTAAGTCGGTTAGGTTTTAATCCCGAATTTATAAGAAGTTGCTAATTTAAAATTAAGTACTTATATTTGTACTTAATTAATTACATAAGAGGAAGGGTATGATAGCGGCAAATTTTTCAGAATTCAGAACTAATCTGAAAACATATTTAGACGACGTTGAAGACAATAATGAAACACTTATTGTTAAACGAAAAACTGGAAAAGGGGCAGTTGTGATTTCTTTAGATGAATATAATTCAATCATGGAGACTGTTCATTTACTGAGTTCAAAGTCAAATTCAAATTGGCTATACGAATCTATTAGTCAGATGAAAAATGGACAAACGATAAATGGAAAGTTGATTGAAGAATGATGAGAATTGTTTTTTCAAAGAATGCGTGGGAAGATTATATCTCTTGGCAAACAGAAGATAAAAAGAATCTCAAGAAAATCAATGAATTAATTAAGGATATAATGAGAACTCCTTATGAAGGAATTGGTAAGCCTGAACCTCTTAAATATGATTTGGCCGGTTTTTGGTCTAGAAGAATAGATTTAGAACACAGGCTAGTTTATCAAATTCAGGATAACGAAATATTGATTTATAGCTGTAGATTTCATTATGATTAAAACAAGAACACTCTATACGAAATAAAACTAATGGTGTTTGCTGTGCGTTGGTTTACCTAATATTAAAAGAGTCTATCTAAAGTGACACTTTAAATAGACTCTTTTATATTTTTATTTAAAAAACTAAGTTAGAGTAGCTTTTCTATCTCGTCTAGTTTTTCATTTAATAGAGCAATATTTCGTTTACCTGCATCAATTTTGTTGTTAATCTCTGCAATTAAGCCACTTGAACTTTTCGATTTTGAGAAGAATCCAATGTTGTTTTCAAGTGTAGCAATCTCGTTTTCTAAAGCTTTAAGTTTTGAAAGTATTTGATTACGTTCGAACATCAGCTTGTTGCCACCGCCTTTATTCTCGCCTTGCTTGATATTAGAAAGCTTGCTTTTGAAGTTTTCCATATTCTTTTCGCGATTGGCGTTAGCGCTTGTTTTAAGTATAGCGTTGAGAGCATCGTTAAACTCCTGACTTACTTTATCTTTCTCCTTAAATGGTACATGACCTATTTGTAACCATTGGGTTCTAAAAGCTCTAACTGCTTCAATGTTTTCATCTTTAGATGGTGCTAATTCATAGGCTGTTGCCGCTGCAATGAGCGCTTTTTTAGCTTCTAAGTTTTTAGCTTGTTCAGATCCAGACTCTTTCTTGATTTTTGCTTTCTCCTCAAAGAAAACATCACAAGCTGCTCTGAAACGGTTCCATAATAGATCTGACTGTTTTTTAGGCGTAGGACCAATGGTTTTCCACTCTTGCTGAAGTTTCACTAATTGATCAGAGGTGTTTTTCCAATCAGTTGAATTTTTTAGCGCTTCAGCTTTTTCACAAAGCTCTGTTTTTTTAGCTAGGTTCTCATGTTGAGCCTCTTTGTATTGAGCGTAAAACTGTCTTTTCTTATCGTAAAAACCATCACAAAGTGTTCTAAAACGTTCATAGATCTGAGCATTTTCAGATTTAGGTGCAAATCCAAATGTTTTCCATGCTTTTTGACACTCCAGTAACTCTTCGGTTTTACTATCCCACTCTTTAGGCGAGGTAGGTAAGGTTGCCGAGATCGCTTCTACTTTTTCGCAAAGCGCTTGTTTGCCCTCTAAATTGGCATTCAATTGCTCTTTTATTGAGTCGAAATAAGCATGATATTTTTGGTAAATTTCATCGCCTACTTGTTTAAATTTTTGCCATATCTCATCCTTGTTTTCTAAAGGAACAGGGCCAGCCTCTTTCCACTCGTTATGAAGCTGTTGCATCATTTTTTGAGCTTTTAAGATAGGAGTATCTTTTAAAAGCGCCTCGGTTTTTTCAATAATTCGAAGTTTAACCTCCAAGTTCTTTTTAAAATCAAGCTCTTTTAACTCTTTAGTTATTTTAGCTAGATCGTAAAATTGATCAATATAGTGCTGATAAGTATCCCACAAATCTTTGGCTTTTGCACTTGGAACAGCTCCAATTTCACGCCATTTTTGTTGCAATACTTTAAATTCGTTAAACTTATCGTTGTTAATCTCCTGTGAGTGTACGATCTCTTTTAACTCATCAATTATCTGACGTTTTGCTAAAAGGTTATCCTCTTTAATATGTTCTAATTTTTGACCATATTGGAATTTGCGATCGCGGTAGAGTTTGTAAAGATCGCGTAATTCAGCCTCTAACGGATCGGGAGCTGGGCTAAATTGCTCTTCACTCTCTTCGCTCTCTTTGTGAGCTGTTCTAAGGATTTCTAGCTCTTCGTCGCGCTTTTTGTAGAAGTGTTGCTTAATTGCCTCTACTTCATCTTTAATGGCAACGACGTGATATTTTTGAATTAGTTTTTTAAGTTGAGCAATAAGCTCAAATTTTGAAAGCGAATCGTAATCAAGGATCTCTTGTTTAGGGAGCGGCTCATGACCATCGTCGTCAACCTCATTTAATGAGTTTTCAATTACCGTTTCAGGATGATTTTCCTGATCATCTGTTAGATCCATTGCGCTGATAGGAGCACTACTGGTTGTTTCAGATGTGTTCGATTCATTTACCGTTTCCGACGCGTTAGTAGAGCTCAAATTCTCTTGTTCAAGAGATTTGCCAAGTTCGTTTGCTTCCATTGCTTATACATTACTATTTAAAAGTGTGGGTTTCAACCCATATAATATTAGTGTGCGAAGATAATAAGTTTCAACAATTAAACTTTTAATTGACTTAAAGAAATTGAGTGGAAGAGCTAAAATTGTATTAGGAGAGCTCTTTTTATAACCTTTCAAAAGAAAAAGCCTATTTTTGCCAAAAAATTCACCCAATGAGGATTGATATATTAACACTTTTCCCCGCATTTTTCGATGGACCTTTTAGCGAGTCGATACTAAAACGCGCGCAAGAGAATAAGATTGTAGAGATATTTACTCATAATATTCGTGATTACTCCACAAACAAACACAATAAGGTGGATGATTACCCTTATGGAGGCGGTGCTGGGATGGTGATGCAAATTGAACCTATTGCGTTACTTATTGATGAGTTAAAGAGTCAGAGAAACTACGATGCTATTATTTATACTTCGCCTGATGGGCAGACTCTTAATCAAAATCTCTCGAATGGAATCTCTACTTTTGAAAATATAATTATCCTTTGTGGTCATTATAAGGGTGTAGATCAGCGTGTTAGAGATTATTATGTTACAATGGAGATCTCTATTGGTGATTATGTGTTAACGGGTGGCGAATTGGCGGCCGCTGTAATTGTTGATTCAGTTGTTCGACTTTTACCAGGAGCAATATCGGACGAAACTTCGGCTCTTACTGATAGTTTTCAAGATGGATTACTTGCACCTCCAATCTACTCACGTCCGGCTGATTTTAGAGGAATGAAAGTGCCCGAAATATTGCTCTCTGGGCATCAAAAGAATATCGAGAACTGGTTATTAGATGAGCAATATAAGAAAACACAGTCTCGTCGTCCCGATCTTTTAAAATAAAATCTATCTCATACATATTGATTTATAAGCGCAAATAGAGCATGTCTTTTGCACTTTGGTTTGAGAGAATGGAGTGTCTGATATGTAAATCTCCTCAATTATCTCCATCACCTTTGCATCAAAGTAGCCTTTAACATTCTCATTTCCATTAGCATACGTAATTGTGGGGAATTGAGGAGTTTCTGAATCTATCTCTTCACCTTTTTTCGTCTTTGTAGTTACATATTCAAGCGTGATATCTTTATTGTTTTGACTCTGTTTGAAAAGCGATTTTACAGCAAACACAGCCGGCTGAATCGTCATTTTTGGTATGGATGGCTGATTTCCATATATCATACAGTAAAAAAGGGTTTGAAATACTGATTTGTTTTTTGAATCAAACTCATTATCAAATAGATCGGTTATCTTTTTTATTTTATGTTCGGCTTCACCAGTTTTGTAATCAATAATCTCAATCTTATTATCTTTTATATCAATTCGGTCGATGTGGCCGCTTAAAGTAATCTGCTTCTGATTTGAAAGGGTTGTTTTAAAAGAGTACTGCTGCTCGAGTGAATTTACTACAAACGGAACACGCTGTTTCTCTATTTGATACATACCATTCATGTACTTAGCCAAAACTTTGAATATTAGCTCTTTAAAACCAGTCTCTTCATTCAAAAGTTTATCAGTTTTTTGAATGTGCTCAAAAGCCTCGATAAGTACTTTATGACGTCTCTCCGAGCTCCAAATATGCTTTAAATCATCGGCTGTTATTACTTTATTTATTTCATTTGAATAGAGAAACTCTAATGCTTTATGAAAAATCTGACCCAAAATTCGGTTGTCAAACTCCTCGGTAACTTCATCTGCCTCTTTAAGTTTGAGAATGGAAGCAAAATAGTAACTCAATTTGCATTGAAGATACTTCTCGAGTTGGGTAGGAAATATTTTAAAATCTTCCGATTCTATAATGTTATTTAGTTGTTGCTTAACACTCTCATTTTTAGATATTAATATTGGCTCAACTGAAGTTGAATTTGGAGTTGTTTCAACACCTGTATAATGCTTGACATCTTGGGTGAAATGGTATTTGATTTGGTATAAAAAACGACTCATTTCGTTGGCTGATGAGGAATCTGAGTTGGCCGACGAGTAAACCAAATGCACTCTTTCAACTCTATTGAGAAGACGAAACAGATAATAGGCAAAAATGGAGTCGCGATGTTCAATGGTTGGAAGTCCAAACCCTTTTCGTAAGTTATAGAGAATAAAGCTGTTAGGACGTGATCCTTTGGGGAAGATATTCTCATTTAAACTCAATATTACCAGTTGCTTGAAGTCCAGTGCTCGCGTCTCCATAATACCCATTATTTGTAACCCATTTAACGGTTCACCTGCAAAAGGTACTGATAATCTTGAAGTTAATTTGTTGTAAATGCGTAACCATGTATTGTTGTCAAGCACAACGTTTCGTTCATGCAAAATGCTATTTATTCGAACAATTGTTTTGTAATGATGGTAGATAAACTCTTTGTCGAGTTTGGCGATCATCTCCTCGTTTGAATAGAGAAAATGGAGCAAATTTAATAGATAATCTGATAGTGGGAGCGACTCTCTGTTGAGGAGCAATGTGACGAAATCGATCGCTTTTTTTTGTTCTTCGGGGTTCGATGTAATCGACACAATTTCACTAATTAAAAAAGAGTCTTTAACTCGAATTATATTATGCTTAAGTATTTTATTTTTAATTGATTGTATAATGTTAATTGAGCTAAAACTTGAAAATATACTATGATCAAAAATTGGAAGTAAATTTTTGTAGTAATAGCTTATTTCATCCCCCTTTGAACTCCGATTTTTATTAAGTAAAACAACCTGATTAATGAGTGCTGTTATGGAGCTGTTTTTGATAGGATAGCCCATTGTTACGTTGATATCTTTGTAAATATCAAGATCAGGAATGGAGTAAAGTGTTGGTAAAAGGAGCGATTCATCGGCCAAAATAATGCCAATATCAATAGGGTCTATCAACTCATATTTTGCTTTGGCATCTTTATCTATCTCCTTCAAAACATGGTTAAAAACCTGCGTTTGGGTGGCACTACTAGCTACCGAAACGATGTTGAATTTCGCTTTTTTGTTATCATCAATAATTTCATTGTCAGAAGGTTGTGGTATTTGCCAGTCGAATGGGGGAGGGAAATTTTTGAGATTTTCAATAATGTATTTACCTCCAATGTTATTTGATTCAATCAGATAAGTGGAATAATCCCAAAAGAAATCAGCCTTCTTGAGGTTTTTGAGATAATCAAATAGCTTAATTTCACACTTGTTTAAGGCATTGAAGCCTATAAAGGCATATTTCTCGAATTTGAGATCTATACCCTCTTTTTGGGTTATCTTATCAACAATTTGGCGTTGTATTAGCCCCTCGTAGCCTAGTTTCTTATTAAGTAAATTGATTCGGAACTGCTTATAAAGTTTTGGTAGTTGTAAAAATAGGGTGTGAAACGATGAATTGTTATCAGAATTAGCCTGATTGCCTCTAAAGTTTTTCCAAAATTCGGCAATTGTTGCTTTTTGATCGTCAGAGAGATATGAATATTCATTATCGGTGAGTTCGCTTATGTCGCCAATATTGGTGAAGAGCGTTTTTGCATCAACTAAATATTTATCAATATCGTCGAAGTCACTTAATAGTGTCTCTCCAATTTGATAAAATGCATCAAACGTAATTTGTGCAGACATTATTGCGTTGTATAGATCATACAACTCAAACATTAACAAGAGATTATCAGCACTCTCAACTCCACTTAGCTCTTCGCAAAAGTGTTCAATTGAGATAATTTTTGGTAAAAAGATAGCTCCATCTTCCTCTTTAACGAGCTCAGCAAGATATTTTTGAAAAAATAAACCGGCTCTTCTGCCAGGAAAAACGAAACAAATTTTGTTTAATTTGGTTTTATAGTCTTGATGGTAATATTTCGCAATTGAGTTGAGGAATTGATCCATTTTCTTTTGAGTTGTTTATTGTTTTCAAATGTATTATTTTTTCGTTAAGTTTGATAAGCTAAAGCGGTTTAAAAAGAGAACAAACATTAATTTTTTTGAAGTGGAAGGGATCATTGAATAACTAAAATTTAATTCAGATATGGATAAGTTTTCTTTTGTTGGAAACAGTGAAATAGAGGCCATTGAAGCGCTTTATTTAAAGTATAAGTCAAATCCTGAGGATGTTGATGAGAGTTTTCGAAATTTCTTTAAGGGATTTGATTTTGCTCGCAAAAGTTACTCAATTGATGCTGCTGTGGGTGAGCAAGTTAACAAGGAGTTTCAGGTTATTAATCTTATTCAGGGTTACCGACAGCGAGGACATCTCTTTACAAAGACAAATCCAGTAAGGCAACGACGTAAATATTTCCCTACACTCGATATTGAGAATTTTGGTCTTGAGCAGGCAGATTTAGAGACTGTTTTTCAAGCAGGTAATGAAATTGGAATTGGTCCTGCCAAGCTTTCAGTTATTTTGGATCATCTACATGCTACCTATTGTGGCTCAGTAGCCGTTGAATACCTCTATATGCGCACGCCTGAACTTGTTACGTGGTTAAGAACACGTATGGAGAGTGTCAAAAATACCATGGTTATTTCCAATGATAGAAAACTTCATATTTACGAAAAATTAGTACAAGCGGCAGGTTTTGAGTCGTTTATTCATCGCAAATTTGTGGGGCAAAAACGATTTTCTCTCGAAGGATCTGAGGTTATTATTCCTGGTCTTGATGCCCTAATTAAAAAAGGCTCAGAGCTTGGAGTGGAGGAGTTTGTTTTTGGAATGGCGCATCGTGGGCGATTAAATGTGCTCACTAATACTCTTGAAAAGCCTTATCGTAATATTTTTAAGGAGTTTGTAGGTGGTGAATATGAAGATGGAATCTCCTTAGGCGATGTTAAGTATCACCTTGGTTACAATAATAAAATTGTATTAGAGAGCGGCAAAAGTGTTAAGTTACACTTGGCTCCAAATCCTTCGCATCTAGAGACGGTAATGCCTGTTATTGAGGGTATTGCAAAGTCTAAATTAAACAAAAAATATAATAACGATTTTACTAAAGTTCTTCCAATCGTAATTCATGGTGATGCTGCGATTGCAGCTCAAGGTGTGGTTTACGAAGTGGTTCAAATGGCTCAGTTGCCTGGATATAAAACAGGTGGAACTTTACATATTGTAATTAACAATCAGGTAGGTTTTACAACAAACTATCTAGAGGCTCGTTCAAGTACCTATTGTACTGATATTGCAAAGGTTACGCGTTCTCCGGTTTTTCATGTTAATGGTGATGATGCCGAAGCGATGATCTATACATTAGAGTTGGCCATGGAGTACCGTCAACGTTTCGAGTCGGATGTTTTCATTGATATTTTGTCATATCGCAAACATGGTCATAATGAGGGAGATGAACCTCGTTTTACCCAGCCAACACTCTATAAGATTATATCTAGTCATCCAAATCCTCGAGATATTTATGGACAAAGGTTAATTAAAGAGGGGGTTGCAACTGCTGAAATGCTCGCTGCTATTCAAGAGGGATTTGAAAATAAACTAGAAGAGGAACTTTTAGCTTCTACTAAAATAGATAAGGTCTATATACAGCGCTTTTTGAATGAGGTATGGAGTAACTACAAATACGCCGAGGCTAGCGATGTTTTAAAGAGGGTCGATACTACTTTTCCTAAAGATAAACTGCTTTACTTGGCAGAACGAGTTAATCATTTGCCTGAAGATAAGAGCTTTATTAATAAAGTTTACAAAATTATTGAAGATCGTAAACATCTAATTGCGTCAGATAAAGTGGATTGGGCAATGGCCGAGTTATTAGCTTACGCTTCTCTACTTACATCGGGTGTTCCTGTTCGTTTAAGCGGTCAGGATGCCGAACGCGGTACATTTGCTCATCGTCATGCTGCATTTACAGTTGAAGATCTTGATGAGAAGGTAAAACCATTGCAAAATTTAGATTCTAATCAGGCTAAATTTGAGGTAATTAACTCACTTTTATCTGAATATGGTGTATTAGGATTTGAGTATGGATATGCTCTAGCAACGCCATTTGGATTAACCATTTGGGAAGCGCAGTTTGGTGATTTTTCTAACGTAGCGCAGGTGATCTTTGATCAATATATCTGCAGTGCCGAAGAAAAGTGGGGGTTGATGAATGGTTTAGTTATGTTATTGCCTCATGGATTTGAAGGGCAGGGACCAGAGCATTCGAGTGCACGCATGGAGCGTTACTTAAGTTCAGCTGTTCGTAACAATATTCAAGTTGTAAACATTACTACACCGGCTAATTATTTCCATCTTTTACGTCGTCAGGTTTTACGTGATTTCAGATTGCCTTTAATTGTTTTTTCACCTAAGAGTATGCTTCGTCATCCTTTATGTATTTCTTCAGTTGATGAGCTATCAAGCGGTCATTTCCAAGAGGTTATCGATGATCATGATGTTGAGGTTGAAAATGTAAAACGCGTAGTGCTTTGTACAGGAAAAATCTATTACGACTTGTTAAAACGTAAAACAGAGCTCGATGCAAAGGATATTGCGTTGGTTCGTGTTGAGCAGTTACATCCGTTTCCTAAGCCTGCGCTTGATGCTATTTTTAACAAATATAAAAATAGCCTTTTACATTTGTGGGTTCAAGAAGAGCCCAAAAATATGGGCGCATGGTATTACATGCAAAAAGAGGCTCCTGAGTACAATTTAGTTCCAGTAGCCCGTCTTTCGAGCGCAAGTCCAGCCACAGGATTAGCAGGTCTTCATAATATTGGTCAAACCGAGATTATTGATAAGGTGTTTAAACCTTGTCATTGCGATTTGCAGTTGAAGTATTGCGGTTTAAAGTGCGTTGAGGGAAAGAGTCATGAAGAGGTTTTGAAAACGCATCGCAATATTGGTAAATCCACACGTTTTTCAATTTAATATTAGATCGCTTAAATATATAAAGATATGATTGTTGAGATAAAAGTGCCAACTCCTGGTGAGTCAATCAATGAAGTCGAAATAGTTGCTTGGAGCATTAAAGATGGCGATATTGTACAAAAAAATCAAGAATTAGCTGAAATCGAGTCAGATAAGGCCTCGTTAGCTATTGTAGCAACCGAAGCTGGTAAAATAAATATACTTATTCCAGCAGGTAGTGGTGTCAAAGTTAATTCGGTGGCGTGTACTATTGACACTTCATTTGCAGCGGCATCAAAACCAGAAGCAAAAGTTCCTCCAACAGTTGTTGAAGATAAGAAAGTAGTTGTAGCTGAACCTAAAGTTGAGACTAAGGTTACTTCAAAGGAGTTTGAAAATGTGAAAATATCGCCTGTTGCAAAGGCAGTGATGGATGAACAAAAACTCTCCGTCGAAGATGTAATAAATGGATTGAAACGCCTTTCAAAAGAGGATGTAGAGGCTGTAATAGCTTCAAAAAGTGCGGTTACAAAACCAGTTGTTGAACCTCGAAGTGAAGCACGACAAAAGATGTCTCAATTACGAAAAAAGTTGGCATCAAGACTCGTAGCAGTTAAGAATGAGACAGCTATGCTAACCACATTTAATGAAGTTGATGTTACAAAAATAAAAGAGATAAGAGCTCGATATGGAGCAGAATTTGAGAAAAAATATGGCACCAAACTCGGATTTATGTCCTTTTTTATCAAAGCGTCGGCAGTTGCGTTAACAAAGTTTCCTGTTGTTAATTCAATGGTTGATGGAGATGAGATAATTACGCCTAATTATGTAGATATTGCTGTAGCTGTGCAAACTCCTAAGGGGCTCATGGTTCCCGTAATTCGTGATGTTGCACATCTTTCTCTTGGTCAGATTGAGGTTGAGCTTAAAAATTTGGCAATTAAAGCTCGTGAGGGTAAATTGTCGCTTGCAGAGATGACTGGCGGTACATTTACGGTTACTAATGGGGGTGTTTTTGGATCTATGCTCTCAACACCAATTATTAACCCTCCACAATCGGCGATCTTGGGTATGCATAATATTGTTGATAGGGCAGTTGTGGTAGATGGTCAGGTGGTTGTTCGCCCAATTATGTATTTAGCTCTTTCTTACGACCATCGAATCATTGATGGAAAAGATTCGGTTGGTTCTTTGGTGAAGATTAAAGAGTTACTTGAAAATCCTATAAATCTTCTTCTTGAAGGTGAAGATCCTAATAAGTTATTGCTTGAGTTATAGTCGCAATTAATAAATCAAAAACACCGCTTAGGAGCTTGAGTCTAAGCGGTGTTTTTGTTTTATATCTAATTGATATACTTTATCTTATCTAATTCTATTTAAAGATTTTATTAGCTTTTCATCTTTATTAATATTGATGTATGCTAATATGAGTGAAATCGCAGAAATTAGAGGGAATATTAGAAATATGGAGTAGTGAGTTTTAAAGTCAATAAATTCCCTCGCAAAGTTGGTGATTGCAAATGTCCATCCAAACGTAAACAAATTAATAACAATAGATGCTAGAGTTAATTTCATCTGTAGTTTTCGCTTTTTGAAGCAAAAAATGGTATAAAGAGGAATTATAATAGAAAGGGTAATTAATAGAGTGTAGATGTTGTTTTCTAAGATCGCGGCCTCGGCCCAATCAAGCGAATTAAACACTCCTCTCATTTTAAGAACATAAATCCCTGTTTTAGTAACATAATCGGCAATATTAACGTAAGTAAGGGTACTACTAACGATGACTGCAAGTGCTAAGTAGATTGTTTGAATACGTTGAATCATGTTGTGTTTTTTTTGTCAAAAATAGTGAGAAAATAGAATAATAATCAAGCATATTCGTTTAAATTTACAATAAAAGTTCAACTTATTAATTTTTAATCGTTTAATATAGAATAATGGCATCGATATTAAATTCCGAATTGATTATAAATGAGGATGGTTCAGTGTTTCATCTACATTTAAAGCCTGGTCAGGTTGGTGGTAATGTGATTCTCGTAGGTGATCCGGGACGAGTAAAGGCTATTTCGGCTTATTTTGAAAAGATTGAAGTAGAAGCTCAAAATAGGGAGTTTATTTCGTGCACTGGTACAATTAAAGGAAAGCGGGTTACAGTTATCTCTACAGGAATTGGTACCGATAATATCGATATCGTGTTAAATGAACTTGATGCACTAGTAAATATCGATTTTACAACGCGTGAAGTGAAATCAAAGCTCACAAGTCTGAATATTGTTCGCATTGGAACTTCGGGATCGTTGCAAAAAGATTTGCCCGTGAATTCTTGGCTTTTAACTCACAAGAGTATTGGTTTTGATGGCCTTCTCAATTTTTATGGGGGTAGAAATGGCATAAGCGATTTGGCGTTTGAAGACTCCTTTAAGAAGTCGCTTAGTTGGAATTCGCAATTAACTTCACCCTATGTTTGCAATGCATCAGAAGAGCTAATAAATCGCTTATCTTCCGATTTGGTGGTAGCTGGTGTAACAATATCGGCGCCAGGTTTTTATGGTCCTCAAGGACGTGTTTTGCGTTTGCCTATTCAAGATTCTGAAATTAACGATAAGATAAGTGTTTTTAGGTATGATCACTGGCGAATTACTAACTACGAAATGGAGTGCTCGGCAATTTATGGATTATCTAAACTGTTAGGCCATAATGCTGCTACCATCTGTTTAATTATTGCAAATCGCATGGCTGGCACTTTTAGTAGTAATTATCCTGCCGAAATGGAGAAATTAATTAAATATACGCTTGACAAATTGATTAAATAATAGTTTATTTGTTTTATGAGTAAAGCAGCTCTTATATCACTTCTTGAAGAGACCGATTCTGAAATTTTCAGATCGGTTGAGGCTGAGTTTCTTGTGATTGGCATTGAGGCTATACCTTTGTTAGAGAAGAAGTGGGAAGAGATTGATAATGAGATGATTCAAACAAGAATTGTCAATCTCATTCACAAGATTCAATTTAATAGTGTAAAATCGCAATTAAAGTTTTGGGCATCCGAAGGTGGTTCAGACCTCTTTTTCGGAGCTTTCTTAGTGGCTAAATATCATTTTCCAAACCTATCTTATAATTTGCTTAACGAGATGATGAACATCATTAGGCGAGATATCTGGTTTGAGATTAATGACCAGCAATCAACGCTAGAAAAAATCAGAGCGTTTAATCGTATCTTTTTCGGACAATATCGATTCCAACGCCATACAACCGATTTTTTCCACATTAATAATTGCTTGATTAACTCTGTAATTGAATCTAAACGTGGAAATGATATCTCGTTGTCGATATTGTATATGGTTTTGTGTCAACGACTTGGACTGCCTGTTTATGGCGTAAATCTCCCTATGAATTTCATCTTGGCCTTTATGAATATGCAAACTGGGCCAATTACCATTAAAAATAATCCTAAGAATATTTCTAATATTGATTTGTCCAAAACCGACGTTCTCTTTTACATCAATCCGTTAATTGATGGTGTTGTATTGAGTAAGAGGGATATTGATAATTTTTTGGCAGATCAAAATCTTGAATATAACTCAAATTACTATAGGCCTACCACTAATATTCAGATTATCAATGTTTTATTGAGTAATCTTGAGTCGTGTTACGATTTAGATAATAGTATTGCCAATGTCAATGAGATACACGAATTATCAAAACTGTTAATCTAAGTTTATATATGCTATTATCTCTGGAACCCAAAAATATTTGGGATTTTTTTTGCCAAATCAGTGCTATTCCACGACCATCAAAACATGAAGAAAAAATTATCGCATTTTTGGTCGATTTTGCAACAAAGAGAGGATTGCAATATAAAATTGATAAAATTGGAAATGTTGTTATTTTAAAGGAGGCAACATCTTCATTGTTAAGTGGTAAAACTATAATTTTGCAATCTCATATAGACATGGTTTGTGAAAAATTACCCTCATCAAATCATGATTTTTTTAAAGATCCAATTATCCCTTTTTTTGAAGATGGATGGGTAAAGGCATCTGGCACTACACTTGGTGCCGATAACGGTATTGGAATCGCTGCAGCTTTAGCAGTTCTCGATTCAAACGATTTAACACATTGTAATATTGAGGCACTCTTTACTGTGGATGAAGAGACAGGGCTTAGTGGTGTTATGGCTTTAGAACCGGATTTTGTAAAAGGTTCGATGTTACTAAACCTCGATTCTGAAGACGATGGGGAGTTTTATGTTGGGTGTGCAGGAGGAATAGATACTGTTGGTTCTTTAAGCTTTGAATGTGAAGATGTTAGTGCTGATTTGTTCCCATTTCAATTAACCATTTCAAACTTAAATGGTGGGCATTCGGGGGATGATATAGGTAAGGGGTATCACTCTGCTAATGTTATTTTAGCCAAATTTCTTGCACATTTCAATACTGTTTTCCCAATTCAAATTGCGGAAATTGAGGGCGGTAACTTGAGAAATGCAATCGCTCGAGATGCAAAGATCATATTTTTAACTTCAAAAAAATTTAAAGAGAGTGTAAGAGTAGAATTTAACTGCTTTTTAGCTGAAATAGAGAATGATATTAAGTTATTTGATCCCTTATGCGACATTACGTTTGGAAGTGTGCATTCGCCTTTAAAAACATTTACTGTTGATGCTTCGAGGCGATTAATTGATGTGATGATTGGTATGCCACATGGAGTTATAAAGTGGAGTGAGCGAATCGAAGGACTTGTGCAAACATCAACAAACTTTGCCTCCATAAAACAACACAATAATCTTATCGAAATAACTACAAGTCAAAGAAGTTCGTCTAAAATAGAGAAAAACGAGATCGCTGATAAAGTCTCAGCACTTTTTGTTAAAAATGGATTTTCATTTGCTCATGAAAATGAGTATCCAGGGTGGGAGAGTGCTCATGATAGTGAACTTATCACTAGAGCGAAAGCCTCCTATTTGTCGACTTTTGGCGAATATCCAAAAATTAAGGAGATTCATGCAGGATTAGAGTGTGGAATTCTTTCGGAGCGATATCCTCATCTCGAAATTATTTCATTTGGTCCCTCCATTCGTGGAGCTCATTCGCCGTCGGAAAAAATCGAAGTAAATGCTGTAGAGCGTTTCTGGTTACTTTTGATCAAACTTCTTCACGATCTCTCGTAAACTATTTAACTAACGTGACTGTTTCAAACGCAATTTTCTTGCGATTTTTAACCTCAGCGATTAAATCGTTCTTTGATGAGCATTGCGAACAGCCACCCCCACAACTTGCTTTAGATTTTGGAGAAATGAATTCGCTGTATAACTTATATAGCGTATAAGCTACTGCGCCACTAATAATGATATAGGTAATTATCTCTTGCATATCCTATTAATTATGTATAGTAGTTTGTGTTTGAAAATTAACTCTATTAATATTAAACAATAAATAGACAAAATAGTTTTTATGCTTTTGTTGTTTATTTTAGCCAGAATGAATCAAAATAAAATGAAACTGTTTTTACTCATAAAATTTCGACGATTAATAGGCTTTTTAACAAACTAAAATTAGACTATTTTATTTACTGATGCAATCCCCAATAATGGTGATTTTTTATCGAAAGAGTAGGTGGTGTAATTGTAAAATTCAAAGTCCCTTAATTGATTGTTTTTTAATGGATTCAATTTTTAAACTTGTTATAATGCGAAGATCATCGGCACACAATTTTACACCTATTTAATGATGTATTAAATTCTACATTCGCTTATATTTTTGTTTTAAAATATAAGCGAATGTAGTAGTTTTATTAAATTAATAATAGACTTCGCGTGTTTTTGTGTGTTTTTTATTTACAAATTGAAAATTGAGATAGATTAATTTATTTTCAAATTAGAAGCGAATTTTGATCTTATTTTTCTCGTATAGGTTCATATTTTTTGTATCTTATCTTACTCAAATATTAACAGCATAAATCGCTATGATGATCTCCACACTAGACTACATTAACTTCTTAGGAGGGCTTGCGCTTTTCCTTTTTAGTATGGAGTTTTTGGGTGGAGGTATGAAAAAACTCTCAAGTGGTCAGCTGAAATTATTTCTTAATTTGGTGACTAAAAATAGGGTTGGAGGTCTTCTTTTTGGTTTCTTTTTTACGCTGCTGTTTCAAAGTAGTTCTGCCGCAACAGTCGTGTTGGTGGGGTTCATCAATTCTGGAATTCTAACTCTATATCAAACACTCCCTGTTTTGCTAGGCTCAGGTGTTGGAACAACAGTTGCAGCACAACTCATATCTCTAAAATTATCCGATTATTCATTGGCGCTTGTTGCTTTAGGTGTTATCCCATTTTTATTAACTAAGGGGCGTTATCAAGCTGTAGGTAAGGTGTTTATATCTATTGGGCTCATTTTTTTTAGTATAAATATTATGACTGCCTCATTTATGAAATTTCGCGAATTACAGGTAGTTGTCGACATAACCTCATATTTGAATTTGCCTCTAATAGGTTTTTTGTTTGGATTAATTGTAACCGCTACAATACATAGTTCTGCCGGTTTTATTGGGCTACTCATCGTTTTCGGAAGTAGTGGCTTAATTACTTTTACCCAAACGTTGCCCATGATTATTGGAGCAAATATTGGTACTACGGCCACCGCTCACTTTGCTGCCATCAATGCCGACAGAGATGCGAAGATTATGGCAAATTTCAATACACTTTTTCGTGTTCTAACAGCTTTTGTTCTTTTTTTCTTTATCGATTTTTGGGAAACAGTAACGCTATATATCTCTAGAAATCAGAGTGATTTGTCGAGATTAGTGGCCAATGCTCATACGCTTTTTAATCTTTTCATGGTTTTTCTTCTTTTTCCGCTATTAACACCTATCGTTCATTTTTCTAGATATCTATGGAGAGCAAGCACCCCAAAACCAATTGAACGTCTTAAGTATTTGAATGATGAAATCCTTGAAACACCCGAATACTTTATTCCATTATTGAAAAAAGAGGTAAATATTTTGTTTGATGAAACAAATAAAATGCTAAACAAGTCCTTTGATTTGTTTTCGAATAAAGATGAGAGAATATTTAAATACATACAAAAAAAAGAGGATAAAATTGATCTTTATAAAGAGGAGTTATCAAGGGTTATATTAAAAGTAAATACACGCGGGAATTCAAATCAAAGCTCCCGAGAGATCTTTATCTATCTGCATGTTATTAATGAGCTAGAGCAAATTTCTGATATTATTTCGGTCAATGTAGTGAAATTAGCAAAAAAATGGCACGCTAATGATATCTCATTTTCTGAACAAGGTGCAGTAGAGCTGAAGGAATATCATGATTTTTGTACTTCCAATCTTGTAGCAGCTCAACAAATGTTTCTTGCATTTCCTCAAAAGACCAAGAAATTCTCGATAAATCGGAAATCAATGCGTATGTTCGAAAATTATGGCTACAATCTCGAGGTGAACCATTATAAACGACTTATATCCGAAAATATTAATACCCAAGAGAGTAGTGAAGTTCACGTTGAGCTCCTTAATCAGTATCGAATTATTAACGGACGAATTATTGGATTAACCCGACTTTTGTCGCATTATAATAAAAATAATAGCTCCCTTTTCTTTTAAAAACCCAACTAAAAACTCTATATTTGACCAGAATTTATCTCATTTATGGAATATATAGTTTCAGCCCGAAAGTTTCGTCCAAATACCTTTAAATCAGTTGTTGGGCAGCTTAATATAACTACTACACTAAAAAATGCAATTAAAAATAAGCAGTTAGCTCATGCTTACCTGTTTTGCGGTCCGCGTGGAGTTGGTAAGACTACGTGTGCTCGAATATTTGCAAAAACAATTAACTGTTTTTCTGTTTCCGATGATTTTGAGGCTTGTGGTGAATGTGAATCATGCAAAGCTTTTGATGAGAATAGATCTTACAACATTCATGAGCTTGATGCAGCCTCTAATAATTCGGTAGACGATATCAAAAGTTTGATTGATAAAGTTCGCATACCCCCTCAAATTGGGCACTACAGCGTTTATATCATCGATGAGGTTCATATGTTATCTCAAGCAGCTTTTAACGCTTTTCTTAAAACGCTCGAAGAACCTCCAAAACATGCCGTTTTTATTTTGGCTACAACCGAGAAACATAAAATCATACCGACAATTCTCTCTCGTTGCCAAATTTATGACTTTAGTCGAATTACTATTAAAGACGGTGTTGAGCATTTAAAATATGTAGCTTCTGCAAAAGGGATTGATTATGAGGAAGATGGATTAGCTGTAATTGCTCAAAAAGCTGATGGAGCGATGAGAGATGCGCTCTCTATTTTTGATCAGATTGTTTCGTTTTCTGGTAATAAAATCACCTATCAAGGGGTTATTGCCAATTTAAATGTATTGGATTACGATTACTACTTTCAGATTACTGATGCATTTTTAGCTTCTGATTATATAAAATCACTACTTATTTTTGATAAAATATTGAAAAATGGATTTGATGGACACCATTTTATAACAGGATTGGCTAGTCATTTCCGTGATTTATTAGTGTGTAAAGATGAAGGAACTGCTCAGCTTTTTGAAGTAGGTGATACAATAAAAGCGAAGTATGATGCTCAGTGTCAGCTTTGTAGTGTAGATTTCTTATTTGATGCGTTAAAAATCACAACCGATTGTGATTTGAATTTTAAGAATGCAAAAGAGAAACGACTACACGTAGAGTTTGCTCTAATGGGGTTATGCCGTATTCTTATTGAAAAAAAAAAGTAGTAACTAACGGAAATCAGACCACTGAATTTCATAGTTTTGTACCTAGAAAGGGTTCAGTTTCAACTAATTCGGCATCGGAATCAACCCAACAAGCAGAGAAACCTGTCACTGAAATTAAGATTCCAAACATCATCAATACAGAGCCTAAGATAGAGCGTAAAATAGAGACTTTTTCTATTAAAAACGCGTTAAAGGGTGTTCCTAAAAGTAATAATACTCAAGTTCCAGATTCAGATATTGAAGAGTCTCTTGATGATGAACTGATTGTAGATCAGGAGTTTATTGAGTCATCGGACGTCAAGTCTAGACCTCTGACTCTCGAAAATTTAAAATATTTCTTAACCCAATTTGCTAAACGTTTCGAGCAAAAAGATATTAGACTTTTCAATATATTATCAACAGGAATTGTTGAGATTAAAAATGGAAGCGAAGTACATTTGGGTGTTTATAATTCTCTTCAAATAGATGAACTTGAACGTATTAAATTCTCGTTAACAGGTTATCTTGCAAATAATCTTGAAGATAGGAGTATCACAATTTCTCCTTATATTATTCAAAGTGAAGATATTCAAAAGCCGTTATCGTCCAACGACAAGTTTGATTTAATGGTCAAAAAAAATGAGAATTTAAGAGCGTTAAAACAACGTTTAAATCTTGATTTTGATTAAATTAGTTGAACATTATTTCTAAATCAATGTTTAGCTTTAAATTGAAAATAGTAAAATTAGATAAATTATGGCAAAAATTAAGGTTCACAATCCAATCGTTGAGCTTGATGGCGACGAGATGACTCGTGTTATTTGGAAATTGATCAAGGATAAACTGATTCTTCCATATTTAGATCTTGATATCAAATATTTTGATCTAGGAATGGAGAACAGAGATTTAACCAACGATCAGGTTACAATCGATTCTGCAAATGCAATTAAAAAGTATAATGTAGGTATCAAGTGTGCTACCATAACCCCTGATGAACAGCGAGTTGAAGAGTTCAAACTCAAGCAAATGTGGAAATCTCCAAACGGGACAATCCGTAATATTTTGGATGGAACTGTATTTCGTGAACCTATATTAATTAAAAATGTTCCTAGATTAGTTCCCGGTTGGGAATATCCTATCTGTATTGGTCGTCATGCTTTTGGAGATCAGTATAGAGCCACCGATTTTGTAACTAAAGGAAAGGGTAAGCTTACTATTACATTTACTCCTGAGGATGGATCAGAACCACAATCATTTGATGTGTATGATTTTAAAGGAGATGGCGTTGCACTTGCAATGTATAATACCGATGAATCAATCAAGGGATTTGCGCATGCCTGTTTTAATCAGGCAATTAGCAAAAAATGGCCGCTCTATTTGTCCACTAAAAACACCATCCTAAAGAAGTACGATGGTCGTTTTAAAGATATTTTTCAAGAGATCTATGAACGTGATTACAAATCTAAGTTTGAAGCTATTGGAATTACATACGAGCATAGACTTATTGATGATATGGTTGCCGCTGCGTTAAAGTGGAATGGAAATTTCGTTTGGGCATGTAAAAACTATGATGGAGATGTTCAGTCAGATACGTTAGCGCAAGGATTTGGTTCATTAGGATTAATGACCTCAACTCTTGTAACACCTGATGGTAAAACGATGGAAGCAGAGGCTGCTCACGGAACGGTTACACGTCACTACAGAATGCATCAAGCAGGAAAACCAACTTCTACAAATCCTATCGCGTCAATTTTTGCTTGGACAAGGGGTCTTGAATTTAGAGGTAAACTAGATAATAATAAAGAATTAATCGAGTTTTGCCAGAAACTAGAAGCTGTTTGCATCGAAACAGTTGAAGAGGGTAAAATGACTAAAGATTTAGCATTAACCATTTACGGTAAAGATCTAAACGAATCACATTATTTAACGACTGAAGCATTTTTGGATGCGTTGGATGAAAATTTAAAAAAGAAGAAATAACTGAATAATTAACTGAAGGAATTTTTAATACAAAAAGGGAGGCTTGATGAGTCTCTCTTTTTTTTGCACATTTTCTATTTAACAATAAGTAACTTCATTTAAGTGCGGTTATTCTAAACACATTTACTTGGTGTGGAAAATATTGGAAATCATTATATTTCCCCAAAAACGATAATATTTCTTAAGAGTGATTTAAATCCATAATCAAATTAAAAAATAATGATTCACCTAATTTAAATATATGACATTATTGAGTTTTGAAACGCATATTATTATTAACGATGAAAATATTTATAAAAAAAGGAAAAGAGTGGGGTAGAAGTAGTTGATTTTTTGTAAAATCAACCCAACACATTTGTAAATCACAAATGTGAATAAATTAATTGTATTATTTTGATTAATTAACCCATATATAGACTTGTAATATTAAAGATTACTGTTAATTTTTAGAATATTAATAGATGCAAATTACACTAAATTAGATCTTTATTATATTTATATGAAGTAATACTTTAATTATTATTGATTTATAATGTAAAATATTCACGAATTGCTAATATTTACTTCCGATAATTATATTTATTTAGCTTAAAATCAATACTTTAACTTTCTTTATATAATGTTTATATATAATAAAATATTATAATCAACTGATTTACAAATCTTTAATGCTGTAATTTATTCATAATCGACTATTATTCGATAGAAATATAAAGATATCCCGCGTATTTGAATATACATTTGTAATTATTGATTATCTTTGGATGTAAAATTCTTAGTTTTACATTTGTATATCAAGAGTCTTTATATGAAAGAGAGAATTGCAATTATAATGGATCGTGAAAACTTAAGCCCTACCAAATTGGCTGAGATTCTTAAAATCCAACCGTCTAATGTCTCACATCTCCTTTCTGGACGAAATAAGCCTAGTTTTGAGCTCATGGGTAAGGTATTTGAGGCTTTTCCACATATTTCTGCCGATTGGTTCATTACAGGTAAAGGAGAGTACTTAAAATTAAATACCGTAAATAGTTCACCTAGTAAACCTCAGTCGTTATTTAATGAAAATTCGTTTGTTATATCTGTAAACAACACGAAACCTACTGAACCTACTGATAATACAAACATTGTAGAACCCGCCCCGCGAGAGCTCCCCAAAGAGATTGAAATTCCACAACTACTTATCTCTAAAGCCAGTAGAGTAATCATTTTTTACGATGATAACTCATTTGAAGAGTTCATTCCTCGTAAAAGATAGATTATTATTGCGATTTGATTTTTTTTACGAGATAGCCGTATTATATTCGTCTTATCTAATATAAATTTCATGAGAGAGTTGTTTTTTGTTGTAATTTTTCTGTTTACGATTGTAATTAAATCTAATAGTGTTGGATTTACAAATGTCACTTTGTCGGATTTTGCTAAGATTACAATTGTAACTTGCGGTCCAGGTTCGGATTTGTATTCACTTTTTGGCCATTCGGCCATTCGTGTAACAGATCAGGCCAATAAAATTGATCTTGTATTTAATTATGGGACATTTGATTTTTCAGCGCCTAATTTTTACACGAAATTTGCTAAAGGAGAGCTCGATTATTGTTTATCTGCTTATGCTTATAGATACTTCCCTATAAGCTATATTGAAGAGAATAGATGGATTGATGAACAGCTCTTAAATATTGATAATATATCGGCAAATAACTTATTTAAAGCCTTATTAATCAATGCACAAGAATCAAATAGATTTTATAGATATGATTTCTTCTTTGATAATTGTGCAACACGAATTAGAGATATTTTGGTTCGCAACATTCCACAACTAGATCTACCAAGTGATTCTTTAACGTCAAATTTATCTTTTAGAGATCAGATGAATCATTATCTAACTCCGCATCCCTGGACGAGAGTTGGATTGAATCTTGCACTTGGATCTAAATGTGATAGTAAAATGAGTAATTGGAGTTTTACTTATTTGCCTGATAATTTGAGCACCTTTTTATCAAATAGTTATATTAAACATAATAATGGGCGCTTGTTTCGAGTAAATTTAGTCTCTTCGAAGAGTCGAACAGTAAATTCTTATGATAATGTAAATTCAGATTTTCAGATTGGACCTATATTGCTGATTATTATACTTTTAATGTTCTCTATTTTAACATTTTTCTATTCGATAAATATCAAGGTTGTTAGTGCTATTGATGGTGTATTGTTTTTTGGAGTTGGAATCCTAGGAAGTATTGTATATTTTTTATCATTTTATTCGAGTCATCTGATTTGCAGCTCAAACTTTAATACTCTACTGATTTCACCTTTCTACTTTATTTTATTGATTCCCAATTTTGCTTCTTGGGTAAAATATATCAAAACAGTTCTCTCATATATTTTAATAATAGGACTGTTCTTATTTGTCTTAGTTGGCATTATTGGTGTACAAACATTTACAGTTGAGGCCTATTTGCTTGCACTGCTTTTAAGTACTAGAATATTTTCACAAATACCATCTGTTCTCGGTAAAATTGGTTTAAAATCAATTTAAAAGATTCCTTTTTGAATACTTTTTGATAGTAATTCATAGATGAGTTTGTAGTCTGGATTATCTTTCAATGCTTCAATATGTTTTTGAATAACAGTTTGATCTCCACGAGATGCTGGTCCAGTTTGAGCTAAATGTGGTTCTATGTGCTTAATCTTTTCTGTAGTCTCATCAATTAATGGCAATAGGAGCTCAAATGAGAGGTTTTTTTCCTTTAAAAAGGCGTTAGCAATGGAGTAGAAGTGGTTTACGAAATTGCTGGCAAAAATAGCCGCGATATGAAGCTGTTTTCTTTGATCATAGGTCGTGGTCATTACTTTTGATGATAGATCAGAACCTACTTGTTTTAAAAGGTGAGTAACTTCTGCATCTGATCCTTCGATTAGAAGTTGAACTTCTTTAAAATTAATAGCTTTATCTTTTGTCAACGTTTGAAAAGGGTAGAGTACACCATATTTTTTAAAACGCTTTAACGATTCAAATCCCGTGCTTCCGGAGGTGTGCACAACAATACCATCAACTAAAGGCATTGATTTACAAACGTCATCAATGGAATCATCGTTTACTGCTATAATGTATAGTTGAGACGAAGTGTTTATTTTATATATATTAATAATGCCATTCGCACTAAATCGGGTAGCTAAATCAGTAACTTTTTCGGGAGTACGACCAACAATTTCCAAAATATTGTAACCCGATTCAAATAGAGACTTACCCAAATGTGCTGCAACATTACCAGCACCAATAATCGTTACATTCTGTATCATACCAATTAGTTTAGATTACTATAACTTCACGTTCTAACATTATATCAAACTGATTCTTCACCGAATCACTAATTTCAATTGCAAGTGCTAAAATTTCTTTACCAGAAGCATTCCCATAGTTGACCAATACTAATGGTTGGGTAGTATGCACGCCCGCATCATCTCTCCTAAAACCTTTCCAACCACATTTGTCTATTAACCATGCTGCTGGCACTTTTACTTCTGAGTCAGATATTTTATAAGATGGAATATCACTCCAATGCGACTGTAGATTAATAAATTTATCTACAGTTAATACTGGATTTTTAAAGAAACTACCACCATTTCCAATTTTAATTGGATCGGGAAGTTTGGTCTGTCTTATAGCAATAATTGATTCCCTAATATCATGAAGTGAGAGTGGCAATTTTATTTGATTATTAGAAATGTAGTTTGTAATATCCTTGTAATCAATACGTCTGTTTGCAACTCTTGAGAGTTTGAAATCTACTGATAAAACAATGACATTTTTCAAATCTGTTTTAAAAATGCTTTGTCGATATCCAAAATTACACTCATCATGAGAGAGGCTTCCAATGGTGGAAGTTCTAGGGTCGTAAAATGTAACCCGTTCAATAAATTCTGCCACTTCGACGCCATATGCACCAATATTTTGCACAGGAGCTGCACCAACCGTGCCTGGAATATAAGAGAGATTCTCTAAGCCCCAAAATTCACGCTTTACACACCAATTTACAAAATAATCCCAATCAAGACCTGCAGAAGCTGTAATAATCACCTCTGTTGAGTTTTTAGAGGTGATAATGATATCTTCAATGCCACATTGTAGAATTAAACCATTATAATCATTTGTAAATAATAAATTACTTCCTTTACCAACAACCATAAAATTATCGATAAACTCAGTTTGTTTAAAAATTTTATTTAATTGATAAACATGGTTGAATTTATAGTAGTATTTGCATTTGGCTTCAATTCCAAATGTATTTAGAGCTTTAACAGAAAAGTTATCCAGTAAAAAAGGCATATTTAAAGATTATAAGTTCATTTATTCAAAGATAAATCAAATCATAGAGCTACATGTTATTATTTACAAAAATAACTGATAAAAGATCACATTCAAAGATGAAGCGGGTGACTATTTCGTATTTATAATTTGTCTTATAATTTATATTATGTTAAGTTGTGTATCTAAAATATTAGGAGCTAATTTTTTAGCTCCTAATATTTTAATTTATTTATTGCTGTAAAGCTTTTACTTTAGCATCAACTTCATTGTATTTATCTAATTGATTGAAACGGTAATACAAACCTTTTAGACTTTGCAATACCTCAATATCTTTAGGGTTCACAGATGATGCTCGCTCCATAAATGGTAAAGATTTTTGGAAATATGAGTTTGCTTCATCTCTAGCTACTTCATATTTCTTTATATCCTTTATCTCATTTGCAATGTTTGTCATTTCAACCCCTTTATTATAATATAAAACACCAATATTATATAGTGCGTTAAAATTAACAGGATCCTTCTCTAAAGCTAAGTTGTAATTAACAACTCCATCGTCAAACTTATTAGATTGAGCATAAAGAACGCCTTTTGCGTAGTAAAATGAGGCATTATTAGGATCTGTTTTTATTGCCGCATCTAAATATGTAAGCGCTTCATCGTTCTTCTTTAACTCTAAATAGAGGTTGATTAATTGTGAAAGAATTCTATCGTCTTGTGGAAATAGCTCAAAACCTTTTTTCAAATTTGCAACTTGACCTTCGGTATCTTTCTGATCAGCATAAACATTATTCAACAATAGTATAGCGTCACCACCATTATACTTTAAATCAATTGATCGATTGAAGAACTTGATTGCTTTAGGCCAATCTTTTGCATTATATGACGCTAACGCAGCATTATAAATAATTGCTGTATCAGCAGTAGATACTGGAAAAAGATAAGGGTTCTCAGTTAGCTCTAGATATTTTTCAAATATTAAAGCTGCTTTAGGATATTGCTCTGCTTGAAAAGCTACAATACCGCAGTTTACTAAATCAACTGATGATTGTGTAATTGATACGGCAATCTCTTTTTTGTATTTTCCGATACCTTTACCCTTTTCATCACCTTTTTGATCAAATGTGATTGCTTTTTCGTAGTAAGTAACCGCTTTCTCAGCGCCTGCAGCATCAGTGTTTGCTTTATCAAGCTTGATGTATACTTCACCCGCAACGACCCAAGTTCTTGGCCACTCTTTCGATTTTTCATCAACCATAGCAGCATCAATGTTTGACTTTGCACCATTTAAGTCATTGATTAGCAATGACGTTGAAGCCGTCGATACTTTTGTTTTTTGCGCCCATACTGTGGTTATACCAACTAGTAGAACAGCCAATAGAGATAGTTTTCTCATAAAATAAATTTTCAAATTAAATAAACTCTATGTAATTATTCTTCATTAACAACATCATCAGAAGCGTCACTTGGATGCTCTTGATCTATTAATTCCTCCTCTTTACTTTCGGCCATAACCTTGGCAATTGAAGCAATTTCATCGTTTTTCTTATCTAAATTAATTAGTTTAACTCCCATTGTGGCTCGTCCTAGAGTTCTTACATCTGCACACGCCAATCTGATTGTTATTCCTGATTTATTTATAATCATCAAATCATGATCATCAGTCACATTTTTGATGGCAATTAGGGCACCTGTTTTATCACTTAAATTCATCGTTTTAACACCCTTACCACCTCTATTTGTAATTCTGTAATCTTCAAGACTTGAGCGTTTTCCATATCCTTTTTCAGAAACCACCATGATATCTTCAGAGTTATCCTTTACAGAAATGATGCCAACAACTTCATCATTTGCATCATCGAGGGTTATTCCTTTAACGCCAGCACCTGTTCTTCCAATACATCTTACAGTTGATTCATTAAATCTAATTGCCCTACCCGATTTTGTAGCTATCAGTATTTCGTGTTGTCCATTGGTTAGACGTGCTTGCAATAACTCATCGTTTTCTTTGATGGTAATGGCATTAACACCGTTTTGACGCGGTCTAGAATAATCTTCAAGCGAGGATTTCTTAATAATTCCCTGCTTTGTTCCCATTAAAATGTAATGTGATTTCAGATATTCTTTATCCGTAAACTGTTTAACTCGAATAAATGCATTAACCTGGTCAGAAGGGTCAATATTTAGAAGGTTTTGTATTGCTCTACCTTTAGAGTTTTTGCTTCCTTCAGGAATTTCATAAACTTTCAACCAAAAACATTTTCCTAGCTTTGTAAAGAAAAGCATGGTGTTATGCATTGTTGCAGGATAGATATGCTCAATAAAGTCTTCATCTCTTGTGGTGCTTCCTTTTGAACCTACTCCTCCCCTATTTTGTGTTTTAAATTCGCTCAGTGATGTTCTCTTAATATATCCTAAGTGAGAAATGGTAATAATCATCTCATCATCGGCATAGAAGTCCTCTGGATTAAACTCTTCGGAACTGTAAACGATCTCAGTTCTTCGGGCATCACCATACTTCTCTTTAATCTCAAGGGTTTCTGTTTTGATGATCTCCATGCGTAAATCTTCATTTTCTAAAATAGATACTAGGCGATCAATTTCTAAACAGATTTTCGCATACTCATCACGCAACTTACTTTGTTCAAGACCAGTTAGTTGGCGTAATCTCATCTCAACAATTGCATTGGCTTGAATCTCTGATAAGCTAAAACGTGCAATTAAATTTGTTTTAGCTTCATCAGGACTGCTTGCTGCTTTGATGAGCGCTATTACTTCATCAATATTATCGCTTGCAATGATTAATCCCTCAAGAATATGTGCACGTTTTCTTGCTTGATCTAACTCATATTGAGTACGTCTGTTGATTACATCGTGTCTGTGTTCAACAAAATACTTTATTAGACCGTGAATATTTAAAAGATGTGGACGCCCTTTTACAAGACAGATATTATTAACGCTGAATGATGATTGAAGAGAAGTGTATTTGTAAAGATGATTTATAACCACGTTTGCAATTGCATCGCGTTTTAAATCAATTACAATTCGCATCCCCGAACGGTCAGACTCATCGTTAATGTTGGAGATACCCTCTAATTTTTTGTCGTTAACTAAATCGGCAATGTTTTTGATTAAAAGCGACTTAACAACTTGATATGGAATCTCGGTAATTACTATTTTTTCTTTATTATTCTCTGTTTCAACTTCAACTTTACCCCTTACAACAACTCGTCCTTTTCCAGTTAATAAAGCATCTTTAACGCCTTGGTACCCATAAATGGTGCCACCGGTTGGAAAATCTGGTGCTTTTACATACTCGATTAACTCTTCGGCAGTAATGTCTCGATTATTAACATACGCAATAACTCCATCACATACTTCGCTTAAGTTGTGAGGAGGCATGTTTGTAGCCATACCCACTGCAATACCCGAAGCACCATTTACTAATAGGTTTGGAATACGCGTAGGTAATACTGTAGGTTCTGTTAACGAATCGTCAAAGTTATTTTGAAAATCAACGGTGTTTTTTTCTATGTCGATCAACATGTCTTCGGCTAACTTTGCAAGTCGAGCCTCCGTGTAACGCATTGCAGCTGGTGGATCATCGTCAACCGAACCAAAGTTACCTTGACCTTCCACAAGTGGATATCTTAATGACCATGGTTGAGCCATTCGAACCATCGCAAAGTAAACTGATGAATCGCCATGAGGGTGAAATTTACCTAAAACCTCACCAACAATTCTTGCAGATTTTTTATACGGTTTATTTGATGCTAAGCCTAATTCGGTCATTCCATATAATACACGGCGATGAACAGGTTTCATGCCATCTCGAACATCTGGTAATGCTCTTGAAACGATTACAGACATCGAATAATCGATGTAAGCTGTTTTCATCTCCTCTTCTATGTTAATCTGAATAATTCTTTCGTTTTCAGCCATTTAAAAAATCAGTTTTGAAAGTAATTAAAATAAAAAAAGGCTATTTGCCTTCCTTTTTTAAGCCCCCTAAGGTAGCTAAATATGGTTAATTCAGAAAATAAAAATTACAATTTTTTCGGGGATATTTAATGCATTATTTAATATTGACAAAGTTACTGCGAATAGTATCCATGTCCATATTTTCCACCTATAGACGTAGCGCTATTATAGATTAATCCCATACCTGATATTTTCTCTTGAATTAATGTACTTAACGAATTATAAACTTGATCTTTTCGTGAGTAGTTTTCTCTAACAACAAAGAGATGGGTATCCGAATGGTCAAATAGGATTCGTGTATCAGAGACTATTCCTATAGGGGGACTATCCACAATTATCACATCGTATCTCTCCCTTAATTCATTAAAAAAATGAGTAGTACGTTCACTTAATATCAGCTCCGAAGGATTAGGTGGTATTGGACCTGATGGGATGATTGTTAAATTGTCGATTCCTGATGGAAATATTATATCATCTAAAGTGGCTCTTTCAACTAAATAATCTGAAATACCTTTATGGTCTTTGTGATTAAAAACCTCATTTAAACGAGGTTTCCGTAGGTCAAAACCTACTAAAGCAGTCTTATTACCCGATAGGCTAAATACGGTTGCTATATTGATTGCACAGAATGTTTTTCCTTCACCTGTATTACTTGAGGTTATAGTAACAACTTTGAATTTAGAATTGGTGACCATAAACCTCATCTTATTTCTTATAGTTCTAAATGATTCTGAGATTACAGAATTTGGTTCATTTAGCAATACATTCTGGTTTAAGCTCTTGTTGAATGGGATTACGCCAATTAAAGGAATTTCTGTGATTAATGTTTTGAGTTCTTCTTGCGTGTGGATGTGATTATTGAAAAAGTCGATTGCAATGATTAATGCCAAGGGTAATAAAAGACTAAAAATAATTGCTTGAATAGTTAGTTGTTTGCCATTAGGACTGATTGGCCCATATACTCTAGCATTATCAACAACTTCATTATCGGGTGTGTTAGATGATTTTGATATTTGAGTTTCAGATTGTTTTTGAAGTAAAAACGTATATATCGCATCATTTAGTTTATAGGTTCGCTCCAAATCCATATAATTTCGTTCTAGTGCTGGCATATTATCCATGTGCCCATTCAAGATCGATTGAGATTCGCGAAGTGTCTCTAATTTTAATTTTGTTGATTGGATATATTTATCAATTAGTTGTAAAATAACACCTTTTTGATTTTCAATATCAGATTCTATTGACGAAATGAGCGGATTGCTAACCGATCCATATTGCTCCTTCCTTTTCAATTCGCTATTAAGTTTTAGTAATTCGGCAGATAAAGTGGCAATAAATGGGTTAGAATCGTCTGTAATTACTGGCAAAAGGTAATCATCGCTCGATGGGTTGTTTTTTAGATTAATTTTTAGGTTTTCAAAAAACTCTAGTCGGTTCTGATAATCGAGTCTCTCTTTCACTAAATCAAAATACTCATTGGATATTTTGACAGAGAATTCAGATGGGTTTACGAACTTATTCTGAGCCCTAAATGCCATCAATTGGTCGCGTGTTTTGTTTAAAGAGTCTGAGATTTGTGAGAGTTGTTTTTGAATAAATCCTAAGGTTCTGTTGGCATAATCATTTTTCTTTTCAAGATTTTGTTCTAGATAGACTAGTGAGAGTTCATCTAAAAAACGTGCAATCTTCTTTGGGTATAACCCTCTTGTTGAGACTGTTATAATTGATGAGCCCTCTCTAAGTGGAGCTACATTTACACTTCCTGCGTATTGAGCAATTAAGTCGTCATTGGAGTTGAAAATAATGTAAAACTCCTTATTAATTAGGTTAAACTCCTTATCGATAACTTCAATACGAAATGATGCAAATGTCTGCGATAATTTTTCCTTCAGGTCAATAGTTTGCTCAAAATCAAGAGGATTTGAAGTGCCACAAACTCTCTTTTCTTTAAAGTTATAGAGCACCCCTTCCTCAGACTTTATTTTAGCTATAAATTGCGTGTTAGAGCTGAATTTTATTTCAATCGGCGTGTTTAGAATTTGTGGTGATATGGAATCTATTAAGACTGCGAAAGGAGCTTCTCCGTATAGATCACGATCTAAAAAATGGTTATTCTGAAATATTGAAATTCCAAAGTCCAATCGACTAATTGTTTTCTTAATTGTGTTTCTAGATTGAATTATAAGTGATTGATTATCAATGTTGTTTGATTCACCTGTCGTGATAAATCCTTCAACCATTTCTGATTGAGTAATGCGTTTATCTTTTGAGCTCTCTAAAAGTATGGTTAAACTACCCTGATAAACTTTTGGTGTTATTTGGAGATAAAAAAATACAATGGTATAAGCGATTATTGCAGATATAACAAATAGATACCAATATTTCAATATTAGTGTAATAATTCGTTTATTATCAGGAAACCCGTTTAATTTGCCTTCTGGTATGGCGTTTGAACTCATTAAGCTTAAATATTAGTGTAACATGTTGTTTACTTCACTTCGGAGACTAACAATTGCACGTTCAACATGCGAGGCTCCTGCGAAAGAATAACGTTCTAAAATTATTTTGGCTAGTTCAAGTGATGGATTTGCAGGATTAACTTCTGTTGAACACATGTTAATCATTCTCACAACCTCCTCTTTTGCCTGCTTAACCTTTTCCCATGTTTCATTTGAAACATAAACTTGCATTACTAAATTGTGTTCATACTCTTGTCTAATTGCTGATAAGAGAGTTGTTTGTAGCGAAAAATTATTCTTTGTATTACCTTGTTCGCGTAAAATGATCGATTCGGGGGTTATTCTTTCTAAAAATAGAGTTAGTCGTTCAACAGCTTTAATTCTTAGTGCAATTACCTCTTTACGACTCTCTTTTACAACTTCCATTTTGATGGTTGCAATATCTTTATTAAATGTAAATCTACTAATAAAGTAAATTACCACAAGTGTTAATACATGCAATGAAATAACGATATATAGTGTAATATTTTCCATCCTTTTAGCTATTTAAATCTTTTATTCTTCGTAATATCCGTAAGTGTATCCATATCCGTAACCTGAACCATAATGATATGCATAATTACTATATCTTCCGGATCCTTTTTCGATATCAACATCATTTAAAACAATACCAATATTTTTTATCCCCTCAGCTTGAATGTTATTTAATGTGGCCACAACTGCTTCTCTGATAGAGTATTTTTGGCGAGTTATAAATATAAGAGAATCGGCATGACGAGCTAAAATAAAGGTATCACTTACAATTCCCATTGGTGGCGTATCTAGAATTATTATCTCAAAATTGCTCTTTAAGAGTTCAAAAAAGTCTTTACATTTTGCAGAGCTAATTAATTCGGCTGGATTTGGGGGGATGTGACCTGACGGGATAACAGTTAGATTTTTTTGTCCTATATCGACAAAAGTATCTTCAAATGCGATTTGAGAGACAAGAAAATTTGAAATACCAGTTCTTTCAGATAGTCCTAAAATTGAATTTAAACCAGGTTTTCGTAAATCGAAACCGCATAAAACTGTTTTTTTTCCTGCAAGGGCAAAAGCAGAGGCAATGTTTAGAGCGCAAAACGTTTTTCCTTCGCTCGGGATTGAGGAGCTAATGGCTATAATTGGAGTTTGTATGGATCCAATCATAAATTCCATACGTGTTCTGATCCGTCTAAAAGTTTCTGTAACTACGGATTTTGGGTGATTAAAAACCACCAAACTCTCCTTCTTTGCGCTATGGATAACATGCCCTACAATAGGAATATTTGTGAGTCTTTGAATATCTTCTGATGAAGAGATTTTATTATTAATTAGTTGTTTTAATAGGAGTAAAATTATTGGAAGAATTAATCCAATAATAAAGCCATTTTTGTAGTCGTTTGACGGTGTTGGAGAGATTTGACCCGCAAAACTAGCTCTTTCTAAAACCTGATGATCAGGTGTGTTGGATGCCTTTTGTATTTGAGACTCCGAACGTTTTCGAAGTAAAAAGGTGAAAACCTCGTTGTTAAGTTCAAATTTTCGTTGAATCCAAATGAATTTTCGCTCAGTTTCAGGAAGTGCCACCAAAGTACTCTGAAGATTGTTTAAAAGAGAAAAGACCGAGTCGATGTTTTGATCTAGCGCTTTACGTTGATTATCAATACCTTTTAGCATTGTAACTCTAATAACCTCTCTTTGTGCTAGTAGATCTTTTTCAAATGGATTTTTACCACCTCCAGTTTGGTCTTTAGCAACTAAAATCTTCGAATTAATTGTGATAATCTCATTAATACTATTGGTCAATATAGGATTATCAATTTTAAAAATTGCTGGGGCAATAACTTCACTCGACAACTCACCTTTTGTAAAGTATTCTTTCAAATAATCATAATAGTTACGAACTATCATTAAATCGGCTAACCGTTTGTTCTCCTCTTCTAGTTTAAGGTAGAGTTGCTCCCCTTTACTCTCAACACTCAATAAGTTATTTTCAGTTCGAAAACGACTTAATTCACTACCCGTTACTCGAAGAGAATCTGCAATAGCTCCCAGCTGCCCTTCAATAAATTGTATTGTATTTAAAGCAATTTGGTTCTTTTTAGCCAAGTTTGCTTCAATAAACACTTCGGCTACAGTATCTAAAAACCGTGTGTTTTTTTCGCTATTTGTCCCCGTTGTGGATAGACGAACAATGGAAGAGGTTTGATCTTTTCGATATACCCTCAAACTCCCTTTGAGTTGATTAGCAATACTTTCAAATGATCGAAAAACAATGTGCATATTCTGCTTATTCCCAATCATAGACGAGTTGAAAGCAACAATAAATTTCATAAAAGGGGTTTCAATAACTTCACCAACTCGATGAATTTTGTCATAAAGAGTTGTTTCTGCTATTGTGCCATATTTTTGAGTTTTATAAATATAGCTGGAGGTCGGATTGTTCTCTTTGATATGTACTCTAAATCGTTCTTTATCAATAGCTTCTATGTGAATAGGGATATCCAAAGGTTGGCAATGCAAAGAATCGAATATTACAGTAAATGGCGAACTGTTATACATTTCGGTTGTTTTTACGCTTCCTTCAACATAATAACTAAGCGCAAAATCGAGCCTTTTAACAGCTTCATAGACAACATCCCAAGAGGTCAAAATAGCAATTTGATTATCAATACTTCTCATTCCTGGAGTAAGACCAAAACCTTCCATCATATTATCCTGAACAGGCGCATTGCTAGATTTTTCTTCAATAAGAATGGCAGATGAAGCTTGATAAACGGGAATTGAATATCTCAATACAAAAAAGATCACAGAAAGAGTCACAAATAAAGAGGCTGCAAAAAGCCACCAATACTTTAGAGCATCTTTGATTAGTAATTTGTAGTTTATGTAAAATTGAAATCCGCTATTGTGGCGATTTTCACTATTAATTGAATTTTGTTGCACTTTTATCTCCCTTAATTATTAGCAATAGAATAGATAGCCAAATACAAACCAAGTGCAGAAGCCACAATTCCAAGAGTTATTGTTTCTGTAATACCAAACATCTTAGCTTTCATTGGACGAACGTAAATGAAATCATTAGGATAGATATAGTAAAACTCGGAATTTACAATATTTTGATCTGTTAAATCGATGATGTAAGTTTTCGTCTCATTTGGATATTTTCGGACAAGTTTAATTTCCGATCGCTTACCAAAGGTTGTCATGTCTCCCGCTAAACCGATTGCTTCGAAGATTGTTATTTGGTCTTTCGACATGTTTTTGGGACCAACATTTTTTACTTCTCCTAAAATGGTAAACTGACAATTTGCTAATTTTACATTAATAATTGCGTCATTCAGAAATGGTTTTAAAGCCTCTTTTATGCGTGCCTTAGCCATTTTTAAATTACATCCTTTAAGATTTATATTGCCAGCATAGGGAAAATCAATATTCATATTATCATCTATAAGATAATAGTACATATTTTGATTTGTACCTCCCATATTGCTCCCAGTTGAGGACGTTTGATTAAAAAAATCAGACAATTTTGGATCCATTGAACTGATGTTAATAAACAGATAATCATTAGGTTGTAGAAAATATTTATCTGTAATTCCATCTAATGGTTGGAAATTTGAAGGCTCTTTATCTTGAAGGTATTTTATCTCCTTTTGCGGAATACATTGCCACATTGTAATAGCCAATAAAGAACAAATAATTCCTTTAGAAATCGAAAACACACTATTTTTCATTTAATTATAACTTGATTTATATTCCAATTTAATAGCATAATATCCATAATATAGCCTGTTTTAAAATTTGAAATGGCCGATATTATTAATCACAAATACATAATTAGTATTTTTTTGTCAAATTTAAGAAAAAGCACTTAACTCTGCCAATTAATGAATAAAATTATAGAAGAATAGAACAATACTTGATTTTAACGTTCAATTATTAAAAAAACGTTGATTCGATGAGATGTAATTCATATATTTGATCTACAGAAAATAAAATTTACATTATGAGTAGAGTTGTGCTTTTTTTTGGATCATTTAATCCAATTCATTTAGGTCATCTTTCTTTAGCAAAAGATGTGTTACGAGCGACTGAAAACGATGAAGTTTGGTTTATAGTTTCGCCAAATAGCCCCTATAAGAGTGATTCTGAATTAATGCCGGCTCTTGATAGATTTGAGATGGTTAAATTAGCTTTGGGGTCAAATAAGTTTCTTAAAGTATCAGATATTGAGATTCAAAAGAATCCTGATAGTTATACTGCTGATACCCTTAAATTGCTTGTATCCGAATATCCATCTTCTATTTTTTCGATTTTGATGGGAGAAGACAATGTTATAAATGTTGAAAAATGGAAAGATTCTGAATATATTACTAGTAACTTTAAGATATATGTTTATCCCAGAAAAGGAAATAGCGACAAAACAGTATTAAGTTTCAGTTATGAACTCATAAACAGCGATTATATTGATATTTCTGCAAGTGAAATCAGAGAAAGTTTTATGAAAGGTGATCCAAAAACGTTCTATCTTCCAATTGGAGTTTACGATTACATAAAAACAAAAAAATTATTATCAACTCTGGCAAATAAATAGTTAGTTATGAAACCAATAAACTCATTTTTAACAGGTTTACTTGCAGGTGCAGTAGTAGGTGGAGTAATTGCCCTTCTCTATGCTCCGCAGAGTGGCAAAGAGACTCGCGAGCAGATAAAGCAAAAATTTGATGATTTAGAAAATGAACTTAATGATCTGAAAGCTAATGTTAAAAACAGAGGCGATCATGCGAAAGACGATTTGTTAAGTAAGTTGGCGCAGCTCCAAAGTGAAATTGATCGATTAAAAGAAATATAGAAACGATGATAGAAGAGTTTAGAGATATCAAAAATGATATTCAAGAGTATGTTGATGTAAGAGTAAATCTTATTAAACTCCATACGGCCGAGAATATTTCAAAAATTTTGACGCAAACAGCAACATTTGCTATTGTGGGGTACTTAATGTTCTTTATTCTTCTATTTTTCTCTTTTGCTGTGGGGTTTTTCTTAGCAGAAAGATTGCATTCGAATGAGCTAGGATTTCTTTCCGTTGCTGGAATTTATATGCTATTGCTTATTCTATTTTTAACCGTTCGAAAGAGAATTATTGAGAGACCAATTATTAAAGCTGTTGTTAAACTGTTTTTCCCTAAATTTTCAAACGATGAAAAAGAGTAACTATTTATATTCCAACATCACAAGTTTTGAAGATTTTGATTTGGAACAAGAGCGGTTGCTAATGAAGCAGAAGCTTATTGAAGCTAGACTTTCTAATTCGGTGAGACGATTGGAGAGTTTTTTTTCGGTGTCAAATGTCTTTTTTTCACTTGCAAAAGAGTTTATATATCCAAAAATTTCAAATATTCTTTCCTCTTTCATTCGCAAAATGCAAGGTTAGTTTTTAACATTAATGAACCAAAAATGGTTTTTGGGGTTTATTTTAAAATTTATAAACATTAAAGAAAAATGGAAAAGAATAACGTAGAGGTAACATTTTTAAATAACCCAATGCCTTTAGTGGGCAAACAAATTAAAGTTGGCGATAAAGCTCCTAATTTTGTGGCGGTTGGTGCTGGTTTAAAACCAGTTAGTTTATCTGATTTTGATGGTAAAGTTAAGGTAATTGCCATATATCCGTCGATTGATACAGGCGTTTGTCAGGCACAGAATCGTAAATTTAATAAAATTGCGAGTGAGAAAACTGATGTGGTTGTTATTTCAATTTCATGCGATTTGCCGTTTGCTCAAGGACGTTTTTGTGCTACTGAGGGATTGAACAACATCGTAACAATATCAGATCACAAAGATCTTGATTTTGGTTCGAAGTATGGTTATATTATGGAGCCATTACGTTTATTGGCAAGAGGGACGGTTATTATTGATAAGAATAATGTTGTGCAGTTTGTTGAGTACGCAAAAGAGGTTACGACAGAGCCCGATTATGATGGTGCTCTTAAAGTTATTTCATCATTATAGTAGTAGATATGGGCTACTTAAAGATATTAAGAAAAAAAATAGGCTGGAAAAGTTTCCAGCCTATTTTTTTTTAGATTAACTCGATACTTCGTTTCACAAATTTTGTAAGACTTTCGCCTTTTAACATATTATTTGATAGAAGTGCTAAGTCTATTAATTGACTGATTAACTTCGTATTGCGTCCAAATTCTTTAAGTATTTCATCTCTTTTTGAGTTTAATTCCTCAATTTTCTTTGAAACCTCAGCTAATTCGTCTTTATCTGCTTGAGCAATCTCTTCCTCTTTTTTACCTGCTTTTGCTTTTTCGAGTTCAGAACGTTTACCGTTAAGCGCAGATATTTTACTTTTAATAGGAGATATTTTTTCACTCACGGCACTCTCCTCCTCTTTAACAATGCGATCAATCAAAGGGTGATTTGAGTTAACGACAATATTATAACTATCAGGCATATCGCCATAAAACATCATTCCCCCACCCTGCATTGCCGACATCTCTTTCATACGGCGCATGAACTCATTTTGAGTAATCATTACAGGCACATCCGTCTCTTTTAGATCTTCAAAAGTAACAATGAAGTTTGATTTAGGAATGTTTGGTAATTGACTGCTAAAAACGGTTGTTAACTCGCTCTTTTGATCTGACGAAAGTTTTGATTCGTTTTTCTCATCCTTAGGAATTAATTTGTCAACCACATCACTGTCAACACGAACAAAGCGTGTTTTTTCAAGTTTTTGTTCGATATGGTTTACAAAATGAGTGTCGAGGTGACCTTCTAAAAGAATTACATCGTAACCTTTAGATTCTGCAGCTTCAATAAAGCTATGTTGATCTACTGAATTTGTTGAGTACAGACACACCAACTGGCCATCTTTATCGGTTTGGTTTGGAGTGATGAGTTCTTTATACTCTTCAAGCGTGAAATATTTGCCTTGATTATTTTTGAAAAGTGCAAACTCTTTTGCTTTTTCATAAAACTTCTCTTCAGTAAGCATTCCGTACTCGATAAAGATCTTCAAATCGTCCCACTTCTCTTCAAAAGCCACTCTATCTTTTTTGAATATTTCGGATAAACGATCGCCGACTTTTTTAGTGATGTGACTTGATATTTTCTTCACATTACCATCGCTTTGAAGGTAAGAACGTGAAACATTTAAAGGTATATCTGGAGAATCAATTACTCCATTCAAAAGTGTAAGAAACTCAGGGACAATACCTTCTACCGAATCGGTAACATAAACTTGATTGCAATAGAGCTGGATTTTGTTTTTTTGAACTTCGAAGTTGTTCTTTAATTTTGGAAAATAGAGAACACCAGTTAAGTTAAAAGGATAATCGACATTTAAGTGAATGTTAAATAACGATTGCTCTGCCATTGGATAAAGATCATTGTAGAACTTATCGTACTCTTCCTCTTTAACCTCTGATGGTTTTCTTGTCCAGATAGGATTCGTTTCGTTGATAACATTATCTTTCTCTGTTTCAACGTTTTTGCCATCTTTCCACTCGGTCTCTTTACCAAAGATTATTCGAACAGGTAAAAATTTACAATATTTTTTTAGAAGAGATGATATCTGCTCTTTCTCTAAGAATTGAGGGTTTTCGTCGTCGATATATAAAATAATATCGGTTCCTCTATCCTCTTTCGTAGTCTCTTCAAGTGTGAATTCAGGACTACCATCGCAGCTCCATTTTTGTGCAACAGCTTCAGGTTTGAATGATTTTGTAATCACTTCCACTTTTTTAGCAACCATGAACGAAGAGTAAAATCCGAGTCCAAAGTGGCCAATAATAGCATTTGCATCTTTTTTGTATTTTTCAACAAACTCATTTGCCCCAGAGAAGGCAATTTGATTAAGGTATTTTTCAATTTCATCGGCAGTCATACCAATACCTCTATCTGAAATTGTGATGGTACCGTTCTCTTTATCTAGTTTAACAGATACAAATAGATCGCCTAGCTCCCCATTGAATTCACCAACAGAGGCTAACGTTTTTAGCTTTTGCGTAGCATCCACAGCATTTGAAACCAATTCACGAAGGAAAATCTCATGATCAGAATACAAGAATTTCTTGATAATAGGAAAAATGTTTTCCGTAGTTACTCCAATATTACCTTTTTGCATATGTATAAGTTTTATTTTAAAATGAACATCGAGATTTACTCAAAGTGTGTGCCAATGGGGTATAAAGAGCTTTTTGACATTTTATTTACACAAAGTGTCAGACTTGTGGTGCTCGAATGTGAAAAAATGGCAGAATTAAAGGATTATTGAGTCCCCTACCCTTATGGTGGCTCCATTTTTAATGACGACATTCATTCCGAACATGACCTTTTGATTTATTAATCTATAGGTTTGGAGCGTTTTTAAGGGTTCTTTGCTTGTCTGGGATGTTTCTGGATTAATTGTTGTGACAACACATCTTGAGCATGGTTTAACTGCTTTAAAATGAGCTTTACTGATAGCGAAATTTCCAAATTCATCCTCACAATGTGGAGTACCCCCTTTAAAGAGCAAATTTGGTCTAAATCTTTGGTAAGTAACTTTTTCTTCAAGCTTTGAATTTAGCAGATTTACAGACTCTTCACCTAATATCAGAATTTGAAAACCATCGGTGAAGCTTGTTGTTTCACCCTCTTTTGCATATTTTGTATCTACAACGCGACCATTTTGTGCTGGAAGATAGACTAGTTTTACATCTTGTCCCAATTTCATTGAGAAGCTTTTGTTTATATCATCATCTGCTTCGAGAGCAATGCAGATATCGTTCCAGATAGAAACTTGGCTCTCTTTGCCTGTTGAAATTGAAAGTGGTAACACAATTTGAAACAGGTTATCCTTTTTATGGCTTATTATGATATTCTCATCAATTATGAAGACCATAAATTGTGATAGTTGGTGATTTTCTCGCTGAGTAAGCGCTTTACCATTTGAGGATATAATCATCCATCGTCTATCGTATTTGAGGCCGAATTGGTCTATTTCAGACTCTTGAAGTTCAATTCCACCAAGTGATTTTATGGGATAGATGATGATTTTACTGATTTCCATCTCTTGAAGTATTTAAAGCCATTATACAAAAAGTGACTCCGAAGAGCCACTTGATTATCTTATTCTAAATAGGTATATCCATAGAGACCTGATCGATAGTTTGCTAGAAACTCTTTACCCTCTTCTGTTGTAATTGTTCCTGCTTTTACGGACGACATAACCCACGATTCCACTTTTCGAACCATCTTTTTGGGATTGTATTGAACGTAATCCAATACTTCAGCAACCGTTTCACCATCAATGATTTGATCGACCTCATATCCTTTATCCGAAACCGAGATGTGAACCGCATTGGTATCACCGAATAGGTTATGTAAGTCGCCCAAGATCTCTTGATAAGCACCAACCAAGAAGACACCTATGTAATATGGCTCTTTAGCTTTCAGTGAGTGTACTGGCAGATAGTAGCTAAAATTACGAGTTGAGATAAAATTGTCGATTTTACCATCCGAGTCGCATGTTATATCTTGAATGGTGGCTGATCTCTCGGGTTTTTCATCTAATCGTTGAATCGGAATGATTGGAAATATTTGATCAATAGCCCAAGAGTCGGGCAACGATTGGAATAATGAAAAGTTACAGAAGTATTTATCTGACAACAATTTAGGTAGATAAAGTAATTCCTCAGGAACATGTTTTAAGCCACCTGCCATTTGGTTAACCTCTTTGGCTATCGACCAGAAAAGACGCTCCATTTTAGCGCGCGTTTTCAAATCTAAAAGACCTAAACTGAAACGATCAAGTGCCTCTTCTCTAATTTGTTGAGCATCGTGCCAAGTCTCAAGCATTCGAGATTGGTTTAGTGTATCCCAAAGACTATAAATCTCCTTTACTAACTCATGATCCTCTTCGTTGATTGATTCCTCGTCGTGCCATGTAGGAAGTGTAGCTGTTTCAAGCACTTCAAACACCAATACCGAGTGATGAGCTGTGAGTGATCTCCCTGATTCGGTGATAATATTTGGATGCGGAAGACCCATCTTATCGCTAGCATCAACGATGGTTGAAATAGCATCGTTGACATACTCTTGAATACTATAGTTTACACTTGATTCAGAGTTTGATGATCTTGTACCATCATAATCAACACCAAGTCCACCACCTATATCAACAAACTCAACTTTGAAGCCTAATTGATAAAGTTGAACATAAAATTGAGCCGCCTCACGAAGTGCGATTTTGATTCGACGAATTTTAGTAACCTGACTACCAATATGAAAGTGTACCAATTTAAGGCAATCTTCCATTTTATTTTTTTCGAGGAAGTCAAGAGCTTCCAAGAGTTCACTTGATGTAAGTCCAAATTTACTCACATCACCACCCGAATCTTCCCATTTTCCACTACCTGAACTCGCTAATTTGACACGAATACCAATATTTGGCTTCACTTTAAGTCGTTTTGCAATTTTGGTGATCAGTTTTAGCTCGTTTAGTTTTTCAACTACAAGATAGATTCTGCGACCCATTTTTTGAGCCAAAAGAGCTAATTCAATATAATCTTCATCTTTATAACCATTACAAATGATTAAAGAGTCGTTATCAGTGTTGATGGCAATGACTGCATGAAGTTCGGGCTTTGATCCCGCTTCGAGGCCAATATTGAATTTTTTACCATGGCTAACGATCTCCTCTACCACAGGTCGCATTTGGTTAACCTTGATTGGGTAGATGATGAAATTTTGGGCTTTGTAATTATACTCTTCAGAGGCTTTCTTAAAGCAGCTGGCCATTTTTTCGATACGAGAGTCGAGAATGTCAGGAAATCTTAATAAAACAGGAGTTGAGACATCTCTTAACTGAAGCTCTTCAATAAGCTCTTTTAAATCAACTTTAACACCATTCTTTTTAGGAGCAACCGTTACGTTACCCTTTTCGTTAATTGCGAAATAGTTAATTCCCCAACCGTTGATATTGTATAGCTCTTCAGAGTCTTCAATTCGCCATCTTCTCATTCTTTATACCCTTTTCTTTTTAAATGTACAATAAAAACTACTCCCTTAAAAAAGGAGTGTAAAAGTATATAAAAGTTTGCATTTTTATACCTTGCTTTGGATAAAAATACGAATTATCGATGAATGAGTTTTAATAATGATATTTTGTTAGAAATTAGAAGGTTAGATGCGGTAGAATTATCTTTTTTTTATACCAATGATATTGGGAATAGTCCAGTAGGAGTTATTTTTATCTGTCTCATAAGTTTTAGAGACATAACTACCCCACTTTTCTAAATTAAATGTGTTACAATTTATATATAAACTTGTTTCAGGACCACCTTCTAAGTATCCCGCACAACGCATTTTGATAGGGAGTGAAAGAAGGTAATTGATCATGTAATTATGAGTATAAGGTGATCTAACAAAGACTATATAGATGTTGTCATCAATATCTGATGAAATGAAAATCATGCTGCATTTTTGCCCAGCTCGTTTGCTCCAATCGAGCCCTACTCCATTGCAATCAACCATGCGCATTATTTGCGAAATGGAGTTATATCTATTCTGTATAAGTGAAAAGCTATCGCAACTAAGATCGAATAACTTAAAGGGTAAATCGGAGCTGTCTTTGGGATTGAAAGCCATAACAATATTAAGGCTGTTACTCAATACTGAATTGTTGAAATGTTTGTAGTTTTTAAGGTATCCCTTATTGGTTGTGCCATTTTTAAGATTATACATTCCTGCGTTAAATGCAACATTCAAATCAAACTTATTTGCCCATTGGGCTGCTGTTTTATTTGGTTTACCATACTGAGACGAGGTAATAAGCTCAAACTTATAAAAGTGGGGATCAATTTTTAGAATGTTTACTTTTGAGTCCCCAACAACAGAGCTATCTGGAAGTGGATTTTCGGATAGCCACATTCCCGAATCGATTTGAGTAAAATTCAAATCGATAACAGGGGTTTGGGCCTTTAAAGTAGCTCCTAATGAAATAATCAGTAAAAATTGAATGTATAAATATTTCATTTTTAATATATTACCACTCAAATTTTTCATATTTATAAGGAAACAAGTTTACTAAATCTCCTGAATAGTAAAACTGATAAGCAATTGCACCAAAGGTATAACTATTCTCTTTCACTTGAACAGTTGAACCTCCAACACGCGGCTCCGCTTTAGGAACAGACATTTCAAATCCAACATTAAAGAGTGTTGCTAATATTTCAGGTCTGTTTTCGATAGGAAAACCTGCTCTCTCCCACTGAAGTTTTACCTGTTTTAAAATAAGAGCGGCATACATGTATGAGTAAAAATGGTTTTTATAGGTGGTGAGTCTCTCGTAACGTTCGCTTTGATGATTTTCACTTTTAAAGTCTAGTAGGTTTTCACATCTTTTGCCACAATAAAAAGGTGAGGTTGAGTCTTTAAGATTTTTTTCTACAAATATTGCTGTTGGCTCTTTTATCCCTGTAACGCCAAGCGAGAAATTACGTTCAACCGAAAGAATTTTTAATGGACCAATCCATTTTTTATAGGCTTCTCTATTTGAGTTAAATAGACGAATCTGTTCACCAACTAATACAGAGACTATTAATCGAGATTCAACGCCTGTTACAAGTGCTACAGAGTCTATGAGATGTTTATCTTTTTCCACGGCAATCTTAAAATCTTGCCACTCGGGTATATTCATCCATTCAAAAACATTCCCCTCCTTTTGCTTTCTTTTATTGGAGATTAAATGGGTAACTTCAAGTTGAATATCATTTATAAATTGCTCATCAGCAGCAAATTGCATTTCAACAGCATCCACCATTTTATTTACCTCTTTCATCGGGGCGTTAGAGGCAAGTGCGCTCATTATGAGTTGAGCATTATCGGGTCTATATTTGTTGATTACTAATGTCTTAGCAAGGATTAACTCTTTCTGTTCGGCCAAATTTATTTTGGTACTCTTTTCCGAAGAGTGTGCATATTCGGCGAAGTATCTGTTATTAAAATCAATAGATCCACCATCGTTTGTCAACTTAAATTTTACGGCTAAATAAGCTATTGATAAAAAAAATCCAATGGTTGCAAAAATGAGAATTACAGCAAAGATGGCGTATTTAACCATCTTATTTTGAGTACTTTTGGTTGTTTGATGCATTCGAGAGATATTTAAGAGAGTGCAAAAATAGCAAAACTTTATCTCGATATCAATTTCTCTATTCTTAAAAAATATTACTTTTGGCTAATCAATCACAAAACCATAGTAAATTATATCTCTAGTGAAGAAAACGATCTTTATTTGTCTATTACTACCATTAATTCAATCCCTTAAATCTCAAAATAACGTCATTTTACTCGATACTACTCAAACTAGTTGTGTTGTGAATGAGATTGTTGCAAACGACAACCCCTCAAAGGAGATGTATTTTCATATTTGGGACAATTTAAATATTAAGTATAATATTGATAAGAATTTAATTCATAACGACACTCTTGTAATTAATATTGATTCCACAGATATATTCACTTATCCTTTAACAAAAGTAGGACGTTTTTTGTCACCTTATGGTCCGCGAAGAGGACGAATGCATACAGGAACGGATTTAAAATGTGCTTTAAACGATAGTATTTTAGCTGTTTTTGAGGGAAAAGTAAGGATTGCGAAGAAGACCTCTGGATATGGAAATATGGTTTTAATTCGTCATAAAAATGGATTAGAGACACTGTATAGTCATCTAGCTTCATTGAAAGTAAAACCTAATGATTATGTCAAATCTGGAGATTTAATAGGATTAGGAGGTCGAACAGGACGTGCTACGACTGAGCACTTGCATTTTGAGACCAGAATATTAGGAATTCCTTTTAATTCGGAAAAGTATATCGATTTTAGAGAGGGCAAATTATTGTACCGAACCATCTATTTCTTAAATAATCAAATTGAAATTAGTGTTGACAATTTCGATCATCCTTATGTTTCTACACATGATTCGGAACTCGAGGATGGTTTTGATAAAGAGGTTGGATTGCAAGAGGTTTTTGTGACCATTAAAAAAGGAGATACTCTTTATAAACTTTCAAAGAAATATAATACCACCATCGAAGATCTACTCAAACTCAATAACCTAAAGAAAACATCTAAATTATCGATAGGTCAACAGATTAGAATTAAGTAATTTTAAATATTTGATTTAAAAACTCTTACCTTAGGTTAGGTTGTTTTTAGAAAAAAATAACGAAATTTGCACTGAATTTAGAAATAGAACATTTAACTAGATTAATTATAATACAATGATTAAAAGTGAACTTCAGATTGCAAGAGAAGGCTATGTGCCAAAGCTTCCAAAATCACTAAAAGGTGATGTGAAACTCGTTGATGGTAAGAATACTGAGTCTATCGCAGATCAGGCTGAAATCAAGGCAATGTTTCCAAATACTTATGGAATGCCGTTGATTACTTTTGAATTAGGCGGTGCTAAAAGAGAGTTTCCTGCAGTTAATGTAGGTGTTATTCTTTCAGGTGGTCAAGCGCCCGGTGGTCATAACGTAATCTCTGGTTTACTTGATGGTTTAAAAAGACTTAATCCTAAAAGCAAACTTTATGGTTTCTTAGGTGGTCCTGGTGGTTTTGTAGATAACGACTACATTGAGTTAACTCCTGAGAAAGTTGCTGATTTCCGTAATACAGGTGGTTTTGACATCATTGGCTCAGGAAGAACAAAGTTAGAAGAGACAGCTCAGTACGATAAAGGTTTAGCTAACTGTAAGGCATTAGGCATTACTTCTATTGTTATTATTGGTGGTGATGACTCTAACACAAATGCTTGTGTTTTAGCTGAATACTATGCAAATATCAAGGCTGGTGTTCAAGTTATTGGAGCTCCTAAAACAATTGATGGTGACCTTAAAAATGAGATGATTGAGACCTCATTTGGTTTTGACACAGCATGTAAGGTTTATAGTGAGCTAATTGGTAACATTCAAAGAGATTGTAACTCAGCAAAAAAATATTATCACTTTATTAAATTAATGGGTCGTTCGGCTTCTCATATTGGTTTAGAGTGTGCACTTCAAACACAACCAAACATCTGTATTATTTCAGAAGAGGTTGAGGCAAAAAAGCAAACTCTAGAGCAAGTGGTTAACCAAATTTGCGATGTTATTGTTAAGAGAGCAGATAATGGTGAGAACTTCGGAACAATCTTAATTCCAGAAGGTTTGGTTGAGTTTATTCCTGAGATGGGTGCTTTAATCCATGAGTTAAACGACTCATTAGCGCATCATGAGGCTGAGTTAAATAAACTTGATACAAATAAAGAGCGTAGAGAGTTTGTTACAAAATTATTGAAGCCAGAACTTGCTAAAGTATTTTCTAGTCTTCCAGAAGCTTTTGCTTATCAATTACTACTTGATCGTGATCCACATGGTAACGTTCAAGTTTCGATGATTGAAACAGAGAAGTTATTAATCGATATGGTTAAAGAGCGTCTTAAAGTTTTAAAGGCTGAAGGTAAATATAAAGGTAAATTTAGCGGTTTAGGTCACTTCTTTGGTTATGAAGGACGTTGTGCTGCTCCTTCAAATTTTGATGCAGATTATTGCTACTCTTTAGGTTACACAGCATCGGTGTTAATTGCTGAAGGCAAAACAGGTTATATGGCATCTGTTCGTAACTTAACTGCTCCTGCTGAGAATTGGATTGCAGGTGGTGTTCCAGTTACAATGATGATGAACATGGAGAAACGTCATGGTAAAATGAAGCCAGTTATTCAAAAGGCTCTTGTGCGCTTAGATGGAGCTCCATTTAAGAAGTTTGCTGCATGTCGTGCCGAGTGGGCTGAGAAAACTTCATACATCTATCCAGGTCCAATTCAATATTTTGGTCCTTCATCGGTTTGTGATAATCCAACTAAAACTCTTGCTTTAGAGCAAGCAAAATAGTTTCGGTTTAGATAAATAGAAAAGCCTGAGGATTTTAATTCTCAGGCTTTTTTTTATTTCAATCTATTTCAATCTATTTCAATCTATTAACTTCTCTTAAGCAACTCCAAATTAATATCCTTTATCAATTGAGGTCCTTCGTAGATAAAACCAGTATAAAGCTGTATTAAGGCAGCTCCTGCCTCAAATTTCTCCATGGCATCGGCAACCGAATGAATACCGCCTACTCCAATAATTGGGAATGCTCCATTACTCTCTTTATGTAAAAATCGTATCACCTCAGTTGATCTTTTTGTGAGGGGCTTACCACTTAAACCTCCAGTCTCCACTTTATTTGGTGATGATAATCCATCGCGAGATATGGTCGTGTTTGTGGCAATAACACCCGCTATGCCCGACTCTTTAACGATTGAGATGATGTCTAGTAGTTGCTCGTTGGTTAAATCAGGAGCAATTTTTAGTAATATAGGCTTTGCCTTACTCTTTTGTGAATTTAAAGATTGAAGAGTAACTAAGAGTTGTGTGAGAGGCTCTTTATCTTGCAATGCACGTAGATTAGGCGTATTTGGTGAGCTCACGTTTACTACAAAGTAGTCCACATAATCAAATAAGGCGTTAAAGCAGATAGAGTAATCGCTTGTGGCGTTTTCGTTTTCGGTAATTTTGTTTTTACCGATATTTCCACCTATAAGTACTTGCCCATTATTCTTTTTAAGATTTTTAATGGCCTCCTCTAC
>RRZT011963395.1_pt1 | contig 54403 bp, 55 predicted proteins | sample 2165551 | NCBI WGS metagenome assembly RRZT01 (sample SAMN10456910, study PRJNA506462) | wastewater metagenome | biome: wastewater; feature: sludge; material: wastewater sludge; isolation source: wastewater sludge with Escherichia coli K12::gfp cells carrying plasmid... | place: USA: Moscow, Idaho... | reverse complement strand
GCGGTGGCGCGCATCTGGCGGGCCGGCTGCATCATCCGGGCCAAGCTGCTGGATCGCATCGCCAACGAGTACGCCGCGGGCAACCTGGAGACCCTCCTGGAGGCGCCCTCGATCGCCGCCGGCCTCGCCGAGTCGAACCCGGCCTGGCGCCGCGTGGTCGGCACCGCCGCTGCTGCGGGCGTCCCGATCCCCGGCTTCAGCTCGGCCCTGTCGTACTACGACCTGGTCCGCGCGCCGCGCACCAACGCGGCGCTCACGCAGGGGCTGCGCGACTTCTTCGGATCGCACACCTACCAGCGCGTCGACAAGGAGGGCACCTTCCACACGCTGTGGTCGGGTGACCGCACCGAAGTGCAGGAGTGACGCGTTCTTCACGCACATAAGCAGGCGGGTCCGGGGAATCCCCGGGCCCGCTTCGTCGTTGAGGTGGGTATGAAGATCGACATCTGGTCCGACATCGCCTGCCCGTGGTGCTACATCGGCCTGACCCGCTTCGAGCGTGCGCTGACGGAGTTCCCGCACCACGACGGCGTCCAGGTGACGGTACACAGCTTCCAGCTGGATCCGAGCCTGCCCGACTCCTACGAGGGCACCGAAGCCGAGTACCTGGCCAGCCGCAAGGGCATCAGCGTGACCCAGGCGGAGTCCATGTTCGGGCAGGTGGCCCAGGCCGCCGCCACCGAGGGGCTGAGCATGCGCTTCGACACCCTCGCGGTCGCGAACTCCCGGCGGGCCCACCGACTCCTCCACGCCGCCCTGAAGGCCGATCCGAGCGGCGCGACGCAGCGTCGGCTCAAGGACGCGCTGTTCCGGGCCCACTTCACCTCGGGTGAGTCCATCTCCGACTCCGAGGTGCTGGTCCGCCTGGCCACCACCGCCGGTATGAACGCGGAGGACGCTGCGGCCGCACTGGAGGACCCGGCACGCGACGCCGAGGTGGCGGCCGACATCGCCCGAGCCGTCGAACTGGGCATCTCCGGGGTACCGTTCTTCGTCCTGGACGGCCGCTACGGCATCTCCGGCGCCCAGCCGCGCGAAGTCTTCGACCGGGCGCTGACGACGGTGTGGGACGAACTGCATCCTCGGATCGAGCCGCTCAAGGTCCCCGGCCTGGAGGGATTCTCGACCGGCCCGGCCTGCGGACCTGACGGCTGCTGACCCAGGCGCCTCGCCGTGCACTAGTCTCGCGAACACCACCCCCATCCCCGAGGACCGAGATGACCCAGCCGAGCACCCCGACGGGGCCGCGCGGAGAGGCAGGCCGTGGCCGGCCGTACGTGCCGGGCGCCCCGCAGCGCGGACCGTACGTTTCCGCGCCCACACAGCTCCCCGGGCCACCGCCCAGCGTCTCGGCGTCCGGCCGCGTCACCCGCTGGCTGATCGCCCTCGCCGCCCTCGCCTCGGTCTATGCCGCGCTCGTCGAAGTGGTGGGCTGGGTCGCGATCGACGCCTACGCGCGCCGCGTCCCCGGCTCCGCAGCGGTGGTCCAGACCTACATCGAGCAGCAGGAGATCGCCGCGCTGCTCGGCATTCTCACCGTGTCGCTCGGCGGGGTGAGTTGGATGGTGTGGCAGTACCGGGCTGCCGCCCGGTTCGCTCCGGGCACGCTTCGGCGATCCCCGGCCTGGCATGCCTTCTGCTGGCTGCTCCCCGTCGCCGCCTGGGTTCTCCCGTTCCCGAACGTGCGCGATCTGGGGCGCCGTTCAGGGGCTGCGCTCGGAACGGGCACCCTCAGCGCCTGGTGGGCCTGCTGGGTCGGTGCTTCACTCCTGTGCCCGATCGGCCTGCGGCTGGCCGACCTGGCCGCCGACGTCTGGGCCGCGATCACCGCAGCCCAGGTCTCACTGGCAGGTCATCTGCTCCTGGTGGCGGCCGCCGTGCTGGCGTGGCGCGTGGTGGCACGGATCACCCTCGCGGTGGACGGCGGGCCTCAGGGCAACGCGGCGTAGGCGGCGTCCAGCAGCGGCTCCGGCGGGCACTCCCGCCCCGTGAACAGGCGGATCTGATCCAGTGCCTGCCCCACCAGCAGGTCGATCCCGGACAACTGCACGATGCCTGCGGCCCGGGCGGCGCGGTCCAGCGCGGTGGGATAGTGGTTGTAGGTGGCGTCAAAGCACACCGGCACCTCCCCCGCCAACGAGGCGGCCACCGGATCCGGCAGTGGGGCGCTCACGGTGGAGATCAGCAGGTCGGCCTGCCCACCTGCCCCCTCGACACCCCACGGACCGTAGTCCACGAGGATGCCGAGCCGGTCGGCGAGACCCGCGAGGCTGGCCTCCGCGTTCGCCCGCGACCGCACCAGGACGCGCACCCGTGTGACGCCCAGATCAGCGAGGGCGGCGAGCGCCGATCGCGCCGTCGCGCCGTTGCCCACGAGAATGGCGCGCTCGGCGGCGGTGACCCCGGCCCGAGCCAGCGCCCCCAGCATCCCGGTCACATCGGTGTTCTCCACGCGTGCGGGCCGCCCCTCGCGCGCGAACACGAGCGTGTTTCCAGAATCCAGCAGCAGCGCCTGCGGGGACGCCGTGCCGAGGCCCAGCACGGCATGCTTCAGGGGGGCCGTACAGGACAGGCCGACCCACTCGGGACCGCACCCGGCCACGAACCCGGGCAGCCCGGCGGCGTCCAGTTCGACCCGGTCATACTCCCAGGAGCCCTCGATGCCCAGCACCAGATAGGCGGTGGTGTGAATCAGGGGGCTCAACGAATGGGCGATCGGCTGACCCGCCACCGCGCACCGCCACATCAGCGAGACTCCTGCGGCCCACGAGCCGCCCAGACCCGCGCGGCCGCCACGATCGGGGCGGGCAGCGGGGAGGGGACGCCACGGGCGTCTCCGTGGACGAGGATCGAGGTGGCCGTGGCGAGGACCGCGTCGTCGCCCGGGTCCACCAGGTCGGCGACCAGCGTCAGCGAGGTCCGTCCGACGCGTCCGATCGCCGTCCGCACCGCATACGGGGCGAGCCGGTGGCGCACCTGCCCCCGGTAGCGTAGATCTTGGCGGGCCACCATCCACGTGTGCTCGGAATCCCCCGTGCCGAGACCGGTGATCGACCCCTGGAGCAACGACTCCCGCATCGCGATCCGCGCCTCGGCGACATAGTCGAAGAACCGGACATTGTTGACGTGCCCGTAGCTGTCCAGATCCGACCAGCGCACCGCGATCGGGTGCTCGTGGAAGGCCTCGCCCACCGCGTACTCCCCCAGCGAGGGGAACTCCTCCACATCGGTGGACCGGCCCGCGAACCAGGCCCGCTCCGCCGGGGCGAGCCGCGCCGGGCGCCCCGCCACGAAGTCGAAGTTCGCGAGTTGCGTCCGGGCGCGTGCCACCGTCGCCTCGCCCTGCCGGACGTCGTAGCCCAGCCAGAACTGCGCCGCGCCGACCGCCCCGACCCACAGGTCGACGTCGATCTCCTGCCCGTCGAACCGGGCGGGTGCCAGGTATTCCACCCGGTGCTCCACCACGATGATCCCGTCACCCAGCAGATGGGCGTGCGGGCTGTTCAGCAGGAAGTCGACGCGCGCTTCCTGCAGGAAGTCGACCACGTGCGCATTATTGATGTGCGCCTGGGCGTCCATGTCGACCCAGCGCAGCGGCACGCGGACGCGGTAGGCCTCCAAGATCAGTCCTCGACCTCGTACATCGAGTCGATCACGTCCGCGTAGTCCTGGCTGATCGCGGCCCTGCGCAGCTTCATGTTGGCGGTGACCCCGCCCCGCTCCACCGACAGCTCGTGGTCCAGGATCTGGTACTTCTTGACCGTCTCCCAGCGTTCGAGCTTGCGGTTGGCGCGCGTCATGAACCGATCGATCGAGACCCGCATCTCCGGCAACTGGGTCACCTCGGCGTAGCTGAGACCCTCCTTGCCGTGCCGCTTCGCCCAGTTCTCCACCGCGGCCGGATCCAGGGTGAGCAGCGCCGAGATGTACTTGCGGCCGTCCCCGACGGCGACCGCCTGGGAGACGTAGGGAATGTTGGCCGCCAGCGCGCCCTCCACCTTCTGCGGTGCGACGTACTTGCCACCGGAGGTCTTCATCAGGTCCTTCTTGCGGTCGGTGATCCGCAGGTAGCCTTCGGCGTCCAGTTCCCCGATGTCGCCGGTATGGAACCAGCCGTCGGCGTCCAGCACCTCGGCGGTCTGCTCGGGATCCTTGTGGTAACCGCGCATGACGCCCGGGCCCTTGAGCAGCACCTCGCCGTCCTCGGCGATGCGGAACTCCGATCCCGGCAGCGCCGGGCCGACCGTCCCGAACCGGGGGGTGTGCGGCTCGTTGACCGCGGCGACCGCGGAGGTCTCGGTCAGGCCGTAGCCCTCCACGATGACGATGCCGGCGGAGTAGAACCACTCCTGGACCTGCTCGCTGAGCTTGGCCGACCCGGAGATGAAGAACTCGATGTTGCCGCCCATCTTCTCCTTCAAGGAGGAGAACACGAGGCGGTCGGCGATCGCGTAGGCGATCCCCATCGCGAACGGGAGCTTCTGCCCAGCCAGGCGGTAGGGCCGCGACTCGCGTCCCACAGCGAACGCCCAGCGGGCGATCTTGGCCTTCACGCCCGTGGCGGTGTTGGCCTTGACGGCGTTGCGCACCTTCTCGAAGATCCGCGGCGCCCCGCACATGAAGATGGGGTGGGTGGCGCCCAGGCCGGGGACGATCTGGTCGAGGCGTCCGTCGACGACCGACCCGAAGCCGATCTGCAACTGGATCATCATGACGGCCTTGCCGAAGACGTGGCTCAGCGGGAGCCAGAAGTACTGCAGCGAGTCCGGCCCGATGATGCCCAGGGCGTCCACGGCGGCGCCCTCGTACGTCCAGTTGCTGTGCACCAACTCGACACCCTTGGGCAACCCGGTCGTGCCCGACGTGTAGATGAGCGTGGCGAGGGTGTCGGGGGAGGTCGCCGCGACGGCGTCGTCGACCGAGGTGGGATGCTCGGCCAGGTGCGCACGTCCGGCCTCGCGCAGCGCGTCGAGGCTGAGGGCGTCGGGGTCGGAGCCGTCGAGCAGGACGACTCCGGCCAGCTTCTCGGTTCCGACCAGGTCGCGCAGCTTGGCCAGTTGGTCAGCGTTCTCGGCCACGAAGATCCGCGAATCCGAATGCGTGATGATGTGGGCGAACTCTTCCCCCTGGGTGTTGGGGTAGACCGTCGTCGTCGCTCCGCCTGCGCAGTTGATGGCCAGGTCGAGCAGCACCCACTCGATGCGGGTGCTGGACGCGATGGCGACGCGCTCTTCAGTGCCCAGCCCCAGCGCGAGCAGGCCCGCGGCGATCTCCCAGACGATCTCGCGGGTGCGCGTCCACGTCAGGCTGACCCAGGCGCCGTGGTCGTCCGGGTACCGGAAGGCCTCCGCCTGCGGTGACGCCGCGACGCGGTCGTTGAACATGGCCCCGACCGTGGGTGGGCGGGAATCAAGCCTCTGCTGGATGTCGGTCATCGTCGATCCTTTCCAGGGCCACCTCGGTCCGCCCCCGTTCCGTCTGGTCAGTCTAGGGGCATGAGCGCCAGTTGAAACTGCAAGTGACGGCTAGAGTGTCCCCATGCCCGAACCCGCGCCGACCCGATGGCTCAGCTCCGAGCAGCAGGAGATTTGGCGGGCCTACCTGGACGCGGTGGCCCACATCGACCGCCATCTCGATGAACGATTGCGGCCCTTCGGCCTCGACCTGGGCGAGTACGAGATCCTGGTGCGTCTCTCGGAGTCCGACGACCGCCAGATGCGGATGTCCGACCTCGCCTCGGCCGCACGTCAGTCACGTTCGCGCTTGACACACACCGTGTCCCGCATGGAGAAGAAGGGCCTCATCGAGCGGGCCCCCTGCCCCGAGGATCGACGCGGCGTGATCGCCACCTTGACCCCGGAGGGCATGGATCTGCTGATCGCGGCCGCCCCCGAGCACGTCTCCTCGGTGCGCGACGTGTTCGTCGACATCGTCGCCCCGGAGGACTTCTCGGCGCTGGGACGCGCCATGGCTGCGGTCAACGCGGTGGCACACTGACGGCGTGACCGTGACCAGCCGCAACCCGAGGGCGGCTTCGTCGCCCACGATCCTGCCGGGCGTCGACGCCAGCACCCTCACTCGCGGCCTGTACTCCACCGACGCCTCCCTGTATCGCATCGTTCCCGAGGGCGTCGCGACCCCCCGAGACGCCGACGAGCTCGCCGCCCTGGTCGACGCGGCCCTCGCGGCGGGCGTCCCGCTGACGCTGCGCGGGGCGGGCACCTCGTGCGCAGGTAACGCCGTCGGCCCCGGCGTCGTCGTCGATGTGGCTCGGCACCTGACCAGCATTCGTGCTCTCGACCCCGAGGCGCGCACCGCCGACGTCGACCCGGGCGTGGTGCAGGACGTGTTGTCGCGCCGAGCCCAGCGTGACGGGCTGCGGTTCGGTCCGGATCCCTCCACCTTCACCCGCTGCACCATCGGCGGGATGATCGGCAACAATGCCTGCGGTCCGCGAGCACTGGGGTACGGCCGCACCTCCGACAACGTGATCGCCCTCGACGTCATCACCGGCACGGGCGAGCGGCTGCGCGTCGATGCGCGTACGGACCTGCGCACCTCCGACTCCCCCACGCTGCGCGCTCTGCATGCGCTGGTCATGGCGAACCTGGGCTTGATCCGCACCCAGTTCGGGCGGTTCGGACGCCAGGTGTCCGGCTACTCCCTGGAGTGGCTGTTGCCCGAGAACGGCTTCGACGTGGCGAAGTTCCTCGCCGGCACCGAGGGCACGCTGGGCGTCATCACCGGCGCCACCGTCCGGCTCGTCGCCGATGCCCCCGCCAAGACGATGGTCGCCCTCGGCTACCCGACGATGCCCGAGGCCGCCGACGCCATGCCCGCGATCCTCCCGTTCCGTCCCACCGCCGTGGAGGGCATGGACGCCCGGATCGTCGACGTGGTCCGCCGCACCCTCGGGGAGTCGGCCGTCCCGGCCCTACCGGAGGGGGCCGGCTGGGTGTTCGTCGAACTCGTGGGCGAGCACGGTGCGGAACTCGCCTCCCGCGCCGCCGACCTGGTGGCCTCGTCTGGGTGCCTGGAGGGCTGGGTCGTGGCCGATCCGGCGATAGCGAGCGCCCTGTGGAAGATCCGCTCCGACGGCGCAGGCCTGGCCGGGGTGAGCCTGGAGCGTCCCGCCTACGCGGGCTGGGAGGACGCGGCGGTACCCCCCGAAAAGCTGGGCGCCTACCTGAGAGACTTCGACGCTCTCCTGGAGCGCCACCATCTGCACGGGCTTCCCTACGGGCACTTCGGGGACGGCTGCGTCCACTGCCGCATCGACTTCCCCCTCACCCAAGCCGACGACGGGGCGGCCCAGTACCGGGCCTTCATCGAGGAAGCGGCCGACCTGGCAGCCTCCTACGGCGGTTCGATGTCGGGCGAGCATGGCGACGGGCGGGCGCGCTCGGAACTGCTGGGGCGGATGTACACCCCCGAGGCGCTGGAATTGTTCGCCGCCGTCAAACAGATCTTCGACCCGCGCAACCTGCTCAATCCGGGCGTCCTGGTCGACCCGGCCCCACTCGACGCCGACCTGCGCGCCCCGCAGGTGCGCCGCTCGCCGCTGTTTCGGGCGGACCCCCAGTTCGTCGAGGACGTGCACCGTTGCACCGGCGTCGGCAAGTGCGTCTCGGCGTCGCTGGCGGGCGTCATGTGCCCGAGCTGGCAGGCCACCCACGACGAGAAGGACTCCACGCGCGGCCGGGCCCGGATCCTGCAGGAGATGATCAACGGCACGCTGGTCACCGACGGCTGGCGCAGCGCCGAGGTGCATGAGGCCCTGGATCTGTGCCTGTCCTGCAAGGGCTGCTCGCGCGACTGCCCCACCGGCACCGACATGGCCGCCTACAAGTCCCGTGTCCAGTACGAGGCGTTCAAGAAACGGCTGCGCCCGTTGGACCACTACTCGATGGGCTGGCTGCCACGCTGGGGGCGGATGGTGAGCGCCGTGCCGCTCCTGCCCCAGGTGGCGAACTTCTTCATGCAGACGCCCGGGCTCTCGACGCTGGTGAAGAAGGCTGCGGGTGTGGACACGCACCGGGGTATGCCGCGCTTCGCCGCCGGATCGCGTCGCGCCGCCGCCCGCAAGGAGTTCGACGGGCGCCCCGGCACCAAGGGCGAGGTCGTGTTGTGGGTGGACTCGTTCTCGGACGCCTTCGCCGGGAACCACGTCGCCACCATGGCGGCCGTGCTGATCGCAAACGGCTGGACGCCCCGGCTGCTGGAGCGCAAGGCCTGCTGCGGCCTGACCTGGATCACCACCGGGCAACTCGACGGGGCCGCCCGGGAACTCCGCAACGCCACCGACGTGCTGCACCCCTACGCCGCACGCGGGATCAAGATCGTCGGCACCGAGCCGAGCTGCCTGGCCGTGTGGAAGTCCGACGCCGCCGAACTGGTGCCTGAGGACCCGCGCGTCGGCGAGGTCGCCGCCGCAGTGATGACGCTGGCCGAGTTCCTCGCCCACGACCCCACCTTCGAGGTGCCGGATTTGAGCGGACACACCATCGTCGCCCAGCCGCACTGCCACGAGGCGTCGGTGATGGGCTGGGACGCCGAGGCGACACTGCTGGCGGCCACCGGCGCCACCGTGGTGAAGGTGCAGGGCTGCTGCGGACTGGCGGGCAACCACGGCATGATCGCCGGTCACTACGACTTCTCCAAGGATGTCTACGCCACGAACCTCGAACCGGCCCTGGACGCCGCCGGCGAGGACGCGATCGTGCTGGCCGACGGGTTCTCCTGCCGCACCCAGCTCGACGATCTGCGCGGCCTCCAGGCGCTCACCTTCGCTGAACTCCTCGCCGCGCATTCCGCCTAGGCACCAGCTACGGGCGACCGTGTCGGTCGGAGGAGGCGCGCGGCACTAACCTGGGCCGCTGTGACGCCTCTCCTTGCCCACGACAACGCCCGATCGCTGCTCAGCGCGTGGGATGCTCCCAACCCGGGCCAAGAAGCCCTCGCGCAGGCCTACCTGGGCTTCCTGGCCGCGCGCTCCGACGCCACATCCCGGTCGTGCGCGCCCGGTCACCTCACCGCCTCGGCGCTCATCTTCAGCCACGACCTGACCCACGTCGCGCTGGTGCTGCATGGGCGCTTCGGGATCTGGATTCAGGCGGGCGGTCACATCGAGCCCGTCGACGCGACCCTCCTCGAGGCCGCCACCCGTGAGGTGCGTGAGGAACTCGGGCTGGAGGTGGACCTGGTGGGCCCCGCGACCCTCAACGTGCACCCGGTCATCTGCCGCGGCTACACGCACGAGACCCGGCACTTCGACGTGCGGTTCGTCGGCCGGGCGGAACCGGGCGCGGTGCTGACGTGTTCGGACGAGTCCCGCGACGTCGCCTGGTGGCCACTCGACGCCCTCCCCGAGGATGCCCGCGCGGAGTTGCTGGAGCTGATCGAGCTCGGACGCGCCCGCCTGGCCGCCCAGTAGCAGACCGGGCGGCTCGCGCGGCCTATACTGGGCGCCGATCCCCAGCCCTTCGTTCCAAGGACGGTTCATGCCCGAGTTCGTGTTCACCATGCACAACGTGCGCAAGACACTGGGTGAGAAACTCATCCTCGACAACGTCACCCTGTCGTTCTACGAGGGCGTCAAGATCGGCGTCGTCGGCCCGAACGGCGCGGGCAAGTCGACCATGCTCAAGATCATGGCGGGGCTGGAGAAGCCCAACAACGGCGAAGCCATGCTCGGCAAGGGCAAGACCGTGGGTCTGCTGCAGCAGGAGCCGCCCCTGACCGAGGACAAGACGGTCATGGAGAACATCGAGGAGGCCGTCGCCGACACCAAGGGCATGCTCGACCGGTTCAACGCGATCGGCATGGAGATGGCCGAACCCGATGCCGACTTCGACGCCCTCATGGACGAAATGGGCACGCTGCAGACCGAACTCGACCACCGCAACGCCTGGGATCTGGAAAGCCAGCTCGAGCAGGCCATGGACGCCCTCCAGTGCCCGCCCGGGGACACCCCCGTCAACGTGCTGTCCGGAGGTGAGCGCCGCCGCGTCGCGCTGTGCAAGCTCCTGCTCGAACAGCCCGACCTGCTGCTGCTCGATGAGCCCACCAACCACCTGGACGCCGAGAGCGTCAACTGGCTGGAGGGCCACCTCAAGAGCTACCCGGGCGCCGTGTTGGCCGTCACCCACGATCGGTACTTCCTCGACAACGTCGCCCAGTGGATCTGCGAGATCGACCGCGCCCACCTGCACCCGTATGAGGGCAACTACTCCACCTACCTGGAGACGAAGAAGTCCCGGCTGCAGATCGAGGGCAAGAAAGACGCCAAGCGCGCCAAGATCTTGGAGCGCGAACTCGAATGGGTGCGTGCCAACCCGAAGGCCCGCCAGGCCAAGAACCGGGCCCGCCTGGCCCGCTACGAAGAACTCGCCGCTGAGGCGGAGCGCACGCGCGCACTCGACCTGGCCGAGATCAACATCCCGCCCGGCCCCCGTCTGGGCGCCGAGGTGCTGGAGGCCTCCCACCTCACCAAGGGCTTCGGCGACCGCGTCCTGATCGACGACCTGAGCTTCTCGCTGCCCCGGGCGGGCATCGTCGGCATCATCGGCCCCAACGGCGTCGGCAAGACGACCCTGTTCAAGATGGTCACCGGCAGCGAGGAGCCCGACGCGGGCGAACTGCGCGTCGGACAGACCGTGTCGTTCAGCTACGTCGACCAGAACCGCTCCGGCATCGACCCGAAGAAGAACGTCTGGGAGGTCGTCTCCGACGGCCTGGACTTCATCAAGGTCGCCAACTTCGAGATGCCCAGCCGCGCCTACGTCGCCTCCTTCGGCTTCAAGGGCCCCGATCAGCAAAAGCTCGCAGGCGTGCTGTCGGGCGGCGAGCGGAACCGGCTCAACCTGGCGCTCACGCTGAAGCAGGGCGGCAACGTCCTGCTTCTCGACGAGCCCACCAACGACCTCGACGTCGAAACCCTCCAGAGCCTCGAAGACGCTCTGCTGGAGTTCCCGGGCTGCGCCGTGGTCATCTCCCACGATCGCTGGTTCCTGGATCGGGTCGCCACCCACATCCTCGCCTGGGAGGGGACCGACGAGAACGAGGCCAACTGGTTCTGGTTCGAGGGCAACTTCGCCGACTACGAGCAGAACAAGGTTGCCCGCCTGGGCGCCGACGCCGCACGGCCTCACGCCAGCAAGCACCGCCGCCTCACGCGCGACTGATCCGACCTGAACGAGCCGGGGCCCGCACGGCCCCGGCTCGGGCACGTTCACACCGGAAGCGATTCCCGGTGGGCGGCGGTGACGTCGCCGAACTCGCCGGCCTCCCCCGCACCCGGTTCCACGCTTGGAGCCGTCGGGGTAGAACGCGCACCAACACGACGGAAGGTGGACGCCCCGCGGCGCAGGTCGTGCGCCACCCACGCCGCCTCGACCGTGTACCCCTCTCGTGGGTAGCCGGCCTCGTCGCTCCAGCGATCCAGCCGCAGTCGCCCGCCGACGATCACGGCGTCCCCCTTGGCCACGCTGTCGCGCACGTTCGCCGCCAGACGACGCCAGCAGACGACGCGGTACCAGGCGGTCGGGAGGTCGACCCAGATCCCGTCGCGTTGCACGCCCGGGGTGCAGGCCAACGAGAACGATGCCCTGCCCCCATGCTCGTCGTGGTCGCGCCAGGCCACGTCCGCGCCCACATTGCCCGTGATGACGATCTCGGCTTCCATTCCCGTGCCTTCCTCCTTGGATGCCCGGAGGTTAGGCGGCCCGCGCCAGCACGCCCAGAAGCGTCAGCGAGCCCGCTCGACCGCGGCACGGGCCTCGGCCAGTCGGGTCAGTTCGGCGCGGATCGGATCGATCACTTCCATATCGACGACGGATGCCACCGACGCCGTCAGCGCCTGCGCAGCCTGCCGCTGCTTCACCCGTGCGCCCGCCTCGACGAACACTCGGCTGAGAAGGCCGAAGACGACTCCGATCCCCACCCCGCCGAGCACCAGCAGCGTGGGCAGGGGCCAGCCCTGCCACACGAGCATGGGGACCTCGACCGGCGCCTGCAGCACAGCCAGCACCAACGGTGCCAGCAACCAGCCGCCACCGACCAGGACAGCCACGATGCCCAGCCATTGCAGGACCGTCACCACGCTCCACCAACCGTGACCGGAGTTCATGCGCAGGTCGGTCGCCCCGATGGCGGCGTCGATGCGGTCAGCCAGCACGCCACGATCGGATCGTGCGGCGGCCTTGATCCGATCGGCCCAACCGCGGGGTAGACCCATGGTGCTCAGCTCGATCACCTGACGCAACGCGGCGTCCAGTCGCGCGCGCTGCACCGGGGTGGCTTTCGGCAGCGACGTCCGGGCCACCTCGGTCGGGCCTGGGCCCCGGTCGATGCGCAGCCGCCGCAACGGGTCGGGCCGCAGCCGCCGCAGCCAGGTGATCAGCGGCCAGCCGGTCGCAAGAGCGCCGCGGTGCCGCCACGCCTGCAACACCCCCTCGGTGACCACGGGCACGCCGGACGCCTCCGCGACGCTGGCGTGCAACGCGGACACGTCCCCTCGCGACAGGGTAGGAACCGGACCCGAGCCGAGCGCCTCGCCCACCAGCGCGGCCTCCCGGGCAATGTCGGCGGCGAACCGTCGTGCGGTGATCTCCTTGTCGCGGGCCGCGTCCGCAATCAGTTCACGCAGCGGCCCCAGTCCCTCTCCGCGCAGCGCGGAGACGGCCACGAGCCTCGTCGCGGCGAGTCCCTCGCTGTCCAGCAGACGACGCAGGTCCGCCATCGTGGCCCGGCGCTGTTCCGGATTGAGCCGGTCGACCTGGTTCAGTGCCACCACCATCAACGCGGCATGACCGGCGAGGGGCTTGAGGTAGCCGTCGTGCAAGGCGCTGTCGGCGTACTTCTGCGGATCCACGACCCACACCAGCATGTCGACCACCTTCACGAGCCGGTCGACGGTGACCCGATGGGCAGCCTCGGTCGAGTCGTGGTCGGGCAGGTCCAGCAGCACCAGCCCGTCCGGAACGGTGCTCCGCGGGGGGATCACGTGCCGGCCGCCGACTTGAAGCCAGTCCAGCAGCCGCGTGGGCGCCTGCGTCCCCCAGGCCACCGCCATGGCCTCGCTCGTCGTCGGCCGGGTCACCCCCGGCTTGGCGAACTCGGTCTCGGACAGCGCGTTGAACAGGCTCGACTTGCCCGAACCGGTGGCCCCGGCCAGAGCGACGACCGTGTGATCTCCGGCGATCGCCAGCCGCTGGCCGGCACGATCGATGAGGGCATCCGCCGGAGCCAGCACCTCGTCGGGGACCCGCCCGCGGCTCAGGTCGACCACCCGGTCCAGGGCCGTCAGCCGGGAGGCCAAGGTGGCCTGCTCAGCCTTCATCGGGCACCTCGACGCGGATGCCGTCGGCGTGCACGACGGGATCGAGCACGATCCCGCTGACCACCTCTCCGGATACCTCCGACCTGGTCAGTGCGCTCGCCGCCTGGGCTGCGGCGAGCGCCGGCTCCGTGGCGATGCAGGACATCACCGCGTCCACGCCGCCCCTGATCGCCGCCGCCGCCGACGGGTCGACCCCGCTCGCCCCCAAGGCGCGGTCGTAGCGCGCCAACTCCACGGCCAGGACGGCCTCGATGCGGGCGTCCAGTTGCTCCTTGGCCAGGCGAGTCAGCCGACGCACCGTGTCGTCACCGAAGACCGCCTCCAGCAAACGCTGGGCCAGCACCGCCGTCCCGCCGGCCACCCCCACCTCGGCCCCGGTGAGCCCACCGGTCTGCGTGAAGACCACGATCATCAGCGCGACGCCGACACCGTTGACGCCGAGCGCGAGGTAGCGCGCCTTCGACCGCTTGGAGGCCCCCACCTCACTGACGAGTTCCAGCACGTCACCTTGCCAAGAACGGATCGCAGCGCTGACGGCATCCGGGAACCCGGGAGACGTACGCGCCAGGTCGTCCCGGGTGAGGGCGATGACGATGCGTCCGGCCGGGTGCGCGGCCCAGGACGACTCGGCACGTTCGGCGGCCGCGTCACCCTCTTCGCGGACGAAGGCCTCCAGCCCCGACTCCACCGCCAGCTTGACCTCGTTGACCTGGCGTGGCTCCCCCCGCAGCGTCGCGCGCAGCTTGTCACGCAGCCAGCCAATCCGCTGCTCGACGGCCCGCATGAACTCACCGGTGCCCACGAAGTCCTGCCAGCGTGCCAGCACCTCGCCACGCAACAGGGATCCATCGGACGTCTGCACGGCGATGGTGCGCGCTGCTTCGGCGAAACTCCGATCGGCGTCGCCGCGAAGTTGCGCCAGCGCCTCCGCCTCGCCGTCGACCGCGTCGGCCACCGAGGGAGCCGATGCCGCGATCGACGCGATCGCGCCATCCAGGGTCTGCAGAACGACCGCCTGACGGCTGGCCTGATCGGCAGCCAAGGTGGCCAGCCAGGTGCGGATCGGCGCGACGGCCGCATCGGGCAGCATGCCCGCAGCGTTCGTGGCCGTCTCCGGGACCGCGAACAGCGGGGACCGTCCCAGGCCACGCTCGACCATGAGTCGCCCCAGATGCGGGGGCACCTCGATCATGGCGGCGGGTGGGACGCGATCGAGGACGACCGCGACAGCCGCGGAGCGCTCGGCGGCCGACAGCAAGTACTCCCACGGGACCGCGTCGGCGTACCGGGCGGCCGAAGTCACGAACAGCCACAGGTCCGCTGCGGCCAGAAGCTGTCCGGCCAGCAGCCGGTTCTCCGCCACGACCGAATCGACGTCCGGGGCGTCGAGGAGCGCGAGCCCACGCGGCAGGGCGGAGTGCGGGACGAGTTGCAGCGTGTGGGTGTCATCAGCCGGGTCGAAGCTGCGCGCCAGCCCGGGCAGGATCCGGTCCGAGGTGAAGTACTCAGCCTCATCGGGGTGATAGACGAGGACGGGGCTGCGGGTCGTGGGCCGGATGACGCCCGGCCGGGACACGACCCGGCCCAGCAGCGAGTTGATGAGGGTGGACTTCCCGGCACCCGTGGATCCGCCGATGACGGCCAGCAACGGCGCGTCCAAAGTGGCCAACCGCGGCAGCACATAGTCGTCGAGTTGAGCGACCATCGCCTTCGCCGACGCCGCGGCCGGCGCGGACCCCGGAAGCGACAGGGGAAGACGCACGTCCGCCAGGACGGACCGCAGCCCGGTCAGTGCCTCCGTCAGCGCGGCTGTGCTCATCGACTCCCTACCCCTTCGGCGGCCCCCAGCGCGGATCGACCGGCGAGTACCCCGGTGAGCCTACCTGTCCAGGCAGGAATGATGCAGGTGCGTAGCCAGGCGGAGCCCAGGTTCCGGCGGCGGGGGTGCGGCGGCGGCGCCGCAGCCAGGCGGGCAGCTTGGGCAGTTGGAGCTTCTGGACGGCGGGGTCGGTGACGGCCACCGGGGCGAGCGCGCGCGCCTCGTCGAGCAATGTCCGCGCGCGGAGAGCGCCGGCCGCGTCGACGGTGCCGTGGAGTTCCGCATCCCGCAGGTAGGCCAGCTCGCTCATCGTGCGCTGGATCCGCAGGGTCGCGAACATCGCCCGCCAGCCATACGTCAAGGAGATGAAGAAGCAGGCCCAGCGGGTGCGCTGCCGGGTGAACAGCACCACGACGTTGGGCGGAAGCCATCCCATGTCCACATAGTCGCCGAGGCGGTCGCGCTGTCGACGCCCCTCGGCCAGGATCCGACGAATCAGATAGATGATCAGCGACAGGGCGATCGCCCAGCCGATGATGGCCATCACCGTGTCGTCCAGCCCGACGCTGGCGAAGAAGTTGAACACCATGTGCCCGAGCGCCGCGGCCAGGTAACCGACCAGCGGAGCGATGATCCGCACGATCTTGCTCTGCGCGCGCAGACCGACGATGAAACCGAGCGCCATCAGCGTGGTGAACAGGGGGTGCCCGAAGGCCGTCTTGACGCCGCGGAGGAAGACGATGGTGTTGAGGGCCTGCTCCGGGTCCCCGGTGCCGATGGTCATCGACGAGTACACGATGACGCGGCTGTAATAGAGGATGTTCTCGGTGAACGCGAAGCCCGCCGCCGACAGCCCGGCGAGCGTCACCGCCTGCAGCGTGGACACGATCCGGTAGCGGACCGCCACGGCGATGAAGAACACGATGGTGGCCTTGGTGGCCTCCTCGACGAACGGCGCCACGAATACCGCCGCCCGGGCACCCGAGGACGGATCCGCCCCGACGATCGCCATCTGCCGACTCGCCCAAGTGTTGATCACCATGGACAAGGCGGTCGACACGGCCGCCCCCCAGCCCAGCGCCAGGTACCAGAACCCCAGACGCATCGGCCGGAACCGGTCCAGTGCGACGAAGGCCACGACCCACACGGCCAAGGTGGGCAGCGCCAGCAGCGCGGAGCGGCGGATCGCGCTCAGGTTCAGCCCGGGGACCTCCCCGCCGCCCTCGGTCGGCGTGGGCGTCACCGACGTGACATACATCCACCCGAGGCAGGCGGCGAACAGTGCGGTCGCTCCGAGGAAGACCCACAACCAAGGGCTGCGCAGAATCTTGACCGCCCAATGACCCGGACGTGCCTCCTTGGTCACCGGGAGACCGCTGGCACGCAGCGATCGCGCCGCTTCGAGCTCGGAGGTCATGGTTCCCAGGGTAGCGGCGCCGCCAACCCTGCCGACTGCGGTCGCGAGGGACGAACACGTGACCCGCCCGCCTCGCCGGGCTCGGCCGCTCCCCCCTACAATCGCCACGGGCCCCCGTAGCTCAGGGGACAGAGCAGCGGCCTTCTAATCCGACGGTCGGAGGTTCGAATCCTCCCGGGGGCGCCCGCCGCTGCAGGCGTCCCCCGATTCCGCGTGGGGAGCGCTCGCCGGGACTCGCCGTGCTCGGGTGTAGGTTCCCCAGGAGTGACCCGCGAGCAGATGAGCCCTCAGCACTGGCGCACCCTGACGGTGTCGGTCTACCTGCCCACCACGCTCGCACTGGTCGGCTTCGGCGCCGTGACCCCGCTCATCGCGATCACCGCGCAGGATCTCGGGGCATCCCTGGCCCAGTCGGCCCTGGTCGTCTCCCTGCTGGGTATCGGCGCTCTGGTCGGGGCGCTTCCCGCCGGAATCATCGCCGATCGTCTCGGCGAGCAGCGTGCGCTCGTGGCGTCGCTGATCGTGGACGCCGCCGCCATGGCGGTCGCCGCCTTCGCGCCGAACTTCGTCGTCTTGGGAATCGCCGTCTTCGTCTTGGGCGTCTCGGAAGCCGTCGTGACCATCGCCCGGCAGTCCTTCGTCACCGAGTTCGTGCCGCTCACGCACCGGGCGCGCGCCCTGTCCACGCTGGGCGGGGTGTTCCGGATCGGGTCGTTCATCGGCCCTCTCGCCGGGGCGGCGGTGGTGACGCTGGGCGGGCTCCGCGCCGCCTACTGGCTGGCCATCGCCACGTCACTGGCTGCAGCGATCATCAGCGCGTGGCTGCCCGACGTCGAGCGCGAGGCGCCACCCGGGGCGGCGCCCGTCCACATGGCCGCGATCCTGCGCGCGCACGCGATGACGTTCCCGACGCTGGGCGTGGGCGCCGCCGCACTCACGCTGGTGCGTGCGTCCCGGGACGCCCTGCTGCCGCTGTGGGCGACCTCCATCCGCCTGGACGCCGCCCAGACCAGCCTGGTCTTCGCGGCCAGTTCGTTGGTGGACCTGACCTTGTTCTACCTGGGCGGCTCGATGATGGACCGGCTCGGACGCCGGGCTGTCGCCGTCCCCGCCATGCTCATCATGGGGACGTGCTTCGGTCTCCTGCCGCTGGCGGCCACCGGCATCGGCCTGGGCGCGGTCGCCCTGGGGCTGGGGTTGGGCAACGGCATCAGCGCAGGCGTGGTGATGACGCTCGGCTCGGACGCCTCCCCCGCCGTCGGCCGAACCCAGTTCCTGGCCGGATGGCGCCTCACCACGGGCATCGGGGGCGCCCTGGGTCCGGTGATGATCAGCGCCCTGGCTGCGGTGGCGTCCCTGTCGGCGGCCGCCCTCGCCGTGGCCGCCATCGGTTGGCTGGGCGCAGCCTGGTTGTGGCACTGGGCGAGCCCGCCGGGCGACTCCCCTGCCTCCCGGGACGCTTCGGCCAACTGAGCACCGCCTTGCTGCGACAGACCTGACGTCAACCGGCGATGTCGCGCGAGCGTCGCCCGTGCAGGATCCCCCACAGCAGGCAGCCCGCGACCAGAGCCCAAAAGGCCGAGCCGATGCCCGCGACGACCAGCCCTGAGGACGCCACCACCACGGTGAGGACCGCGGCCACACGCTCGCTCGGCACAGCCAGCGCCTGCTGCAGCGACCCCACCAGTGCGCCGAACAGGCCGACAGCCGCTACCGTCGTGAACACCCCGGCCGGGGCCGTTTCGGCCACGGCCACGATGGCGCCGGCGCCCAGCCCGAGCCCCAGATACAGCACGCCTGCCGACACCCCGGCGATCCAACGCCGGTCGCGGTCGGGCCCCGCCTCGGGACCGGCGGCCAGTGCCGCCGAGATGGCGGCGAGGTTGATGGCATGTCCTCCGAAGACGGCGCCGATCACACTCCCCACACCGGTGCCGCCGATGGCGGCTCGCCAGGGGGTCGCGTAGCCGAAGCTGGACAGCACGGCGACGCCGGGGATGTTCTGGCTGGTCATCGTCACCAGGTACAACGGCACCCCCACGGCGATGATCGTGGGCAGGTCGAACGCCGGCGCCACCGCTTCCAGGGCGGGGGCGGCGTGCGTCCAGTCGGCCCGTCCGAACGCCCCGGTCGTGGCCAGCGCACCGAGTGCTGCCGCGAGCGCGCCGGGGACGGCCCATCGCGGGGCCACGCGCACCAAGACGGCCCAGGTCAACAGCACCGCCCCGATGGCGAACGGGCTGGTGGGCAACTCCTGGAACGGAGTCACGCACAGCGACACCAGCACCCCGGCGAGCATCGCACTGGCGATGCTGCCCGGGATCGCGCGGACGAGACGCGCCAGCGCAGGGACGAGGCCGGTGAGCGCGAGCAGTCCCCCGCACACGATGAACGCGCCCACGGCCGCGGCGAAACCCTGGGACGGCGTCGGGGCGGAGGCGAGCAGGGCGGCACCCGGGGTGGACCAGGCGACCGTGACTGGCGCGCGGCTCCACCAGGACAAGGCGATACAGGCCAGGCCGACGGTGACGGACAGGGCGATCAGCCCGGACGCCGCCTGGGTGGGGGTGGCGCCCATTCTCGCCAGCCCGGCGAGCACCACCGCGAACGACGACGCGAAGCCCACGACCGCCGTCACGACTCCGGCCAGGATCGGGGTCCATGCGCTGCTACGGCCCGACTCGTTCATGTCGGGTGACTCTAAAGGCGCGACGCCAGGGCGCTCTGCGGTGTCCGCCGCCCAGGAACGGCCAGCACCACGCCCACGTGCCGCTGCCACTCCGGGAGGGGCGCAGCGTCGCTCAGAACGAGCGCCGGGTCAGTCGCCGACGGTGTCGATCCCCCGGGAGACGATCAGCGGATCAGGCGGGGTGACGACCGAGTCGTCGCGTCCCTCGTAGTCGAACTGGTTGAGGAAGGCGCGCATCGCGTTGAGCCGGGCCCGCTTCTTGTCGTTGGAGCGGATGGTGATCCAGGGCGCATGGTCGGTGTCGGTGCGCTCGAACATCGCCTCCTTGGCGGCGGTGTAGTCCTCCCACCGGTCCAGGGATTCCAGATCCATCGGGGAGAGCTTCCACCGACGCACCGGGTCGATCTGCCGGATCGCGAACCGGGTGCGCTGCTCGCGCTGGGTCACGGAGAACCAGAACTTGGTGAGGTGGATGCCCGCGTCGACGATCATGCGTTCGAACTCGGGGGCCTGTCCCATGAAGATCTCGTACTGCTCGTCGGTGCAGAAGCCCATGACGCGCTCGACGCCGGCCCGGTTGTACCAGGAGCGGTCGAACAAGACGATCTCGCCGAACGTCGGGAAGTGCTCGATGTAGCGCTGGAAATACCACTGCCCCAGTTCGGTGGTCGTCGGCTTGGTCAGCGCGACCACCCGCGCCGCCCGCGGGTTCAGGTGCTCGGTGAAACGCTTGATCGTGCCGCCCTTGCCCGCGGCGTCGCGGCCCTCGAACAAGATGATGTGGCGCACATCGTGGTCCTGGCTCCAGTACTGGAGCTTGAGGAGTTCGACTTGGAGCTTGTACTTCTCGGCCTCGTACTCATCGCGCGTCAGCAACGTGTCGTAGGGGTAGTCCTCGCGCCACGTCTCCACGGCCCGGCCGCCCGGATCCACCAGCATGGGATCGGGGCCCTCCGCATCACCGACCGAGTAGCCCTCGTGGACGAGCTTGTCGATGAATTGGCGCAGATTCTCGCGCTGACCAGGCCCTTCATCGATCATCTCTTGAAGGCTGTGCTGGTCCATGACACTCCTGATTCGGCCGCGGTGGTGGTACCTCCCAGACTAACAAGCCCAATCGACCTACAGTGGAACTGTGAATGACGCATTGGTGTGGATCGACTGCGAGATGACCGGCCTCGACCTGGAGACGGACGCTCTGATCGAGGTCGCGGCGCTCGTGACCGACGGCAACCTGAACGTGCTGGGCGAGGGCATCGACGTGCTGATCACCCCTCCCACCGAGGCGCTGGAATCGATGGGCGACTTCGTCCGCGACATGCACACCAAGTCGGGCCTGCTCGACGCCCTGGCGACCGGCACCACCTTGGAGGACGCCGAGGCCCAGGTGCTGGCCTACATCCGCGAGTGGGTGCCCGAACCCCGGCAGGCACCGCTGGCCGGCAACACGATCGGCACCGACCGCAGCTTCCTGGCCCGCGACATGCCCGCCTTGGAGGGTCACGTGCACTACCGCAACGTGGACGTGTCCACCATCAAGGAGCTGGCACACCGCTGGTTCCCGCGCGCCTACTTCAACACCCCGACCAAGTCGGGCAACCACCGGGCCCTGGCCGACATCCAAGAATCCATCGAGGAACTGCGCTACTACCGCGAGGCGGTCTTCGTCCCCGCGCCCGGACCGGACGCCGCCGCCTTGCGCCGGATCGCTCGGACCCACCAAGGCGCGCTCACGGGCCACCGCCACCCCAAGGCCCCTGCTCCCACCGCCTGACGCCCGCTGCGCTGCCCCGATTTCCTGTGGCCGGCGCCACCGGCTATGCTGACCTTCGCTGTTCGCAGCAATGGTGGGTATAGCTCAGCTGGTAGAGCACCTGGTTGTGGTCCAGGATGTCGCGGGTTCGAGTCCCGTTACTCACCCCAGCAGAAGCCCGCTCCGACGAAGTCACATAGTCGGGGCGGGTTTTCTCGTGCATGCCGCGCACCGTGGATTGCCGCGAAGGGGCCCGGCACGCGACGCGCAGTACCGTGTTAAGAATTCTTGACACGTCGTCGGGACCGCCCTACGGTGGGAATGTCAATAACTCTTTACATCCGGGGGCGTCATGACCTTCACCGAGCGGTACACCTGGGCGGGTCTTGCCCTGAGCGTCGTCACCTTCGTCACGTACTGGACGATCGTCCTCACACGAGCCCTCACCGACGACCGGCCTCTCGTCGAGGTCGCCTGGCAGGGACCCATGCTGTGGTGCCTCCTCCTCGGCGGTGGCCTCTACGGGGCGGTGATGCTGCTGCTGTGGCTGCGGGTTCGCGGGGAGGCCCACACCGACGAACGCGACCACGAGATCGAGCGGCACGCCTCCAGCACCGGCGGCGGGATCACCGGGCTCGCCGTCCTGGCCGGCCTGATCATGCTGGCCCTCGACGCGCCCCAATTCTGGACGGCGACGGTGCTCTTCGTCGGATCGTTCCTCGGCTCGCTGGCCAGCATCGGCGTCAGTCTGGCCACCTACCGCACGGGACTGTGATGGTCGGTCCCAAACCCACGCGGGTCACCAACCGCATCCGCGACCTCCGCACCCAACTCAGTCTCACGCAAGCGGACCTGGCCGACACCCTCGGGGTCACCCGCCAAACGGTTATCGCCATCGAACAGGGACGCTACTCACCTTCGCTCGAGATGGCCTTCCAGATCGCCCACACGCTCGGCGTCCCGCTCGATGCCGTCTTCAGCTATCGCGGGGACGACACGAACTGACCCGCGCCACGCGACGCTAGCCGCCACCGGCGTCACGCCACCCACCAGGCCCGGCACCAGCCGGGGCCGTTGATCAGCACACCCTGAGGAGCTCTCATGCGCGCACTTCTTCACCCCGTCTACGGCGAGGCCGACACGCTGGCCGTCGGCGACGTCCCCACCCCCGTGCCGGGGAAGAACCAGGTGCTCGTCCAGGTCATCGCCGCATCGCTCAATGCGGCCGACGCGTTCGTCATGCGCGGGGTGCCCCGCATGGTGCGGGTCGGGAACGGGCTGCGCCGCCCGACGCGGCGCCGACTAGGCATGGACTGCGCCGGCATCGTGACCCAGCTGGGCCCGGGAGCCACACGCTGGCGCGTGGGCGACGCGGTCTTTGGGCAAGGCCTCGCTACCATGGCGGAGTTCGCGCTCGCCGACGAGGACCGGCTCGCCTCCCTGCCCGAGGGCGTGTCCCACCAGGACGCTGCCACCCTCCCCGTCGCCGGCACCACCGCGCTGCGGGCGGTCGACGTGGCGAACGTGGCACCGGGCCAGCGAGTCTTGGTGACCGGCGTCGCGGGCGGGGTCGGTCAGTTCGCTGCTCAACTGGCAGCACTGCGCGGGGCCGAGGTCATCGGCGTGTGCTCCGGACGCAACGTAGAGCGCGTTCGCGCACTCGGGATCGCGAACGTCCTCGACTACGAGACCCAGAACCCCCTGGACACCACCACGAAGTACGACGTCGTCCTCGACAACGCAGGCGGGGTGCGCATCCGGGACTGGCGTTCCGTGGTCGTTCGCCACGGCGTCATCCTGCCGAACAGCGGGGTGAAGGGACCCGACGGGGGCGCCCTCATGCGCGTCGCCAAGGCCCAATGGCATGGGTTCATCGCACCGCAGCGCGTGCGGGTCTTCTCCGGAACCGTCACGACTCAGCAGCTCGACGAGTTGGGGAACCTGCTCGCCGCCCACCGCATCACACCTCTCGTGGACACGGTGTACCCCCTGGACCAGGCGACCGAGGCGCTCGCACGCGTGGCCACGCACCACGCCCGGGGCAAGGTCGTCGTCGCCGTCGCCCCCGAGGGGACGGCGACGAGGTGAGCGTCCGAGGCCGCCTGACCGGCTCGTCTGATCGCGAAGAGGTCATGCAGCCGAACACCGGGACGCCCTCGGTGAACGCTTCCTGGATCCGTGCGCCCCGGTCCCGTAGGAGGGCGATCGGAAAGGACCGTGAACCTGCCCATCCGCGATGAGCTCGTCCTGGGCACCCAGCCCGTTCCCGGAGACCAGGAGCGGCACCTGAGTGCGATCCTGCACGGCACGAAACGGCGACCGAAACCCCACCGGGTCGATCTGCGGGCGCCTGAGCGTTCCGACACGAGCACCAGAAACGGGCCGTCGTGACGCACACGCGGGCTCCACTGCGTAAGATCCAGGGGCCAGAGGACGAGAAGGTCGATGACGCCACCGCAGACCAGCGGACCGCCCTCGGCCCCCGCCCGAGGGCGTGGCCAACAGCAGTGGACGACGGACAGAGGTTGACACGCACCATGGGTGAGGGCAAGCGGTACCCCACGATCTACGACGTCGCCGAGCGCGCCAACGTGAGCATCGGGACGGTGTCGAAGGCATTGAACACTCCGGCGCGCGTCGCCGAGCCGACCCGCCGGCGCGTGCTGGACGCCGTGGCGGAGCTCAACTTCGTCCCGAAGGCCGCCGCTACCTCACGCGCCCGCAAGGGTGTGGGCCGGATCGGCGTCTTCGCCCCCTTCTCCTCGTTCGAGTCCTTCCACCAGCGACTCAACGGGGTGCTGCTCGCCACCTCGACGGCCGCCTCGGCCATCGAGGTCGTCGTGTTCGACGTGGAGTCCGCGGCGGAGTCGGCGCGGGCGCTGGAGAGCCTGCCGAGCCTGCGCTCCCTCGACGGCCTCATCATCATGTCGGTGCCCTTCGGGGAGAAGCCCGCTGCGGCCATGCGCCGGGCCCGCATGCCCGTGGTGCTGGTCGACCTCGAGGGTCACGGCTTCCCCTCAGTGACGACCGACGACAAGACGGGCGGAGCCCTGGCCGCCGATCGGCTCATCACCACCGGGCGTCGGCACCTCGCCTTCCTCGGACACAGCCAGGTGCAGCAAGACCATCTCTCCGCGTCGCTTCGCCGCTTCGACGGGTTCAGCCAGCGGGTCGCGGACCACGGCGTGGATCTCCCTCCGTCCCGCGTGCTCCTGGTGCCGCGAGGGTTCGACGCCACCGTCGCCGGCATCGAAGCGCTCCTGCGAGACCAGCCCGACATCGACGGCATCTTCGCTCACACCGACGAGCTCGCCGCCATTGCGCAGCTCGCGGTCCGCGCGGCCGGACGCCGGGTGCCCGAGGACGTCGCCGTCATCGGCTTCGATGACGGATCCACCGCCGTCGCGGCCGATTTGACCACCGTCCGCCAGGAACTGCGCGAGAGCGGTCGCTGGGCCGCGGCCACGTTGCTGAACCTGCTCGCGGACCCCGACAGGGTCACCCCGTCCCTCACGCTTCCGGTCTCCCTCGTGCGCCGTGGCTCCGCGTAGCTAGCACCCCTCCGCCTGGTTGACACTCACCCACTCTCGCCCTAGGGTAAAAGTGCTTTCGAGCAAGATCTTTTTCCTCATCGACAATGGAGACGACATGAGACGCGTACTCACCGGAGCGATCGCAGCGGTCGCGGTGCTCGGCCTGGCTGCCTGCAGTTCGGGCGCCGGTTCGACACCGACGGCGACCACCTCGGCCAACACCCAGAACGCCGCCCTGATCAGCGCGGCCAAGGACGCCGCCACCAAGATCGCGGGCGGCCAGACCATCGGCGGCAAGGTGACCCTCCTGGGCGCCCTGGGCGGCGACCAACTCGACCAGTACCTCGCCGCGTTCAAGCCCTTCGAGGAGGCGACCGGCATCAAGGTCGAGTACGAAGGCACCCGCGACATGCTCTCGGTGCTCCAGACCCGCGTCCAGGGTGGTAACCCGCCCGACGTCGTGTCCAACCCGAGCCTGGGCCAGATGCGCCAGCTGATCAAGGACGGCAAGCTGCTGGCCCTCAACGACGTGGTCGATGTCGAACAGGTCAAGAAGGACTACGACTCCGGCCTCGTCGAGCTGGGCAGCCAGAACGGCACGCTGTACGGGCTCATGCAGACCTCCGCACTGAAGGGCATGGTCTACTACAACCCCGAGAAGTACCAGGGTCCGACCAACGCGGCAGACTGGAACGCCCTCAACACGTGGGCCACCCAGCAGGCAGACGCCGGCAACACCCCGTGGTGCCTCGGCGTCGAGAACGGCGCCGCCAGCGGCTGGATGTCCACCGACTGGATCGAGCAGTTCGTCCTGACCACCTACGGCACCGAGGTCTGGGACTCGTGGGCCAACGGTGAACTGTCCTGGAACTCACCTGAGATCCGCGCCGCGTTCGAGGCCTTCGGCAAGATCGCCACCGACACCAAGATGGTCAACGGCGGCCCCCGCGCCGTCGTGTCGACCGACTTCATCAAGGGCTCGCTGCCGCTGTGGGCAGACCCGCCTCGCTGCAGCCTCACGTTGCAGGCCGACTGGCTCGGCGCGACGGTCACCACGCAGGTGCCCGGCACCGTCGAAGGCAAGTCTGTGGACTTCTTCATGTTCCCGGCCGTCAACTCCGCCAACTCGGGGACCATCGAGACGAGCGGCGAGATGCTGGGCGCGTTCAACGACACCCCGCAGGTGCGCGCACTGATGGCCTACGCGGCCACCGAGCAGAGCCAGGCGCTCATCGCGACCACCGGTTCGTGGCTGTCGGCCAACAAGTCGGTGTCTCTCGACGTGTACCCCACCGACGCCCGCCGCAAGGCCGCGCAGGTCATCTCTGAGGCCAAGGCCGTGCGGTTCGACGCTTCCGATCTGATGCCGTCGTCGGTCACCCAGGCGTTCTGGTCCGGCACCCTGACCTACATCACCAGCCCTGACAAGCTCGACGAGGTGCTCGGCACCATCGAAGCCGCTCGCCTGGCTGCGCGCTGATCGGTTGCACCCATGCCCACAGTGGTTGTAGCGCTCCTCGCCGGCATCCTAGTGCCGATCGGGCTGATGCTCTACCTGCTCGCGGGGGAGGCGCTCCTCAAGCGCCTCCGCCCGCGCAGGGCCCGCAGCGCGCGCATTGCCTTGTGGCTCGCGCCTGCGGGCATCCTGCTCGGCGGGATGCTCATCTACCCCCTCATCCGAACCATCATCTTGAGCTTCCAAGGGGTCGACGGCTCCGGATTCGTCGGATTGTCCAACTATGTGCAGGCGTTCACCCGCTCTGACACCCTGATCGCGATCCGCAACAACCTGCTGTGGCTCGTGGTCTTCACCTCGTTCGTCACCGTCATCGGGATCGCGATCGCGACGCTCGGTGACCGCGTCAAGTACGAGAAGCTCGTGCGCACCATCATCGTGCTGCCGACGGCCATCTCGTTCGTCGGCGCCGGCGTCATCTGGAGTTTCGTGTACTCCTATGAGCCGCCCGGCCTCGAGCAGACGGGGACGCTCAACGCGATCTGGACCACGGTGTTCCCTGGCTCGGATCCTGTCGCATGGCTGGCCGACGAACGCACCGTCAACGGAGCCCTGATCTTCATCGGCATCTGGATGTCGGTCGGGATGGCCTCAGTGATCCTGTCGGCGGCCATCAAGGGCGTCCCCGGCGAGACCCTCGAAGCGGCGCGGATCGACGGCGCCTCGGAGTGGGCCATCTTCTTCCGCATCCTGCTGCCTCAGATCTCCACCACGGTCGTCATGGTGATCACGCTCATGGGGATCAACAGCCTCAAGGTCTTCGACATCATCTACGTGCTGACCAACGGGAACTACGGCTCCCAGGTGCTGGCCACCAGCATGTACTCGGAGCTGTTCGCCGCACAGAACTTCGGCACCGCCTCCGCGATCGCCGTCGTTCTCCTCCTTGCCACGGCCCCCATCATCGCCGTGAACATCCGATTCTTCCGAGAGGGGCGGTGAACACCGTGTCGAAGAATGGCTCCCGTTGGCTGCCCGCGCTGGGTAAGCACGCAGCCCTGATCCTGCTCATGGCGATCTGGATCGTGCCGGTCTTGTCACTGCTGATCAGCTCGTTCCGGCCCGCCTACGACATCACGAACTCGGGATGGTGGACGGCGATTCTCCCGCCGTACCAGTTCACGCTGGACAACTACGAGTCGGTCATGACGCGCAACGGCATCGGCCGCAACTTCCTCAACAGCGCCGCCATCACCATTCCTGTCACCCTCATCACCGTCGCGGTGGCCGCGGTCGCGGGCTACGTGTTCGGACGCTGGAAGTTCGCCGCTCGCGAGTGGCTGTTCGTCATCGTTCTCGCACTGCTCAGCGTCCCGCTCCAGATGACGCTGGTGCCCGTGCTCCAGATGTTCAGCAACCTCGGCATCGTGGGGACGTTCCCCGCTGTGTGGATCGCCCACGTCGGCTATGCGCTGCCGTTCTCCATCTATCTGCTGCGCAACTTCTTCGCGAACGTGCCCGAGGAACTGTTCGAGTCCGCCGCCATCGACGGCGCCTCGGAGATGCAGCTCTTCTTGCGGATCGCCGTCCCGCTCGCCGGCCCGGCCCTTGCGGCCGTCGCCGTGTTCCAGTTCATGTTCGTCTGGAACGACCTACTGGTCTCCCTGATCTACCTCGGCGGAAGCCCGGACGTCGCACCGCTGACCGTCGCGGTGTCGAACCTCGTGAACTCCCGCGGCGAAGGCTGGGAGGTCCTCACGGCGGCCGCCTTCATCCTGATGTCGGTCCCGATCATCGTCTTCTTCTCGCTGCAACGCTTCTTCGTGCGGGGCATGCTGGCCGGAGCGATCAAGTGAAAGAGGAATCGCGCGTGATCTTGAATGCACCCACCCAGGCCTGGCTGACGCGCATCGCCGCCCTCGGACGTCCCGAGTACGACGACTTCGCCACCGAACGCGAACGGCGCCTGGTGGAGAGCGCGCAGCTCAGCGACGGATTCGTCGGCGCGCTGCCCGGAGGCATCACGGTCTGGGAGCACCGCGTTGGAGACGGCCTCCTCGTGCGGGAAGTCCGCGGGCAAGCGGCCGACGGCCCTCTGCCCGCCTATCTCCTGCTCCACGGCGGCGCCTTTTGGCACGGGTCGGCTACCGAGTCGGTCAACATGGTGATCGCGGCGAACCGGGCCCTTCAGGCCGGCGTCGCGGTGTTCCTGGCCGACTACCGCCTGGCGCCCGAGTTTCCGTGCCCTGCGGCCATCGACGACACCATCGAGGTGCTCCGCTGGCTGCAGCAGGAGGCCGGCACCTTGGACCTGGATCCGTCCCGCCTCCTTCTGGGCGGCATTTCCGCGGGGGCGAACATCGCGACCGCCGCGGCCGCCCGGGTCACGGGCGAGGGCCTCATCGCGGGCCTCATCTTGGAAGTACCGGCCGTCGATCTGCGACCGGACGGCTCCTGGGACGAACGTTTCGCGGCGATCAACGGCCTCGACTCCACCGAGGACATGACGCGGCTCTACGCGGGCGGGCTACCTGCCGACCACCCGGACATCTCCCCCGTCCTGGTCGACGTCACCGCCTTCCCGGCCACCCACATCGTGACCGCCGAATACGACCCCCTGCGCGGCGGTGGCGAGATCCTCGCCACGCGGCTGCGGGAGGCGGGCGTCCGGGTCACCGCCACCCGACACCTGGGTGCGCTGCACGGATCACTCGGGCTGACTGGCGCCGACCCGATCGCCCAGGCCTGGCAGGACGACGTCAGTTCCGCTCTGCGGCGGCTCGTCGTCGCCACGGGCGCCTGAGACGGCTAGGGGTCCCGGCTTCTCGCCGAGCCGGGACCCTGGCGCCACCACCTCCCCTAGGGGCGCGACGGCGGCACCAGGCGCCCTCACTCCCCGGAGGGCGTCCCGTCCTACCCGGCGTCCCGCAGCAACAACGCGGCGACCTCCAGCCGCACCTGCCGCTTCCCCCTCGGCGCCTGGCTACAGCACAGCACGCTGGGTCGACGTCCGGTCGCCTGATGTCGAGGCGGGACGGGCACCCGCAGGCAGGTGGGATCGCCAGGCGCATGCCACGACGAGGAGGCAGCAGATCGCCACGGCCACTCCCCCGGTGAACAGCGTCGGGTAGGAGACCTGCGCCGAGAGCACGGCCAAGACCGCGGGGATGAAGAAGCCGGTGTAAGCGATGGCGTAGTACACCGCCGTCAGCCCTGCCAGGTCGTCGGGGCCCGCGATGCGTTGGACCTCGCTGAGCCCCGCCACCAACGCCAGCCCGTAGCCGACGCCGAGGACACAGGCGGCTGCGAGGACCAGGGCCAGCGACAGCACCGTCGTCGCGAGGGCAGCCAGCCCCATCCCGGTCGCGAGGAAGGCCATCGCGATCACGGAGGCGCGGGCGGAGTGCCGGGTGTCGATCACCCTTCCGAGAATCTGCGCCCCCACACCACAGGCGAGCGTCAACGCCGTGACGAGCGCCGACACGGCAATCGGCATGCCGGCCGCATGCTCACGCATCAGCCCCGGCAGGACGGCATACGCGCTTCCGACGCTGCCGAACACCCAGGGCGCCAACGGGACGACCACGCGCAGGAACCGCCGGTGCCCGATCGGCGGGACGCGGAGATCGTCGCGCAGCCGGGGCCTGGACCCCACCGGCTCGACGGCCCGCGTCTCCGGGACGCCGAGCAGCCAGACTCCCGTGACCAGCGTCAAGGCGATGTGGAGGACGTAGGTCGACGCGGTGGGCCACGGCCCCCATTGGGCGAGGGCCCCGGCGAGGCCCGCCCCCACCAGGAAGCCGACCGTCAGCGACATGGACGCCCGCCCGGGGCCTGCGTCCGGTCGGCCCTCGAGCACCGAGAGTTCCTTGATCCAGGTCGTTCCGACCGCCATCACCAAGCCCAGAGCGGCTCCGCAGAACACGCGCCCGAGTGCGAGCAGCGCGGGTGAGTCGGGACCCAGGGCGAGGATGAGCGACCCCAGCAGGCTCAGCGGCGCGGCTGGGAGCATCAAGGGACGTCGGCCGTACCGGTCCGACAGGGGCCCGCCGGCCAGCAGGGCTGGAATGATCCCCACAACGTACGCGCCGAGGAGGACGTCGACGGTCACGGTCGAGAAGTGCGACACCTCCCGGTACATGACCAGCAGCGGGGTGAACTCGTTGCCGCCCCAGGCCACCGCGAACATGGACCCGCCGACCGCCAGCCACGCTCCCGCACACGTTGAGGCATCGAGATCTCGCGGGGTCGCTGCCGCGGGCTGTGCCGGACCGGCTCCTGCGCTCGCGCGCACCACGCACTCGGTCGTCGTAGCGGCGGGTCTCGGCGCGCTCATCGCGCGTCCGTCTCGCCGGACGCGTGTGCGCGGTGCAGGTGCCGGCGCAGCGCAGTGGAGAACCCGACGGCGTCGCCTGCCTCGATGAGCGCGACCAGGTCGGTGTGCTCGGCCACGAAGCCGCGCCCGCGCGTCTCGTCAGCCAGCATGGAGAGGGCGATCATGCGTTGCTGCCGTTCGCGCAAGGTGACGTAGAAGTCGAGCAGCAGGCTGTTCGCGCCGGCGGTCACCAGTTCGAGGTGAAACTGGGAGTCCTGCAGCGTGTAGCCATCGAGATCGTCGGCGTCCAGCGCCTCGATCTGCCGCGCGACGATGGCGGTGAGCCTGCGGGCCAGCGCCTGGCGGGCACCGGGGGTTCGCTCCAGCAGCGCCTCTACCGCGTGCGTCTCGAGGAGGAGCCGGGCCTCGACGACAGCCTCGGCCTCACCGGGCGCGACCGGCACGACGAGGGCTCCCCGTTTGGGGTAGAGCCGGAGCCAGCCTTCCGTCTCCAGCCGGAGGAAGGCCTCCCGGACGGGCGTCCTGCTGAGCCCGAGCTGACCGGCGATCTCGCCCTCGCTGAGCATCGTGCCTGCTGGCAGTCCGCCCGTCAGAATGAGGCGCTTGGTGTGCTGGTAGGCGGTCTCGGCGGCCGCCGGACGGTCGGCCGTCCTAGAGGGATTCAACATAGACACAAGATGAGTCTAAGACCGGTCGTCCCGCACCTGCCGCCGCATCTCAGCCCCCCGAGCGAGGACAACCGGAGACCACATGCGTACGTACGTACATATAGTTGTAGGATGTGGGCATGCCCGACTACTTCCGTGACGACCCTCGCAGCCACCGGGAACGCATGCTCGCCGGCGACCTCTACATTGCCGACGACCCCGACAACGCCGCCCTCGCGCAGCGCGCCGTCCAGCTCGCCGACGCCTACCACCAAGCGTTCGTCGCTGACCCCGAGGCCGCCCGGGGCCTGCTGACGGAGCTGCTGGGGCATCTGGGGGAGGGTGCCGTCGTGAAACCCCCACTGTTCGTCGACTACGGCGAGAACATTCACATCGGCGCCCGAACGTTCATCAACTACCAGCTGACCGCCCTGGACCCCGTGTCCATCACCATCGGGCAGGACTGCCAGATCGGCCCCAACGTTCAGCTCCTGACCCCCACGCATCCGCTCGAACCACAGCCACGCCGCGACAAGCTGGAAGCCGCCGAACCCATCGTGATCGGCGACAACGTGTGGCTGGGCGGCGGGGTGATCGTCTGCCCCGGAGTCACCATCGGGGACAACAGCGTGGTCGGAGCCGGTGCCGTCGTCACCAAGGACGTGCCGCCGAACAGCCTCGCCGTCGGCAACCCAGCCCGCGTCATCCGGCAGCTCGACGCATGACCGGGCCTCACCCCACGACCCGGCGACCGCGGCGCAGCGACCCCGACCGTCGCGCCCGGATCCTCACCAGCGCGCTCGACGTGGTCGCGGAGGTCGGCGTCGCAGGGGTGAGCCACCGCCGCGTCGCCACCGCCGCCGACATCCCGCTCGGGTCCATGACCTACCACTTCACCGGCATGGACGCCCTCCTGGAAGAGGCGTTCACCGCCTTCGCCGACAGCGTCGCCACCCGCTTCGAGGCCCGGCTGGCGCCAGCCAGGACCATCGCCGAGGCGCGCTCCGCCGTCGTCGCGTTCATCGCCGAGGACGTCTTCGCCGATCCCCGCGAACTGGTCCTCACCCAGGAGCTCTACACGCTCGCGGCCCGCCGTCCCGACTTCCGGAGGATCACCACCGCGTGGATGTCGCGCAGCCGCGCCGCACTGGAGCGCCACTTCGACCCCGAGACCGCACGCATCCTGGATGCGCTGCTGGAGGGACTCACCCTCCACCGGGCCCTCGACAACCAGCCACGCAGCACCGAGGAGATCCTCACCACGGTGCTGCGGATCACCACTCCGGAGCAAGCATGACCAGCGTCGTGACGGTTCTGGGCGCCACGGGGACCACCGGGCGCCTGGTCGCTCAGCACGTGCTGGAGGCCGGCCACGGCATCCGCCGCGCCTCCCGCACCAGCCCCGTGCGGTTCGACTGGGACGCCCCCACCACCTGGGCGCCGGCCGTTTCCGGGGCGACTGCGGTCTACCTCGTTCCCGACGAGCGCCCTGGCGGCGTCGCCCGGCTCACGTCCTTCCTGCGCATCTGCCGGGCGGCCGGGGTGGAGCGCGCGGTACTGCTGTCGGCGCGCGACTGGATCGACGCCGACCTGCCCGCCGGACACGAACGGGAAGCCGCCGTCGAGGCCAGCGGGCTGGCCTGGACGATCCTGCGTCCCGCCTGGTTCGCTCAGGACTTCCTCACCATGCAGTGCTTCGCCGCCGGGGTGCGAGCCGGACGCCTGCCCTACAACAGCGGGACGGGAGCCGTCGCGTTCGTCGACGCCGCGGACATCGCCGACGTCGCCGTCGCGGCACTCACCGCGCCGGGACACGCCGAACGTCGCTACGAGTTGAGCGGCCTGTCCCCGGTCACGATGCCGGCGGCCGCCCGGACACTGTCCGAGGCGCTGGAGCGCCCGGTCGAGGCCGTCCCGATGCGCATCGACGACTATGCCGCCCACCTGAGGGAACTCGGGTACGACGACGCGGGCGTCCACGCCATGGTGTTCTTCTCCCGCGCAGCGCGCGCCGGAGAGTTGAGTTATCTGTCCTCCGGGACGCTGGAGGCACTGGGGCGCCCCGCCCGGTCGTTCGCCGAGTTCGTGACCGGGGCCGCGCGTTCCCCTTCCTGGCGGCCGCGACGACGATGAGCCTCAGGCAGGCGTGCGCTGGATCTTCGCCAACGCCTTACCGCGGGCCAGCTCGTCGACCACCTTGTCCATGACGCGGATCGTGCGCATCAGCGGGTCCTCGATCTCCTCGACCCGGTGACCGCAGATGACACCGGTCACGAGATCCGCCCCTGGATTGAGGGCGGGTGCCTGCGCGAAGAACTCCTCCAGGGTGCGCTCATCGGCCAGGGTCGCGGCGAGTCCGGCCGCGTCATAGCCGGTGAGCCACCCGAGCAGGTCGTCCAACTCGGCCTGCGAACGTCCCTTCTTGGTCACTTTGGTGACGTAGTGGGGGTAGATGCTGGCGAAGCTGACCCCGAAGATCCGGTGACCGGCCACGCGTCCTCCTCGTATCGTCGGCACCGCGGGCCTGCCCGCGAGATGCGCTCCAGCCTGGCGCCTGAGCCGCGGCTGTTCAAGCCCGGCGCACCCACCGGGCGCGAACCCGCCCGGCCACGCCCTCGCAGGACCAGCCCTCACAAGACCAGCGCGAGGGTCCCGGCGACGATGAGGGCCAATCCGATGCCCGCCCGCAGCGAGAGTCGCTCACCGAACACCAGAGCACCGAAGCCGATCGACACCAGGATGCTCAGCTTGTCCAGGGGCACCACGACGCTGGCGGGACCCTCCTGCAACGCCCGGTAGTAGCACAGCCACGACAGCCCCGTCGTCACGCCGGAGAGCACCAGGAACAGCCAACTGCGACCGTCGATGCCGCGGATCGCTCGCTGCTTGCCGGTCACCAACACGACCAGCCAGGCCATGAGCAGCACGACGCCCGTGCGGATCGCCGTTCCCAGCGTCGACTCCACCCCCTCGATGCCGACCTTCCCGAGGATCGCGGTCAGCGCCGCGAACAGTGCCGACCCTCCCGCATAGAGCAGCCACATCCAGCCTCCCGCAGGTCGGAGTGGCTCCCCCGCGTCCGCCCGGGCATGAGCGCGACGTTCGATCATCAGGTACGTGCCGAGTGCGATGAACACCATGGCCGCGACCACCAGCGCGTTGACCCGCTCCCCCAGGAACACGACAGCCAGCAGCATGGTGAGCACGGTGCTGGTCTTGTCGACGGGCACCACCTTGTTGACATCGCCGATCTGCAGAGCTCGGAAATAGCACAGCCAGGAGGCGCCGGTCGCGAGGCCGGAGAGTATGAGGAACAGCCAGGTGCGGCCATCGATCTGCCCGATCGTCGGCGCCGAGCCGACCATGAAGACGAGCGCCCAGGCCAGCACGAGCACCACGGCCGAGCGCAGTGCGGTGGCCAGGTTCGAGTCGACGTCACGGATGCCCAGCTTGGCCAGCACGGCCGTCACCCCCGCGAACAGTGCCGACCCCACGGCGAAGGCCATCCACATCGGTTCCCAGCTCCCTCGGTCTCCTGCCGTCGCCGGGATGGTTCCGCCCAGGGGGCCGCGGTGAGTCTACGTCGACGAGGATGCCTCCGAGCAGCCGTTGCCACGGCGGCGCCTCACTACACGGGGGTCCCCAGCCGATAGCCGACGCCGTGCACGGTCGCGATCAGGTCGCGTTCGGTCTTGCGGCGGACGTAATGCACATAGGTGTCCACGACACCCACCCGGTCTCCGGGATCGAAGACGGCGGCCAGCAGCTGTGCCCGCGTGAACGAGGCGTCCGGGGCAGCGGCCAGGACGGCCAGCAGCGCGGCCTCCTTGCCGGTGAGCTGGATCCGTCCCGCATAGGGCGACTCCACCACTCCCAGCCCGGGGAAGAAGGTCCAGCTCCCGACGCTCACGGCGTCCCGGGGGGCGGTGTAGTCCCGGGTGAGGGCGCGGATCCGGGCGTTGAGCTCGTCGAACTCGAACGGTTTGACGAGGTAATCGTTGGCCCCGGCATCCAGGCCTTCGACCTTGTCGGCGGTGGTGCCCAGCGCCGTGAGCAGGAGCACGGGGGTGGCATCGGCTCGGCGCCGCATCCACGCGACCAGGGCGGTTCCGTCCCCATCGGGCAGGCGACGATCGACGACGGCGGCCGCGAACAGCCCGTTCACCAGCAGGGCCCGCGCTCCCGCCAGATCGGACACCCAGGTGACGTCCCAGTCCAGCCCCAGCACCTCGACCATGATCGGGCCGAGGCGAGGGTCGTCCTCGACGATCAGCAGCGCGCTGCGATCACTCCCCATCGAACGGCTCCGGGGCGGGCGCCGACGCGGGCAGCGTCAGGCGAAAGATGGTGCCCTCGGGGCCGGTGCGCAGCACGGCGATCGCGCCGCCCCGCTCACTCAGGACGTCGCTGACCAACGCCAGCCCGATCCCGTGCGAGCTCGACGCGGCGGCCCCCAGGGGAGGGACGCCTCGGGCGAACCTCTCGAACACCCGCTCGGGCGCGATCCCGCGGATGCCGGGGCCACGGTCGGCGACATCGACCTCGACGACGTCACGACGGACCCGCGGCGTCACGCTCACCGACTTGCCTGCGGGGCTGTGCCGCACCGCGTTGTCGATCACGGCGGTGAGGACCCGCCGCACCGCCACCTCCGACAAGGCGACCCAGGCCTGCGGCGAGGAGGCCAGCACGATCCGGACGCCCGTGGCGTCCGCGCTCACCGCCAGCCCCTCGACCACCTCGGCCGCGACCGTCCCGACGTCACAGCGGCCCGCTGTCGCCTCGCCCGACGTGGCGGACGCGAGCAGTTCATCGACCAGGTGCGACATCACCGCCACGTCGGCCCGCAGATCGGCGGCCACCGCGCTGAGTCGGACGTCCCCCGCCGTCATCAGGGACAGATGCTGGGCGCGGGCGCTCAGGACCGCCAGCGGCGTGCGCAGTTCGTGGCTGGCGTCGCTGACGAATCGGCGCTGGCGCCGCAGCGCCTCAGCGAGCGGCTCGGTGGCCCGGCGCGCCGACCACACCGCGGTCACCCCGGAGGCGGCGATCGCGCTCACCCCCAGCACCAGGCCCGCGACGGCCACGTCGCCCGGTTCCAGGGAGACCAGCAGGCCACCTTCGCGTGGCCGGTCCGCCCCGGCGCCGAGACGCCACCCCAGGTAGGCGAACAGCAGCGTCGCCCCGATCAGGATCATCGCGGCGCTCAGCACGGCCACCTGGACGCCGACACGCCGGGCCGCCTGGGCGAAGACGACCTGGTCGGGATCGTGACCGCCGGCCACCTCCTCAGCGGTGTGCCCGCCCTGCGTCGAAGGCTCACACGGAAATCTTAGGAGGTTCTGAGGAGGGACCGTTCACACTGGAAGGCGGGCAGAAACCGAACCCGCCCACAAGGAGACGACATGGACATCATGGGATGGCTGGGCAACCTCACCAACGCGAGCGCTCTGCTGGCGTCGTTTGGACCCTGGGTGCTCGTCGGAATGGGCATCGTCGTGTTCATCGAATCCGGTCTGCTCTTTCCCTTTCTGCCGGGCGATTCGCTGCTGGTGACCGCCGCCATCCTCCGCGGCTCCCTCGGCATCACGGGGTGGCAGATCCTGCTGGTCGCCATCGCGGCCGCGATCGCCGGCGACCAGGCGGGGTTCTGGCTGGGGCGGCGGTTCGGGCGGGGCCTGTTCAAGCCGAACGCGCGCGTGCTGCGCACCGACCGCCTCGAGGCCGCGGAGGCGTTCTTCGACCGGCACGGGCCGATGGCGCTCGTGCTCGGGCGGTTCGTCCCCATCGTCCGCACCTACGTGCCGCTCGTGGCGGGCACCGCCAACATGCGCTATCGGCACTTCGCCTTGTGGAACATCCTCGGTGCCCTCTGCTGGGTGGTGGCCATGACGCTGGTCGGTGTCCTGCTGGGAGGCATCCCGGGTATCGCGCACAACATCGAGGCGATCATGCTGGTCATCGTGGGCATCTCCGTGGCCCCGCTGGTCGTCTCCACGGTCCGCTCGCGATGGGCCGCACGCCGAGCCGCCCAGGCCGAGCAGGCGTGAACGCCGCCCGGACGCAATCAACCTATGAGGAGATAGAGGCATGAAGATCATCACCGTCCACGGGTCGGGTTTGGGCACGTCGATCCTGCTTCAGCTCACCGCGCAGACCGCGCTGCAGCGGCTGCACGTCGACGCCACCGTCGAGGCGCTGGCCCGGGTGTCGGTCCACGGCTTCCTCCCGGACGCCGATCTCCTGCTGGTCAGCCCCGAACTCGCCGGGGGCCTCGCCAGAGCCGCGTCCATCGTGCGACCGGTGCACGATCCCCTCGACCTTGCCGAGGTGGCCAGGCAGATCTCGATAGGGCTAGGTCAGCGTTCCCCCTCGACGCGTTCGCCGCTCGTGCCGGTGTAGAGCGCACCCGCCTGTCGCCGGGTGAGAGGCGACACGGCAGAAAGGGTGTTCTTCAACGTCGGGGTAGGCTGACCGCCACAGCGTGGCACCTGGACCAATATCTCGACATTTAAGGCTCACCCATGATCGAGCTGACCGGCGTGACCAAGACCTACCCCGACGGCACCGTTGCGGTGGACGACTTCAGCGCCCAGTTCCCACCCCACAAGACCACCGTCCTCCTCGGTTCCTCCGGCAGCGGCAAGACGACGATCCTGCGGATGGTGAACCGCATGGTCGACGCCTCGGCGGGCACCATCACCATCGACGGCGAGGACATCGCCGGACGCGATCCGGTGAAGCTGCGCCGCAGCATCGGCTACGTGATGCAGAACGGCGGGCTGCTCCCCCACCGCAGTGTGCTGGACAACATCGCGACCGTCCCGCTGTTGAACGGCGTCGGCAAGGCCGCCGCACACAGCCGGGCGCGTGACCTCATGGACCTGGTGGGACTGGACGAGAAGCTGGCCCGGCGCTTCCCCGCTCAGCTCTCCGGCGGCCAGCAACAGCGCGTCGGCGTCGCTCGCGGACTGGCGGCCGACCCGAACATCCTCCTCATGGACGAACCGTTCGGGGCCGTCGATCCGCTGGTCCGTGCCGAACTCCAAGACGAACTGCTGCGCATCCAGCACACGCTGGCCAAGACCATCGTGTTCGTCACCCACGATGTGGACGAGGCCCTGCGGCTCGGCGATCAGATCATCCTGCTGGCCGACGGGGGCCACGTCGCCCAGCGCGGCACGGGTCCCGATCTGCTGGGCGCCCCGGCCAGCGCGTTCGTGGCCGACTTCCTCGGCCTCGACCGTGGCTCCCGGGCACTGTTCGACCGTGACGGCGTCCTGGTCGACGCATTCGGTCGCGCCGCTGGCGTCCTGACCCAGGACGCGCCCGCGTGAACTGGCTGCTCAACAATCTCGGGGTGGTGGGCGACTACCTGCTCAGCCATCTCGGGCTCGCGCTGCCGCCGATCGTGGCGAGCTTCATCCTGGCCATCCCGCTCGGCTGGCTGGCCAACCGTTTCGGCTGGCTGCGCACGCCGCTGCTGACCGGGGCCGGGCTCACCTATGCGATCCCCTCGCTGCCGCTGTTCATCGTGCTGCCGATCATCCTCGGCACATCCGCCCGGGACCCGCTCAACATCGTCGTGGCCCTCACCTTGTACGGGCTCGCTCTGATGGTGCCCTTGACCGCCGACGGCCTGCGCCAGGTCAACCCCGCCGCCCTGGACGCCGCGAAGGCGATGGGATATCCGCCCGTGCGGCGATTCCTCACCGTGGAGCTGCCCCTCGCCGGGCCGACGCTGCTGGCTGGCCTGCGGGTGGTCGCGGTGAGCACCGTGTCGCTGGTGACCGTGGGCGCCGTGCTCGGCATCCCCAGCCTCGGGCTGCTGTTCACCGACGGCTTCCAGCGGGGGATCCTCGCCGAGATCATCACCGGCATCCTCCTCACCGTCGCGGTGGCGCTCGTCCTGGACGCCGTCCTGGTTCTAGCGGGACGCCTGCTGCTGCCGTGGACGCGTCCTGTCCGCGTCGTGTCAGACGTCCACCCGGCTCACGAGGAGGTGCCCGCATGAACTACCTGGTGGAGGCGTTCGCCTGGCTGGCCGATCCCTCCCGTTGGCCCGGGCCGAACGGGATCGGGCTACGGCTCGGCGAGCACATCGCCTACTCCTTCGCCGGCGTCCTGCTCGCGTGCCTCGTGGCGATCCCGGCCGGCTGGTGGGTGGGCCACACCGGCCGGCTGCGCGGCCTGGCCGTCAGCCTGTCCGGCGGCGCCCGCGCCCTGCCCACCCTCGGGCTGGTCACCCTGCTGGGGATCCTGTTCGGAATCGGGCTGGTCGGCCCGATGGTCGCCTTCGTCGTTCTGGCGTTGCCCTCGGTGCTGGCCGGCGCCTACTCGGGGGTCGAGTCGGCCGACCGACAAGCCGTCGACGGCGCACGCGCCTCGGGGATGACCGAGCTGCAGGTCCTGCTCCGCGTCGAGGTCCCGCTGGGACTCCCGCTCCTGGTGGGCGGCATCCGGTCGGCGTTTCTGCAGGTGATCGCCACCGCCACGCTGGCCGCCTACGTCGGGGCGGGCGGGCTGGGCCGGTTCCTGTTCCTCGGGCTGAAGACCCAGGACTACGCGCAGATGCTGGCCGCCTCCTTGTTGGTCGTGGCGCTCGCCCTCGTCGTCGACGTGGCCTTCGCGACGATCCAGCGCCTCGCCTCTCCCGCCCGTTTCCGCTGAGCTTTCATCCATCGACTGAGCTTTCATCCATCGAAAGGAACCCGTCATGTCCCTCATCTCACGCCGCCGCCTCGGCGCGCTCACAGCCCTGGCCGGCCTCGGTGTCGTCGCGGCCGGCTGCTCCACCGGCAACCCTTTGGGCACCGCGTCCTCGACCGCCTCGTCGACAGCGTCCGGGGCCGCGCTGGTGATCGGTTCCCAGCAGTACTACTCCAATGAGATCATCGCCGAGCTGTACGCCCAGGCGCTGGAGAGCGTCGGCTTCCAGGTCACCCGGCAGTATCAGATCGGGCAGCGGGAGATCTATCTGCCGGAGCTCGAGGCAGGCAAGATCGACGTGATCCCCGAGTACAGCGGGAACCTGCTGCAGTACTACGACAAGTCGGCGACGGCCACCGACGCCGACCAGATCGCCACCGCGCTCGCCCAGGCGCTGCCCACGGGCCTGCGCGCCCTCACCGCCGCGGCGGCCTCCGACCAGGACTCCTACACGGTCACCAAGGCGTTCGCCGACCAGTACGGGCTGGCCGCGATCGGTGACCTGACGAAGGCCCCCCAGCCGCTGAAGATCGCCGCCAACAGCGAATTCGCCACGCGTCCCTACGGACCCGACGGGGTCAAGCAGGTCTACGGCGTCGACCTGCAGCTGGTCCCGGTCGAGGACTCCGGCGGCCCGCTGACGCTGCGGGCGCTCACCGACGGCACCGTGCAGATCGCCGACCTGTATACCGCCGATCCCTCCATCGCGAAGAACGGCCTCGTGATCTTGTCCGATCCGAAGAACCTGATCCTGCCGCAGAATGTGACGCCGATCGTGTCCACCAAGGTCAACACGTCCGCCGCGGCCGCCATCGAGGCGGTCAACGGGCAGCTCTCGGTGGCCGATCTGCAGCAGCTCAACGCCCGCAGCGTCGACGAGCAGGCGAAGTCCGCCGACATCGCGTCCGCCTGGCTGAAGAGCAAGGGCCTGGTCTGAGCCGAGTGGGGGCGGCTCGCGCACCGCTGGCACAATGGGCAGGTGCCACAGGACCTGAACGCGCGAGCCACCCCCGCCCGACTGCCCGCCAGCGATCGGCTGCGGCTGCAGGTCGGCACCCTGCTGGGTGACGCCGCCGCCGTCGTGTCGCGCGCGCTGGGCAAGGGCTCGGGGGCGTCGATCCGGGGACAGATCCTGACCCGCGTCCACCCCGACGCCTTCGCCGACCTCGTTGCGGGCCGCCGGATCGCCTCGGTGACCGGCACCAACGGGAAGACCACCACCACCCACTTCCTGGCCGCCGCGCTGCGGACGGCCCTCGGGACGGACGCCGGTCGGCTTGTCACGAACGCCGACGGCGCGAACCTGCACTACGGCATCGCCTCCGCATTGGCGAAGGCCCCCCACGCCGATCTCGCCGTCCTGGAGACCGATGAGCGGGTCGTGAAGGACCTGATCGCCCATGGTCGCCCCGAAGTCCTGGTGCTGCTGAACTTCAGCCGCGATCAGCTCGACCGCAACCACGAGATCAAGTTCCTGGCCCGCTCCTGGCGTGATGCGCTGGCGGCAGCCGGCGAGGCGGGTCCCGTCGTCGTGGCCAACTCCGACGATCCGCTGGTGGTGTGGGCCGCCCGGGGCGCCTCCCGGACAGTGTGGGTGGACACGGCCTCCACCTGGACCGCCGACGCTGCGTTATGCCCCCAGTGCGGCTCGCTGCTGCAGCGCACCAACCCGTCCGAAGGGTCCCCCACCGGGGCGTGGGACTGCCCGGGGTGCGACCTCACCGAGCCGCCTGCCGACTACCGCGTCCGGGGCACGGAGATTGAGTTGCCCAACGGTGAGCGGGTCGCCTCCCAGCTCAACGTCCCGGGCGCCTTCAACGTCGCCAACGCAGCCTGTGCCCTGGCCGCCGCCGTCGAACTGGGCGTCCCCGTCCCTGATGCGCTCGCGGGCTTCACGACGGTGCGGTCGCCCGCAGGGCGCTTCGCCGTGGCGCCCATCGGCGACTCCCTCCTGCGCCTGGTGCTGAGCAAGAACCCGGCCGGCTGGTCAGAATCACTGCCTCTGCTGGGCAGCGACCCGGTGATCTTGGCCATCGACTCCGTCGCCGCCGACGGCAAGGACGTCTCCTGGTTGTGGGACGTGGACTTTGAACAGCTTCGCGGGCGTCGGGTGATCTGCTCGGGCCCCCGGGCCTACGACCTGGCCGTTCGTCTCGACTATGGCGACGTCGCCCACGAGGTGATCGGCGACATCGCCGATGCCGTCCGCTCCGTGCGCGGAACCACCGTCCCCATCGACGTGATCGCCACCTATACCCCGTTCCAGAAGTTGCTCAAGATGGCAGGCCTGCGATGACCGTGAAGATCGTGTTGGTGTACCAGTCCCTCCTGGGGATCTACGGAGACCAGGGCAACTCGAAGGTCCTGGCGCGTCGCCTGCAGTGGCGGGGCATCGAGGCTGAGGTCGTCATGGTTGAGCCGGGCGAGGAACTCCCCCGCGACGGCAGCCTCTATCTGCTGGGCGGGGGCGAGGACAACGCGCAGACCACCGCGGTCCGGGAGTTGCGCCGGGGCGGGGAACTGTTCGACGCGCTCGGCGAGGGAGCGATCCTCTTCGCCGTGTGCGCGGGCTACCAGATCTGCGGGCACACGTTCACGATCGGCGAGAACGACGAGGTCCGGGAAGGCCTCGGCCTGCTGGACGTGGAGACCCGGCGTGGCCCCGTGCGCGCCGTCGGAGAGATCCTGACGCGCTGGACGAAGCCGGACGGCACGACCTCGCAGATCACGGGTTTCGAGAACCATGGCGGCTACACGACGCTCGGCCCGCAAGCCACCCCGCTGGCGCACGTGGAGGTCGGCATCGGCAACGACGGACGCGGGACGGAGGGCGCGTTGCAGGGCAACGTCGTCGCCACGTACCCGCACGGGCCGGTCCTGGCCCGGAACCCGGAACTGGCGGACTACCTGCTGGAGCGGGCCCTGGGGCGGCCCCTGGAGCCCCTGAGCCGCGCCGCGCAGGAGATCGCCGGGCTCCGTCGCGAGCGGCTCGCCTTCGTACGACGTTAAGCCGTCCGATTCGCATTTCGGCTCTGAGTGCACTACAGTTCTTTCTCGCGCGCACCGCTAGCTCAACTGGCAGAGCAGCTGACTCTTAATCAGCGGGTTCAGGGTTCAAGTCCCTGGCGGTGTACCAGTGCAAGGGCCCGGAGGCAGATGCCTCCGGGCCCTTGCTGTTCTCCCCCGTGCGTCGTCATAGAGGGGCTCTCCTGCACCAAGGCAGCCCCGTCCGCGAGGTGGCCGGGAGCATCCCCGAGCCACCTCGCGCGAGATCACCGCGTCGGGGCTCTCACTTCACCCCGCCTGCGGTCAGGCCCGCCACGATCCGGCGCTGGAAGACCAGCACCAAGATGATCAGCGGCACGGTCAAGATGACGCCCGCAGCCATGATGCTGCCCCACGGCGTGTCGAAACCGTACTGACCTGTGAACTTGCTGATCGCGACGGTGGCCGTGTACATGTCCGACCGGGTCGCGAACGTCAGCGCGATGAGGAACTCGTTCCACACTGCGATGAAGGTGATGATCGCCGTGGTGAAGATGCCCGGCGCGGCAAGCGGGAGGATCACCCGCACGAAGGCCTGCCCCGGCGTGCAGCCGTCCACCATCGCGGCTTGTTCCAGCTCCACCGGCAGCTGCCGGAAGAAGGCCGTCAGGTTCCACACGCACAACGGAAGCCCGAAGCTCAGCGACGGGATGATGAGCGCCTGGTAGGTGTTCATCCAGTTCACCGGGAACCACGGGTAGGACGCGGTGAAGAGCTTGAACAGCGGGATCAGCAGGGTGATCCCGGGGAACATCGAACAGGCGATGATGATCGCCAGCACGGCGCCCTTGAAGCGGAACCGGAGCCGGGCCAACGCGTAGGCCGCCAGGATGCCGAACACCAACGTGAGCGCTGTGACCACGGTGGACACGATGATCGAGTTGACGATGGCCCGACCGAAGTTGTTGCTCGGGTCGAAGACCCCGACGTAGTTGGCCAGCGACGCCGGGATCGGCCAGAAGTCGGTGCTGCGTCCCATGGTGGGCAGCCGCAGCGAACTGACGATCATCCAGTAGAACGGCACCAGGCAGTAGATGACGATGACGGCCATGCCCAGCACGCCACCGGCCATGAGCGCGATGTCCTTGCCGGAGCGCTTGCGGTGGGCGAGCGCGTGGACCTCCGCGGCGGAGGTACGGACGTGGGTCTGCGTGGTCATGTGGGGGAATCTCCGCTCGTGATCGTGCTGCGGACGGGCTGGGGTGCGGGACGCCCCTCGGCCTTGGCCGTGCGGGCGGCGATCCGACGGCGCTTGCGCGCCTCGGCGAGTGCCTTGGTCTCGGGATCACCCACGACATCGGCGCCCAGCAGCTTCACGAACAAGAACGCCACCACGACGATGTAGAGGAACAACACGATCGAGTACGCCGCGGCCGGGCCGTAGCGCAAAGCGTTGTTCTCGAAGTAGGCGAACATCGACAAGGTCTCCACCGAGTACTTGCCCGCGCCGATCATGCCGAACGGCAGGTCGAACATCCGCATGGTGTCGAGGGTCCGGAACAGGACCGCGACGACCAAGGCGGGCTGCACCAGCGGAAGGGTGATCCGGGTGAACTGCTGCCAGGCGCTGGCGCCGTCGACCCGGGCCGCTTCGTAGACCTCGTCGGGGATCGTCTGCAGACCGGCCAGCGTGAGCAGGCCGATGAAGGGCGCCGTCTTCCACACGTCGGCGATGATGACCGCCCACTGGGAGTAGGAGTTGTCGGCCAGCCACAGGATGTCCTGCCCCAGCAGCTTGTTCGCCACGCCGTTCGCGTCGAAGATCAAGGCCCACATCTTCGCCGACACGATGGTGGGGATCGCCCACGGCACGAGGATCGCGGCGCGCACCAGGCCACGCCCGCGGAACGCCTTGCTCATGATGACGGCCATGGCCACGCCGATGATCGTCTCTGCGACGACGCAGACCACGGTGAAGAACGTGGTGTTCAAGAAGGCGTTGACCAGGCGGTCCATGCTCCCGAACACGCCGATGACGAGGGTCGGGTTGGTGAAGATGTTGGTGAAGTTGGACAAGCCCACGAACTGCTCGCCCGACTGGAGGATGCCCGTGCTGGGGTCGATGCCGCTGTTGCTGGCGAACAGCGACTCACGCACCGAGAACAGAATGGGAAAGCCGACCACGAGGGTGATCACCAGCATGGTCGGCGAGACGAGGGCGGCGGCCAGGGCGCCCTGCCCGTCGCTCAGCAGGTTCTTCTTGCGCCGATGATCCGGCGATGCGGACGGCTTCGTTGCCGTCACAGATGCTGTCATAGGGTGCTCCTTTCCTTCTGCCGAACCAATGGCCCGGCGTGACGCGTCGGTCACGCCGGGCCATCAGGTTCAGTGATGGCCTCGAACTACTTGACGAGTTCCGTCAGCTTGGTCTGCAGTTCGTCGAAGGCGACCTGAGCCGTCTTCTGACCCTGCAGGGTGGCGTAGCTGGCGTCTTGGATGGCCAAGGTGACGTCGGCGTACTTCACGGCCTTCGGGCGGGGCTTGGCGGTCGCGATCGAATCGCCGAGATCCTTCAGGTAGGGGAACTCCGCCTGCAGCGAGGTGTCGGAGTACAGCGACTCCACGGTCGGGGCCAGCGAGGAGGTCTCCAGGCGGCGCTTCTGGTGCTCCTGAGTGTTCATCCACTTGATGAACTCCATCGCGGTGCCCTTGTTGTCGGCGAACTTGGAGATCGCCATGTTGTGGCCGCCCAGCGTCGAGACGCCCGGGCCGTCCTTGCCCGGCAGCGGGGCGACGGCGAACTTGCCGGCGACCTGCGAGGAGCCGTCCGTCTTCTCAGCGAGCTGGTAGACGTAGGGCCAGTTGCGCAGGAACAGCAGCTTGCCGTCCTGGAACGCCTGGCGGGACTCCTCCTCCTTGTAGGTGATGGCTTCCTTGGGGATCATCCCGCTCTCGAACCCGTCCACCAGCCACTGCACGCCGCTGACGGCGGCAGGCGTGTTGACGGCAGGCGTGCCCGCAGCGGTGAGGACCTCGCCGCCGGCGGAGTTGATCGCCTCGGAGACGTTCACCGTCAGGCCCTCGTACTTCTGGAACTGGCCGGCGTAGCAGGACATGCCGGACTGCTCGGGCAGCACGGCGTCACAGACGGCCTTCATCTCGGCCCACGTCTTGGGAACCTGGAGACCCTTGGCGTCGAGGAGATCCTTGCGGAAGTACAGCAGCGCTCCATCGGAGGTCGACGGGTAGCCGTACACCTTGTTGAAGTACGTCACGGAGTCGACGGCGCTGGAGAGCATCGAGGTCAACGGGAACTTGTCGGCGGGGAGTTCCTCCACCCACTGGTTGGCAGCGAACTCCGCAGTCCAGACGACGTCCATGCTGATCACCGAGAACTCGCCGGACTTCGCCGTCGCGCGCTGCACCATCGCATCGCGCTGCTGGTCGGCACTGTCGCTGAGTTCGACGAGGGTGACCTTCTCGTTCGGGTTCGCGGCGTTCCACTCGTCGATCTCCGACTTCAGGTTGCCGGAGGTGTCCTTGCCCTGGGCGTAGGTGATGGGGCCCTTCTTCGTCCAATCCGCGGTGGAGGTACCTCCGCCCGCGGAGCCGGTGGCCGCCGGCGTCGAAGAACAAGCGGCAGTCGCGAGCACTCCGGCGGCGGCGATGGACGCCACGAGCGCGCGCTTCACGGTCTTGTTGTTCATCAAACCTCACTTCTCTGTGACGGCTCGCACGGACCTGCGGGCCTAGTTCGTGGCACTCAAAGTAGACCCGCTCGCTCCATGACGGAAGTAACTACACCCCATCGTTATCAATCTTTGACTTCGTGGGAAGTGGTCCTTGAACGATCACATATCGCCTAGTGAACACGAAGTGAACGCTGCAGGCACAGACCCGCCCGTGCCCGCTCTGTGTTTTTGTGTGGGAACTCGGAGGCCGCGGGGACCTCGCGGGTCAGTTGCCGCGCGCCAGGGAGCGCAGCACGACCAAGAGAGCGATGCCACCCACGACCGCGGCGGCCAAGGCGATCACCTGTGGCGCCTTGATGCTGCCGTCGGCATGGACGAACTGCGCCTTGACGCCACCCACCTCGTCGGCGACGAAGTCCTTGGCGTCCTGGACACCGCGCGCGACGATGACCTTCGGGTGCGACTGTGTGATGAGCCCCTCGATATTGCTGGCGAGCCGCGTGCGCGCAGCGGCGATGTCGGCTTCGATCCGTGCTGTGTTGCTCGTACCGTTTGCCACCGCTGCTCCTCTATTCCACGGGCCCACTGCCTTCCCCCACTATGCCAGAAGCTAGGCTCACGGCCATGGCCAGACTTCAGACGGGCGACCCCGCACCTGCGTTCACCCTCCCCGACGCCGACGGAGCCTCCCGCTCTCTGGCGGAGTTCGCGGGGGGCCGCGTCATCGTCTACTTCTACCCCGCGGCGATGACGCCGGGGTGCACCACGCAGGCCATCGACTTCACCGCGCACGCCGACGAGTTCGGCAACGCGGGCTACACCGTGGTCGGCATCTCCCCCGACTCCCCCGCCAAGCTCGCCGCGTTCCGCGCCAAGGAGGACCTCGACGTCCTGCTCCTCTCCGATGAGGACAAGGCCGTCATGAAGGCCTACGGAGCCTTCGGCACCAAGATGCTGTACGGCAAGGAGATCGAGGGCGTGATCCGCTCCACCTTCGTCGTCGATGTCGACGCCCAGGGTCGCGGCACGGTCAGCGAGGCTCAGTACAACGTCAAGGCCACCGGTCACGTGGACCGGCTCCGCCGCCAACTCGGCCTGTAGCACCTGGCCGCGCGTCGGCCATGACGCGCGATCCAGATGGTCGCCCAGCAACCGTGTCCCGGGACGCCGGTGCGGCCGGGTCTAGGGTGCGGGCTGTGAAATCGCTGCTTCCCGGTCTGGCGGTGTGTGCCGTCGCGGCCACCGCCGCGGTGCTCATCAACCTGTGGGTCCCGGTCCTCTCGGCCCTTCTGGTCGCCATCCTCCTCGGGATGCTGGTGGGCAACCTGACCCCGCTCCCGCAGACCGCCGCCCCCGGCGTCGCCTACAGCTCCAAACGTCTGTTGCGGATCGGCGTCGTGCTGCTCGGCCTGCAGGTCTCCCTCGGGGACATCGCGGGGCTGGGATGGGGCATGGTCGCCGTGGTGATCGCCGTGGTCGGCCTCACCTTCATCCTGACCCTCCTGATCGGCCGCGCCCTGGGCCTGTCGACGCCGGCGACGCTGCTGGTCGCCAGCGGCTTCTCGATCTGCGGCGCCGCCGCCGTGGCCGCCTGCGACGGTGTGATCGATGCCCGCGATGAGGAAGTCGCGTCGGCGCTGGCCCAGGTGGTGCTGTTCGGCACCGCGATGATCGCCGTGATACCCGTGCTCAGCGGCGTGCTCGGATTGAGCGAGCACCAGGCCGGTCTGTGGGCCGGCAGCTCGGTCCACGAGGTGGCGCAGGTGGTGGCCGCCGCGGGCATCATCGGCCCGGCCGCCCTGTCGGTGGCGGTCGTGGTGAAGTTGGCCCGCGTGGTGCTGCTCGCTCCCGTCATGGCGGCGCTGTCCTTGTGGCAGCGACGCCGTCACGATGCGGGCGCCGGCGCGGGCACCCGTCCGCCCCTCGTCCCGCTGTTCGTGCTGGGCTTCCTCGCCGCCGTCGTCGTGGCGAGCCTGGGCGTCCTGCCCGCGAACGTCCTGGCCGCCGTCAAGGTCCTCCAGACCCTTCTGCTGTCAGCGGCCATGTTCGCCCTCGGCACCGGGGTCAACGTGCGCAAGCTGCTCGGCATGGGCGGGCGTCCCATCGCCCTGGGCGCCAGCGCCACCGTCATCGTCACCCTGCTGGGCCTGGGCGGTGTGCTGCTGACGACGCGGTGAGGGCGCCGCACCGATCCCTCGCCGCGACGGCGCCCTCCACGGCCTACCCCGGCGCGTTCGTGCCGGGATCGTGCCCACCGAGCGCCAGCGGATCCAAGACGCGCCGCAGGAACTGGCGGGTTCTGGGCTCCTGCGGATCGGTCAGCACCCGATGAGGGCGCCCCTCCTCCACGATCACACCGCCGTCGAGGAAGGCGACGTGGTCGGCCACCTGCTCGGCGAACCGGATCTCGTGGGTGACCACCACCATCGTCCACCCTTGCCTGGCCAGGTCGCGCATGACCAACAAGACGTCGCCGACCGTCTCGGGATCCAGGGCCGAGGTGGGTTCGTCGAACAGCAGCAGCGTGGGCTGCAGGGCGAGTGCCCGCGCGATACCGACGCGCTGCTGCTGCCCGCCAGACAGTTGGCTGGGATAGGCGTCGGCCTTCGCCTCCAGACCGACCTGGCGCAGCAACGCCAACCCCTCCTCCCGAGCCTGCGCGGCCGGGCGGCGCTGCACGTAGATCGGACCCTCGGTGACGTTCTCCAGGGCGGTGCGGTGCGGGAACAGGTGATGGCTCTGGAACACCATGCCCGATTGCGAGCGGAGCGCGACGATCTCGGCGCGGCTCGGACGCTGCGCGAAGTCCACGGTGACGCCGTGGACGCTGACCACCCCGGCCTGCGGCACTTCCAGGCCGTTGAGGCAGCGCAGCAGCGTCGTCTTGCCGGAGCCGGAGGGGCCGATGAGGACGGTCACCGACCCTTCCTCGACGTCGAGGGACACGTCATCCAAGACGACGTGTCTCCGAAGGACTTCCGCAGGTGGCGGACTGAGACCAGACTCATGGGACGCTCCTCAGAGGGTGACGTATCGGCTGAGGCGCCGCTCGAGCGCCTGTTGCAGAATCGATAAGACGGAACAGATCAGCCAGTAGATGAGCGCGGCCAGCGAGTACAACGCGAGGAACGCGTAGGAGGGCGCCGCGATCTCCTGGGCGCGCCGCAACAGTTCGGTGACCATGATCGAGGACGCCAAGGAGGTGTCCTTGACCAGCGAGATGAACGTGTTGGACAGCGGCGGGACCGCCACCCGCAGGGCCTGCGGCAGCACCACTCGGCGCAGGGTCAGCGTGTACCCCATGCCGATGGTGCTGGCCGCTTCCCACTGCCCGCGCGGCACCGCGAGGATCGCCCCCCGGATTGCTTCGGCGGCATACCCACCCACGTTGAGGGAGAACGCGATCACCGCCGAGGGGAACGGGTCGATGACGATCCCGAGCGAGGGCATCGCTTAGAAGATGATGAACAGTTGCACCAGCAGCGGTGTCCCCCGGATCACCGAGATGTAGGCCCCGGCGATCCATGCGACCACCCGGATCGACGAGAGCCGCCCCAAGGCGACGACGAGGGCGATGACCAGGCCGAGCGCGAAGGAGAGCAGCGTCAGGGGGATGGTGCCCGTGACGGCCCCCAAGAACAGGGGGCCGACCGAGTGCAGCAGCAGATCCCACGTGTGTGGATCCATGTCACCGGGAGATGTCGGTGCCGAACCACTTGGTGCCGATCGCGGCCAAGGTGCCGTCGTTCGAGAGATCCCTCAGGGCGGCGTTGATCGGCTCGACCAGCCCCGAGTTCTTGCGCAGTGCGAACGCCTGGGTGACAGTCTCGTCCTTCACCTCGAAGCCGATCTTCACCGAGGAATCCTTGGTGGTGGTGAAGTACTCCAGGGCGGCGAGGTTGTCGTTGAAGGTCGCATCCACGCGGCCGTCCTTGACGGCGGTCACGGCCTCGGTGAAGCCGTCGACCGGCTGCACGGTCGCCCCCGCCTCGCGGGCGAAGTTCGCCCAGTTCGAGGTGGCGGTCTGGGCGGTCGTCTTGCCCTGAACGGAGGCCAGCGAGGTGATGTCGGAGTTGTCGGCCTTCACGATGACGACCGGGTGCGACACCGAGTAGGGGTCGGTCAGGTCATATTTGGCGGCCCGATCGGCGTTGATGGAGACCTCGTTGGCAATGAGGTCGTAGCGCTTGGCGTCCAGCCCGGCGAAGATCGCGTCCCACTTGGTTTCGGAGAACTCCGGCTTCACTCCCAGCTTCTCGGCCACCGCGGTGATCACCTCGATGTCGAAGCCGGTGAGCTGGTTGGTCGTCGGATCGTGGAACGTGAACGGCGAATAGGTGCCTTCGGTGCCCACCTTCAAGACGCCCGACGCCTGGAGTTGGGTCAGGGCGTCGGCGCTACCGGTCGGGGTGGCGCCCGACCCGGCCGAGCAGCCCGCGAGGGCGATCAGGGCAGCCAGCGCGCCGGCGAGAGCGGACGAAGTGCGAGTGCGTTTCATGGGGAACCTTCCGAAGGAGTGTGAACGGGCGCATGCATGGGTACGCCGAGCGGCGAACAGCGCGTCTGGGGCCCGCCGTCAGGCGGCGGCGAATGAACCACAAGGCAGCATCAGGCCTCGTGGGAGGGGTATCAGGAGCGCGGTGTGACCGCGCGGCGCTCGCGTTGGATCATCGACAACAGCGACGCATCCCAGCCGCCGCACACATGCAGGCCACGGTCCGGAATGCCCGGAAAGACCGCGGAGTGCTGGTGGCGCTGGGGTTCGTGGACCGGGACTCTACGGCGATGCCCGCACCATCGGCAACTCGACGCCCAGAGTGCTCGGCGCGAGGCGGCGCCTCGTGACGCCGGCGCCCGTCGTCGCATCGGCTGCCGCCTTGTGCCGGAGAAGGGACTTGAACCCTCACGCCTTTCGGCACGGGAACCTAAATCCCGCGTGTCTGCCAATTCCACCACCCCGGCCAGCCGGGTCAGTCTAGCGAGACCGTCACTCGACGGGCGTGGTGGCCGCAACCAGACGCAGGGCCGGGTCGTCCAGGGCGAAGGTGCGCACCGGGCCCGGTCCGGTCTCGGCGGTCTCGAACCGGACGGTGACCCGTCCCAGACCCGATCCCCACACCCAGCCGCGGCCCATCGCGTCATGCTCCACGTCGGCACCAGGGGTGAACGACGGCACCCAGCGCGGTCGCAGGCTGCCCTCGCCCGTCGTGGTCTCGCTGGTGGCGATCGACGTCACGGTGGCGCCAGCGGCGTCCGGCTCGAACAGTTCCTCCTGAGCCGCCTCGGTGAACCCGGCGACCCCGACCCCCAACAGCCGGAAGCCGGTCTCGATGGGGATGCCGTCGAGCAGGGAGCGAGCGATCCTGGCGACCGTGTCGGCCCGGTCGGTCGCCCCGTGCAGGGTGAGGCTGCGGGAGAGGATCGTGAAGTCGGGACGCTTGACCTTCAGCGTGATCGTGCGGGCGAACTGCCCTTGCCCGGCAAGCTTCATCGTGACCAGGCGGGCGTCGCGCTCGATCACGGCGTCCAGTTCGGCCCGGTCGGTGACGTCACCCTCGAACGTGTCCTCGATGCTGATCGACTTGGCCTCACGGCCTGTCACCACCGGACGTGTGTCACGCGCATACGCCAGCGCGTGGACGGCCTCACCTTGGGCCTTGCCGAGTTCGCGCAGCAGTTCGCCCCGGCTCAGCGCGCGAATGTCGGCGATCGTGGTGACGCCGAGGCGGGTGAGTCGCTCCATCGTCGCGGGCCCCACCCCGGGGATCGCGCGGGCGGGCAGGTCGGCGATGGTCTCGAGTTCGGTGCCGGGGACGACCACGCGGACGCCGTCGGGCTTGGCGAGTTCGCTGGCGACCTTCGCCATGAACTTGCTCGTCCCCACCCCCACCGAGGCGGTGAGCCCGCCGGTGCGATCGGTCAGCGTGGCGCGGAGCCGCTGCGCCAGCACGGTCAGCGCGTCGGGGCTGACATCGTCGACGGGGCCCGCCGCCAGGTCGACGAACGCCTCGTCCAGACTCAGCGGTTCCACCAGCGGGGACAGCTCGGCCAGCAGGCCCATGACGATCGCCGAGGCCTCCCGATAGACACCGAAACGCCCGGTCAGGTAGGCGCCGTGCGGGCACAGCCGTCGGGCCTCGTGCATGGGCATGGCGGAGTGGACGCCGAAGGCACGCGCCTCATACGAGGCGGTGGACACTACGCCGCGTCCGCCCAGGCCACCGACGATGACGGGTTTGCCGCGCAGGGAGGGCTTGTCGCGCTGCTCGACGGCGGCGAAGAAGGCGTCCAGGTCGAGATGCAGGATCGAGGCGTCGCGCCGGTGCCCGCTCCCCTCCTGCATCCCCCCAGTGTGGCAGCCGCCACGGACGCACCCCGATTTGTCACCTGCGCGTGCCACCATCGGCGGTATGGATGCGATCACCCTCCTCCTCGATGCTGCCGCTCGTCCGCTGGACGCCGCCCGGACCACCTTGCGGGGCCTGGATCCGGACGCCTTGAACGCGCTGGTCCGGGGCCCCGGCGGGGCCCCGGGCAACTCGATCGCGTGGCTGGTCTGGCACGCGGCCAGGCAGCAGGACGCGCAGGTCTCCGCGCTGGCGGGTGCCGAGCAGATCTGGGTCAGCGGCGCCTGGGCGGGCCGTCTCGGCATCCACCGTGGCCCGGACGAGATCGGCTTCGGGGACACCCCCGAGCGGGTCGCCGCGCTGCGGATCGAGGACCCGGACATGCTGCTGGCCTACCTCGCGGCCGTCACCGACGCGACGCGGTCCTACCTCCGCTCGCTGGCCCCCACCGCGCTGGACGACGTGGTCGACACCTCCTGGGATCCGCCCGTCACGCGGGGCGCCCGCCTGATCAGCGTGATCGACGACGCGGTCGCGCACCTGGGCCAGGCCGAATACGCTCGCGGCCTGCTGACCCGCTGGTCGATCGGCTACTGATCGCGCGTCAGCGAGACGATCCGTTCGTAGCCGACGAAGTCGAACTCGCCCCGCGGGTCGCGGCGCGTCTCGCGCCACACGGTCGGATCGATCGGCGGGAAATGAACCTCGCCCTCGGCGGGGCGGTGCACCTCGGTCAGGTCCAGTTCGTCGACCTGCGCCATCGCCTCGGCGTAGACGCCCCCGCCCCCGGCCACGAAGACGGTGTCGTCCAGGGATCGGGCCAGCGCCAACGCCTCCTCCAGGCTGGTCACCGCGTGCCCGGTGGCGCGGCCGTCGGTGGGCAGGTCAATGCGCTCAGGGTGGCTCGTGATCACGATGGTGGTGCGGCCGGGTAGCCAGCGGCCGATCGCCTCGAAGGTGCGGCGCCCCATGATCATGGGGTGCCCGCGGGTGACCTGCTTGTAGCGCGCCCAGTCCTCCGCGTACTCGAACGGCTGCCGGGTGCCGTCACCGATCACCCCGTTGGATGCGACGATGGCGATGGCGATGACGGGCATGGGTTCCTCCTGCTGCTGCGGGTCGCGCGGCGGCGCCGAGCTAGACGGCGATGGGGGCCTTGATGGTCGGGTGCGGGTCGTAGCCGACGACCTCGATGTCGGCCAGCTCGAACGCGTCGATCCGCGTCACCGCCGGGTTGAGGCGCAGCGTCGGCAAGGCGCGCGGTGACCGGGCGAGCTGCTCGCGAGCCTGGTCGAGATGGTTGAGGTACAGGTGGGCGTCGCCCAGCGTGTGGACGAACTCGCCGGGCCGCAGTCCGACGACCTGGGCGATCATCTGCGTCAGCAGCGCGTAGGAGGCGATGTTGAAGGGGACGCCCAGGAACACGTCGGCCGAGCGCTGGTACATCTGGCAGCTCAACCGGCCCTCGGCCACGTAGAACTGGAACATCATGTGGCAGGGCGGCAGCGCCATGGCGTCGACGTCGGCCGGATTCCAGGCGGCGACGACGTGGCGCCGGGAGTCGGGGTTGACCCGCAGCTGGTCGATGACGGCGGCGAGCTGGTCGATGTGGCGGCCATCCGGGGCGGCCCAGCGCCGCCACTGGGCGCCGTAGATCGGGCCCAGGTCGCCGGCCTCGTCG
>RRZT012025009.1_pt1 | contig 54644 bp, 45 predicted proteins | sample 2165551 | NCBI WGS metagenome assembly RRZT01 (sample SAMN10456910, study PRJNA506462) | wastewater metagenome | biome: wastewater; feature: sludge; material: wastewater sludge; isolation source: wastewater sludge with Escherichia coli K12::gfp cells carrying plasmid... | place: USA: Moscow, Idaho... | reverse complement strand
TAGTTACATGGTGAATTTTTGCTGCTTTACAGCAAAAATAAATGAAACACATGTTTTTACCAATTGATTTGTTATAATCAATTATGTGTTTTGAAAAATGAATAGATTTGAACACAATTTCTTATTTATTTTAGTAACGGTTTACAATTATTATTATGATAAAAAAACTTACAGAGAAACATATTATGGTTTAAATTTATTAGAAAATTTATTAAAAAAAGATAAATTAATAATTGATTATAAGTCAAAATCAATTGTTAATAATGGTATTACACCTATTTTTAAATTGTTATATGAATTTGTTTATAAACTTGATTCAAAAATATCTTTTAATAAATTTATTTTTAAACACATAGAAGATAATATAGATTTTTCTATAAAAAATAAATATGGATTTAATGTCTTGGAAGAAATTATATCTCTATCACATAGATATAACCAGAAAAATTCCAATAAAAATTTATCAACATACATCAATTATATTGTAAACATTGCTTATAAAAATGGTGTTTCTTTAAATTTATCAAGTGATTTTGAAAAAAATATAAATAATCATTTAATAAGAGATTATTTATATAAAAATGATGAATTAAATAGCAAAAGTTTGATTTATAAATATTTACTAGATATAGATAAAATGGATTGGAATAATATTAATTCAAATGCAAATTTACTTGATTATATTCCAGATTTTAATTTATTTTCTAATGATGAATTAAAATTAATAGCAGATAATTACAAATCATATAATATTGATTTATATATGTTATTTAAAGATAATGATTTGTTAAATGAAAATTTACAAGATTATATTGATTTTTATAAATATTTAATAGAAAGTAATTTAATTGACATTAACCATACACTTGAAGACAAAAAAACAAATTATTTCATTTCTCCATTACATAAAATTTTAAATGATATGATATTTAAATTTTCATTTGATGTTGATTTACTAGAAAAATTAATAAAAAATAATCCAGATTTTTCAAAAACAAATGAAAATGGAGAAAATATATTTTCATTATTGTCAGAATCCGTAAATAAAGACTTTAATATGGAAGCATTTAATCAATATGAAAAAATAGTTAAATTTTTCCATGAAAAAAATATTAATTTGTACTTAAATAACCAAAATAAAAAAAATAAAAAAAGTGCTATTTCTTGTATTTTTAATGGTGATATTTTTTATAAAAGTGAACCTGTTTATAGTAAACAAAATAAGGGATACTATTATAAAAAAACAGATAATATTTTTTATTTAAGCATTGAAAACTCTATTGGTAATATTGATATTGATTTTGATTTATTTTTAACTAATAATGTATTTAATGAAGAATTTGCTAAGTTAATTTTTAAAAGAATTAATGATTTTAATAAAACAGAAGATGAGATTTTTTCTTTTTTTAAAAAAAATATTGATAGAACAGCTTTTACACCAATAATTACTCGAAAGCACTTACCTACTGGAACTATTAAATTTGAAATGAGGAAAAAAAATGATACAATTTTAAATTATTATCAAAATTTAGATTCAACATTTAACATTCTTTTTAATTACCTTAAAGAAAATAATTTATTTGAAAAAGTTTCATCAAATCTTCCACTAAAATCAAAGATTAAATTAACTGAAATTTTATCATATTTAAATTTATTAGACTTAGATATATTTAATGAAATATATAATCTTAAAGAAAGTAATAAAATAATATCAAATGATGATTTACAAAAAATTTTTTTATTAGCATTTAATTCAAATTTAATAGATAATTTATCATTTTCTAAAATGATATTAAATCATTTACCAAAATCAAGATTTATCATTACACAAGCATTTTTACAAAATAGAAAATCAGATAATATTTTTAAAGAATTAACTGATAATGAACTTGAATTTGTTAATCATAATATTAACAATTTTTATTATAAAAATGATTTAATTGATTTATTAAAAAATGGTTTATTTAATATATTAAATGATAAAGAATACAATCTTTTAATCAAAAATAATATTACAGAAAATGACATAATAGTTTCATCAGTTAAAGAGGAGTTTTTTAACCATTATTTATTAAAAAATATAGACAATATGACTAAAGATAATTTAAAATTTATTAGAACTAATTTATCTAGTGATAAAAAAAGTAATTTTATAAAAAAAATATTAGACTTAATTATTTATGAAGATGATACTAATAATTTAAAAAAAATAATTCTTAAAGATTTTTCATTTTCAAAAATGAAAAATGAAGTTAACCAAATGATATTAAATAATAATTTTTACTATGATAATAAAGAATTTTTTACAGATTATTTACTAAATAAACTTAAAGAAATAGAAATGAAAGCATTTCCTAAACCAAAAAACAATACTAAAAAAATAAAAATTTAACAACAATAATGGTCTATTTTTTAATAGACCATTATATTTATTTATATGATATAATGTATAAAAAATGGAGTATTGTAAAATGTTAATTAAAAAAATACAGAAAGGTGATTTTTTAAAAAACAAAATAACCAATGAAGTTGTTGAGGCTGTTGGAGATGTTTATTTTAGTGATGTTTTTAAAACAAATTTAATTGAAGTTTCAAATTATGCTAATGGTTTTAAAAATTATATTTTAGAAACATCAACTAATGAAATGGAAAAAGTAGATAGTTGGTATAAAATAAATAAGTAAGAGGAAATTAAATTGATTAAATTATATTCTTTTCAACCAATTTTTGTTTGGGAAAGTTTACTTGAGTTAGGTATTTGGACTCCACATTTTGATTTAAAGAAGTTAATTCTTTTTCAATGGGGAGAAAATGAAGAACAGGATGAGTTATTAGATGATATGTTTTACCAAGCTTATTTATGGTTGATTAAAGAAATGAAGTCTCAAGAAATTACAAATATTTCTAATTCTAATAATTTAATTTGGGCATGGTATCATTGGAACAATAACAAACAAAAAAAACCTGATAAAAGATTTAAATCTGTTAAAAATTTTTGTGGTAGTGAAGAATTTGTTATGTTGGAGTTAGAAATTGAAGATGATACAAGAGTTTCATTACATGGATATGATGCTTGGCATTATGTTTTAAATAATTTTCTTCTAGAAATTAATGAAGAAAAAGGGGAAGAAATAGAAAAATATATTAAAAAACAGAAAAAAAAATTTATGTTATTAAATGGTGTTGATAAAACTTATAATTTTAGTTTGATTGAAGAAAGAGAAATTCTTTCAAAAAGCTGGAGACAAATTTTTGATATTAATAGCCAACATGAATATTTAGAATGTGAAAAATTAGATTATTCTATTCAAGCAACTATTTTTGAAATATTTTATACAGATGTTGTTAAAGTCCATTTTTTTAACTCAGAAAGAAAAGATAAAATTTTAAAAATTAAAAGATAATTTATATAATATATAAATATATGAGTATTATTTATATGCAAAATGAATTTATTTATCAATTTACAAAAGATAAAACTATTTATGATAAATTAAATAGTTTTTTAAATGAATATTTAAAAAATAATGATTTTTCTTTTAATTACATAAAAGATGAAAAAACCAATAAAATTTCATTACATATTTCACAAATTGTTGATGATGATAATTTTATAAATTATATTTATAATGATATTGAAGAAAATATTGATAACTTAATATCATCATACACATTAGAAGATTATTTAAGTGATATTTATTATTCAAAGTTTGATGTTTATGGATTTGATGAAAACTTAGAAAACATTAAAAACAATTTTTTAAGTATTTTTAATAGCACAGATGTAAATATAGATGAAACATTATTTAATGATTACATTTGTTTAAATTATGATTTTAAATATGTTATTAGTGATTTATTGAAAAAAGATTTTTATGTTTTAATTACTGAAAAAGATAATGAGTATTTTAATACTAATAACTTTATATCATTAATTCAAGAATTACAATTATCATGTTATGATGAAGAAGATGAAGATAAGGAAATTGTACTTCAATCACAAATCAATTTAATCAAAAATTATTATAATAACTTATTAAATAAAAAAGATGATTATGTTTCTAAAAGATTTAATGATTTATTCTCAGATGCATTAACTAACTATTTAATTTCTCAAAACATTAATATACATGACTTTTTAAATATTAATATGTTAAAAAAAGATAAACAAGATTTAATTGAGAATTTTTTGCTTGAAATTGAAAATTCATTAAATGATAATGATTATTGTGTTTTTTCTTATTTATTGAAAGTTGATTTAAATTTCTTTTTTAATATATCTAACAAATACCTTGTAATCAGTAATAATGCTGTTTTTGGAATGAGTTCAAAATATGAGAACAAACCAGATTATAATAATTTAACTTTAAGCTTAAAACACAATAATCCATTAGTTATAGATATTGGAAATACTATAATTAATGGAACTTTTAATTCATCAAAAATATCAAATGTTCATAATGAAATTAAAGACTTGATTTATTATTTATCATCAGAAAGCAAACTTAATCAAGTTGAATATCAATTAGCTGATAAAAAAGAATTAATAAATTATGGATTAATTGAGCCAAATAAATATTTATATAAAAACTTCTTTGATAATTTTATTAAACGCAATATATCCACAAAAAATAAAATTTAATCACTTATTAATTCTTTAAAAAAAGAATATTTACTTGGGTTAACAGATTTAAAGAATGATGAAATACTCATTCTTTTTTTATTGTATATATCACATTGTTCTTTAATATAAATATCAATTTCTTCATTTTTTAAATCTAAAGGAAATTTTGATATAGGTGCTTTTTTAAATTCATAGTTAAAATCAGTTCCATTATTATATAAATCTATAATAATTTCATTTGTTAAATTTTTACTTGATAACAATGTAAGCAAATGATTTATATTATAATCACGATAAAATATTTTTTTAAAACTAAAAAATATTTCATTATTAAAATTTTTATTATTTATTAAATAATCTATTGGTGTTTGAAAAAACATATTTTCAATTTTAAAATTAATTTTTTTTATTTTATCAATTTCAATTAATAAATCTAAATATTCTTTATTAAAATTTTTATGTAAAAAAATATTATGTAAAATTGTATCTTGATAAGTGTTATCTTTGTAAGAAAAATCATACTCTGAATATTTATATATCATTTCTTTAAATTTATTTATATCATTGTTATTTAACAATATAACTAATGTCATAAAAATATCTTGATTTTTAGTCATTTTTATCAATCTAATAAGTAAACTTAATATAATTTATTTCCAATTAAATATCAACTAAATTACAATTTAATTTTTTTAATATCTTTATTAGATTTTGTATATAATTCCTTTTCTATTTCTTGAATAAATGACAGAGAATTATTAGAATATGTATTTTTTAACATTTTTTGATTAACCATATCATCTTTTAAATTTGATAAAATATCCACAACTTCTTGTATTGAAAATTTTTTTAATTTAAACATATTAATTATTAATTTTTTTAACTTAACACAATTATCAATATTATTCATGTTTTTATAATAATTATTTTTAAATATACTTAAATACATATCAAGATTTATTATATTATTTTCTATTAACATATTTGAAATATCTATGACATTATTTATTTCATTATCTTGTGTTAATACATTAACTAAATTTTTTATTTCTAAATCATTATAAAAATTTATTGTATTTCCATTAAAAACTCTCATTTTGTCTTCATAAAATTTATTCAAAAAAACATTAATTTTATTTAGATTTTCGACATTTTCATGATTAAAATATACTTTGTCAATAAAATAAATAAATGGGTAAATTTCAATTGTTTTGTTTTTTAATAAAAATGGACTATTTAAAGTTTTATTTAAAAACTCTTGATTATTTACATTTGTTTTTGGTTGAATATTCTTGTAAAAATCTATAAACAATAAACTTGCTTTCTTTTTTATGTCTTTATAAATTAATTTTGTCATCATAAATTCAATTTTAACTATATTATTGTTTATAAAATCTATTTTATATTTATCATCAATTAAATTTGAATTTATTATTTCTTTATACACATTTTTTAAATTTGAATTATCAATATCAAAAATTGAATTTAATATAACTAAATTTTTGAATTCACTAACTAATTCATCATTAAATAAACTTTTGTCATTTTTATTTAAAAATTCAAGAATGGTTTTAATATTTAAATAACTGTTTTTGACATTAAAATCATTATTATCTCTATTTAAAATAAAGTTCTCAATATTTCTTTTACAATTATTTATTTTATTTTTATTTAATATTGTTGAATTAACAAAATTAATCTTTCTTTCATAATTTAAATCATCGAATATTTCTTTAAAAAAATAATTATTTATTACAAAAATATTTCTTAAATTATCATTCATACTATCATTACTAATTTTATTAATATCAAAGCCATATTCTTTAAGTTTTAAATACAATCTCACATTATTATTTGATAATAGATAATCTGTCATTTTGTATTTATACATTAAATTTTTGACTTTTTGTTGTGTTAGGTTGTCTATTAATATCATAGTTCCAATTGATTTAACTTCTTCTTTATTTTTTAATAAATAACTCCCTTTAATTTTATTAAGAAAATTGGAATATATCTTATTAACTTCATTATCAGTTTTTTGATTTAAGTTTATTAAATTATAATAAAGCTCTAATTGTTTTTTTTGTATTATTTTATTTTTTGATGATAAATTATTTATTGTATAATCATCTATATTTAATTTATCAAAATTATTTTTATTTAACTTTGTAAAAAAATCACTTATTAAATAAAAGTATTTATCATAATCAAAATTATTATTAATTAATTTTCCAGAATCTATTATTGAATTAAAGTTTTTAAATACCATATTATTAATAAATGTAATGCTATTTATATCAATGTTATCTTTATTTAAATAATTAAAAAAATCTTCTTTTATAAAGTTATATACCAACGAAGTATCATTTTTTACATAAAAGTCATTATAAAAATTTCTTTTAAATATAAATAATAAAACATTTATATATTCACCACTTTTAGACAATTCAAAATTAAAATTCAATTCTTTTAATTTGTTATATATTTCTTCATTAATATTAACTTCTTTAATAGCATTAGCAATAATATTAACAAACACCTGACTATTAATATTTTTATTAGGATATTGCTCTTTAAAATTATCTAAAAAATTTTCAAAATTGTTTAAATTTAGACTTATATAATTCTCTAAAACGAAGGCTTCTGTTTGTGTCATTTTTTTAATTCAATCAATAATAATATATATTATAACAATATTATTGTTATTGTGATAAAATACATGATAATTAAAGGTAAATAAAAATGGTTGATAGAGTTGAGTTAGCAATTATTGAAAAATCTAAAAACATAATAGATTTTTTTGAAAAAACTTCACCTTATGAAATAATTAGTATTTATTTTTTGGTTGATTTATCTAACATTAGTTTTATAAGAGAATATTTAATTAAACAAAATTATACAACTAGACTTTTTATACATATAGATGAAAATGGGATGAAAAAAGAATATATATATGGAAAATTAAAGGGAAAAAATGGGGTTTTTAATGAACATTGCAAAAATTCTGTTTTCAGAAAAAATATTCAAGATATTGTAAATATTTCATCAAACAGTGGTGATAGTGTTATTATTGATGTAAATTCAAATATTATTGTAAATGAAAATAGAAATTTTATTTATATATAATTTAAAAAGGATTTTATATGCATATTCATTATAATTTAAGTTTAATCAACAATGATAATGTTTTTGTTACAGTTAAAGTTACAAATGTTGATAAAAATATTTTACAATTAACAATTCCAAATTGGACAGATGGTTCTTATCAAATAACAAATTTTTCAAAAAACATATTACGATTTAGTGATAATGTAAGTAATATCAACAATAATTATTTAAATCATTATAAGGTTTTGGTAAATGATGGAACAGTTGAGTTTAATTATTTAATTAATGCTACAAGTGAATTTAATAAAGATAGGTTGTTATATGCCAGTTCATTACAAGCTAATTACTTTTCTTCATCACCACAATCAATTTTTATTTTTCCAACAGAAATAAATGATATTGATGAGTTTGTTGATGATATATTGATTCATAAAATAAAAAATAAAAAAACAAAAGATACATTTTCATATTCATTTACTCATATTTACAATGAAAAATATACTAACAATAGTGTATTTCAACATAACATTGTTTATTCATTAAATGATATTTATAACAATTATATTCTTATATCATCTGATAAAAATACAATTAATGAATGTTTTGTTATAGAACAATTTGATAGAAAAAATATTTTTTTAAAGAATAAAATTGAAGTTAATCATAATATTTATTTCTTAGCTGATATTCCAAATCCAGTTATTATGGACTTAATAAATTCAAATAAAATTGAAATAACTAATAAATTAAAAACTGCAGTTGAGTTTATTAATAAAAAATTTGGTATTATTTTTGATGACTATGCTTTTTATGTTATTTTTACAAACAATGGTGATTTTGGTGGTATTGAGTTTAATGAATCTAATGTTACTTATTTTGATTATGAATATTTAGATAATAATATTCATAAAGATGGAATTAATAAAATAATAAAGACATTAATTCATGAATATTTACATGCTTGGATTGTTAGAAATAACAAATCAAAAACACTGGAATTTTATAATCTATCAAAGGTATCAAATACTGAAAGTTTATGGATTTATGAAGGAATTGTGGCATATTTAGAAAAAAAGATAATGTTTGATGTTGATATAATTTCATTAGAAGAGTATAAAACCATTTTAATGCAAAATTATTCTGATGTTTACAATGAAAATGGATTTAAACAGTCTTTGATTTCATCAGCAATTAATTCAAAAAATCAGTTATACAATTACAATTCAAAATCAGATTATTATCAAACAAACTATTATAAAAAAGGTATGATTTTTTGGAATTTTATTGATGATAATTTAAATTACAATAAAATAACTGATTTTTATAATTTTGTTAAAAGCAATATTTTAAAAAATGAAATAATTGATGACAAAGATATTGTTAACAATTTAAAAGAAACCTTAAATAAAAATAAATTTGATTTCAATATTTTTGATGAATTAGAAAAACAAAGCGTTTTCTTTAAAATAGTTACAAATCTGATTAAATCTGAAATTAATGAATTTAATTTAATTAAAGCTGAAAATGAAAAAGATACAATAAAATTAGTTGAAATTAATAATAATAATAATAATGGTAAAAAATCAATTTTTGTTCTTTCTGTATCAGAAACAAATAGAACTAGTTTAAGATATGGAGATAAACTATTAAAAATAGATAATACACCAATTCATGAAACAAATTATTCCTTAAATGATTTGGTAAAAATCATCAATAATTTTAATAAAACATTAATAGAAGAATATAAAATATCTTATCAACGTGGAAATGTTTTGTTTAATGGAATTTAAATTTATTTTTAACATTTAATTAAAATTTATTAATAAAAAAGCCAGAAATTAATCTGGCTTTTTTATTATTTTAAATTACATCTGTATCTGAATTTTTGAACCTTTAAAATTATCATCTGAATTTTTAATGCTTTCAATAATATCAAGGTTTAAATTTTCTTGATAATTAATTTTACTATTTGCTAAAATTTTAGACATATCTTCATCATAAATTACCTCTCTTTCTAAAAGTAATTCTACCATTTCATCAATTGCATCTTTATTTTCATGTAATATTTTATTACACTTAACTTTTTCAGATTTAATAATTTTTAGAGTTTCCATTTCAATTGCTTCCTTAGTTTTTTCAGATAAGTTACTAAGTTCTGAATAATCTATCATACCTAAAAATTCATTTTCAGAAAAACCATACTTCACAATCATATCTCTTGCTGTTTTTGATGCTGATTTAATGTCAGCAGAAGCACCAGTAGATATTTCACCACAAAATATTTGTTCAGCACATTGTCCAGCCAAACTTACACAAATTCCATTTAACATTTCATTTTTAGTTCTACTTGATGCTTGAATATCATCAAAATTCATTGCTGTTACACCCAAAGACCTATCTCTTGGTATAATGCTTACAGAACGTACATTATTATTTAATAATTTACTAACAATAGCATGACCAACTTCATGATATGCAGTAACTTTTCTATCCATTACAATTGAAAGGTTTTTAGCACCAGCACTTGATGAAATTTGTGCTTCTTCCATATCATCAATATCAATTTCATTTTTTCCCAATCTTGATGAAATAATAGCAGCTTGGTTAATCATATTTTCAATTTCTGCTGGAGACATAAATACAGTGTTTTTAGCAATAAAATTAATATCTAATTTCTTACTGTAATTGTATTTTTTACCAAGATGAACAATCATCTCTTTTCTTTCATCAAATGAAAGATTGTTAAATTTAATGATTCTATCAAATCTTCCAGCACGAATTAATGCATTATCAATTTTATCTTCATGGTTAGTAGCAGCAAGAACTAAAACATCTTGATTTTCTTCCATACCATCTAATTGAACAAGCATTTCATTAATAGCAGAATTACTATGTTCATTTGTGTTATTGTTTCTGCTTCCAAATGAATCTATTTCATCAATAAAAATAACACATGGAGCATAGTCTTTTGCCTTTTTAAACAAAACTCTGATATTTTCTTCTGTTTCACCAACATATTTTGATTTAAATGCTGATGCTGACAAATAAATAAAATTAGTATTTAGTTTTGTAGCTAAAGCTTTTGCCATCATTGTTTTACCAACACCACTAGAACCTGTAAACAAAATTCCTTTTGGAGCTTTATAATGTTGTTTATGGGTATTTGATTTATCTAACATGTTTTTAACAATAAATTCAATTTCTTCTTTGGCATTTTTATTACCAAAAATATCATTAATATTAACATTTAATTCATGTCTATCTACAAAGTTAAAGAACTTATTTTTAACATTGTTAATCATTGTTTTTTTGTAATTATTAACTATTTTCTCTGCTTCAATATACTTAATTTTTGTTCCATTATTAGTTTCAAGAAAAGCAATTTCTTCAACCAATCTTTTAATGTCACGAAGATTATTATTTAAAAGCAAATCTTTCACTTTTTTATCTAATGTTTTCTTTTTGCCTGTTTTTTTATTTTCTTTGAAAACATTTACATACATTTCATCCATAATTTTTAAAATTACATCTTTTGATGGTCTTCTAACATCAAAAATTTTGAAACGACTTAAAATGCTACTTGGAATATTGTTAATTTCATTAGCAGTAGCAATAAAAATAACTCCACTGGCATTAATATCAGTTTTAATAAAAATATCTTCAAATTTTGAAACTGTTTCTTCTTCTAATAAAACATGAAATGGGTTCAACAATGAACCAGCATTACTATTTTCTGAATTAGAAACTTTATCAATTTCATCTAAAACCATAATTAATTTATCATTGGTATCATTAAATATTTTATTAGCAATAAAACCAGCAGAAGAGTCTCTATATACGTTATTAGAGCCAACAATTTCAGATGGATTATTGATAGATGAAATATCTTTAAAATATGATTTAATACCCATTGCCTCTGCCATAGCATTAGCAAAATAAGTTTTACCAATACCAGGTTCACCCAATAACAAAATAGGCTGGAAATGTTTTCTACCTAATTTAATTTGAGCTTTATAATAATCAATAATATCTGAAAAATTATTAAATTTACTTTTTAAATTTTCAAGATTTTCAACAGTTTGTTCATTAAAATCAACAATTTCCTTAATATATTTATTTTCTTTTAAGATGTTATTAAGATACATTGTTACATTTTGTTTTTCATGTGGGGATAATTCTTCAACTTCACCAATTCTTTTCAACAACTTATCACTTGTTGTAACATAGAATCTTTGATTTTCTGGAATTTCACATATTTTTTCTTCAACGTCATCTCTTTTAGAATTCATTTGTTGTCTTATTTTTTTATTAATTTTTGCAATTTGTTGTGGGGTAATATTACTAATACCATTACCATTCATTAAAGAGCTAATTAATTCTTTAAAAATAGAGCTTCCATCATCTTCATGACCATTCATTAAATTGGATAAACCAAGTTCAAATAATTCTTGTTGACTAAAGTTTTTATTTGTGGCTTTCCACATTACATTATAATTTTTTGTGTTTAAATTATATTTTTTATCTAAATTTTTATAAACTTCATTATTGTTATATGTTGATACATCAGATGTATCAATTGAATCAGTGTAATTAAATACAATGTAAGATGATAATACAGAAATATAATTGTTTTCCAAATCCAATCTAATCAAGAATAAAGCACTTTTTTCTGGCTCATTATTTTCATTGTTTTCACCAACTAATTCACCACCCACAACTAATTTTGATAAATCAAAATTTTTGTATGAATGGTCAGTATTTCTTTCAATTAAATGCATGTATTGATTTAAAAACAAAAGAAACAAGTCAACCATATCTTCTTTTTTACTTTGTAAAATGTCTAATGAATTTACAAATTTTGAATATTTATAAAGAATTTCATCACCATTATCTTTTTCAAAAATTTCTTTAAAATTTTCCATTGGGATACCAATAAATTTAACTGCAATTTCTGACATAAATAATCCTTTAAATATTAAATTAATATAATTATAGTTTAAAATCTTTATTATTAATAGTCTTATTTTATTAAATAAATTAATAACTTAATAAAACAATAACTATTGCTTCATACTTTTACTATTACTTTGCTTCTCTTCTTTTTCTTTTTTAGATTTTTCAATTAAAAACAATTCAGTTTCACTTTTTATAACATCATTTAATTTTAACTCTAAATCATTTAAATTATTAAAAAATGGTAATTCATATTTATCTAGTAATTTTTTTGCATTTAAACAAATAAATGCTGAGTGAAAATCATCATTTAAATTATTAGCTTTTTTATCATTTACTTTAATAATCAAATTATTATTATTTCTTACTTCTTCAAGTATTATTCTATATGGTATAAAGAAAAATCCATTTACATTTGTTGCTTTTATTGTATTTAAATCTTTTTGTACATTATCATCAAAAACGAAATAAAACACACCATTAAATAAATTATTTTCACTTTTTTGAAAATATTTTCCAACTTTTTTTATTGAAAACATATCTTTAAAAGTTTCTATATTTTTGTTGTAATACAAAAAATTATTTAAACTTTTAACATTCATTTTGGAAAAATTTTGTTTTAAATAACCACAAGACATTAAATCAATTCTAACATCACCATATTTAGAAAAATTAGTAGTATATTGAACATCAATTTCACTAATTTTATAACCATTACTTATTAATGCTATATCAATATCAGTATCTTTTGAAAATTTGTTATTATTTAATTTATAGCTATATTTTTGATTATTGTTAGCATAATTATTAAAATAAGTCACTGCTAAATTTTCAAAATAATCATTTATATCTTTTTTAAAATCAACATATGCCATTTTTTTTATTTATTCTTTTAATAATTATATTAAAATATTCCTCTGAAATTTCATTTCCAATAAAATTTCTTTTTTTATTAAAACATGCTTCTAAATGAGAACCACTACCAGAAAAAGGGTCATAGACAACATCATTTTCTTCTGTAAATTTTTCAATTAAATGTTCAATTAATAATAATGGTTTTTCTGTTGGGTGGATTTTTCCTCTACCATTAGAAAATCTCCATATAAGTTCATTATCATTAATTTCTTTTTTTGTTGCAACAATACAGCACTCAACACCTGACAACCAAAAGTGTTGACCATTTACAGGACTTGGGTTACTTTTCTCCCAAATGCCAACTTTAACAAAATAATCATTTTTTAAACCATTATATAAATCTGTTATTTGCTCAGTAGAACAAAATATTAAAATATTTTGTGGATTTATTTTTACAAATAAATTACATAATTCTTCAATTTCAAAGTTTACTATATCAGCATTTTTTTTATCAAAATTTCTTATTCCAGCAGATTTTCTATTTACAACTCCATATGGTATATCAGTAATTATATTATCTATTTTAATATTGTTTTTTAAAATATTATTTTTCATAAAATCAATACAATCAATATTAATTATTTTATTTAATAATTCATTTACCATTTTTTGTTCAATCTCCAAATAATTTAATTCTATCATTATTCATATTTTTCATATCTTCTTTTAAACCATCATCTTGAAAACCATTGTAATGTTTATTTGTTTTTTTAATCATTTTTTTAAAAACTTTATCTTTTTTACTTGAAAAACCAAATAAAGTAACTAAAGAAAATGTATCTAAAATTGAAATTAATTTATATTTTTTCATAACTATTAATCCTAATAATTTTTATTTTTAATTAACAAAATAGATTTTATATTATAATATAAATAGTAATAATAATAAATGGAAAAAATATATGAGTAACAATGAATTTACATTAAATGGGATTAAAATTGAAACTGAAGAAACCAATAAAGAGTTCAAAAACCCACATTTAGAAGCATCTAAATATGAAGATAAAATTGACCATAATAAAGAAAATAACATTTATTCTAATGTTATTCATAACTTATTTAATAATAAACAAGTAATACATGATGATTTAAATGGTAGATTTAAATCTGTTAATAATGATGTTGAACATCAAGAGTATTTAAATACTATAAAATATGAAGTTATTAATACTGATAATTATGGAACTCCAATGTATTTAGTAACTATGCCAAATGGCAAAAAAATAGTATATATACCAGATAACTATAAAACTGAACAAGCTTATGAAGTTGAAAAAGGATTGTTAGAAAAAGGTGTAATTGTTGGTTTGTTAGTGGCAAGTCCAGCAATTTTAGAATTAGTTGGTGATATGTCTAGTGTTAAATTACAAAAAATGATGTTAAACCCACAATCTGATTTAGAAAGATTATTATCAAAGAAAATTAATGATGGAAGATTAATTAAGCATTTCATTAAAAAAGCAATGAAAAAAGGTGCTGCTATAAAACAACAAATAATTCAAAATGATTTGGATGAAATATATGATTTAAAAAAGAAGATGAATGAAGAAGATAAATTAAGGTATAAAGAATATTATAACAAAAAAGAAGATTTACATAATCAAAAAATGATGAGTGAAATTGATAAAAGACTTGAATTATATAAAGAATATATTTTATTATCCATTTCTCAATTCCCTAAAACCCCTGAAACAATTTCTTTGGTTAACAAAGTAAAATCAAATAAATATGATTTGGAAATATTAGAATCAACAAATGTTAATGAAGCATTGACTAATGTTTTAGTTTCAGAAACAAATTATGATAGAAAAATGAGAGAATTTATTAATGAAAATTATAACCAAAATATAACATTAAAAAATAATTTATAAAATAAAAATGGTAGCTTAAAGCTACCATTTAAAATTATAATTTAATCTTTTTAACCTTATTTTGATTATTGATATTTAAATACTCATTTAGTACATTTTTATTAAAGTTGTTTATTAAATTGTCTATTATTAATTTATCTTCATTATTATTTAAATTATTTGTGTTATAACATTGAACAATATTTTCTTTTACCTTTCCTAAAAACTCAAAGTCAACAGCAAATTCTTTATTAAATTTTTCATTGAAATTTGTAAGATGAATAAGCAAATATGTTAAATGTTCATATTGTAAAAAACCATCACCCATTTTGTTTAAAAGTTTTAACACATCATTAGTATCAAAATTTAATGATTCTGTTGGTGGTTTAATCTTATTTTCAAAGTATTGTATTGCAACTAAATTAGTTAATGGTAATTTAATTGATTTTTCTTGATTATCTTCATTAAATACATCATATAAATTTTCATTTTCTTTTATATAATTATAAACTTCACTTCTAAAAGAAGTGTAAAATAAATTATTAGTATTTTCATTCTTTTGTACTGTAATAATAATCTTATTATCTTTAAATAATTTATTACTTTCTTTTATCAAGAAATCAATAAATTTACTCGAAAATTCGCTATTATAATTAGTATAATTTTTTCTAAACATAATATCCATTAATGTATTTTTTGTTTCATTGTTATTCATTAAAAAATTAAATAATTTATTAAGTTGCTCATCATTAAATTTTGAAATGAGAGTTTCACTGAAGATATTTTTATATAAATATTCAGTTTTATTAAATATATTTGTTTTATTATTGTTAATACAATTAATATATTTAGAAATTAAACTAAATTGTAATTCATCTATATCACTATCTTTAAAATGGCTCAAATTCATTATTAATAATCTAATTATTTTAGAAAAACTGATTTTTTCATCTACTGCTCCTAACATATTTTTAGTATCACTATCACTTTCATTTTTCAAAAATGAGTTATCAATAGTTACATTTTCAAATAGCCTATCATCCAAATCTTTTAAAAAAAACAATATTTCATTTTTATCTGTAGATGAATTTTTAGAAAAGAAAGATGTACATAATGAACTTATTACACTCTCCCCTTTATATATTTTATGTAAATCAATTTGTTTAATATTTTTATTAATATAGTTAATTAATATTAAACCTATATCAGAATTATTTTCTGATATAGAATGTAGCTCACTTAATTTAAATGTTTTTTTACCAATTTCTTTACAAACCAATTCAAATACTTTTGTAACATTATTTTGTGTAGTAAACTTACTTTCTATTAATCTTTCAAAAAAACTTTTTTCATGAAATTTTATATTTTTCAAATCTACTTTTATTGTATTTAAAAAATATTGTAATGTTTCAAAATCTAATTTACCTCCATGACTTACATAGAAAATATCATCCATATTATTTAAAAGGTTTCTATTTTTTAAATCATTAAAAACTTCATTTTCATCACTAAAATTACTCAGATTCTTTTTCAAAATTGTCACTACATTATCATTTAAAAGCCATTCATTTTTCTTTTTATCATAATATTCTTTTGATACTCTATCATATAATAAAAATTCTTTTTCTACTTTTAATAAAAGACTATCATTATCAAAATTATCTTTTGTATCATTTTCTTTTAAACTTTTAGCATCTTTAAAGTAATCAATTCTTTTAATAATAGAACTTGATAATGGAAATAACAATAATTGATTTAATTTTATTTCATGGTCAAGATGTTTATTTTTTGTATATATATCATAAAATTCAATATTATATTTTAAATAGTCTTCATCTTTATTTGTTTCAGAAAAAATGCTATACATTTTATATCTTAAGACTGAATCTTCAAACATATTTAAAAAACTAGTATGTATTTCCAAACTTTGTTTGGTTTCATTTAAATCTACTGTTTCATTTTCAATTGTTTTAATATTATTTTGTTCTGGATATATAAAAACATTTTTTAATGCTAAATTTTTTCTAATCTTAAATTTGTGAAATGATGTTTCAAAATTAAAGTCATTATTTTTATTGAAAACATTAAATATATTTGAAATTCTATTTGTATATTTATATAAAAGTTCTTTATTTTCAATTGAATTCTCATCTTTTATATTTTTTGTTTCTTTATTAAATTCTTTGATTACAGCACATAAATACTCATATAAATAAAAATTATTGATTATATTACCATTATCTATTTGGAAGTAATTTTTCATTTTTTGATATAAATGCAAATAATTTATATCATCAGACATATTTCTAAAATATCTTTTATATATTTCAATATCATCACTTTTCATATCTACATTAAAACAAGATAAGGCATCATTAATTAATTTTTCTTCAGAAATTGGATAATGACTATCATGTAAGCTATAATTATTACTTTCATTTATATATAATGTTATAATTTCTTTTGCTAATTCCTTATCATTTAAATCAAATATTTTATTAAAAAATATATTTTCATTTAAATATTGTTCTTTTTTATAAAAAGCAAAATTAAATGTTAATATTTTATAAATATTTTTAACACTTATATTTAAATCATTTCTTAAAAAATTTAAGTCTTTGAATATGTTTTTTGATATAAATAAACTATATAAATTTTCATCTAATTCCCCATTTTTAATTTTATTATGAATAAAGTCAAAAAGAGTGTTATTTTCTAATGAATTATGTATATATTTATGTAAATTTAAATTTATTAAATATTGATTTAAATTTTCTATATTTTCATTTTTATGATTTTTTAACAACAATGACATTGAATCAGAAGAGTAAGCAACTTTATTACTCCAATAAGAATAATCATCACCAAATTTATCATCAAATGCTTTAATTTGAAATTCTATTCTTTTATTGATTAATTCAACAAATTTTTTTGAATCATCAATTTTAAATTCTTCTAAGAATTCCTCTGTTATTAATGGACATTTAATATAAAAACTATTAACTAATTCTTCACTTAATCTTGCATTTGGATTAATTGATTTTAAAAATCTATTTATATCAATTACAATATCTAAATAATTTTTATTATTGTTATTATAGTTATATTCAATATGATATTCTTCAATTTCATCATTGCTATCATATTTAAAACTAGTCATTCTTTCTGATTTTATTTGGTTTATTGAATATTGAATATTTCTTACTAACAAATCATCTAATAAACCATCATTTATTAGATGATAATTTATTTCAAAATTATCATCATTTAATTGAATTGACAAATCATCATCTTTTATCATTTCAATTAATGTTCTAATGTTTATCAATTCTTTATTAATTTTTATATCTAATTTATCTATTAAATCTTTTGTTTGATATTTATTTATATCAATATCAAACAATGAAGCATATTTTTCAATATTATTTGATATTATTTCTCTTCTTATTTCTGAATTTGATTTTTTCATAAACTTTAAATTTCTTTACATTATTATATTATAATCAATTTAAAGAAAATACTTATTATAATTTTATTTTTTTGTTTGGTTTAACCCTAAACCCATCAACCACTTTTACTTTATTAATTATTTCCTCAATTTTATTTATTTTATCAATGCTTTTATTATTTATTACTAAATGATTTAAACATTCTATTAATTCGTCATTAATATTATTATTAAAAGAAAAAATTTTTTTCATGTTACTATTTTCAGTAGAGTAATTAGCAAGTATAAAATCTACTAAATTTTCTTTATTATCAAAATTAAACTTACATAACATTTTTAATATATTTTCAAAATTCACATTAAGTTTTTTATTATTTAAATTATGAAAATATTCCTGAAAATCTTTATCTAAATAAAAGTTAAATACAATTAAATCAAATAATGAAAGCTTTAAATATACTTTATCATTAATAATGGAATCATAAATGTTACCATTATTATGTTCATAAATATAAATGCTTTTTAATGGCTTTAATGCATTTTTGTTTTTAAACATTGATGAAAAATTTTCAAACATTTCTATATAGATATTTTCATATTCATCATTGGTAATTTGTTGTGAAATTTTAGGTTTTATATATAAATTTATTGTTTCATTTAAATTTATATTGTTATTTAATAATATTAAAGATAACTTATTTAAATAACTATTATTTGAATAATTGTTTGTAAAAATTTCTTTAATAATTATTTTTTTTGTATTGTCATTTTTTAACAAATTAGTTACAAATAAATGCAATAAACTATTATCATCATTATTGCAATTTTTTATATTTAATTTATCAAAGGCACTTTCATTAAAAAAATATATCTTTTCTTTGTTAATATTAGATATTATTATTTTTTCATATATATTTTGATATAATTCATTCCATTTATCATCAATTGAATTGTTTTCATATTGTTTTATATATATATCAATTAAAGTATCATTTAATGTTTTATTAAGATGAGATTCATTTTTATTAACTTTAAATTCAAAATTAAAATTATTAAATAAATATAGTAATTTTTGATAATCATCATTACTATTGTTATGTTTGTTTAATGAAATATTTTTAATAAGTATATTTAATATTGATTTGTTTTCATATACTGAATTAACCAAATCAAAATTACATTTACTTTTAATCAAATCAATAAAATCGAAGTTAATGTTATTAATAATATAAGGGTCTAAAAAATTAAAAACTGTTTTAATGTCAATTCCTTCTTTTTGATTAATAAAATAATCTAAAACTTCTATTAAATTATCTTTTTTGTTTTTATACATATTTGATAACATAGCTATATTTTCAAAAATAAATTTTTCTAAATTTAAAATTTTATTTTTAAATTTAATTTCTACATCACCAATATTAATATCAAACTTTTTATTTAAATATAAAATTTCATCTTTATTTAAATAACCCCCTAAAACTATACTTTGTATATCATCTTTATAAATTAAATTTCTAGCTTTTAAATCTTGATATAATATGTTAGAAAAATTATTAAACTTTAATAATCCAAACATTTTTAAAACACTTAACATTTCTTGATTTTTAAACCAAATATCTTTTCTTTTATTGTAATAATCAATGTCATAAACATTCATTTTATTTTTTACAATTGTTATATAATCAAATAATAAACTATCATCATTAACATCCAATAATCTGCCAAATAATTCAGTTAATTCATGTTTATTATGAAAAGAAAATTCATTAATCATTTTTCTAACAGCATGTTTTAAAAAATTATTTAAACAATTATTTTCATTTTTATTGGTAATGATATTTACATTTTTTTCAGATAATGGAATTTTCCCAAATAAACTATAAAATTCTTCTTTTAAAATGGAAGTTTTGCTTTCATTACTTACAAGAGCATAAACTAAGTTTAGTTCTTTTTCAAAATTTAATTTTTCTTTTTTAAAGTTATTATTATAATATTCAAAAAAATTACTTCTTAAAAAATAATGTAAAATAACATTATTTTCATCATTATTTCTAGTTTTTAGAGGTTTTAAAATGGCATTATTGAATAAAGTAAAGCTATTTTTATTACAATCAAATACATCACTATTTTGATATGATAAATTCATACTTTTTGGTAAAGATGAAAAAAACTTGAAATTGTACTCATCTTTAAAATAATCAATTAATCCATGAAACTCATTTATTTTTTTATAAAAATCTTTATCATTTTTAATAACACTATTTAATGTATATAAGTAAAATTTAATATAATTAAAAACATTTAAATTATTAATAACATTTCTATTTTCATTATCTACTGTAAATAATTTATAACTTAATATATCTTTAATTTTATTAATATAAAATGTCTTAACATAAACCTGATTATCAACAAATAATTCTGACAATTCATTTTTAAAATCATTTATATCTAATTTATTTACTAATTCATCAAATAAATCATAAACAAACTCTTTATCTTTATGTTCAAATAATTCGTTTAATTTTTCTAAAAAATAACCACTTTTATTATTTTCCGTTTCAATATAAACAAAGTTCATTAAAATAATTTTTAATATTTTATTAATTGGTAATTTTAAATCTTGTCTTAAAAAATTTAAATCATTTAAGATATTATTAGATTTAAATAAGTAAATTATATTTTTGTTTATTACATTATTTGAGTCGTTTTTTAATAAATCAATAATATCTAAATAAAACTCATTATTTATCCCATTTATACATTTACTATATAAATATGTGTCTGCCATTATTTTGTTTATCAAAGATTTGTCATTATTTGAATTAAAAAAATCATTCTTTTTTAATATTAAATAAATAGATGTATTATTTTGTATTCCATTATAACCAAATATATTTTCTAAATTTTCATTTTTTATATAAAAAATATCTAAATATTCTTCATTAATATTTTCAGACAAATTGTAATAATCTATAATTAAATTATTATCTATTTTGGATTTTTTACTTTCAAGAAATTTATTTATTAATAATATGAAATGTATTTCATTAAAATCACAATTATTTTTATTCATAGATATTAATGACAACAAGTGTTTGTTTAACAAACCATTTTTAATAATTTTTAAAGCATCTTTTTCATTTAATTTAAAGTATTCATTTAAATATTTTAAGTTATCATTATTATCAAAATTTATAATATTTATAAGTTCATTTACAGTGTTATTTGAATTATCTTTCATAATTTTATTCTTTTTGTATTTGAGTTGATATTAACTAATTTCCCGTTACTAAAATGAATAGATTTGAACACAATTTCTAAATCATTTTAGTAACGGACTATTATCTTCAAACAATTGATTTTGTTTAACATAATCTATATTATTAATATCATTCTCATATGCTTTAAATGATTCTATACAATGTTCTATTAAAATCATTACTTTTTCATACTCTAAATATATTTGTTTATTTTGTAATTTAGATAATTTACTTTTTTCTTTTAGACTTTTATCAATATTATCAACATACCAATCTCTAATAATTTTATTTAATATAAAAAACATTTCTTTAAAGTCACTGTTTTTTATCTCAATATCACTGTCAAGTAATGCATTAATATAATCATCTTCCGCGTCATTTAGATGTTGATTATATATTGTAAAAAGGTTATTTAAAAAATCATTAATTTCTTGGTTTGTTGATTTATTTTTTTCTAAGTAAGATAACATATCAGTAAATTTATTATATATAATTATTATATCTTAATTTTCTTATTTTTTAATTTTTGTATGTTTGATAATTCATTAACAAAGTTATATATTTCATCAATTCTATTAAAATCCACTTGTTGAAATTCATTTAAGTATTTTCTGTTTTTAATATCTTTATAAATTTTGTCTATTTTTAATAATGAAGAAACACCTAAATTATCTTTATTTTTATTTAACAAACATTTAAAATAATTAAAATTATTATCAGAACACTCACCATTTGAATTTAATAATAAAGAAAATATAACTTGTGTTTTAAATATGAACACATTTTCTTTGCTAAAAGACTCCTCTTCATTAAAATTCAATATATATCTTTCATTAAACTCAGGTAAATTTACATTAATTATATTCCTTCCTCTTAATTTATCAACAATAAGAGAATCGTTATTTTTGTTAATATTACAATTTTTAATATCACCAATTAAGTTATTTAAATTATCCAATAACCACTCATTAGCTGAATTAAATGAAAAAAATGTTTCAACATTCATTAAAGGGAATATTTTTAAAATTTTCCCTAAATCATTTAAATAGTTACTCATTAAATTTAATCTATCTGTATAAAATTTAGAATAAGTTTCATGATATATTTCAGAAATTATTTTATAATTTTCTGATTCTTTTACTTTTTCTTTATATTCATTTATATATTCACTATTGTAGTTTGATGAAGTAGATAAAATAAAAATAACTCTTTCTAAAGCACTTATATTTGATTTTAAAATATCTTTATTATTTATTAGTTTAATAAAATCATTTGAAATTTTTTTTGTTTTTGAATCACAAATTAAATTAAGTATATAGGCTTCAATATTTAATGGATAAGAATATTGGTGTGAATTTGTATTGTTTAATAATATATCAAAATTAGATTTGAAAAGATAATTTTTTGACTTTATATTTAAAAGATTGTTTATATAAAAATCAGATAATAAGTTACTTAAAACTATCTTAGTATAATCATTATTTATATTTGTTAAATTATCAATTAAATATTCTAAATTTGTTTTTTTCTTAGAAAATAAAAAATGTAAGTCTTTTATATTTAATTCAAATAACGATTGGTCGTTTTTTAAAATTTTTTTATCACTTTTAATTGAATTAATAATAAGTGTTGTGAATGGATTTCTTTTTAAATTATATTTTTTTAAAACTTCTTTATCATTAAAATCAATATCTATTAAGTTTTCATGATTATAAATAATATCAATTGTTTCATTTGTCATTTTATTTAACAAAACATCTTCTAAAAATATTGAATTACCATTAGATTCTAATAAAATATCTTGTCCAAAATAATTTTTTATACTGTTTATAAAAATATCAAATTTTTCTTCATTTTTTTGTACATTTAATTTTAATATTGTATAGTCAAAATTTTTAAGAAATAAATTTAAATTATTTACATTTATTACTTTTTCTTTAAACATATAATTTAATACATCTTCATCTATATATAAGTTGTTTTTAAAGTATCTTATTAAGTCTTCATTACTTAATGATTTTTTTTCATTAAAAATGTATTTTAAATTATTTTCATTTAATTTAACAGAACTATTAAGTTTAAAAAAATCAATATCAATTATATTTTCTTTTAATGCTTTTGATATTAATTCATTTAAAAAAATCAAATTATCATCACTTTTAAACTTATATGAATAGCATAATTTATTTAATATTACTGGCAAGTTTTCTTTTGAATTTATTGATTTATATACAAACTCATTATTTACATTAAAAAAATTATTAATTATTTCTGTGCTGTTTTTAAAACATAAAGCAATATCTACTTCTATATTAACTTTATAATCACTAGAACAACTAGCTTCATTTATTATTATTTTATTTATTAAATCAATATTTAAATTCATATTTATAGTATTTAATGAATACAAAAATAATGCTAAACTTTTAAAGAAAAATGGAAACTCAATCAATAATTTTTCAAAAAAATCATAATTATTTATAATTTCAACATATGATTTATGTTTTGTTAAATTAAGATTTTTATCTTTACACAAATAATTTTTATCATCAAGAATACAATTACTTATAAAAACAAATAAATCAAATCTATCCATTTCATTAATATCTTTTTCAAATACTTTAGAGTAAATGTATCTACTATATGAAGTCTTCCTAACTATTTGTTGATATAAATCAATTAAATTTTGAGTTATTTCACTGTCTTTTATTACAAAATATTTATCTAAAATATTTAAAAACAAATTAACAATATTGTTAATATTATCAACATTAATCTCTAAATTATAATCATCTAAATCAACTTTATTTTTAGAAAATATATTGTCAAAAATATTTAAAAAAATTTCTTGATTATTAATTGGTAATAATTCATTTATGTATTTTTTATAATTAATCATATTTATATTTTAATTCTATTTTTTGCTTTGTTTGTATTTAAATTAAATTTATTATAAATCTTTAATTTTAATTCATCAATTTTATTGATGTAATTACTATCATAATCATTTATTCTAAATTGATTTCCAATTTTGTTAAATTTATCAATATTTTCAAATAATATTCCATAATCAATATTATATTTATTTATGACTGCATCAATATCATTTATTAAAAATATATAATTTGATAAAAATTCCATAACTTCATTTTTAATATCAAGTTGATTCATATAATGTTTATTAATTAAATTTAATGTATCTAAAATAACATCTTCTGTAATTAATTTTAGAAAATTAGGATTATTTAATAAAAATGATTTATCTTTATAGTTGGGGTTAATTTCAACTGAAAATAATATTAATGATATTAAAGAATTTTCACTATCATTATCCTCTTTTAAATATTTATAGTGGCTATATTTTATACTTAAAAAACCATCACCGTGTCTTTCTTTAATATCAGTAAATGTAATATTTAATTTTGTATTAAAATCATAGTTATTTTTAATCTTTTCATCAATAAAAAATGATAATAATCTCTCATCAATAAACTCATCTAATAAAATACTAAAATTTGTTGGATAAAATAATGACAACTCTTTTAAATTATTTAAAGCCAAATTATCATATATATATTTATTAAATCTATTTGTTTCTTTTATTTTTTGAATGTTATTTTTATATAATGAATCATTTTTTATTAAATATAAAATATGTCTAGGATAATTTATATATGGTGATGGTCTTTTGGAAAAGTACCCATTAATAATATCTTTTAGCTTTTTATCATTTTTAACATTACTTATCATTTCTATTGCATCTAAATCATCTACATCATCTACATCATCTACATCATATACATCATGCAAAACTTTTTGGTTTAATACATTATTTAGAATAAATAAATGTTTAATATCATCATCATCTTTTAGAAAATCATTTTTATTTATAAAATTTTCATTTTTTAAAATATCATTTTTTAAAACATTTATAATGTAATTTTCTTTGTTACTTTTTTTAATAAACTCTAAATGATGATTATTAATAATATAATTTGTTAAATCTACTCCATCTATATTTTCTATATTTTTAATTAATATTTTAAAAATTTCTTTATTATGAAAATATAAGAAATTTGGATTAGCATCAAAATTTCTTAATAAATTATTTATTGATTGAAATTTGAAGGAATAATAAGTATCAGACTCATAACCAAATGTTAAATTTTCTTTATAATTTATTATTGGATTACACAAACTAAAATTTAAATTTTTACTTGTGCTTAATATATTTTCAAATTTATCCAAAAAATATTCACTTACAACAATATCTTCAGTATCAACAAATTCACTCAACAAATCATTTATTTCTAATAATTTATTTCCATTATTTATAATTTCATCATTTTCCATATAAAATAAATATTCAATATTTTGAAAAAATATTTCAAATGTAAATTTGTTTAAAAAATTTATAGAATGATAAAATTCTTTATCATAAACCATATTTTTTATGTTTTCTTTAAACTCATCATTATTTAATTCATTAAAAAAATCTTTAAATTTATCTATTCCTATTTTATTTTTCAACTCATTTAAGCAATCTTCAAGTATAAAAGCATAATTGTTGTACATTTTGCCTTTATCAAATTGAGAAAAGCCATTAAAATTTTTTTTATTAGACATCAATAAATTATTCATATCTAATAAAAGATTAAAAAACAAAATGCTATTAAACATTCTATTGTCAATAATTTCTTTTACTTTAAGTTCATTTAATTTACTAATTAAATAATTTTCATTTTTGAATAAATCTAAAAATTCATCATTATTAAAATAATTTTCAAATGGACTATTCATAAATAACTTTTCAAGAATAGAATTTATATCATCATTTTCAATCGGTAATAAATACTCATATTCACAAACACCGTCTAAATCTTTATCAAACAAAATATACCTCAACTTTAATAATTTATAATATAATTATATTATAAATTAAATTTTTATATTTTTCTTTTTACATTTATTTTTTATATACAATGATTGTTTATAATTTAAAACTTTATCATTAAATTCAGTTTTATCAAATAAAATATTTTGATTATTATTTAAAGTTATATTTGATAAAAAATCATTTAAATAATTTACATATCCAATACCTGTTGTTAATTCATTATCATCTATATTTATAAAAGAAGTTTTTTCCAAATTATCTAATTTTTCCTTTACCTGATTGGTATCAGAAAATAAATTATGATTTATTAAAGAAATTAAATAACAATTTTTTAATTTATTATATAATTCATATTTTTCGTAAATATTAAAATGTAAATTTATTTCTTCTTCTATATCTAATATGTCATAAATAAATTTTTGTTTATTATCTAAATTTAAATTAATAATTTCATTAAACTTCAAGTTAATTAATTGATTAAATAATTCATTTAATAATTGTACTTCATCATTTCTATTAATAATTAAATTATTTGATTTAAAATCATTGATGTTATTTTCAAAATTTTTATCAATAACAGCTTTAAAAGTATCATCTTGATTATTAAGTTTATTTATTAAATTATTTTTTTTAAAAAATAAATCTTTAATATCTTTTGTGACATTAAACAAATCAACTGGATTTTTTATTGATTTGTTTATTATTTCCTTTTTCACATTATTATCATATAAATTAATAAAATCATATTTTGATAAAAAAATTAATGAATTGTTACTTATTTCATTTAAATCATATGGATTATATTTTTTAATAATAAAATTTAAGTTGTTTTTAATAAAATAATTTGCTAGATTGTTTTTATTATCATTTTCAGAAAATAATGCAAAAAATTCCATTAAATTTATATTAACAATATTTAATTTATTATAATTAAAAACGCTATTAGATTCTTTTATAAAATTACTGTGACTTTTTATAAAAGAATTACTTTCAGAGTAAAAGTTTTCTTTATTTGAAACGAAATTTATATTTTTAAAAAAATATTTTTTTTATCATTTTCTATTATTTTTAATAAGTATTCATTTTTATCAAATAAAACAAATAATTTATCTAAATTGAATAATAGTTTTTCTAAATCAACTTTTTCATTTATTGATTTTAACAAATCATACTTTTTATTAAATAATAAAATTAGTATTTCTTTATTATTATAAAGAGTAGCATATTCAAAGATTTCATCACCAATACTTTTTATATTTTTATCATTAAAATTTAATAAATTCTTATTAATGTTTTTAAAATTGTTTAATATAAAAATAATAATATTTTCATTTAAATTAAAAACACAATTATTTAATTTTTCTTTAAAAAATAATAAAAAATCATTTTCATTAAAATCATATTTTAATAATAATTTTTTTTCTATTATTTTTAATACCTCTTTTTCTTCATCATTTTTTAAATAAAGATTAATAAATAAACTAAACATATAATTAATATTTTTTTCATTTTCAATTGTATTTAATATACAGTTAATATTTTTTTCATTTATTTTTATTAATGATAAAAAACTTTCTTTATTATCTAAATTAAGATTGTTATTTGAATTTAATAAATTTTTAAAAATAAATTCAAATAACTCATTTTTTATTACATTGTTAGTAATTTTATTAAAGAATTTTTCATATTTATATTCTCCAAAATCAATTATGTCTTTATATTTATACATATTTTTATATAAAAAATTAAATTCTTCTATTGATGTTATTTTCTCTAAAATAATTTCATTAATTTCTTTTAAATTATAAGCTGGATATAAACTATTATTATTACTTATTAATGAATAAATATGATTGATTTTATTTATATAATTATTTTCATTATTATCCATATATAAATTAACAATATCTATTGTAAAAAAAGTGGTGTTGTTACTTTCTAATGTAAATTTAAACATTAAATCAAATGATTTATGATTATATTTGAACAGATTTTTTATAAAATTTTTGTTATGTATTATAATTTTATTACTAAAGAAATGTTTATTGTTTTTAATAAAATTAATAAAACCCAAATAATCTTTATTATCTATTAGTTGAATTAATTCATTATTTGCCAATTCTGATAATAAATATTTATTTCTTTCATTGTTTTGATAATATAAATTTTCAGTTTTTTTATTAACTTTATCATCTAAATTATTTTCTTGAATGAAATTAAAAATTAACTTATTGTTTAATAAATTTAATATATTATCTTTATAATTGAAATTTTTGTCATAATTATAATAACATGACAGTTTTTGAATAAAAAGGTTGATATTGAAATCAAGCTCAAATTTATTTTTATTTTTCATAAAAAAATAAACAAAAGACTCATTATTTATCAAAAAATTATTAAAGCTAAAAAAATCTTCATCATAATTTTTATCAATTAATACTTTATTAATTAATAAATCATTTATCTTTGAAAATATACTATTCTCAAAATCATCAACATAATTGCCATTTACCATAAGTCTTTTAACAAATAACTCACTTGGAATTGTTTGTATGATTAATCTTTTATTTTTAAAAAATAACTCATCATACATCTCTCTATTTTTATTAGATAATAAATCAAGAGATATTTCATCTTTTAAAGGATTATATCTACTTTTTCCTTCTAAATTGATTCTGTCCATTACTTTTGAAAATAATATTGATACATCAAGTTCAATTTGGTTGTAATTATCATAAATAAACTCTAATGTTTTATTATTAAAATTTGTTGTATTGACAGTTTTATTAATAAGATTATTTATTCTATTTATATCATTATTTAGATATTTTGATGACATAATATCTTTTATATCAAAGTTTGATAAATAATGTTTGGATATTATTTCATCCATCATTTTTATAAAATCAACTTTTGATATGTTTGAATTATAATCAATAATTAAATTTATAAAATCATTGATTTTTAAATAATATATTGATGATTTATTATTTTTTTTCTTATAAATATTTTCAAATTTATATTTGATAGCTTTATTATTTGATGGATTTATATAATGTGTATTTTCATGGTAATACTTAGAAAAAAAATTGCCAACTTCTTCAATACAATCTATATATTTTTCACTTTTTAACTTTATGTCTTCAATATCATAAAAAGAATTAAAAGTATTAGTATTATTCATATTACAAAACCTAAATTTTAAAGTTATATTATATAATAATTATCGTTTTATTTATATAAATTTCAGATTTTGCATGATATTTAATATAATATCTAAATGAAATATAAGAGATTATTATGACAAAAAAACATAATTCACAAAAAAATGTTAATAAAGTCACTTACAACCCAATTAGGAAAAGTAAAGACCATGTTGCTGAAAACATTATGAATGTTTCAGAAGAAATTTTTGGTGTTAACCCACTTTCAACTGGATTTAAAGTTACTGAAAATAACTATCATAGGGGATATGATTTTAATATGAGACGTAATTCTCAATCAAGAGTTAGATGGGATTGTTCAGAAATGTCATCTGCTTTAATGTTAGAAACAGTTAAATCTATGCAAACTCATAAAAATACTAAATGGAATACAAATTTCAAAGAAATTAACAGTGCTTTTGCTGTTGGTAGTTCTAGTCAATACCAAGAAAACAAATTAAAAGAATATAGAGTTCCAATGATTAGCAATAACAAGAACACTATTAAATCAAAGTTAGAACCTGGTATGGTTATATTTATGGACTACCCTACAACTAAGAGTGGTTATTCTAGACATGTGGTAACTGTTACACGAGACCAAAAAACAGGTGGTTTATTAATTGCAGAAGCAATTGGTGGTAAAAATAATATTGGTGTTGTTCATAGAAGTGTTGATTCTTTCTTTAATACTGGTAAAGCTGCTAATGCTAAAACAAAATGGAGTTCTTATGACCCATTTTATAAAGACAGGACATTACTTAATAAATTAGATAATTATAATAGCATTGGTAGAGAATTATACAAAACAGCAGAAAGCAATTATAAAAATATAATTAAAACATCTTCATCAAAATCAAATAAAGATGAATATATTAAGAATTTTATTAAATCTAACTTATCAAATGGGGTTAATTCAACATTTGGTTTAACTTATGCAAATAATAAAAGTTCAGTTTCAAATAATTTATTAAAAGTAAACAATAAATTAAGTAATCAACAACAAAAATCTGGTAGTGTTTTTGAGAGACATTTAAATAGTACAAATGAAATTATAAAAAGAACTATTTCAAATGAAATTGGAAATAAAAAACCTGTTCATCAACAATTTTCATTACAGACACCTAAACAAAATGAAAATAAAAGTGAGTTTACATTAGCTAAATTAAATGAAAAAATTAAAAAAGGTTTAAATCAAGATAATGAAACAGTAGCAAGTAAGTTTATGGATACATTTAAAAATGTATAAAATGTTTCATGTGAAATAATTAATAATTAGATAAAATTAATACACTTAAAATGTATTCATTTTATTTTGCAAGTTTCTTCTGTCAAATTTATCATAATTGCTTTGTAATAAATTAATATATTCATCATTATATGTTTTTTCTTCTTTAATTTTTTCAATATAATTTTTAATACTATTTTTAATAAATAATTCAGGAATATCATCAATATAATTAAAATCACCTGTTTTGGCATACATAATTGATGAAATTAAAGTTTTATCTGTATTATCTATAATACCTTTTTGTAAAGCTAGATTAACTTCAAACTTTTTAGGGGTAAACATATAAATACAATTATAAAACAAATCTTTGTTTTCTATAAATACTTTTTCAAACACACTGTTTATATTTTTTGGGAAAAATCTGTCATCATCATCTAATCTTTTGTCTTCAAATCCAATATATTTATAAATAAATGATAGGTAATTTTCATTTAAATTAGAATTTTCTAATAAATCAAATAACAAAGGCTCACCATTCTCATGATAGTTAAAGAAATTTATTTTTTTATATAAATGTTTATAACATAAATCAGGTGTTAAAAAATCCTTTTTTAGTATCCTTGATGTTATTTCAAAATTAATTTCTTTTTCATTTTCTAATGGATAAATATTCTTTTCCAAAATAAATAAAAAATGTTCCTTACTAAAAGATTTGTTTTTGACCAAATTTAATAAATATAAATCTTTTTTAAAAAAAACATTATCATCTAATTCAAGTATTTTTTGTAAAATTTCAACATTTATTAATTTGTTTTTTATAATTTCATTAATTAAAGTGGTTTTTTTATTTTGTATTATATACACTTTATTTAATAAAGATGTTTTATTTTTATTTGTTTTTAAGTTGTTTAATATATTAACTATATCTTGATAATTTTTTGTGTTATTAATTAGATTAAAATCAATTTCAAAAACAACAGATTCATCTTTTTTACTAAAATTATTATTTATTATTTTTTTATTTGATTTATCATTAACTAAATCTTCATTTTTTTCATAAACATTATTATTGGTATCAAAATTATTATTGATATTATTTTCATCATTTTTTAATTCTATATTATTTTTATTGAATAAATTTTTAATTAGTTTAATAATGTTATCTATTTTCATATTACACTCATAAATTGTTTATCTTATATGTAATATTTTAACAGATATATAAAAGAATTATAATTATTTAAAGATACTATCCACAATATTATTTAATGAACTAATACTTTTTTCATTTTCTTTTTGACTTTGATTTTTTTTATTTACAATATCAATTAATTTAGCACTAATTTTGTTATTTACATTTAAACTTAATATCTCTTCAAACATATGACTTGTTAATTTTTCATTTTTTAATAATATTTCTATTGGAGTAATTTTTTGATAATTTTCTATAAAGAAATTCCCAGACCTACTTACTATCTCATTAAATATTTCATCATTTATTATATTTGAGTTAAAACAATGATGTAATATTGTACAACCATCATCATCATTTTCAAAATTTATGTTATAACTTGGATATTTTTTTAATGTTCTTTCAAATTTTTTTTCATCAAAATCTTCAATTATTATTAAAAGGCTTTTAAATATAAAATAATTATTCATTTTCCCTCCATTTTTAAATATTAATAGGTATATTATATCTAAATTCAAACAAATGTTTTTAATATATTTAAAATCAATATTTTTTTTACAATAAATGTTGTTTTTACAGCACTAAATTTCTGTTATTACTTTTTGGTTTTTTACCATTTAAAATAATTTCATTTTCAATGAGTTTAATTTTTCTTTCTATTTCTAGTAAACTTTCACTTGAATGAATTATTGAATCTCTATTGGCACTATTCTCCAATAAAAATGTGTTATACATATTTTTTAACTCATCAATTATTTCATAAACATCATATTCTTTATGTCTCTTAAGATATTCTTTTTGTTCATCTATATTTAGATTAAAAAAATTGGCAGCCTTTAATTTTAGATTAAAAATTTTGGGTAAATTTTTAGAATTTATATCTATCATATCATTAGATGTTTTAAAATTAGTTTTTAATAATATATTTAAAATTTGTGGATTTTCTTTATCTAATTTTAAATGTAAATATTTTGATATTTCTAATTTCAAAATATCTGTAAATTTTTTATTTGTTAAAGAATGAGATAAGTTATTTAATTCATCTACCATAATCATAATGGCATGTTGATTAGAATTTTTTAAAAACATTTGTACAATATTTTTTGAAACAGAATCTTCATTTGAAATATCATCACTATCATTAATTTTTTTTAATACTGGTTCTGTAATAAACTCTCTAATAAATGTTCTATAATAATCATTACTAAAATCATTTTTTGATTTAAATATTTTTTTTATATTTGCTGAAGAATATATAAATTTAAATAAATCTAATTCTTTCACTTTAGTTAATGTTGCTTTTAATACTTCATCATTTAATGCATATTCACTATTGATTAAAACCATTAATAAACTAGGCACTATTTCCATTGTTGAGTATTTATTTAAATCAATATCATTAATTATGTTGGTTAAATGCTCATTCTTCTCATCTTCATTTAACAAATCATTGTTAATAATATTATGTATAATTAATTTATTTAATGGAATGTTATTCATATTAGTCTTAAAATATATATTTAATATTATATATCAAATAATTAATTTATTAACATTTAAGAATAATAATGCCATCTATTGATGATTTTATTTATATTTCTTATTATAAATAAAATATAAAAAAAATATGGAATTTATTAAAGAAATAAACATTGAAAGTAATTTATACATCAACTTAACTTTTTCAAATGAAAATAGTGATAAAATTTATGAAATTAGCACAATAGAAAACACACTTTCAAATGGAATTGTATTGCCAAATTTCAGTAATAATACACTTACATTACAGCATGTTGAAAATGATAGCAACATTAACTTTAATGAAATCAAAAAAAACAAATTTTCATTTTTTAATAGAAATAAAAAAAATAAAAAAATCATAAACAGATATAATGAAAGTGAAGTTAAGTTATTAAGTAGCTTTAAATTTATAAAAAGTAACAATCAAACAATTATTAAATTTGAATTTGGAGATTTAATATTTAATAATCCAATATATGATATTAAATATAGTGATAATATATTAATTATAAAAAATAACAAATATCATATTACTGATATAAAAGATAGTTTGTTAAATAATTTAAATATAATAAACAAAATTCATTTCAGTGGTTTAAAAAATTTTAGTGGAAATTTTTTGAAAAAAGAAGCTGTAAATATAAAAATTTTTAAAAGTTCAATTTTAAAAAATAATTTAATTTTAAATTTAAATAATAATATAAAGTTTAATAGTTTAAAAAATGAAAATGAGGATTTGGAATTAACAATTAATTTAAATAACCAAAATATTTCTAACATTGATTTTAATAATGATAAATATAAAAAAATATCATTAATATCAGAATCCATTAAATCTTTTGATATTAATTTTTCAAACATAAATTCTTATTCAAGTCATATACATTTTAAAAATGTTATTGCGAATATTTCATTTCAAAATTTTGTATCACAATATTCAAATATAGATTTAAAAGTTATTGGAAATGTTTTGTTTGAAAATACTGATATTCATTATTTAAGTTTAAAAAGTTTTGGTAGTATAGCTCATGTAACATTTAACGAATTAAATTGTAATATTGAAAACATTAAAACCAATTTAAATAAAAATATTGGTTCAATTAGTTGTTTAAATTTTGTATAAAAAAATAACAACTAATTAAATTAGCTGTTATTTGTATTTTTATTTAAATTTTTTCTAAAATTAAAGATTGTATTAATTGGGCATCTACTTTGTATTTACCTTTCAACTCTTTCATACATTGACCCATTAAAAAGTTTAAGATTTTTTTATCACCATTTTTATAATCTTCTATTTTATTAGCATTATTTTTTAAAATAGTGTCTGTTATTCCTTTAATTGGACTTAAATCAATTTCTTCTGGAAAGAAACTTTTAATATCATCAATGTTACTTTCATCCCATTGAGTTAATATATCTTTTATTGTTTCAGATGTGAATTTTGTTTTAGATAATTCATTAAAATTATCAATACTAATTGTTTTATTTTTAATAGAATCACAAATCCAAAAAGCCATTAATTTTAAATCTCTTTGATTTAGATTTTCTTTGTTTTTAAAAATATATTCCCAAATTGCAATAAATTTTTTATCCCAATATTTTTTTGTTAAATTATTAATATCAAAATCAACATTAAAGAAAGTGAATGTTTGATTAAATTCATCTACAATATCAAAATAATTAACATCAAAACTATCTTTTACTTTATTGATTAACTCTTTGTCAATTAATAATGGTGGTATATTCGGGTCTGGCATATATTTATATTGAGCAACTGTTTCTTTATCTCTCATTGATTCAGTTTCACCAGTTTCTTCATTATAAAGCCTTGTTTCATTTTTTATTTCAATTCCATCTTCTAAACAATCATATTGTCTTTCAATTTCATATTGTAAAGCATTGCTTAAATGAGTGAATGAAGAAATGTTTTTAATTTCAACTCTTGTTCCTAATTTATTTTCATCATCACTTAATGAAATACTGGCATCTGTTCTAAATGAACCCTCTTCAATTTTTCCATCACATATTTTCATAAATGAAACAAGTTCATATAGCTTTTTAGCATATTCTTTTGCTTCAAATACACTTTTTAAACATGGTGTAGATACAATTTCAATTAATGGAGAACCACCCCTTGATAAATCAATAGATGTTGAGCCTTTAAATTTATCATGTATTGATTTAGCAGCATCACACTCTAAATGTGTATGTTCAATAATTATTTTTTTGTCAACACCATTTTCATCCTTAATATCAATTACACCACCAGTTAATATAGGTTCAAATTGTTGAGTAATTTGATAACCAATAGTCAAGTCTGGGTAAAAGTAATGTTTTCTATCAAATTTTGACAATAAATTTAATTTTGAGTTAGTTGCTAAACCAAATGCAACTGCCATTTCAACTGGTTCTTTTGACAGAACAGGCAAAACACCAACCATTCCAGCATCAAATAAACTAAAATGATTGTTTTTAAACATATTTTTTGTTGAACTAAATAGTTTTTCTTTTGTATCAAGAGCAACATGGTTTTCTAAACCAATAGTAATATAATATTTACCAATTTTCTTCATATAAATACTTTCAAAATTTTAATTTAATATATTATCATTAGTTATATATAAATACAATTTAAAAATAAAAAAAACAAACAATAAAAAATATTGTTTGTTTAAGTTTAATTTAAATAATCTTTATTTTGAAAAAATATAAATCATTTCAAATCTTTTACATCAATGTCTAATTTATCTTTAATTAATTCCTCCAATGCTTTTATAAAACTAGTATGAATACTTGATTTTTCATTAGGAGATAACATTAAGTTAAATGGCATTTGAAAATTTTCAACACTGGTATTTTCAGCAATTTTTGAATTTTTACCAGAGTATTTTTTAATCATTTCATCTTTATTTACAGTATAAACATAAACTGACTTTTCCAAAGCAGAAGCAAATCCAACTTCAAATGATGTGCCAACATCAGGCTCTAGACTACGAAATGGGCTTAAATTAGCAATTACACAATCACAAGATTTAATTAGATTTTTATTTCCATCTCGAATAGCTAAACCTTTTTTGTATAATGATTTAATTTCATCCAAATTTACTTCCGATTCAACAGGAAATACTAACTCAATTTTATTATCTAAGTTAAATTTTTTTACAATTTCTCTTTGAGTAATCATAATATCATTATAATTTGGCAAAAAAACATCAGGTCCAGCAACATATACTTTAATTTTATTTTCCATTTAATTACCTATATAAAAATTGATTTAATTAATAAAGTCATTATAACATGAAATTTTATTTAATTGTTTTTAGTTATGTTAATATAACCAAATTATTTTTAATATCTATAACTGCATCTTTATAGACTTTTTGTTTAAACTGATTTATTTTAAATGTTTTAATAAAGTTATTAGATTGATTAAGTTTTATAAACAAATCATATGATAAAGAAATTATTTCATTTAATTTTCTTTTTAGATATAATTTGTTTTTATTAGATAAATTGAAGTTATCAAAATATGAAAAAAGCATTAATTCAATCGAATCTTTTTCAACACCATTTGATAAAAAATTAAATGATAATTCAGCAATAAAAGAAAGTGAATTGCAAAATTTTTCTGTTGTAATATATTCTTTTTTATTCATATTTTTAACAAGTTCTGGTGATTTATAGTTTTTTGTTTTATTCTCATTAATTAAATTTGATAATTTTGTAATCAATAATTTCATTTTATTCAACATAATAGCCTCTTAATTTATAAATTAATATAATTTTTTTCTTTTAGTCAAGAAATTTTATGTTATTTTTATATAAAAGTAAACATAAAGTTGTAAAAGCACATAAAAAAACAGTATTAATTTATAATACTGTTCTATATTTTTTATTTTTAATTGCTAAAAATTAGAAATAACTAACATTTAAATTATTCATTTCACTATTACATGTTGAGTTTATTTCACTTTTAAATTCATCAAGTCCTTTACTTTTATCAAATAAATATGCTTTATTTAAAATTAATTTCATTTGTTTGGCAAATAACATTTTATCATCTAGTGACATTTCTTTTTCTTTTGAAATATCATTAATTAATGTTATCTTTACTCTTTCTTTATCTAAAACATCATTTGTGTTTTCATATAAATAATTTGTTTTACCTATAAAGAATGAACACATATTATTTGAATTAAATTTTTCTAATTTTACATCTTCTTTAATTTTTACATTAATATTATATTTATCATTATTATTTTGACTTACTTTTCTTAATAAATTTGAATTTTTATCAATATATTTATTATCACTAACTTCATTAATAGATAAAGTATCGCCTTTATTTAATTTAACTGACTGAATAAAATTATTATATTTAGATTTATTATTATCCATTTTATTTAAAATTTTTTTATTTTGTAAGTAATCATCAATTTCATAATCAATATAACTTAAACTTTCTTTTAATTGTTTATTTTCATTATTACTTGTTGGTTTATTTTTTAAATTAATTTTAATTGAATCAAGTTTTATTTCATTCTTATTTTTGTACCTTTCTTTTAAAATTTGATTTACATTGCTTTTTATTCTAGCAACAAAAGCTAAATAAAGAAGTTCATCTTCTGTCATTTCATTTGTTGGTTTTTTCTTAAATTTTTTCTCACCAGTTATAAATTTTTTATAATCTGTATCACCTAAATTACTATTTTCAATAAATTTCAATTCAGTTTCTTTTTCTTTTTGGATAACAGAATTTTCAATTTTATTAATATCAACTTCATAATTTTCAGCAAATGTGTTTAAACTAAAAAAAATAATTACAGATGCTATTAACCCCTTCTTCACCATTTTTATCACCATTTTTATAATTGTTTGAAATTATAAATGATTTTTTTATTTTAAGATACAGAAATATTATTATTTTTTAAAAAATGTCTTATTTTATTTATTAAAAATTGATAAACATTCTTTTATAACATATTTGTTATACTTATTTTCAATTCCTTTATCTTTTGTATTTAAATTTAAATCATTTTTAATAAATTTAGACTGTTCAGTAGTTCTTTTTAACAATTTATTCATTTTCCTTTTTTCCTCATTGTTTAAGTCTAATTTTGGAACATAATTTTTATTAATAAATGTAACTATATCTTTTGATGAAATATTTTCTGGTGATTTTATAATAAAGTTAGAAATGTTATTAATGTTTTCACATTTATATGAATCTTTTTTTGATTGTTTATTTAATTTAACATTTTTATCTTTTTCAACATCCAATGCTTGTTTTGATTTTTTATTTTTTTTATCATCAATTAATATTTTTTTATTTACGACCAGTTCTTTTTCAATAACTTTTTCAGTTTTTTGATGTTTTTTTGGAGTTATATAAGTTGGTTCATCTTTAAAACCATCAGCAAATGATGAGTTTATGGTTAATATTGGTAGTAAAATTATAGATAATAAATTTGTTTTTTTAATTAAACTCTTCATATTAAACTTCATTATTTTTTAATAATATATTAAATATAAATATTTAAATAAAGAAAACATATATTATTCATTTATAATTGTATCATTCCGCCCATATCTTCTTTTTTGAATAATGCTACTAAAAAATCAATTAATACCATAATATATGGAATTGGTGTCCAATAAAAACATGCATACATTATAAGATAAAAAGTTCCAACAAAATATTTTCTAGCATAAAACTTATGTATTCCAATATAACCAAGAAGCACTGTTATAATTAAATATATGTTTTTTTTAGTATAACCAGTTTTTATTTTTTCATTCATTTGAATTTTTCTCTTTCTTATATATCCAATTTTTAATATTATATAAAAAAACATTGGTTAAATACATGAATATTAAAAAAAATGATAAACAAAATATTATTAATCAAAAGGATGAAATATTTGTTTCTGTTAATGAAAAATTTAATTTATTAAAAAAGCATGTTTTGCAACAAAATAAAAATAAACCAATTAGATTACATACACCATCCACAATCAAAGAAATTTATTTTAGTAAACACATTACTTATGGTTATAAAAATGATGGTAGTTATTATATATCATCTGATAAATATGGATTTATTTTGCTTCAATATATCAATATAATGAAAAAGAAAGAAGAAGTTAATTATGAGTTTGTTAATGGAAATTTAAGCAGTTTAGATAAACTCTTATCTGAAATGATTTAAAAAACCAACTTTATTTTTAAAAGTTGGTTTATATTAAATTAAGATTACATTAAAACTTTTTCCATATCATTTATTAACTGATAATCTTTAAATTTCTTTCCAACAAATTGAATTCCAACATTTGTTCCATTTAAATCACTTTCACTTGATTTATTCATTGGATATGAGATTACTGGAAGTCCACTTAAACTAAATGGCACAGTTAAATAATCAGCCATGTATATTTGAGAACTTGTCATTTTATCAATATCATTCCATTTAGGAGCTACAATTGGAGATGTTGGCAAAATAATCATATCAACAGTTGATAAAACTTTGTTGATTTGCTCTGACAATTCATCTCTTAATGAAATGGCTTTTAAATACATGTCATCAAAATTGTCTGAACTTAATATAAATGAACCAAGAATAATTCTTTTTTTAACTTCTTTGCCAAAATATTTGCTTCTATATTGAGAAACTTGTTCTTGATAATCACCATAAAAATTTTCATTAACAATTTTTTTACCAAAGAAAACGCCTTGATAAACTGACAAATTGCTAGATGCTTCTGATGTTGCAATAATATAATATATTTTAGCTGCATGTTGTAAATATTCAATATTAATTGGAACTAATTCAGCTTTATCTTTTAAATCTTCAATTGACTTTTTATAAACATTAATTGTTTCTTCATCAAAACCATCTACATTATCTAATAGAGTTGGCAAGTAACCAATTTTAATTTTTTTATTTTCTTCAAAATTAAGTTCCAATCCTTTATGTGTCATATCACGTTTGTCTTTTTCTAATGAAATAGAATTTAAGATATATTTCACATCCAATAAATCATTAACAATAAAACTTGCTTGGTCTAATGATGAAGCATATGGAATCATACCAAATCGTGAAAAAGCACCATAACTAGGTTTATATCCAACTAACCCAGAAAATGATGCTGGTTGTCTAATTGAACCACCTGTATCAGAGCCTATTGAAAAATCTACTAATCCACTTTTTACAGATGTTGCACTACCACCACTTGAACCACCAGCCGTTTTTTCTAAATTATTATATAATGATGTTTTACCCAAATATGATGTATTTGTATATGACCCCATAGCAAATTCATCCATTGATACTTTACTTGCAAATAAAGAACCACTATTTGATAGTTTTTCCCATAAATCGCTTGTATATGGAGCTTTAAAACCATCTAAAACTTTTGAACCAGCAGTTGTAATGGTGTCTTTTACCATAAACAAATCTTTTACACCAACACTTAATCCAAATAATTTTTTTGAGATTTTTTCATCTTTTTTTAATGCATCAAGTTTTTCTGCTTCTGTTAAAGCAAAATTTTCATTTTCTTTAACATGCCAAAAGGCATTATGTTTATCATTTGAAATTTTTTTTATTAAATTACTTGTTTCATCTACTAATTTTTTTTCACTTTCAATAAATTCTAAATGTTTTTCTTCTAATTTACTAATCATTTTATTTGCCCTTCAAAGATTTTGGTGCTAAAAATTCAATACTATTTTTTTCTTTATAAGCATCATTATCAATGTTTAAATATTGATAATTTTTAATAGCAATTTCATTATCTAATAAACCATTTTCTCTATACCCTTCTTCTTTTATTGAGTTATTTATATTTTTATTAGAAATATTACTTTTTGTACTTTCTTTCACTTTGATTTCATGAACACTTTTTAATGTTAATATAACATCATCTAACACACTATTAATATTATCTAGGTCTTTATCTTCTATATCTAAGGCAGATATTTTACATAGTGATTTAATGTCAATATTATTTTTCATATTTATCTATAATCCATTCTTATTTTGTTTAATTTTAACATAAAAAAAACAAATATTGTTAAATATTTGTTTTTTGATATACCTAATTCTATTTTATATTTTTAAACTTTTTATTTTTTTAATTGATTCTTTTGTTAAATGTTTACTTTTAAAATCTTCATTTATAGAATCCATTATATCTGAAATAAAATTTATATTTTCTACATCATTTATTAAAATTAAAGAATTTAACTTTTCTTTTAATAAAACTTTAATTTCATTATTAATGTCTATATTTTTTAAATTTATTTTATTTAATTCTGATATAAAAACATCTCCACCATCATTTTTAAATTTATTACATAAATTTTCAAAAATTATTTTTGTTACTATTTTAAATAATTCACCATTTTTATCATGACTTTGGCTTAAAATTTGTTCATAAAAAAATTTATTTTCTTTTAAACTATCAAATATATATACATTGTTTTTATTTTGTTCTTTTATATAAAAACTCAAATCATCAATTGTTTTATCTGACATAATAGATTTAGGGAAAAATAGATTATTGGCATTTAATTTATTTTCATTTTTAGGTAAAAGCTTCATAATATCAGGGTTAAAGCCAGTTTTGTAAGATATAACTGCCATAATTTCATCATAATTTGTTAAAGAATTTTTATTATAGTTGGCGTGTTCAAAAAATATACTTAATATATCTTTTATACTTGTAAATGTATCATTATTTTTTAAATTTTTATTTCCATCTACATTTTGTTTAATCATTAGAAAAATATCATTATTTATTATTTCAGAATTTTTATTAAATTCTGAAATAAATAGTTTCATTTTTAATAAATCTTTATTGCAATTATCTTCATTTAATTCAAGTATTCTATTTATTATAAAATAATCTTTTAAAAATTCATTTACATAATCATCTTCTAATTTTTTAGTTAAAGCAAAAAAACCCATTCTTTGCATCTCATCTATAACATTTTTTTTAATATTTTTTAAATCATATGAAGGAATTTGTGGTTTACCACCAATTTTATAAATTTTTTTAATTAAATCATCATTTGTATTTACATATGTATGTTTAAAAACAAAATTAAATATAAATGATGAGTATCTGTGTTCATTATTTACATTTGTTTCATTTATAAAGCCATTATCAATTAATGAATTAATAATGGCTATTTTTTTTAATATACTATTTTCACTTTCTTTATATCCCCCTTTTTCAGCACAAATTGAGATAACCGATATTTCATTTTTTGTTTTTATAACACTTTTATAATTAATATCAAAAAAGATATTGTTTTTTAAATTTTCAATATATAATTCACAATCATTGACACTAACATTTTCATAAAAAATCATTTTCTTTAATTCTTGAATTATAATTTCATTTTCTTTATAAGCTTTTTTTATTGCCATATTATATTTTTCCAAAAATAATTTATATACAATTATTATATCAAAAAAGCCTATTTTTATTAGAAAATAGGCTTTTAATTTTTTAGATTTAACAAACATATATTTGTTTAACTTATTGTCAAATTACTTATTTTTTTACTTCTTAAATTTTAGCTTAGATTTTTTTGTGTGTTTAATTAAGGATTTGTTCAATTTTTTCATTAATTCTTTTGGCACATTAAATTCACTTTGAACAGCTTCACTCTCAATTTCATGAAGAAATGTGGCAACATCACATTCACAATTTGATGACTTAATCCACTTTTTTCTTAAACTTTCAAATTTTCTCAATTGTTTTTTATTTAAACCAGTTTTCATATATTTCAAATCCATTTTTATTTATTAGTTTAAATTATATCTTAGATATATCAATAACACAACATAATATTAGCTGAAAATATGCTTAAAATAGATTATAATAATGATAATTAAATATAAATATTTGGAATTATAATGAAAAATAAAACAAAGTGGATTTTTCTTGATTTTGATGGTGTTCTACATGATTTTAATGATATTTTAAATAACAATCTTTTTTGTTACAATGTTAACTTAAAATTTTTAGTTATGATGTTAAAAAAAGAAAATTTCAATGTTAATGTAGTATTTTCAACATCTTGGAGATTAAATTCTTCATTAACTGATTTAAAAGATAATATCTATGAGATTGTGGATGATGTTAGTTTTTTTGATAAAACTTGTCCTGAAATACATTCTTATACTCATGGAGATTATGATAAACCTGGTTCAAGTCAAAATAACAGATATGAAGAAATAAATAAATATTTAATTATCCATGATATTAAATATGGTGACTATGTTGTTTTAGATGATGCTGCTGGTTTGTTTTTTAAAACATATTTAGAAAGTGATGAAAATGGAAAATCGAAATTAGATTCTAATGGTTATCCAATTATTAATACTGTAAATTTGGTTTTGGATAAAAATAATAAATTTTTAAATGAAAATTCAATAGATGAAAACCAAGAAAATATTTATAATTTACTTAATGATAATGAAATTAATTTTGGGAAATCTATTGTCTTAACATCTAATAAATTAAGAGGTGGTAATTATTTAAGTGAATTAAATGTTCATCTTGCTTTTGATATTTTAACCAAAAACAATAAACCATCTTTAAAAAATAAATTGTTTTAATAAAAAAGCCTATATATTATATAGGCTTTTTGTTTATAATGTTTATAAATTATATTTATTCAATATAAAAACATTCAATAAAATCATGAATTTCTTTTTTATTGGAATAAAAGTTTTGATACCCTTGTTGATTAGCAATTAAAACAACTTCTTTACCATTATCAAATTTAACTTTTTTATTAACATTATTATGACTATGACCATAAATCCAAACATCAGAATCTTTAACAATGTTTGGAATATCTGATGCCCAATATGCAGTTTCAATCATATTTGTGTATTGTTTGTGAACAACATCTTTTAATGGTAAAAAATGGGTTACAACTATTTTTTTATAATCTTTATAATTAGGATTATTTAGTTCATTTTTAATAAAATCAGATGACTTTTTAAACAAGTTAATTGTGAAATTAGGCTTTATTCTTTCTTCAACATCACAATACATTTCTGTATTTGTTCTAATGACACTATAATCATTTACAAATGTTTCTGAAAAATTTGAAGAAGCAAATACATTACCACCAAGCTCTAAATTACTCCACAATGTTGCCCCAATAAAAACACGTTTGTTTTCATCATCAACTAAAGTTCCATTTTCTAATAAATATACATTATCAAATTCTTTACAAATGTCTTTATATTTTTTTAATGCTTTTTCATAAACATTATCATAAAACTCATGATTTCCAAGAACATAAATTATTTTAACATTTTGATAAAATTTGTTTATTTTATCAAATAACAATGGAATTGTATCTATATTACCAATATCCCCTGCCAAAACAAGAGTAGAATTATTCTCAACTTTAAATGGCAAATTATTACTTTCATCATACCAAAATTTATTTGGATAATATTCAGTATGCAAGTCAGAATATATAAAAATTTTACTCATTTTTTTTCCTTTTACATTTTTTCTATAATAAACAAAATAATTTTTATTTTAAAGAAGATTATATGATTTTAATGTATTTACAAAAAAAAATCAAATATATTTATTATTTTATATTCACTTTTTTAACATATAAATCATTTCTAGCAAATAATTTTAATAATTGTTTTTTATCACTATTATATTCATATTCCAATTGTAATAATTCATAGTTCTTTTTATTTGTTCCACAATTATTTTTGATATAAAAATTAAACATATTACTTACTATTTCTTTGTTATATTTTCTTTCTTGTTTTATATTGCTTACTTTTAAACCATGTCTATTAAACATTGAAATCAAAGTATTTTTTGTATTTGTATATTTATATTTATTTCTTAATTCATTAAATTTTTCTTGATTTACACTACAATTATTATCTCTATAAAAATCACACATTTCCTTTAAAACATCTTTTGGATATAAACATGTATTATAAACTGATGTTTTTAAATCATAATTATTAAACATATCAACTAATTTTTTTCTTGTTCCATTATAATTATGTTTTTCTTTAAATGCTTTAAAATTATCATCATTAAATGAACAATTATTTTGCGTGTAATCAGCAAACATAATAGTTAAAGTATTTTTATTAATTGATGGAGTTCTATTGTAGTTAATATTATTATTATCATAAACATAATCCATTATTTTAAATTCATTTTTATTAAAAAGTTTCACTAACTGTCTTTTTGTTCCATTAAATTTAAATTTGGCTTTTAGAGCTTCAAATGCAATTGGGTCATCTACACAATTTTTTTCAATATAAAATATAAAAACCCTTTCTAAATAATTTTTCTCATATTTCTTTGTAATTTTAATGTTTTTATTTTTAAAAACTTCAAATAATTTTGAATTAAAGTATCTTTTTTGACTAGATGAAATTGAAATATTCATCATATTAAATGCATACCACATTTGCCTATATTCTTTTAATGTTTTTTCACTTTTATTTAATGAATAATTTTGTTTTGATATTTTCATTAACAAAGCATGACATAAGTAATGTTCTCTTGCTGTTAAATTTACTAAATTTTCATGACTATCTGAACCACCAAATGATTTTGGTAATATATGATGTTTTTCTATGTAATTTTCAATAGAAAACCTTTTATCATAAACCTCTCTATTTTTAGCATTCTCTATAATTTTGTTATAGATTTGTTGATAATTCATAAAATCCCTTAAAAGTACAAATTAAATTAATATAACTATATTATATTTCTTTTTCTTCAATAAAAAAATTTGTTTATATAATAATTTTTTATAAAAAAACTTTACAAAAAATTATTTGTAATATACTTTTATTTAATATTTTTTATTTTTATGGAAATTTAAATGAGCAATTTATATTCAAATGAAGAAAATAATAATCTTTTTTTAAGTAGTATAGATAAAAATTTAGGCTTTCTTTATAAACTTGTACAAGACAATAATGATAGAGAGATTCTTGTTTATATTACAACATTTATTTTTCAAGCTAAATTAAATATTAAAACTCAAGATGAACTTATAAAATACTTAAATAATTTCTATAATAAATCAAATTTAACTATAGTAAATTATATTGCATTAGTTGGTATTTTAAGAGCAACATCAATTTATTCTAGTGAAATAGAAAAATTTAAAGATGTTTATTTATATACTGTTGATATACTAACAAAAAACAATATAGATTATAAGAAGAAGTTATATGGCATTAATCAAAGAATGTCTAGAGAGGGTATAAATTAATTTTTTTCATTTATTATTTAAAACAGTAACAATTCCTAATTCTAATTCTATATCATCATATTTTATGATGATATTTTTTTTTATTTTTTTTGAAATTAACAACAATTCTTTTTTATGGAAAACACAATTTTTACTTATTTCTTTATTTAAATTTTCAAGAAAAATATTGTCATTTGTAAGTGATGTTTTCTTGTCACTATCCATTTATTTTTTATTACCTATTTATAATAAAATATATTTTAATATAAAAGATATTTATGGTCAATTTTACAGCATAAATTTATAAACATTACTTAATAAGTCACTTTATTGTAATTAAGATACACTTTAAAAAAACTAAATTTTTATATATTTCAAAAAGCTAATTATTTGTTGAAATATTGTAAAATATATTTTACAAATTGATATTGCTTGAAACCATTATTTAGTCTACCATCACCTATAGGAAGTTTAGCGTTAGCTTAAGTAAATTAATTTTTCTATTAAACTAAAGTTAAATTAATTTTTCTTTTTAAATACTTATGTAATATATATTAACTATAGTACATAAGTATTTTACTTGTGAAAAACAAAAAGCAAGAAAAACAAAACCCAGAACTAGATTAACAGTTCTTTTTTATCTTTCTTGCTTTATCTATTTATTGATTATTAGATATATTAAATAATTATCAATCAAATGTAAATTTTATTTTATCATTAACTTTAAATTCATTAACTTCAATTTTATAATTTTCATTATCAATTAATGTATATTTGTTTTTAAAGTTAAATTGATTATCATTGTATTTCATTTGGTTAAATAATTTACTTAAATTTGTATCATATTCATTATTTTTATCTTCATTTTTTTTAAATGTAATTTCATTAACCACAGCATAATCAACACTATCAATAAACAACTCATAAATTTGTTTGCCACCAATAATAACAAATTCATTTAACTTATCATTAAAAATAGTTTTTTTAATATCATCCAAATCAAAATATGTTTCATTATCAATTAATGTTGGATTGTTTGTTAAAACCATTATTTTTCTATTTTTAAGTGGTGGTAAATTTTCAAATGTTTTTCTACCAACAATTAAAGTTTTATTTAATGTAAATTGTTTAAAGAATCTTAAATCTTCTGGAATATGCCACTTTAACATTCCATCTTTACCAATTCCACTTTCATTATTAGTGTTATCTACTGCAACAATCATACTTATCATAATATCTCCATTAAAAAAATGTTTATATTTTAAATATATAAACATTGTTATATAAGTTCAATTAACTATAAAAGTAAATAAGTAATTATCTACTTGATTTTTCAGTAATTTTATCACCAACTTTTGTTACATCTTGTCCAAAACCTGAAACTGTGTTGCAAGCTGAAAGCAATAATGCTACTGACAATGTTGCTATGATAATAGAATATTTTTTCATTTTTTTTATCCAGTTAAGTTAAATATATAATATAACAATTTCATAATTTAAGCAACTAAAAATTAACTTTTGTTAACATAACTTTATTTAATGTATTGTATAATGTGATTATAAATTAACTGACTAAGTTACTGGGAAAAAATGAGTAAAACTCTTTTACAATTAATAGAAATTTATGCTGATTGGTATTCATTTAAAATTATTAATAATGAACTTTTCATTAACATTGGCAATAATCAAGCTTTTGTAACAAATAATTTTGATGTTATTTTGGATTTTTTTGATATAAAAATAAATTTGAATAACGATTATAATGAAGAAGATTTATTTAATGCTTTTGTTTCAAGTAAATATTTTTCATTTGATATATTTAATGTAGATAATATTAAATCAAATGATTTTGATTTAAATAATATTTTACTTCAGTTCAATGAATTTTCTAAAAAAACAGAAAAATATTATAATTATTTAAGTGTTCATTCACCATATACTTATTCTTGTCAAACTGATAATCCATATTTTAATGAATCTATAAAAATCATCATTTAAAGAAGATATGATTTTAAAGACATACCTAATGTTAAAGAAATCACCATCTTAAATGTAATAGTTAGTAAATTAGCTTATTATAGTTAGTATATTTGTATATAATAAATATAACAATTTATTTATAACATGGGTATTAAAAATGAATTTGAGTAAACATCGGCAAATCTACCATTCTTTTGAGATGTACAGTAAAGATGGGGAGTTTTTGGCTTATAGTGACAAGAAAAAAATTCGCTCTTATTTGAAAAAAGGTCTTGCTTATTGGGTTGATGATGATTTAAATATTTTGGATGATGTTAATTTGTATTTACCAAATGGAAAAGGCATCATTCAAACTGATGTTGAATATAATGGTAAACCATTAAAAGCAATTAAATTAAAATTTGAAGCCAGTGATTCAGTGAAATTGAATTTTGACCCATATTATAAACAAGTTATGGTTAATATTTGTGTTTGTTGTGGTACAAATGAATATTTGACAAAACACCATGTTATTCCATATATGTTTAGACGTTATTTTCCTGATGAATTTAAAAATAATTCACATCATGATGTTTTACCAGTTTGTTATACTTGTCATGATAATTATGAAAGAACTGCTGATAAATATAAAGAAGAAATTGCAAAACGTGTTGGTTTATCATTAGATACTGAAAAAAATAAAAATCAAACTGAACGTGATAATGATGAAATTTTTTCTGCTCAAAGTCTTTTACAAAGAGAATTTTTTAATAGAGATGAAGATAAAATTAGAAACAATGATGTAATTTCACCAGAAAGACTGTTTGAAATTATTAAAATTGCTTTAAAAAAACCAATTGTTTTAAATCAACATGTTAAGGTTGGTAGAGATAGATTTAGAATGCCAAATAACAGTGTTGGAGAAAAAGCAGTTAAAAAAATTCTTAACAAAAAAAATGGTAAATTGAAAGAAGAAAATTTGTATGATTTTATTTTTTCTTGGAGAAAGCATTTTATTGAACATGCTGAACCAAAATATTTACCTAAACACTGGAATATTTATAAAAGATATTTTGATGCAAAATTAGATAATTAAATTTTAATTAATTTATAATTTTAAATAGATATAGAAATATATCTATTTTTTTTATTAATACTACTTAACATTTTATCTTTTTTTTATTATATTTATTTTTAATTATAGATATATTAAAAAGAGAATTAAATGAAATTATATGAATTTAAAAATGAAAAAACCAATCAAACAATTTATTTTCAAGATTTTTTAAATACAGGCACTAAGCCTTATTTTAATTATTTAAATAATAATATAAAATCATTTTTAGAAAACAATGAAAATGGCATTGTATTTATGGAAAATTTTGGTGGTGTTAATTTTAATGATTTTAGTTATAAATCATATATTAATACTTATAAATTACTATTAATTCTTAGAGATTTGAATAATTATAAATCTAATAAAATTTTAGATTTCAATCCATTACCACATATTGTTGATATAAATAAAATGTATGATTTATTTTCAGATGTTTTAAAAACTGAAATACAAGATAATTCCATTATTTTTAATGGAGTTGATTTAAATAAGGTAATTTCAGTTGATGCTAATTATAATGAATTAACCAGTTCTGTTATCAATTTTTTAGATGATAATAAAAATACAGAAGATAAAATATTAATTGATAGAATTTTATATATAATTGAAAAAAATATGACACCATTTTCTAATCAAGATACTGAAAAGAAATTTATTAATTTTTTTAAAAATTTAGAGAAATCTGATGGTGATTTTTTAGAAAAAGAAAAAAAATTAAAATTGTTTTTAAACAAACAAATTGAAGAAGATGAATTATTAGGTAAATCATATAAAGCATATGAAGCTTTTAATAAAAAAACAAAAAAGAAATTTAGTAAATTTATGACAAAGCAGGCTATTAAATTTGTTGCTAATAAAGCTTTTAATGATGATGATTTTGATATTGAAAATTTAAAAAAAGGTTATAATAAAACAGCATTAAGTGTTTTTGAAATATTAACTAAATTAGAGAAGTCCAAAAAAATTATAAATGAATTAGAAAAAAATTTATCAAATAACAAAAATATTTTTATTATTTATAATAAATATCAAATTGATTTTGTAAAGCCTTATTTGTTGGAAAATGGTTTTACATTAGATGAAAAAAATATTAAAAGCTTTAGACATAAATTTTAATTGTTAAATTGTAAATAAATATAAAATTAATTTTTTATATAAAAATCATGCTATTATATATAATATTTAAAATTATGGATTTTTTATGTCTAATGATGTTATTGTTATGTGTTCTGGTGGCAGTGATTCAATGTATTTATTACATTTAATTTCTAATAAAATGATTGATGGTGATAACACAGTTTATTGTGTTTACATTAATCATGGCATTTCAAAAGAAGAGCCAACTTGGAGAAAGTTGGTTATTAATTTTTGTAAAACTTATGATAATGTAGAGTTTGTTTATCATAAAATTAATTGGAATGATAAATTTAATCAAAGTGAAACACAATGTAGAGCTTTGCGATATGATTTTGTTCAGAAATTTGCCATTGAAAAACATATTACTGAAATTTATACTGGTCATCATAAAAATGATTTAATGGAAAATAATTTGATTTCAATTTTTAAAAATAGAGTTTATGATTTTGATTTGTGTGAAAAAGTAACAAAAAAAATTAATAATAATGGTGATGTTAAATTTTTAAATTTTTATAAACCATTACTAAAATTTAGTAAAAATGAAATTATTGATAATTGTTATGAATTAAAAATTAATTTTGTTACAGATGAAAGTAATGTTGTATCAAATAATATTAGAAATGTTCTTAGAAACAATTTATTTCCAAATATTAATAAACTAAAAGATAGTAAGCAATATATTTCTTCTATGATGCACTTTTTTACTCATTATAATCAATTAAACAGTTATTTATTAGAAGATATTAAATATGTTATGGATAACTCAATTTTAACTGAAATTGATGGCAATAAAAGATTTAAAATTAAGAATGAATTAATTAAAGAAAATACATTTTTTATGTGTGAACTTATTAAAATGTTTAATTTTAAATATAATGATGAAAAAAATAATAAATTAAAAAATAAAGCAGATTTTAACCTTTTAAATAACTACAATAAAATTAAAGAAAAGAAATCAATGTTTAAATTAAATGAAAAAACATCATTTATATTTGATAATAATGGTGATTTATTTATTTTTATTAAAAAATAAATAAAATATATGTTATTATTAACTTAACTTATACTTGAAAAATTATGAATATTCTTTTTGATATATTAATTTACATTAACATTATACTTTTAGTTATTTTTTTAGTTTTTATGTTATTTAATGTTTTTGATTAATAAAAATGGAACTTAAAAAAAGTTCCATTTTTATTTTTATCATCTTCTTCTTGGTTTTGTAACTACAATTCTTTGTTTATTTTTATTAGTTGAGTTATTTTTGTTTACATCTATTAAAAACTCTTGTAAACCACCTTTCCAACTGTCAAAAGCTGGCGAATGTTTACTTCCCCTAAACACAAGTTCTCTTGTATTTAATAAAATAATTGGTGGAATATAACAATTAGAGCTTGGTTTAATTTTCATCTTTTTCAATCTTAAAACATTTTCTTGATAATCTTTTCTTTCTTTTAAGGTTTTAAGGCTAGGTTTTTTCTTTGTAAATTTTTCATACTCATCTAATATTAATGCATTTATTTCATCTTTACTAAATACTGGGTATTCACCATCAGAAAAAATCAAAGTTAAAGCAAAATTTTTATTAACATGAACCAATTGATTTGCTAATGGTCTAGTCATATCAGTTCCACCACCACCAGAAAAAGGGAAACCATTTTCTTCATATTGTTTAAAATTCTCAGCATTTATTATAAATGATGAACTCTGTTTTATTTCTGTATCAGCAGATATACAATGTAAATTTAAATTTGGATTTGATAAGACAACACCCTTTATTTCATTCAAATAGCCATTAGTTATATCTTTTGTTCCAACTGACCCTGATGTATCCATAATAACTAAAACATCTATTATTGGAGCAACCCTTTTCTTTTTATATATTTTTATTGGATTACCAAAACCAAGTAACTCATTTACAGATTCAGATTTAGTTAATTTTGAAAATTTAGTTAATTCATCTGATTTTACATATCTTCCACCATTTTGTTGAAATTTCTCAATAGCACTTGAAAGTAATAATCTAAAATTATATTTATTTTCAATCTCTTTATTTCTTTTTAATATATCATCCATTTCAGATGTTCCATTTGAACTATACCCTTGATTATTACTTTGTCTTAACTTTTCATATTCTTGAGCTAATTTATTAAATACATCTTTATTTTTTTGAGATTGATTTTCTTTATCAGCTTCAGAATTTGGCAAACCCATTTTATCAGCAATGTTTGACAACTCTTTTTTCATTTCATCAGCATACTCACCATATTCATTTTCAAAATTAGTTTCTTTTTGCTGTTTTAATGACTTTTGATACATATCATAACCATCTCCTAAATGATTTTCACCTTCAATATTATCAGTAGATTGGTTACTATCAACATCATTTGATTTATTTTCTTGTGTGTTTTCAATTTGATTTTGTTCATTACCTTTACTTTCATCACCAAATAAATCATCAAACAAATCATTATTATTTTGCTGTCCTTGACCTTGCTGTCCTTGACCTTGCTGTCCTTGACCTTGCTGTCCTTGACCTTGCTGCCCTTGACTATTCAAGTTACCACTTTTGTTTTGTTGTTGGTTATCAGAACCATTTTGTCCATCTTGACCACTCAAGTTGCCACTTTTGTTTTGTTGTTGGTTATCAGAACCATTTTGTCCATCTTGACCACTCAAGTTGCCACTTTTGTTTTGTTGTTGGTTATCAGAACCACTTTGTCCATCTTGACCCTGTGAATCATCATTTTGTTCTTGTTTACCAGAACTATTTTGTTCATCTTGTCCATGCGAACCATCATTTTGCTCTTGTTTATTAGAGCCATTTTGGTTATCTTGGCTTTGCGAACCATTATTTTGTTCTTGTTTACCAGAACTATTTTGTTCATCTTGTCTTTGAGAACCATCATTTTGTTCTTGTTTACTAGAACCATTTTGGTTATCTTGGC